>Ga0187887_10004269_pt1 | contig 10741 bp, 14 predicted proteins | sample June2016WEW_7_10_FD_132977 | JGI IMG/M metagenome (GOLD analysis project Ga0187887, IMG submission 132977) | Peatland microbial communities from SPRUCE experiment site at the Marcell Experimental Forest, Minnesota, USA - June2016WEW_7_10 | ecosystem: Environmental > Terrestrial > Soil >... | reverse complement strand
GCTCCTCTGGTCGGGCCTGGCCCTGCGCATGGACGAGTTCGGCTGGCATCTTTATTGGGCAACGGCACTCCTGGCCGCCGTTCAGCTGTATATGCTGGCGCCCTTGATGACCCCCGGCAAGGGCGTGTGGGGACGCGCCCAGGAGGAGCCTGCGGAGGTCGCAGGGTGAAATCTGCCAGCCGAATGGTGACTGCTTTCGCGCTAGTGATGCTGCCTGGCGCCCGCGGATCGAAACGAATGGCGCGCGCCCCACGCCGCAACAGGATCACAGAAGGAGTCGCCTGATGAGGCATCAGAGCAGAAGAAGGCGAAGGGGGCCCGGGCGGATTATTGTGGCCGCCGTTGTAGTCGTTGCCGCGGTCGTGGTCGCAGCGGGTGTCATTGTGCATAACCGCTCCAGCCACTCCAGCGGGCCACTGCCAGTCCAGCTTCCCGCAGCCACGGGCGCCTACCTGGGGGTATATACCAATGGGGTTCCGGACTCGTACTCCGGGGTGACAGCGTTCAAGAACACGACCCAGGCTACGCCGGATGTGGTTATGTACTACAGCGGGTGGTTTGTACCTTTCCCTGCTAAGTTCGCCACGACCGTCGCCAATAACGGTGCGGTGCCCCTCGTGCAGATGGACCCGGACAGCATCGACGTGTCCAGGATTGCTTCCGGGCGATACGACGGCTACCTCAGCGCCTACGCCGAGGCCGTCCGCGCCTACCAGCATCCTGTGGTCCTGAGCTTCGGCCACGAGATGAACGGCACCTGGTACTCATGGGGCTACCGGCACACGCGCCCGGCGGTGTTCGTGGCCGCCTGGCGGCACATCGTCACGCTGTTCCGCGCACTTGGAGCCCACAACGTGACCTGGCTGTGGACGGTCAATATCATCAACAACACTCACGGCGGCAGCATCCCCCGCCCGGGCCAGTGGTGGCCAGGCAGTTCCTACGTGAACTGGGTCGGTATCGACGGCTACTACCTCAAGCCAGCCTGGGAGTTCGCTCCCTTGTTCGGTCCCACCATTGCTGCCGTTCGGAAGCTCACCCTCGACCCGATCCTTGTTGCCGAAACAGGCGCTGTGCCAGCCGCCGGCCAGCCGGCGAAGATCGCTGACCTGTTCGCCGGCATCCACCAGTATGGGCTGCTCGGTTTCGTATATTTCGACTCCACCAACTCCATCGGCCAGCATTTCGGTTTCACCAGCCACGCGGCCGTGGCCGCATTCCGTAAGGGCGCGAGCACGTACACCAGGCCGGGAGGATGAGCACCTGACTGTGACTGACCGGGCTGAGTATCAGCCGAGAGCACGAGGACGGGAGGCATTACGGTTTTCGTTGACCATGAAGGCACGCGGCGTGGCCACCGCCAGTCCCCTCCTCCCCCTACCCCGAGACGTCACGGGGTGAGGCTGGCCGCGACGATTATTGCCGTGGGTGCAGTCATAGCGCTTGGTCTCACCTTCGCAGTGCGCATCGAAGCCTACCGGGGTCACGCGGCGCCTCCCCGCCCGCCACATCAGAGCACGACTCTGACCGTTAAGCCCGACTCCTACGTCGGGATGTACGAGTCGGGGGCACCCGCCTCATATGCCGGGGTCACCAGATTCACCGCCAAGACGGGAATCAAACCCCGGCTCGTTGTCTACTACAGCGGATGGTTCGAGCCGTTCAAGGCCAGTTTCGCCACGGCCGCGGCTAAGCATGGCGCGGTGCCCCTTGTGCAGATCAACCCGAAGCACGTCAGCCTCGCCGCCATCGCATCCGGGCGCTACGACAGCTACCTGAGCTCCTATGCAGTCGCCGTCCGCTCCTACCAGCACCCGGTCATCCTCGGCTTCGGCCACGAAATGAACGGCAGCTGGTACTCCTGGGGTTACCGGCACACTTCTCCAGCGGTCTTCGTGGCCGCCTGGCGGCACATCGTGACTCTGTTCCGCGGGCTAGGAGCCCGGAACGTGACGTGGATGTGGACGGTCAACGTCGTACACACAGGTGGGAGCATTGCCCGGCCGGCACCCTGGTGGCCCGGCAGTAAGTACGTGACATGGGTGGGCTTGGACGGTTACTACTACAAACCGTCCTGGACGTTCGCTCCCCTATTCGGGCCGACGATCGCGGCCATACGCCAGTTCACCCATGCCCCGATGCTCATAGCCGAGACCTCCGCGGCACCGACCACGAACCAGTCGGCGAAAATTGCCGACCTGTTCGCCGGTGTCCGCCTCTACGGTCTGCTCGGGTTCGTCTGGTTCAACTCCGTCCACAACGTGGACTGGCGGCTCATTAACGCCGGCGCAATCGCGGCGTTTCGTCGAGGCGCCCAGCGGTACGACAGGCCTGCGTCATGAGCTACGTGCCGAGGCTCACGGTTGCCAATGTCCAGGCGCTGGAGGGTGCCAGCTACGAAGAAGTACCTCGGGTTGGTGATCGGGCCGTTGTCATCGTCGCGGCCGCGGTCACAGTGGCTATCGCACGACCGTGCCGGGGACCGGCGAAGCTGGCTGTCATGCCTTTACAGTAAGCTTCAAACTGTTGCACGTCGCTGGGCTCGGCGAACCACGTAGCCAAGGCTGGCTGCACACAGTCCAACACCGATGGCCGAGGCGCGTTGGGCCGCTATAAGTTCTTTTCGCGTAATTGCTTGCCGCAACTCGCGAGTCATTCCCGCGGGCAGTGTTTTCGTGGCGTGTCGCCGCTCATCCTGAAGACCCTCGTGGGCTCCCAGCATCGTGGCCATGTCCGCCTTCGTTTGGCCCTCGTTGTAACAACGCACCATGAAGAATCGCAGGGTACTACGGCCCGGCGGCACACTGTGACCGACTCGGGCGGAGGGCTCGTACCACCATGTGCCACCCTCGATGGCGCTGGCGAGCCGAATACAGAAGTCAGTGTCTTCCCCGCCGCGCGGCTCAAGGCCACTCTTGCCAAAACCCTCGCGGAATCCATCGATTTTCAGAAAGTCGGCCCGACTAACCGCCATATTTTCCGACCACACGTTCCTGATTGGCCCGGCTGTCAGCGGCATACCTCGGTAGGAAGCACCTACGACCCATAGGAACTCTTCCGGCATCCAGTGGGGTACCGGCCCAAGCCATACTGGCTCCACGTAGCCGCCCACACCTACTACATCGGGTCGGGCCAGCGCTGCGACCAAACTCCGCAGCCACCCTGGACGGGCTACGGCGTCATCGTCCAGAAAGGCTAGAATGCTGCCTCGAGCAGCCCGGGCACCAGAGTTGCGCGTCGCAGATGCTCCGCTGGGGCCCCGGTGGTCCACAGCGACGACGTCCGGCAACCGGGTGCGCACCCACTCATAAAGATCGGCATTGTTATCCACAACGACGATCACCTCATGAGGCCGCGGTTCCTGTTCCATCGCCGAAGCCACGGCCTGAGTGAGGCTCTCGCAGCGCTGGAATGTGTGCGCGGCGATGATCACGGAAGTACTGGTCAATTTTACACCACTGTCAATCACTAGGACTCTCCATGCTCTCACCCGGCAACCGCATCGTGCCTAGCTTTCTTTTCGTTCGCTATCTTCGATATGACGGCCGATGGGACGGCTCACCTATCGCGTGGGAGCTATCCCCGGACTCTGCACATCGAGTACGTAGAATCATTACAATAAGTAACGGTTGAATCCAGATCGTGCTTGGCGACGGAGCAGCCAGAGCAAACCTAATGGACAGAGGCCGCCTCTAGTGGGCTCTTTGGGTAAAGATGATTCTCAAGCTGGCTGGGGACCCGACCCACTGCTCGCCGCTATGGACTTGGACGACAGGCCCTGCCTGCGTCAGGCTCATTTGGAGCATCTGCGACTCAGCAGTCGGTGAAGGGCTCCGAGATGGTCGCGCGCACCGGCCGCGGTTACGATGCGGGGAAGAAGATCAACGGCCGCGAACTCCACATCGCCTTCGATACCGGCGGCATGCTCCTGACGGTGCTGGTCACCGCCGCCAGCATCCAAGGACCGCGACCCAGGCTCCCCCCCTTCAGCGTTGGTCTACCACCCGCTCGCTCGCCACTGCCGTCATAGGAAGTGATGTCTGAATAACTTGCGCGGGGAGCTCGGGAATCGACGCCGTGGGCGTAGCCGCAGGCGTAGGGTCGGCGATCGCCATCTGGTAATGCAGTCGGCGACGCTCAATCAGGATGGTCCGCAGCACGCGACGACCATCGTGGAAGGCATTTAGGTTACTGACTCCGTGGATTCGCGAGTGCTCGAAGCTAGGGACCTCAGCGACAATTAAGCCTGCGTTGGCGACACGAACATGAATGAGCGTCTCGACTTCGAAGCCGTCACCCCAAAGCCGTCCGTCACCACCAGGTCTCTGCGGCGAAGTGGCGTCCAAGCCCAGAACCGCCGCATGTCGCCGCCAGAAAACGTTAAAACCATAGCAAAGATCTGAGTACTTCCTGCCGTAGCGGGCGTTGAAAAAAGCCGTCAGAGCATAATTTCCATAACTGCGAAGGCGCGTGATGTCGGCGCTGCCACCGCCGTCAGCAAATCGTGTTCCCTTGGCAAAATCAGCACCATTCATGAGCGCCTCTACGAACCGCGGGATCTCGCCTGGATCGGCCGAACCGTCGGCATCGACCAAGGCAATGACGTCGCCGGTTGCGACTGCTATTCCGCAGGCTAGCGCATTCCCTTTACCCTTACGCGACTGCCGGATTACACGTACATCCGGTCTCAGTTGGCGCGCGACCGCCACAGTCCCGTCCACGGAGAAGCCGTCGACCAAGACGACCTCGTGGAGGTCAGGAGGCATCCGGGCGAAGACATGAGGAATGTTCTGAGCCTCGTTGAGTGCTGGTACCACAACGGAGACCGAAGGCGACTTCATATCCAGTTCTCCCCCAAGTTATTAAGACTTAACCGTTGACGTAATTAGGTCTAATTTCTTGATCCTGGATCTCTCGTCGTCGTTCGAGGCATAGACCATTCACCAGGCAGCCCATGTGAAGGGGAAACTGACATCCTCGGCGGGGACGACGCCAGACTCACCATCGGAGTCGTGGCTGAATAGATCCAGACCTCGCTATGGAGTGCAGACAGCGCCCGGAAATCTGATCTGTCCTGCCCGGTGGAGGCCCGCAGTGGGCCCGGCACGGCAGCAGGACTCTCCCAACTTGTGACTGCACTGTGATCCATGGCTGAACCTGTCTGCGGTCAGGGTCCTGCAGGGACTCGTCCCTGCCCTCACGCTTACCTAATGTATGTAACGTGTCACATATCGTGCGGACACGTTCTAACGCGGAACACTGTGTAGGGAAGGTACTGCTCCGAGGACAGAAAGGATGGCAGTTTGCTTATTTTGTGATAGAACGAGCACCCAGCGCATGTCGGCCACTTCAGTGGGGCGGGCGGTCCGTCAGGACAGCCCAGGTGGCAAGCCGACAGCAGAGCGAAGACCGAAGACCGAAGCCACTCTGAACAGCTCGGAACGGGAACCTCCTCGGCCCGGACAGGCAAGTGGTGAAGCGCACCAGAGACCCCGCTGGACGCCCACCCGGACGCAGGGGTGATCTGCCGGGACCCGCGGCGGTGCCATTAGAAGACGCGGCCGAGGTCGCCCCGCTGGCAGGTCGCTGACGCATGGCATCTGTGGCACAACCTGGCCGAGGCTGTGAAGCGAGCGGTGGACCGCCACTGGTCGTGCCTACGAGAACAGCCGCCGCCCCCTGGGCCCGAACCGAGCCGGGGCGGCGGAGGCCCCGCCAGCTCTTCAGGGTGCCCTGACGGTCCGGACCCGGGCCCGGCACGGGACGTCCACGCCGGGCTCGCACGCGGGCTGTCCATCACCGAGATCAGCCGCACCTTACGGCTGGACCGCAAGACAGTGCGCAGCTACACCGGCGCCGCCACGCCAGACCAGCTGGTCCTCCGGACACCCGGGTCACCCGGCTGGCTCCTCGATCCGCACCTGCCCTGCTTGCGCCAGCGATGGGACGAAGGCTGCGGCAGCACCGAGCAGCTGCACGAGAAACTCTGCGGCCGCGGCTACCGGGGAAGCCTGCGCACCCTGCGCCGGCTCACCGCCCGGCTGCGCCAGGACACCGCCGTCCCCTGGCACCAGCACCGCCCCCCGCCAAAGGTGGCAGGCTGGATCCTCATCCCGCCTGGCAAGCTCCCCGACGACCGCCGCGCAGCACTGGCCCAGATCACCGGCCGCTGCGAGGAACTCGCCGCTACCCGCGCCCTTGTCCGGGACTTCGCGGACATGCTGTGCCACCGCCACGGCCAAGACCTCGAAGCCTGGGCCAGCCAGGCCAGGGACAGCCCCGCCAGCGAGCTACGCGGCTTCGCCAAGGGACTCCGCAAGGGCTGGGCTGCCAGCCACCGCCGGACTCGCCATGCCCTACATCTCCGGCATTGTCGAAAGCCATCTCAACCGCATCATTCTGTGGAATCAGGCTTGTCAAGCCTGCCGGGGATATTTCTGCGCCCTGACGGCCAGCACGACGGGGGTTCGTTCGCCACTTTCAGCGAACCTTTCGAGCCTCAAGCCCGCGTCGAGGAAAGCGTGCATCAACTCGGGCAGCGGGTGATGGGTGGCACCGACCTTGGCGCGCACTCCTTGGTCTGTCCAGGATGGCGGGGCACAGGACCCTGGCCACATCCTGCAGCACCGCCGGGTACCCGGCATGTCTGTGTGGGCCATCATCGCGACAACCGCTTGCAGGGAGTCGTCTCGAACCGGCAGCCTCTCAGCGTCGGCCTGCGCGATGGGAAGGCGGCCGCGGGCGCGCCGCAGCATCCCGGCGGAGAGGTCGACGCCGGCCGGGGTCCAGCCCAGCTCGCGGATCTGGGCGGCGTGGACACCGGTGCCGCACCCGACCTCCAGGCAGGCGCTCGCTGCCCTCTCCGAGGAGGTCGCGCAGGACGTGGCCGAGGTCGAGGGGGTTGCCGCCTCGTGCCCGGGCCTCCGTCCGTCGCCCGCCGAGGAACTCTTCTTCGTACCAGCCTGCGATGTCGTCGTATACTCCGGCGGGCGCCATCGGCTCTCTCCTTTGTTGCGGCGTGTCAAGTCGCGCGTGCGTCTCCTGAGCCGATGGGGCTTCCGGCGGATCGGCAAGCGGCGAGGAGACGCCTCTTGGCACCTTCGGCACTAGCTTTCAATGCTGCGGCAGCCTGCCGGGCGTGCGATCACGCGGGGTCCGGGCCGAGCAGGGCCGTGATGCTGCGCGGGGGTGCCCAGCACGCGCTGCGGGTCGAAGCGCCTCGGCAGCCACTCCCACTCCTGGCAGTCCCGGAAGAATGTCGCAGTGCGGAGAGCTGAGCTGCCTTGCAGAACGCTTCCAGCGGCTTGCCGAGGCGGTCCTTGAGCCCGGCGGTGCGCTGGGCATAGTCGCCTACGTTCATCCGGTCCAGCGTGGCTATCCAGGCCGCGCAGGTCTGCCGCGTCCAGGCCGTCGGATCGCCGCCTCCGGATGCCTCGCCTCTGCCCACCTGCCGACCTTGAACAGCGTCGCGCCGACGCTGCCACAGACCCCGGGTGTGAGGGTGGAGGTGTGGTACCCGCGCTCCGCCCACGCCGCCCAGGCCTGCGATCCGCCTCCCGCCCGAGCGGGGTGGCGGCCCGTCATCCGCCGTGGCGGGTCACAGAATCCCATTTCGGCGACGGCACGCTGCATGGCATGCAGGGTGCTCAGGCGGAGTTCGGGCAGCAGGTGCTCGCGGCGGATCCGCTCCAACAGCCCGGTCGTCAGCTCCTCCGAGTGCGGGCTGCGGTTGAGCAGGAACACCTGGCAGGCGACCATCGGCAGCAGCGTGTCGTCGTCACGGCCGAGCCACATGATCACCCGGCCAGACCCCACATAACTTTAAAGATGATCAAAAGCCAGATGTACGGGCGGGCGAACCCGACTTGCTGCGCAAGCGCGTCCTGCTCGCCGACTGAACCGATCACCGCAATTGAGCCAGAGCCACTTCCTCATGGCCACGGACACTGCGGATGCAGGCGGAGTTCGTAAAACATGAGTGAAATGGTTCGTGAAAGGCAGTCAGTAAGATTCTGCCGCCGCGGTCTGGGCTGATTCAGGCGCCTACCCGGTGTCATGAATGTATACCTGGCCGGGAGTTTCAGGTCCTGGCTATTCCGCCTGGCGAGGCGCCGGGCCGTCCCATCGCTCGCGGGACGACTCGGCGCTGATCGTAGGGATGAAGAAGATTTACGCGGACGCGGGGGGAATCCTGGCGTGCGCCGGATGCGCGCAGGCCTGGCGGCGCTGGGCCACCTGGTCGCGAATAAGCGCGTCCATCGTCTGCGCAGGCCGCTGGCCTGCGCAGACGCCACCCGCGAGCCCGGAAGCGGACCACCATTGGCGGTGACCGGCCGGTTCTCGCCCGGCCTTAGCGACTGCCAGTGTACTTCATCGCCGTTCGACTCATACTGTGCGGGAAATAAGGTCAGGCGGCCCTCGAAGGGACTGGGATCTGCTACGATAAGGCGGTATCTGAATCGTTCTTCGTGACTTACAAAAAAGGTCTGATCCAAGGTGACGGAGATGACGTCCTCCACCCGGTCCAGCAGGATTGAAGGTGCCCGGGCTGGCCGTGGCTCGTCAGCCAGGTGGCGCGCGGCGAACCGCCTTCGCCACTTACTCGTCGTCGCCGGATCAACCTGCAGATCCGCAGCAGCTTGCTTATCATCGGCCAGCATTAACGGCGCAGCAGTTTGCGACATGCGCACAGGCTACTTACTTAGCTAACCCATTTCAGGCGGAGGACACTAGTGTCCTCCGCCTGAAATCTGCGCTCTAAGTTCGATGGTTTTCTCGGTGGGCGGCACAGAGATCTTGGCGAGGTACTCGGCGAGGGAATGCAGGATCTCCTCGGCGGTCTTCGTCCAGGCAAAAGGTCTGGGGTCCTGGTTCCACGTGTCGATCCAGTTCCTGATGTCTGCTTCGAGGGCCTGGACGCTGGTGTGGACGCCGCGGCGGATGAGCTTGTCGGTCAGGAACCCGAACCACCGTTCCACCTGATTGATCCACGACGATCCGGTCGGGGTGAAGTGAATTTTGACGCGGGGGTGGCGGTCGAGCCATGCCTGGATCTCGGGGGTCTTGTGGGTGGCATAGTTGTCGCAGATCAGGTGGATGCCGAGTTCCGCGGGGACGGCCTTGTCGATCTTGATGAGGAATTTCCTGAACTCGGCGGCGCGGTGCCGGCGGTGCAGCGAACTGATGACGGTGCCGTCCTCGATATTGAACGCGGCGAACAGGCTGGTGATCCCGTGCCGGCCGTAGTCGTGGGTGCGCCGCTCGGGCATTCCCGGCATCATCGGCAGCACCGCCCGGGACCGGTCCAGGGCCTGTATCTGCGACTTTTCGTCGACGCACAGCACGACCGCCTTCTCGGGCGGGTTGTGGTAGAGCCCGGCGACGTCGATGACCTTCTCCACGAACAGCGGGTCGGAGGAGAGCTTGAACCCGTCGGTCAGGTGCGGCTTCAGGTCGAACTTCCGCCAGATCCGGCCGATCGTCGATGGTGACAGGCCGCTGCGCCTGGCCATCGACGCGCGTGACCAGTGGGTGGCGTCCTTCGGGGTCTGCTCCAGCGTCGCGACGATGACGTCCTCGACCTTGTCCAGCAGGATCGAGGGCGGCCGGCCCGGCCGTTCCTCGTCGGTCAGGCCGTCCAGGCGGTCCCGGACAAACCGGGCGCGCCACCGGTTCACCGTGCCCGCCGTCACCCGCAGGTCCGCCGCGACCTGCTTGTTCGACGCGCCACGGGCGCAGGCGAGCACGATCTCCGACCGCATGGCCAGGCTCTGCGCCGACGTCGCCCGCCGCGCCCACCGCGTGAGCTGCGCCTCCTCGGCGGCGGTCAGGACCAGGTCCGCCTTAGGCCGGCCCGCGCGCTCGCCGTCGGCCAGGCCCGCCAGCCGCCGTTCCGCGAACCGCCCGCGCCACTTGCCGGCCGTCATCTCGGTCACCCCGAGATCCGCCGCGACCTTCCGGCCCGAGCCGCCGCCAGCGAAGGCCAGCACGATCCGCGCCCGCAGCGCCAGCGTCGGCGCCGGGCCGCACGACCAGCGCTCCAGCTCCTCGCGCTCGGTATCGGCGAGCACGAGCTTGGCAGCGGGACGACCCAGAGACGGCACAAAGAAATCATAGCGACTTAGAGTCTAGATTTCAGGCGAGGAATACTAGAACATGGGCAACTAAGTCAATTAACCGCCTAATTCGGAATCCACAAAAGCGGGAACACTCCACAGCGCGGAGCTTGAGGACGGCGGGCAGCTATGAGGCATCGTGGTTGCCAAGCGTCCCAGCGAAGAAGTTGCACTCTGCGATGGTGCCGGGGACCTGTCCCCTGCGTTGCGGCCGACCCATCGACTACGCCCCCAGTATTTGTTGCCAAGGCTCTCGCAGCCGACCATAACCCCCTCTGATACGGCAGCTGTAGTTCGTTGTGATCATGGTGTTGTCTCGGCGTAGGCATTCCAGCGCTGGTGGGCTTGGCGGGCGCGGTGCTGGTGGGGGCGTCGTCAGGTGGGCCAGTGCAGCTGATGGGGCCGGCCTCCTCGGGCTTTACCTGTCAGAGCAGGTCGCCCGGGACCGGTCCGCCCACCGATCAGATAGCCGCCTTCCGTTATTCGCCTTCGGTGACGCGGATGATCGTCTTGCCGGGCATCCGTCGGTCGGGCGTGAACGCGGATGGTGCCTCGGCCAGCGGCCGTACGGCCCCGATGATCGGCTGCAGCCGCCCGGACCGCACCCGCTCGGCGAGGTCCGCCAG
>Ga0187887_10004266_pt1 | contig 10756 bp, 9 predicted proteins | sample June2016WEW_7_10_FD_132977 | JGI IMG/M metagenome (GOLD analysis project Ga0187887, IMG submission 132977) | Peatland microbial communities from SPRUCE experiment site at the Marcell Experimental Forest, Minnesota, USA - June2016WEW_7_10 | ecosystem: Environmental > Terrestrial > Soil > Wetlands... | reverse complement strand
TTCACCACAGAGGCACCCTTCGACTTCGCTCAGGGCAGGCTGCGACACAGAGAAAATCTTTCTTGGGTTGTTCTTCTAATTTCACAAATCCTGAGGCGTTGAGATGGCGGCAGGGGCACAAGAACCCGGGCGGGATCAGCCATCGCGGCGGCTTGGGCGGCGCTACCGGGTGCAAGCGCCGGTGGATGTGACGGTGCTGCGGTCGGGGATTCCGGATACTTTGCCGGGACGGTCGGTGAACCTGGGCGAAGGCGGGGTGTCGGCGGTGGTGGCGGGGGAACTGTTGCCGGGCGAGGCGGTGGGAGTGGAGATCCGGCTGCCGCTGGTGGAGGATCCGCTGCGCACGCGGGCGCTGGTGCGGCATCACGACAAGCTGCGCTCGGGGATGGAGTTTGTGGGCCTGTCGGTGGAACAGCAGGCGGCGATTCGCGATTGGGCAGGAACAGCGAAAGCGGAGCCGGAACTGGGGGTGCGCGGGAGGATTCCAATCGAAGCTTCGGCCGGGAAAGGTTCCGAGAGTGGGGGAGCGGGCGGTGCGCCGCCTCCTACGCGCAAGCGGCGCGGGCGGGGATGGATCTTCTTGCTGGCGTCGGCGGCAATCTTGTTGGCGGTTTTGTGGTGGCGCTGGAATCGGGGATGGGAAGATCTGGAGTCGAGTCTGCGGAGAAGCGAAACACCCGCGGAACAGCGACCGGAAGCGCACGTTCCCGCAGAGGTGATGGAAAAGCTGGTGACTCATCGCGTGGACCCTGATTATCCAGAGGCGGCGCGGTCGGCGAATCTGCAAGGAGTGATTGTGCTGGATGTGGTGGTGGGACGAGATGGATCGGTGGTCGATGTGCATGCGCTGAATGGTCCGGAGGTGCTGGCACGCGCCGCGATGGACGCCCTGCGCTGGTGGCGGTTCGAGCCCTACCGCGTTGACGGCAAGCCGGTGGTGGCGGAGACGACGGTGGCGGTGGAGTTCAAGCCGTAGGGCGGGTTCCGGCTTCCGGCCCTCGGCTTCCGGCCTTTGGCGCCCGGGTTTCTTGTTCTTAAATTCCAACCCAAGAAAGAAACTGTACCTTCAAGAACGCTGGAGCGCGCTTTCCGGAAGCCCGAAGCCGGATGCCGGTTCACCGGCGTTTGCGCAGGGCAGCCAGGACGATGATGCCGCTCACCGCAAATGCCACAACGGCTCCAAGTGCGGCGATCAGCATGACGACTGCGTTGAAGTGAAGAACGTCGGCGAATACCGCTCCCACAGCGAAGACGACGCCCAGGCCGTTAAGCCAGAGCGGACCGCGAACGGAAGAGACTCGGAGGGAAGAAGGAAGATCGGGACGGAGACGAAGCTGCAGGAGCAACGCGACCACACCGATGGCGGCGACCACGACCAATGCCACTGGACTGAGGAACGCGCGACGGCTGGTATAGAGGACGACCAGGGCAAGAGCAGCGAGCAGGAGGCCGGCGGCGACGAGAGTCGGCTGGCGGGGTTGCGGATGAGGATCGGGGCTGGAGGGGCTGTCAGGCACGGAGTTCCGTCTTAAAGGGTTATACAGGCGCTGGGCAAGGTTTTTCAAATTGGAGCGAGGGGAGTGTTTTGGAGATCGCGGTTTAGGAGTCCGGGATGGAATGGCTTACTCCGACGAGCCATTCGGCCTGGCGAGGATCGCCGTTGTTGACGGCATAGAGGACGAGTTCGACGCGGGAGGAGATACCCAGCTTGTCGAAGATGCGGAACAAGTACTTCTTGATGGTGTGCTCGCTGAGGTTAAGCTCGCGGGCAGTGTCGCGATTGCTGAGGCCTTCGGCGACGAGGGCGACGACCTGCTCCTCGCGCGGGGTGAGGAGCTGGTGGCCGGTGGAATTGAGAACGCGAAGCGAAGGCACCTCAGAGACCAGGTCAAGCAGGAAGTTCATCTGTTCCGTGTTGACCCAGATCTGACCGGCGGCGACTCGCTGAATGCAGCGGCAGAGCAGGCGGAAGTGGGCATCGGAAATGCAGAAAATACCGCGGGCGCCGGAGCGGAAAGCGCTGACGACGAGTTCGCGGTCGTAGGACTCGACCAGAAGAACCTTGGCGACGTCGGGATGGGAAAGATGGACGCGGCGTATGGTGGCCATCTGGTTGGCGATATTGGCGGAGTGATTCAGAGAAAGCACAACCACCCTGGCAGGAGTGGATGCGACCGCCTGGAGGAGCGAGGTGGTGTCGACCAGGCAGGTGAAGATGCGGAACTCGGAGCGCCGGCGTAAGGCGCTGGTAAGCAGCTGCGCCTGCATGCGGCTGGAATCGGCGATGAGGACGGTGACTGCGGCCGAAGGATCGGCTGAAGAACGGCTCATGAAACAGGACTCCGAAAGAAACGGCACTAAGAATGTGATTCTAGGAGCGCGTGGAGAGGTACTCAAGGAAACATGTCACAAAATTCGCAGGAGGGCTTTCAAATCGGGAACACAGCTTGGGATGTTGTGGAAAACCGACGAGCGAGATGCTGGGGTCTGGAAATCTTGCGGAAGTACGGGCGGGAAAGATGGCAGTAAACGGGGTGCTGGTTCGGTTCGATTGAGGCTGGTGGTCAGCGAGGATGTGATTCCACAAACATGCAAGTCTACTTTTGTGGATAGCCAGTAGGGGAACGGTCTAGCGGCTCTATCGAATGGCTCAAGTGTAAAAAGTCCCGCGGTCCTCCGGGGTTTTACACTGCAGGGCGGTAAAGCGGGCGTGGCCACGTTGGTAGACAGCACTTCTTATGTCTTGCCGCGAAATCCGCAGGGAGCTACCTTGCACAAAGAGAGCCGCGGAAGCTGAGCAGCTCTCGGAATCCAGGAAAAACAAAGCCGATCACGCAATGACGCCCTTCGTTGGCTGGACAAGAGTTGCGGTGATGGGCGTGTTGTCATTGCAGCTTTGCGTGGCCGCATTCGCCCAGGAAGAAAAGAGGGAGCAGGACCTGGGAAAAAGCCTACAGTCTCCTCCGACCGGTCAAACCGGGACTGGGACGGGGAGCACAGGAATGGCGGCCGCAAAACCCGGAAAAGCGGACGGCATGGGAAACCCCTGGCTCGGAGGGGATCGCCGTCCGCTTTACCGGCTGACGAGAAGTGACGTAGTGACGTTGAGTTTCACGCTTTCGCCGGAATTCGATCAAATCCTCACCATACAACCGGATGGGTATGTGTCCCTGAAAGATGCGGGCCCGGTGCTCGCGCAGGGATTGACGGTGGAGGAGTTCCGTTTGGCGGTGCGGCAGGCCTACACCGGGTATCTGCACGATCCGCAGGTGGCGGTGGCGCTGAAGGAGTTCGAGCATCCGTATTTTGTGGCGGGCGGAGAGGTGGGACATCCCGGCAAGTACGAGTTGCGAGCGGACACAAGCATCATGGAGGCAGTACAGATCGCGGGTGGCTTTACCCACGAGGCCAAGCATTCGCAGGTGCTGTTGTTCCGGCGTGTAAACGATGAAGTGGTAGAAGCGCACATTTTCAACCTAAAGAAGATGTTGAAGGACAGAAGCCTGGGCGAGGCCACCCAATTGCGCCCGGGAGACCTGGTGTTCGTTCCTCAAAATTCCATCTCCAAGATCGAGCAGTTTCTCAGCAAGCCTTCCTTAAGCATGTACGTGAGTTCCACACAGTTCTAGTAACCGCCGCAGGTCAATTCGCATGCCAGACCAGGATGCAACGCGCAAGAACGAAGAACCAGTGTCGCCGACGATGCGGGAGCTGGCGATGGTGCTGTTCCGGCAGCGAAAACTTTTCGTCGGCGTTTCGGGTTTGGTGTTCGTCCTAGCCATCGTCTATGCGTTGGCTGGAGCCACGTATCGCGCCCAGGTGCGCGTGCTGGTGCGGAGAGGACGCGCCGACCCTCCAGTGGCCGCGCAGGAGAACGCGCCTCCTGATTTTTCCCGGGTGGAAGTGACGGAAGAAGAACTGAATTCAGAAGTGGAGCTGCTGAAGGACGATGACGTTTTGCGTCGCGTGGCGGAGGCCAACGATTTGGCTGCGCATGACTGGTTGCGGTGGTTCCGGCCGCACGAAGAGCGGGCGGCACGTGTGGAGCGGGCGGCGAAGAAACTGGCCAAGCGGCTGAACGTGGAATCGATCAAGAAGACCAACCTGATCGCGGTGAGCTATGACGCGGCTGATCCCCAGCTGGCGGCACAGGTGCTGCGGTCGGTCGCCAGCGTGTACCTGGAAAAACATATGGAGGTGCACCGGCCGGCCGGGCAGCTTCATTTCTTCGACCAGCAGACTGGAGAGTCGCGCCAGCAACTGGAGGAGGCCAAGCGGAAGCTGCTCGCCTTCACGAAGAACCATGGGGTGGTGATGGCGGCCCAGCAACGTGATCTTGTGTTGCAACGACTCGACGCCGTAGATGCGAGTTACAGGCAGACTCGGGTAGAGATAGGGGAGACCGAAAATCGAATTCAAGAACTTGATTTCCAGTTGGCAAAGTTGCCGGAGCGAACCATCACCCAAGTGCGCACGGCGGACAATCCGGAGCTTTTGCGGGCCTTGAAGGCGAGCCTGCTCGACCTCGAATTGAAGAAAACTCAGTTACTGACCAAGTTCGAGCCCAGCCACCGTTTGGTGGAAGAGGTGGAACAGCAGATTCTGCAGGCCAAATCTGCGATCGCGGCCGAGAGTTTGACGCCGGTGCGCGATGAAACGACAGACAAGGACGCCGACTACGAATGGGCCAAGGCGGCGCTGCAGAAGGCACAAGTTGAGAGGAAGGGATTGGAAGCGCGGGAGGCAATCACCGGCCGGCACTTGGCGGAATATCGCGGGCTGGCTCGACAACTTGGCGAGGATGCGATTACCCAGGATGATCTCACGAGCAGCGAGAAGGCGGCGCAAGATAACTACCTGCTCTATGTGAAGAAACGGGAAGAAGCACGAATGGGCGATGCGTTGGACGAAGGCGGGATCGTGAATGTAGCCATCGCCGAGCAGCCCGTCGTACCGGCACTTCCGGTATGGCCGGCCGGGATGGTGGTGTTGGTGGGCTTTGTAGCGGCCCTGACCACGGGCACGGGTGCAGCGTTCGCGGCAGATTATCTCGACCCTGCTCTGCGCACACCGGAGGAAGTGTTGGCATGTCTGGAAATCCCGGTACTGGCTTCCATACCGGAAGGAATGGACAGGCGGTTATCCGCCTGAGGAGATGAGATGAGCGCGAATGCGGACGTGCTGCAGAGATCAGGACTGATAGGGTCACCGGCGCAGGAAGCGGCGTTGCCGCGGGCTGGAGACTCGGGCGAGGCGGGAGGTTGGAATCCGGAGGACTTTGCGCGCGAGCAGATCCGTGGCTTGGTGCGGCGGGTGTTCTTTGCCGGCGGGGAGCGGCCTGTAAAACAGGTCGTCTTTAGCGCAACGGAACCGAACATCGATGTGGCAAGTATATGCGACCAGGTGGCACAGGCTCTGGCGCTGGAAACACGTGCTGCTGTCGCCATCGCGGAGCGCGAGCGAGGGATAGCTGGGACGTCGGGCTCTCGTCCTCATTCCACAGGGAGCTCTGCGATCAAATCCTGGTCTACTCAAATAGGGATCAATCTGTGGCGGGTACGGGTGGATGGAGAGTGTGGGGAAGGGGCAGGGACCGGACTCCATTGGCTTTCCCACCTGGCTGCGCTGCGAAAAGAGTTTGAGTATGCGGTGATTCACGGGCCGGCTGCGGGGACATCGAGCGAGGCAGCGTTGCTGGGACAGCTGGCGGACGGGATCATTCTGGTGCTGGGAGCGCATAGCACAAGGAAAGCGACCGCTCGCCAGATCAAGGAATCACTGGAAGGGGCGCAGTGCCGCATCCTGGGAACAGTGCTGAGTAAGAGAACATTTCCGGTGCCAGAACGGATTTATAGGCGGCTGTAGAGGCAGTGCGGTTGAAGACCGAAGCTTCTTGAATGGCAGTGGCAGGGCAGGGTGGACGCCGCGCCCGATTTGAGCATGGTGGAGCGGATAGGCGCTCCGCCCGGTAGGAACGACCGCAGGCGCGAGTGCTGCGGTGCTGCAAGAACTGAACACGCTGTGCAAAAGAAAACGAAAATGGCAATGGGGCTCAATGAGCGGTAGCTATGGGGTCCCGGCGGCAGGGGTTGTCCGTTTGACAGCGACGCAGCCGCAGCCGGTAGTAGAGGCATCCCTGGCGCAGTGGTTTGCGGTTCAGACCCGGTACCGGTTCGAGAAAAGAGTGGTGGCGCAGCTCAATCACAAGAGCTGTGAAGTCTACCTGCCGGTGCTGACGGAACATCACGCATGGAGCGACCGACAGAAGATCGTGACGATTCCTCTGTTCCCGGGATACGCGTTCGTGCATATCGATCAATCGCGGGATGCGCGGCAAGCGGTGTTGCATACCGCGGGACTGATCGGCTTCGTAAGCTTTGGAGGGATCGTAGCCGCGGTGCCGCCGAAGCAGATTGAAGATCTGCAGCTGCTGCTGCAAGGGAAGGGACTGTTTTCCCTGCACCCGTTCGTGAAGGCGGGACAGCGCGTGCGGATCAAGGGCGGTTGCCTGCACGGGTTGGAAGGAGTGCTGGTGCAACACGAAGAGGGAAAGCTGGTGATCTCGATTGAGTCGATCCAGCGCTCGCTGGCAATCGAGATCAAGGGGTATGAGTTGGAATTGGTCTGAAGTGTCTTCCGTGTCTTCTCCTTTTTTCAATCCAGGACAGGCGAAACCTCAGGGAACCGAGTGGGCTGCGCGCCTGATCCCAGGATCAGCCTCAGCCGGGCGGACCCGGGAAGCAAGTCCGGGGGCGTTGAGGGACTATTTGCTGGTGACGCTCAACTGGGTTCTGGTGGCTGAAGTGTGCCTCCGGCTGCGCGTGGCATTCCCGCACATGCCGACGTTCCCGGGCCTGTTGCGAAGCTCGTCGATTTCGCCGACCCTTCTGGGCGTCGCGCTGCTGCACGGGGCTTTGATCCACCTATTGAGCGGGGCGGGCGGGCTGCGCGGCGCGGGGACGGACTGGCGTAAGCAAATGCGAAGCGTGAGCATGGCCATCTTCTGGGCGACGTTGGTGCTGAGCGCTGCGCTGCAACTGCAAGGCTTCTCGGTGCTGGAAGCGGCTGCGGTCTGGAGCGCGGGAATCCTGCACTGCGGCACTCTTTTGGGAAGGCGATGGGCCGAACGGGAGGGCCGCTTGCGCAGCCTGCGAGCCACACGAGGCACGCGGAATGTGCTCATCGTGGGGGCCGGCGAACTGGGCCGGCGAATCGCGGACTACCTGGACAAGCATCCGGAGATGGACCGGTCGGTTTGTGGTTTTCTGGACGAGAGAAAGCCGTTGGGAAACGGCGTGGTGGGACGCACGAGCGATTTGGCGGAACTGGCCCGCGCGGGATTTGTGGACGAGGTGATTGTGGCGGCGCCGCATGACCGGAACCTGACGCTGCGAGTGCTGCACGCCGCCCGGCGACTGCGGCTGGACGTGAAGATGGCGCCCGACCTGTTTGGTTGCGAGCCGACGCGGGAATCGCAAAGCATGGGGAGCATTCCACTGATTTCGCTGCATGAAGAAGAGTTGCCGGTTCGGGGATTGCTGGTGAAACGTGCGCTGGACGTGGCAGCGGCGGCAACCGCACTGATGTTGATGGCACCGGCACTGGCGCTGATCGCGATCCTTATCAAACTGGGTTCGCCGGGGCCTGTGTTTTATGCGGCGCCGCGCGCGGGACGCAAGGGGAAGCCATTTCGCTGCTATAAGTTTCGAACCATGGTGAGGGACGCGGACGATCTGAAAGAGAAACTGCGGAAACGAAATCAGAGGTCGGGCCCCTTCTTCAAGATCGCGCACGATCCGCGAATCACGCCGATCGGAAGATTCCTGCGCCGCTACAGTCTAGACGAGCTTCCGCAGCTGTTGAACGTGCTGAAAGGCGAGATGAGCCTGGTGGGACCGCGGCCACACCCGCTGGATGACGTTGCGGCATACGCGATTGAGCATTTGCCGCGGCTGGATGTGATCCCGGGAATGACCGGACTCTGGCAGGTGACGGCGCGGCGGGATCCATCCTTTCAAACCGGGATGAACTTGGATATTGAGTACATCCACTGCTGGAGCCTGGGGATGGACATGCGGATTCTGCTAAAGACCGCGGGAGCAGTCCTGCGGGGGAGCGGGGATTGATGTCGGTTGCTGTGGCGAGGATGGGAGCACCCGCCGCTTCGGCGGGGGAGGCAGCCAGAAGGAGCGTCCAGGTTTGGTTGCGTCCGCTGCAGGCGATGGCGACGGCACCCACCGTACTGTTCCTAGCAGCACTGACGGCGATGTTGTTGCGGCATCCCGATGTGCCTTTCTACGAGATCGATCGAGTGGCGTTTGTGCTGCTGGTGCTAGGAGTGGCCGGACGAGCAGTTGTAACGCGGCAAAGATTCGTGGTGGTAGAACGGGCGACGTGGCCGATGATCGGGCTGACAGTCTTGGCGGTCGCGAGCGTGATGGAGCAGCCGTTCGATAACCAGACCTGGTGTCTGGTGGCGGCAAAATTCATAGTGCCCTTCGCGCTGTTTCATCTGGCGGGCCTGGTATTTCAGGAGGAACGGCGACTGCGTCGGTTCGAGTGTTTCGCTCTCGTGGTGCTGGCCTATCTATGTTTCACTTCGATCGCTTTCATGGTCGGGGCGAAGTCCTTGATCTTTCCGCGCTTCATCCTCGATGAAAGCCTGGGATACCACGCCGACCGGGCGCGGGGGCCGCTGCTGCAGGCCGTGGCGAACGGGGTTTCCTTGAATCTTCTGGGACTGCTGGCGCTGCACGCGTTTCTGCGAAGAAGAATTCGCGGTCTGAAAGCTGCTGTGCTGCTGGCTTCCGTACCGGTTGCAATTCTGGCGACGATGACGCGTGCAGTCTGGCTTTCCTTCGCGGTCAGTGTAGGGGTTCTGATCTTGCGCTCGAATAACCGGAGGCTGCGGCGGGTCTGCGTTGCCGTGGCAATGGTGGGAGCGGTGGGTCTGCTCATCACGCTAAGCTTCGATGATCAGCGCCGCGCGCTGACGGAACGACTGCATGAGTCTGGCCCGCTCGATTTCCGGCAGGCGGTCTACGCCGGAGGCTGGCAGATGTTCCTGGAAAAACCCTTGACCGGGTGGGGCGTGAACCAGATGCCGGAGGAGTTGGCGCGGCACGTGAGCGGCTACAAGGAAAAGGAGCTATATCCACACAACACATATCTGGAAATACTGGTGGAACATGGCATTTTCGGTTTGGCGCTGTACGTGTGGCTGATGTGGGAGCTTCTGAGACTTGGGCGAGGCCGGGTTCCGCGGGCCGAATGCGACGGTCTGCTGGATCATCAATTCCACACAATGTGGCCAGTCTTGCTGGGTGTCTATTGGGTAAATGCAGCGGTTGTCGTGATGAACTACCAGTTCGTGAATGGACTGCTGTTCACCTTGGCGGGGATGCTGGCCGCGCAACAGCATCGCGTAACAGGAAATCTGGAACGCTGAGACCGTCCTCTCAAAGTATTTCGCGCCACCCCATTAAGTCTCGTCCCCTTCGATACCGTACTTCTCGGAATCCCGTGCTTACAGTTGCTTATCTGGCGAATCAATTTCCCGCAGCCGTGGAGCCCTATGTGGGCGAGGAAATTCAGGAACTGCGGCGAAGGGGAGTAAAGGTCGTTGCGGGGAGCGTACGAAGAGCGGATTGGGCGCGACTTGGTCAGCTCAACCCATTCGCGGCGACAGAAATTCTTTGCCTGGAACCGCTTCGAGTGCTGAATCTTCTACGAGCCGTCGGGTTGGCAGTGCGGCGCTGGGAGCGGATTGCCGACTTGGTGAAGCGGACGCTCCTGGCGGGGAAGGAATCGCCCAAGCGTCGACTGAAAGCCCTGCTGCACACGGGGTTGGGGGTGTATTACGCGGTGCTGCTGCGAGACCGCGGAGTCGATCATATCCATGTGCATCACGGCTACTTCGGGTCATGGATCGGGATGGTGGCGGCCCGGTTGCTGGGGGTGAGTTTTAGCCTGACGCTGCACGGGTCCGACCTGCTGGTTCACGGCGCCTATCTCGATGCAAAACTGAAGAGCTGCCGATTTTGTATGACCATCTCGGAGTACAACCGCCGCTACATTCTGGAGCATTTTCCCGGGGTGGACGCGGGAAAGATCGTTGTGTCGCGGTTAGGCGTAGATGCTGTGGCACCGGCGGAATTCCAGGGGAGAGTTCCTCCAAGAACGCGCCGCGTTTTAACTTTGGTGAGCGTAGGACGTTTGCATACGGTGAAGGATCATGCATTTCTGGTGCGCGCCTGTGCTCGACTGCGCGACCGTGGAGTCGACTTCGAGTGTCTGGTTGCGGGCGAGGGCCCGGAGCGGCGGCGACTGGAATCACTCATCCACGAAAACCGGCTAGAAGGACGGCTCACGCTCCTCGGCCACGTCGGTGGGTCGCAAATGGATTCACTCTACCGGCGCGCCGACGTGGTTGTGCTGACCAGCCGCAGCGAAGGAATTCCGTTGGTGTTGATGGAAGCGATGATCAGGGGCCGATTGGTGCTCGCACCCGCGATCACCGGGGTCCCGGAGATCGTCATTCCCGGAAAAACCGGGTTCCTGTATGCGCCCGGGGACCTGGAAGATTTTGTGGCCAGGATTCTCTTCCTCAACATACTGATGCGCTCGGAGGATCGCCATGCAGCGAGCCGGTTGGACTGGATCCGGCACGCGGCGCGAGCGCAAGTGCTTCACAACTTTAATCGCAGGAAGAACCTGACGCAGTTTGGCGACCGCTTCCTGCAGCTGATCGCAACCC
>Ga0187887_10004265_pt1 | contig 10757 bp, 10 predicted proteins | sample June2016WEW_7_10_FD_132977 | JGI IMG/M metagenome (GOLD analysis project Ga0187887, IMG submission 132977) | Peatland microbial communities from SPRUCE experiment site at the Marcell Experimental Forest, Minnesota, USA - June2016WEW_7_10 | ecosystem: Environmental > Terrestrial > Soil >... | reverse complement strand
GGCGTGTGGTTAGGAGAAAGAACGGGAGACAGCAGGTTCCTCGCTTCGCTCGGAATGACAGACAGAAAGGCAAGAGCTAAGGCAAGAGCAACGGCAAGAGCAAAAGCAAAAGCAAAAGCAAAAGCAAAGGCAACAGCAAAGGCAAGTACAAATACAGGGATCCTTCGCTTCGCTCTAGGATGACGACGTAAAACAAACAACAGCAACAGCAAGGGCAACAGCAAGGGAAACAACAACTGCAACAGCAACTGCAACAGCAACGACAAATACAGGGGTCCTTCGGCTGCGCGCTGCGCTCAGGATGACGGCTAAAAAAACGCTCAGGATGACGGCGTGGGTGGAGGAAGACTTTCGGCTAGTGGGAGCTGGCTATCTGGCGGTCGAGGGTGTCTAGCTGCTGGGGGTCTAGTTGCTGGCGGATCTGGAGGAGGATGTGGGCGTTTTCTTTCTCTAGATCGCTGCGGGCCTGGGAGACGCGGTCGATGGCGGCGAAGACCTTGGTTTCATCGCGAAGGTCGGCGTTGGAGAGGCTGCCGAGGTTGACCTCTTCGCGCTGGAGGTTGGTGTAGAGGTTGATGAGGGTGGGCTTGTTGGCCTCGAAGATGGTGTCCATGCGGCGCTGCTGATCGGGGTTGAGTTTGAGTTTGTGGGCGGTGCCGTGGTCGTCCCACCAGCGGCCGCCCAGGCCTAGCTGCAGGCCCATGTGGGGCTGGGCGCGGGAGTCGCCGCCGGGGCGACCGAAGCCGCCGGGGTTGCCGGGTGCGGCGGAGTGCATGCCGCGCTCCCCCATCATGCCGCCGGGGTTGCCGGTTCCCATGGTATGGGCGCCGCCGCCTCCGTGCTGGGCCAGGGCGGGTGCGGAGAAGAGGCAGGACCAAAGACACGCCGCCGCAACGGCTAGCAGGGCAAAACGCCCGGCGACGGTGCGTCGAGATGTGAGGTTCTGTGTCAAGCGTCCTCGGGTGGTGTGAATTTAGTCTTGGATCGAAGCCGGGGGCCCGGGGTTGGGTGCGGTCGCGGGCTGGAGGCCGAGGGCCGCGGGCGAATCGGCAGAGGGATCGAGCGAGGCGTCGATCGCGCGAAGCATGTGGTTATCGGCGGAGAGTTGGGCTCCGGTTTGGGCGGCGAATTGGGCGACGCGCGGCGCAGGGGTGATGCTGGCGGTCTCCGTGAGCGCGGGAGCCTTGGGCGCGATGACTGGTTGGGGAACGGGAGTCAACTGCGCCGATGTCGAGGCGATGGGCGCGGGCTGCGGTGTGTTCAGGATGGAGAACTGGTGGGTCGCATTGATGAAGGCGAAGCCGAGGGCTATGGAGAGGGTGGCGGTCGCCCAGGCCATGTGGCGCTGCCAGACGGGGGCCTGCTGGGCGGGAACGGGAATGGGGAGAGTGGCGGAGCGGCGCTCGCTCCAGGCGGTGGAGACTTGCTGGAAGCTGGAGATGGCGGAGCGGGCAGCGGCGACGCGCTCGGCGCAGAGGGTGCAGACGGCGAGGTGAGCGGCGGCCCTGGCGGCGAGGTCACCTATGAGGTAGTCGTCGATCTGATCGGGCGTCAGGTGGTGCAGGGTGAGGCGGGCGGCGGAAGACTCGGCGGCGATGGAGGCGATTTGGTCCGGACGGGAGTTCATAGGGTTTCTCCGGCGGGATGGGATGGGGCGGTGGTTGCTGCAGGCTGGGGGGTGCGGGTACGGCGGCGGCGCTGGGGGGCGGCTGCCTCGTTGGGACTGGCGGACTGGGCGGCGCGAACCTGGGTGCGCACGGATTTGAGCGCGCGGTGGAGGTGGGTCTTGACCGTGTTGACGGGGATGTTGGTGATGGAGGCGATCTCGGAGAGCTCGAGGTCTTCGGAGAATCGCATAAGGAAGACGGTGCGCTGGTTGGGCGAAAGGTTCTGGAGGGCGGCGTAGACCTGGGCGGCCTTTTCCTTGGCCAGGAGGCGGGATTCGGGGGAGCTTCCGGGGCTGGGGAGGAAGTTGGCCGCGTCGGTGATGTCGATGGCGGTGGCGCGGGCCTGGCGCCAGAAGCGGAACTTCTGGAGGCGCTGGTGGTCGCGGATGAGATTGACGGCGATGCTGGTGAGCCAGGTGCTGATGGAGCAGTCGCCGCGGAAACGTTCGCGGGCGTTGTAGGCCTTGAGGAAGCAGTCCTGGGTGATGGACTCGGCTAGGTCGGCGTCGCCGACGGAGAAGGCGACAAAGCGCAGGAGCCGCGGCCGGTAGGTGCGGACCAGGGTGTCCATGTCCTCCAGCTCCGAGGTGGTGCGTTCGGTGGCGGGGACGTTCGCGATGGATGCTTCGAGAGCTAACTGCATAGGATTGGAGACGTGTGTCCCTCCTCATGAGGTTACATAAAAGATGAGGGAATTCGGGGGGAAGTTTCAGGGTTGGGGGTCGTCCTGCGGACGATTGGCTCGCTGCGCTCGCGGGAGCCGCTGCGCGGCTCGAAATGCGGGGGTCCTTCGGCTGCGCCTCAGGATGACGGCGGGAGGGTGGGGGACGCAGATTCCTCCCCCTTCGACACGCTCAGGGTGCGGAATGACAACCAAAGAGGCAAAGGCAAGGGCGAGGGCAAAAGAAGAAGCAGATTCCCAGAGGGAATGACAGAAAGAAAGGCAAGGGCAAAGGCTAACTGGACGCCTTGTCAGCGGTCTGGGCGGCTTCGGCGGAGTGAGCGGCGTGGGCTGCGGAATCGGCTGCGGAGGCGGCGGAGGACTCGGCGGCCTGGGCAGAGGCAGCGGCGGCTACGGATTCGGTGTAGGCGACGGAGGCAGCCTGGGCGGCGGCCTGAGCGGCTTCGGCGGCGTCCTTCTGGATGAAGTACTCGTCGACGAGGACGGCGACCATGGCGGCGGTGGGGATGGCGACGAGGGCGCCAACGACGCCGGCGAGGGCGGTGCCGGCGAGCAGGGCGACGATGACGGAGAGGCCCATCATGTTGACGCGGCTGCGCATGATGCGGGGGGTGAGAAAGACGTTCTCGACCTGGGCGTAGATGGCGTAGAAGATGAGGACGCCGATCATCTTGGTCCAGGAGTCGGTGGCGGCGACACCGGCGGCGAGGAGGATGGTGACGACACCTCCTACGACCGGGATGATGTTGAAGAGGCCCATGAGGACGCCGAGGAGAAAGAAGTAGCGGACGTGGAGAAGGCCGAAGGCGGCGGTGCTGCAGACGCCGAGGATGACCATGAGCGCGACTTGTCCAACGAACCAGCTGCTCATGCGGACTTCGGCGACGACCAGGGTTTTGGCGAGGCGGTCGCGGGAGTCGTCGGTGAAGAAGGAGAGGAAGTAGAAGTAAACGAACTCGCCTTCGAGCATGAAGTAGATGCAGAGGATGAGGGCGGTGAAGAGATCGAAGATGCGGGCGAGCCAGAGCGGGGCGGTGGCGAAGAGATACTGCGCTATGGAAGAGAGGGCGCCTTCACTTTTCTGGGCGAGCGAGTCGACGCCGAATTTGTCGGCGAGGGGCAGATGCTTGATGCGGGCGATGACGGCGGGGATGCGGGCGGGAAGGTCCTCGGCGAAGCGCTGGATGTCGTGCATGACCGGCGGGAGGGCGAAGACGAGAAAGAGGGAGAGGACGAGGAAGACAGAGAAGACCAGCGTGACGATGGCGACCGGGCGCGATGGAGACCACTTGCCGATGTGCAGGCACATGATCTTCTGCACCAGCGGCATGAGGACAACAGCGAAGAGGGCGCTGACGTACACGAGCTCGAGGACCTGGCGCAGACGCCAGGCGAGTGCGAGGCCGAGAGCGATGGCGAAGACGAAGAGGATATAGCCGCGGACGGTGGAGACCTGGCTCGAGCGGTCGTCGGCGGGATTGGAGTTGTAGGGCTGCAGGGACAGCGGGCACGCTCCTTGGTTGGGCGGATGTGGTTGTAACGGATGCTCTCACTTGGATGCAGGGGCGCGCAATGGGGCTGGCTGGTGCGAACCTGTCCAATCACTGCTGCGTCTGCGCCGCGAGAACAGGCAACGACAAAGGCAAACAATACAGGGTCTCTCCACTGCGGCGGCAAAGTACGCCGCCTCCGGTCGAGATGACGGAGTCTTGGCAACGCAAGAAGCCGGGCGGAACCTGTCGAGATGACGGAGATTGGTGGCGCGAGACGGCCGGCGGAACCTGTCGAGGGGATGGAGGTTGCCGTGATTGGACAGGTTCTGAGCGTTAGCGAGTGGCGGGTTTCGCTGTGGGGGCGGGAGGGATGAGCTTGATCTGGAAGATGGTGGGCCACTCTTTGCCGGTGACGAAGAGGCGGTCGTGCTGGGCGTCGTAGGCTATGCCGTTGAGGACGGCTTCGGCGTCGAGCTGCATGACGTCGGGGAGGAGGCCGGTTAGATCGATCCAGGCGAGGACGTGGCCGTCGCTGGGAGAGATGCGGGCGATGCGGTTGGTGTGCCAGACGTTGGCGTAGATCTCGTTGTGGATGTACTCGAGCTCGTTGAGGTTGGTGACGGGAGAGCCCTGGTCGGTGACGGTGAGGTTGCGGACTTCGTGGAAGTCTTTGGGGTCGCGGAAGCGGAGGGTGGCGGTGCCGTCGGAAGTAATGATGTGGGTGGCGTTGTGGGTCATGCCCCAGCCTTCGCCGGTGTAGGTGAAGTTGGCTAACTTTTGGAGGGTGGCGCGGTTGTAGACGAAGCCGATGTTGGTTTGCCAGGTCCACTCGTAGAGGTTGGAGCCCCAGTCGACGATGCCTTCGCCGAAGTATTGCGGGGCGAGGTCGAGGTGCTGGGTGATGCGGCCGGTGGCGGGGTCGGTGACGAGGATTTGCGAGTGGCCTTTGAGGCCGGTGCCTTCGTAGAAGAGGCCGTTGAGGTAGAAGAAGCCTTCGGTGTAAGAGGTGGTCGCGTGTGGAAAGGTGGCGACGACTTTGTAGCCGTAGACGGGGGTGGGACTGTTTTGGGTCTGCGCGGAGGGGAGGGCGAAGAGCAGGGTGAGGGCTAGGAGCAGGGCGCGGCGCATGAAGGTGAGGATATCGCAGCGGGCGGGGGCGACTGTCACGAACTTTTGCTCGATGGAAGTTGATGGCAGCAAGATCCTGTTTTTACTTGGTCGACACTCTGAGAGTTGTCGGGTATGGTGAAGGTTCTCCCTCTAACCAACCCGACCGTGGGCGAATCTTATCGCGCGCGGCGGGATATCGAGGTGGGTGTGGACGCCAGGACTCATCGACTTTTCCTTTTTCTCTGTTGCAGCGTTTTTGCGTTACAGCTTCACGCGCAAGCGCCGGCGGCTCGGCCGGGCTCGGTGACGCTGTTTAATAATGTGCGCGTGTTGAACAGGACGGGAGAACTTACTGCGCCTAGGAACGTGCTGGTTCGGGGCAACGTGATTGAGCGGATCTCAACGTCTCCGATTCCGACGGACCGGATGGCGACCACGAAGATCATCGAGGGCGGCGGACGCACGTTGATGCCTGGGCTGATCGACGCGCACACGCACATCATGATGCAGGAGATTCCAATGTCCGTGGCGATGACTGCGGACATTGGATATATCACGCTGGTCGCGGGCAAAGCAGCGACGGACACGTTGATGCGTGGATTTACCAGCATTCGCGATCTTGGCGGACCGTCGTTCGGTCTGAAGATGGCGATTGACCAGGGGTTATTGCCGGGACCTCGCATCTATCCTTCGGGGGCCTTCATCTCGCAGACCAGCGGGCATGGTGATTTCCGCATGCCCTACGAGATTCCGCGCGTGATTGGCGGACCGCTGAGCCACTCTGAACTGATGGGAGTGGCTGCCATTGCCGACGGCCCCGACGAGGTGCTGCTGCGGACGCGCGAACAACTGATGAAGGGAGCTTCGCAGATCAAACTGATGGCGGGCGGGGGCGTGACGTCGACCTACGATCCGCTGGATGTGGCGCAGTATACGGAGCCGGAGATTCATGCGGCGGTGCTGGCGGCGGATAACTGGGGCACGTATGTAACCGTGCACGCGTATACGCCGAAGGCGATCCAGATGGCGATTGCGGCGGGGGTGAAGTGCATCGAGCATGGCCAGCTTGCGGATGAGGCGAGCGCGCAGCTGATGGCGGAGAAGGGAATCTGGTGGAGTCTGCAGCCGTTTCTTGAGGACGAGGAGGGCGGTGTTCTGCCGAATGCGGCGAACCAGCAGAAGAGGCTGCAGATGCGGGCGGGGATTGATACGGCTTACAAGCTCGCGAAGAAATACAAGGTGAAGACCGCGTGGGGAACGGACACGCTGTTCGATGCGAAGCTGGCGACGCGGCAGGGTTCGCAGTTGGCGTCGCTGGTGCGGTGGTATACGGCTCCAGAGATATTGACGATGGCGACGGCGGACAATGCTGAGCTGTTGGCGTTGTCGGGGCCGCGCAATCCTTACCCCGGGAAGCTGGGCGTGGTGGAAGAGGGAGCGTTGGCGGATCTGCTGCTGGTGGATGGTGATCCGGTGGCGGATCTTAAGCTGATTGAAGATCCGGAGAAGAACTTTTTGGTGATTGTGAAAGATGGGGTGATTTACAAAAATATTGTGAACGGTGAGGGTCCGCGATAGAGGCGAAAAGGAAGAAGCAGATTCCCAGGGGGAATGACAGAAAGAACGGCAAGGGCGAGAACGGGAGACAGCAGTTTCCTCGCGGCGCTCGGAATGACAATTTCTTTTAGAAATTGTCTAAGAAAGGCAACAGCAAGGGCAAAAGAAGAAGCAGATTCCCGGGGGGAATGACAGAAAGAAAAGCAACGGCAGCGGCGGCTGCTACGCGGCAAGGTGGTTGAAAGCTCCCGGGGTTAGCGGGGGCTTTTGGGTTGGCGGATGGCGGTCAGGACGGCGTCGACGGTTTGATCGAGGGAGAGGTCGGTGGTGTGGATGGTGTGGGCGGCGATGCGCTCGTAGTGGGGGCGGCGGAGGCGGAAGCGGCGCTCGGCCAGGTTGAGGTCGGCGAGGTTGGGGCGGGCGGTGGCGGCCGGGTCGGTGGCCTGGGAGGCGCAGCGGGCGACGAGGGTATCGAAGTTGGCGGAGAGGTAGACGACGGCGGTGTGGGGAGTCTGCTCGAGGAGGAGGCGGTTGCCGAGCTCTTCGGGGGCGCCGCCGCCGAGGGCGAGGACGATGCGGCGCTGGCCGAGGAGGGAGGCCAGGGTGAGGGACTCGAGGTGACGGAAGTGGGGCTCGCCTTGCTCGGCGAAGATCTGGGGGACGGTGCGGCCGTCGCGGGTTTCGATCTCGCGGTCGAGGTCGATGAAGTTCCAGCCGAGGCGCTCGGCGAGGAGAGCGCCGGCCGTGGTTTTGCCGGAGCCCATGAAGCCGGTGAGGACGATGCGGTCGAGGGTGCCGCGCTTGGGGAGGGTGGAATTGGTGGCGGGTTTGGGTTTGGTGGGCATGTCGAGCGTTGCTGTACTCATTGTCGTCTCCGTCGCTGTCGGTGAAGCGAAATTTGTTGAGCGCAAAAGAAAAACCGCAGACCTTGTGGGCTGCGGCTCGGTGGATGGCTTGGGTTCTCTTTTAGGTGAGATCAGAGAAGCGCACAACGCCGCCGGGCCGCTGGGGATACCAGTAGCAATAGCTAAATCGGCCGGTGGTGGGGCGCAGGTTCATCGGGTTTTATCGTAGCGCGGAGTTGCGTTCATGGCAAGTCCTGCGCGGACGGCGAGGGCTTTGCGTGGCGGAATCCGGATGAAGGCAGGGCGGAAATGCTTGTTATTCAATGCACGTGTGCGATGTCGTCGTTCATCGAGAACTGGTCTTTGACGTCGTTCTCGTAGGGGAAGACGTGAATCATCCACGTAAACACCACGGGGAAGAATATACCGCCCTCGGCGTCACAGGCTTCCTTGGTATGAATGGAACCGAACATTCCAAACTTCGGGCGATTGCCAAAATACTGCTTCACCTTGTCTGCCGGTGCGGCGCAGAAGTTTGTGTGCTTGTGCCAGCGCACAATGCTGATGGGAATTCGCTGGTTCAATTCGTCCTCTGTGGCGTCGTTGCGAGCGGTGTACATGACGCCCTCCAGCTTGAATTTCTGTTGCGGGGTGCGGTAGTAGAGCAGTGAGGTCGGCCGCGCGGGATCGAATGTAGTGTCTGCCAGCTTCGCGTTTGCATCATTGTTGAAATGGAACTGCGGCTGGTCGACTGTCGGATTTGCCTGAATGAAACCGTCGGCGATCGCTTTTTTGTAGTCCTTATATTTTTCAATCGCGGCCCTGACCTTGTCCACCACTGCTTTTGCTCGCTCCTTATCGCCGGGCTGCTCGGGCCGGCTCGGCGTCATGCACATGTGATTGGTCATGGCGGCCATGCTCTCGCCCATGACGACCATACCCTTCATGGTGCCCATCATCACATCGCATGGGTTTCCCCAGGGGTCTACGGTCGTGACGGACATTCCGGCCTTATCACTGGGTACGCTGGTCTGCATCGATAATCCCGATTGCGCGTTTAGCACTGCGCTGCCAGCCAGCACAGCGAATGCAGACGCAGGATAGAAGAATGCGGCCAGTTTCTTTGACTTGTTTCTCCTTATTACCGTGATCCACATGGACGTAACTGTAGCTCGTCGAGCTACGGCGCGGAAAGTTGTCAGGTGCTTTCTGATGGAAGTGGTTAGGTTGCAGACGGAGAAGCGAGATCGAATCACAACAGAGATTCGAACGGGTGTTATGGCATTGCGACAGCGGTGGTTGGACGGCTAGGCGGATGCAGTCGCGAGGTTAAAAGAGAATTCCCTTCGTACTCGGGCGGCGGAGGCCTTGGGGACACGAAGGGAATTGGGTGAAGGGGTGGCTAATTTTCTTTGTTGGTGGGAGGGCCGTCTTCTCCCCTGGTTGGTGGTTCTTGTTTTAGCTTGCTGGCGATGTTGGACCAGACGGCGTCGCTGGGTTCGGGGCCGGTGCCGTCGCTGCTGGGTTCGAAGAGGCTCTTGGCTTGCTCGGCGATGATTTCGAGATCGCTGACGAGGGCGGCGCAGTCGGGGTGAGCGGTGAAGAAGTTGGCGAAGCGCGGATCTTTGCTGATGGAGCCGCCGCCGGACTCGAAGAGCTCGGGAAGATATTCTTCAAATTCTGCAGGGGTCATGTTGTCGAGATTGGCTGTAGCGAGGTCTTTCATCAGGCAATCACCTTCTGGCCTGCGGGCCCCTTTTCGCCTGCGGTCTCCGACGAGACAGCGAGGGGTTGAAGCGCCTGGGATTCGCGAAGGAGTTCGCGCAGCTTGAGGCGGGCCTTGTGGAGCTGGGACTTGCTGTTGCCGGTGGAGCATTCGAGCATGGTGGCGATCTCATTGTGCTCGAATCCTTCGACGTCGTGAAGGACGAAGACCATGCGGTAGCCGGGGGGAAGCAGGGCGACGGCGCGTTCGAGCGTGACGCGGTCGACCGAACCCGTGAGCATGGTGTCACGGGAGCCGAAGTCGCGCTTGGGCGCGTCTTCTTCGGAGGGGTTGATGGTCTCTTCGAGAGAGACGAGCTGGAGGCCCTTTTTGCGCAGGTGCATGAGGACGAGGTTGACGGTGAGGCGGTGAAGCCAGGTGGAGAAGGCGCTCTCGCCGCGGAAGCTGCCGAGCTTGCGGAAGAGGTGGAGAAAGGCCTCCTGGGTCATGTCTTCGGCTTCGGAGACGTTGCCGAGCATGCGCAGGCAGAGGGTGTAGACGCGGCGTTTGTGCAGCGCGTAGAGCTTGGCAAAGGCATCGGGGTCGCCATTTTTGGCGTTCTCGATGGCTTCGGCTTCGCCGGCGATTGGAGCGTTCCGCTTAAAGAAGCCGGGGTTCGTTTTCGTCTGCATTCTGGGTAGGCCTTGAAGATCCATAGGTAAATTTGTCCGCTCTTGGCTCTCAATCGAACGGCGCAGGTTATTTGACGTTACTCAGGGTTGGAACGCTGCGCGGAGGATTAAGGTTTCAAGAGCTTGGACTGGAGAATGGGCCCGAGGGTTGTCCGGTGGAATCCTGGGGAGGATAAGGTGTGTGCGATGAGGTAGTTGTGGCTAGGACTAGTGTACGCTGCGGAGCCTGAGTTTGAAGTTTAGATCGGGCTTTCAGCCCTCTGGGATTGGTGTCATGTCAACCTGGGGCTGCGCCCCAGGCTGTGATGGAGCGGGCCTTCGGCCCTTAACGATTGCGCCGTGAATTTACGATTGCGACCAATTGGCGATTGCAACGAACCTTGGACTGGCCAAGCTGGCTGTCGAGGAACCCACATCTCAAAAGCGAGATGTGGGGCACCCGGATGGATGAGCGAGGGCTAGCTGCCTATGAAGCGGGCGTAGAGGGAGCGGGCGAGGCCGATGTCGGTGGTGCCCTGGATGAGGGCGCGGCCGTCGGGAAAGACGGTGAGGGTGTAGGGGTCGTAGGTGAAGCGGAGGAGGAGGCCGTTGGCTTTTACTGGGCCGAGGGTCTGTAGGCGGGATTCCAGCTCGGCGAGGTTTAGGGGGTGGTGGTGCTGATGGATCTGGACCGAGTTGCGGCCGCAGAGGGTGATGTGGGGGCGCTGGTCTCCGGAGAGGGCACGGAAGATGCGCTGGTTGCAGACTTCGCAGTCGGGGCGCGGGGAGGAGGTGTTGATTTCGGAGCGGGTGTTGGCCCAGAGGTCGAAGGAGAGGAGGGTGCGGCGCATGCGCTCGGGCTGGCGGGTTAAGAACTTGAGGGCTTCGGTGACCTGGAGGGAGGCGGCGAGGTTGACCGCGGTGGAGAGGATGCCGGCCGTGTCGCAGGTGTCGAGGTTGCCGGAGGGGGCGGAGGGGAAGATGCAGGCGAGGCAGGCGGTGGGGGGGACAGGGGATAGGGGAACAG
>Ga0187887_10004263_pt1 | contig 10760 bp, 8 predicted proteins | sample June2016WEW_7_10_FD_132977 | JGI IMG/M metagenome (GOLD analysis project Ga0187887, IMG submission 132977) | Peatland microbial communities from SPRUCE experiment site at the Marcell Experimental Forest, Minnesota, USA - June2016WEW_7_10 | ecosystem: Environmental > Terrestrial > Soil > Wetlands... | reverse complement strand
GGGCTGACGATTCGCAACGAGAATCTCAACCGCTCGGTTGAGGAGCTTGAGCTTTCGGTGCGCAGCTACAACTGCTTGAAGAATGCCAACATCGCGACGATCGGCGAGCTGATTCAGAAGACCGAAGCAGAGATGCTGAAGACCAAGAACTTTGGACGCAAGAGCCTGAACGAGATCAAGGAAATTCTTGCGCAGATGGGTCTTTCGCTAGGCATGAAGATTGATGAGCAGGGCAACCCGGTTCCGGGGCCGACGTCGGTACTGCCGGCGGCGACGCTGGCGGCCAGCTACGGCAACTTCGACGATGAGGACGAGGACGAGGATGAAGATGACCTCGATCTCGCCAGCGAGCCGGAATCGTTCTAATAAAACCCGCGGCGCAGCAGGGTTAACTCTGCTGCGCCGCACTAACTTGTAGCACCCGAGCCGGGCAGAAGTCCGGGTCGAAGGAGATCATCATGCGCCACCGTAATGGCGGATTCAAGCTGGGACGTAATACCAGCCATCGCCGCGCTTTGCTTCGCAACCTCGTTACCTCGATTATTTTGAACGACCGCGTTCACACCACCATTACCAAGGCCAAGGCTTCGAAGCCAATCGTCGAGAAGATGATTACGCTGGGCAAGAACGGCAGCGTTCACTCTCGCCGGCAGGCGTTGGCGTACATGATGACACCGGAGTCGGTGGATCGTTTATTCAACACCGTGGCGCCGCGTTATGGATCGCGTCCGGGTGGTTACTCGCGCATTGTGCGCACGGGACAGCGGCAGGGCGATGCGGCGGAGATGGCGTACATCGAGCTGCTGGGCGCCGAGCAGGAGCTGAGCGAGAAGGCTGGAAAGCGCGCTGAGGCTCGTGCGAAGCGTCGTGAAGAGCTGCAGAAGCAGATGGAAGAGAGCGGCCAGGCAGAGCCGCCCGCTGAGCCGGGAACCGCAGCTTAGGCTTCGGCTAGATTTGAGTTGTTTGTGAGAGGCGCATCCTTTGGGGTGCGCCTCTTTCGCGTCTGGTTGCGGCCTTTTTACCTTGGAGCTGCGTGGCTTTCGCGTTGCGATAGACTAACCGGAGTATCTCCCAGGAAAACGGAGTTGTCTCCGGAAGAAGGCGTCCAAGCGCATGCCGATTGTTGAACTCGAGAAGATTCGCAAGGTGTACGACACGAAAGTTGCGGTGGAGGGGCTGTCGCTCTCCATCGAGCCGGGAACGATGTTTGGGTTGCTGGGGCCGAATGGGTCGGGCAAGACGAGTTCGATTCGGATGATGATCGGGATGACGGTGCCGGACTCTGGGTCGGTGAGTTTGTTTGGCAAGCCGTTTGATCGGAAGGCGCTGCATCGGGTGGGGTATCTGCCGGAAGAGCGCGGTCTGTACAAGAAGATGAAGGTGATCGATCAGCTGGCGTTTCTGGGTCAGCTGCATGGGCTTAGTGAGGCGACGGCGCGGTCGCGGGCGCTGGCGTGGTGCGAGCGCATCGAGATTACAGAGGCGATCGATAAAAAGACAGAAGAGTTATCAAAAGGCATGCAGCAGAAGATCCAGTTCATTGCGGCGCTGCTGCATGAGCCGGAGTTGATTATTATGGACGAGCCGTTCAGCGGGCTGGATCCGGTGAACGCGGAGTTGCTCATGAACACGCTGATTGATCTGCGTAAGGACGGGAAGGCGGTGCTGTTCTCGACGCACCGGATGGACCAGGTGGAGAAGATGTGCGATGCGATTGCGCTGATCTCGCGGGGGAAGCTGGTGCTGTCGGGATCGATGCGCGAGGTGAAGTCGAGCTATCCAAAGAACCGGGTGCACGTGGTGTTCTCTGGCGACGAAACATTTTTGCAGAATGCAGAAGTGGAAGAGGCGAAGAACTATGCGGGGGTTGCCGAGTTGAAGCTGCACAGCGAGGCGGGCGCGCAGAAGGTGCTGGCCGAGGCGGTGGCGCGGGGGACGGTGATTCATCGGTTCGATGTGAAGGAGCCGACGCTGGAAGAGATCTTTATTGAACGCGTACGCGCGAGTTTTGGTGATGAGGAAGCTCGAGGGATCGTCGATGCATAATGTCTGGCTGATTGCGAAGCGCGAGTATACGGAGCGGATCAAGACCAAGGGTTTTTTGATTGCGACGATTTTGATTCCGCTGGTGATGGGCGGAGGGTTGTTTGGGGTTGCGACACTGGCGGCGAAGTCGAAGACGACTTCGCATATTGCGGTGCTGACGTCGCAGTTGCAGCTTGCCGATGATTTGAAGCAGGAGCTTCAGAATGGCAAAGACAGTCAGATGACGGTGGACATTTTGCCGGCAAGGACTTCGCATGCGGTGCTGGACCAGGAGATGGCGAACAAGGAACTGGACGGCTACCTGGTGATTGTGCCGGCGACTGACGCGGGGCGGCGGCCGACGTTCGATTTTACGCCACGGTCGACGGCAGATATTGCGACGAGCTCCGCGATTGAAGAGGCGCTGCATCATGTGTTGACGAAGGAGTACCTGGCGGCGAAGGGTGTTTCGGAGTCGGAGACGGCTGCGCTGATGGCTCCGGTGACGCTGAATGTTTTGGGGAAGAATGGGGTGCATGGGAACTCGAAGTCGTCGTTGCTGGTGGCGTATGTGCTGTTCTTCCTGATGTACATGGTGGTGCTGCTGTATGGGATGAACGTGGCGCGATCGATCATTGAAGAGAAGACGTCGCGGGTGTTCGAAGTGCTGCTGGCGACGATCAAGCCGGATGAGTTGCTGGCTGGGAAAATACTTGGCGTAGGTGCGGTGGGGCTGACGCAGGTTGCGATTTGGATGGCTGCGGTGGGGCTGATTGCGGCGCGGCTGGGGGCGACGAGCGGGGTGCAGATCAGCACGCCGCAGGTGGTGTACTTCATCGTGTATTTTGCGCTGGGGTATGCGCTATATTCGGCGGTGGCGGCGGCGCTGGGTGCGATGACGAACTCGGAGCAGGAGCTGCAGCAGCTGAATATGTTTCTGATGATGCCGCTGTTTTTCAGCATGCTGATGCTGATGCCGATCGTGACGAATCCGAACTCGTTGATGTCGCGGATTGTTTCGCAGATTCCGTTCTGCGCGCCGCTGCTGATGGACTTGCGGATCTCGATTTCGATGCCACAGCCGTGGGAGATTGCGCTGTCGATCGGGTTGATTTTGATCACGATCTACGCGGTGCTGTGGGTGTCGTCGCGGATCTATCGCGTTGGAATTTTGATGTACGGCAAGAAGCCCAATCTCCCTGAGATTCTTCGCTGGTTGAAGTACAGCTAGGGCGGATGCGCTAGCTGCAGGGAGAGGCTGGATGGAGATCGATCTCGCGATTGCAGAGGCTTCGAGTGAGGCGGTTCGGTCGCAGGTGTGCGTGGTGGGGGCGGGGATTGCGGGGCTGGTGCTGGCGCGGAAGCTGGCGCTGGCGGGGATCGATGTAGTGGTGCTGGAGGCCGGAGGGCACTCGATTGAAGGCAATGGGCAGGGGCTGTTTGCCGCGGCGGAGTTGAAGGGGCAGGCGCATGTGGGGACTACTGAGGGACGCTTTCGGGTGTTCGGGGGAACGTCGCTACGGTGGGGCGGGCAGGTGCTTTCGAGGACAGAGGATGCAGATGCCTGGCCGGTGGGCGCGGAGGAGTTGAGACCGTTTGTGGCGGAGGCGGAGGGGCTGCTGGAGGTGGGGACGCTTCCATTTGAGGCTGCGGATTTCTTCCAGGCGATTAGTTCGCCGCTGCCGGCGATGCTGGGTGAGTTGGGTGGGGTGGATGCGCGGGTGTCGAAGTGGATGGCGTTTCCGCGACGGAATTTGGCGCCCTCGTTGGGGAAAGATTTGCTGGCGCGTGCGCGGGTGTATCTGCATGCGCAGGTGGTGGAGTTGCTGCTGGCCGCGGATGGGGCGCGGTTGGAAGCGGTGATGGTGCGGACGCCGGCGGGTGCGATGGTGCGGTTTGAGGCGGACGAGGTGGTGCTGGCTGCGGGGACGGTGGAGACGTCGAGGCTGCTGTTGGCTTCGCGGTCGGCTGCGGCGGAGGGTGTGGGGAATGCGCATGACCAGGTGGGGCGGAACTTTCATGATCATGTGACGCTGCCGGCCGCGACGTTGCGAGGGGCGGCGCGGGCGCGGGTGGTGAGTGAGTTGCGGCCTTGGGTTTTCTTCGCGGGCGGGATGGGCGATGTGCGCGGAGGGACGCTGCATAGTGTGAAGCTGGAGGCTTCGCGGGAACTAAGGGAGAGGCTGGGGCTGAATCCGATTCTGGCGCATCTTGCGATTGTGGAGCCGGAGGGGTCGGGGATTGCGGTGGTGCGGGAGATGCTGACGTCGTTGCAGCGCGGGGAGTTTGCGAAGGCGCTGACGACTCATGCGCTGAAGATTCCGGGGGCGATGCTGGATGGGGTGCGGCTGATCGTGGGAGCGAAGCTGCGGGGGCGGCGATTTATTTCGGATGGGGCGGTGGTGAAGCTGCAATTTAATCTGGCGCAGGATCGACCGTCTTGCTCGCGGATTTTGTTGGGAGAGAAGCTGGATGAGGTGGGGATGCCGGAGGTGGTGGTGGACTGGCGGGTGTCGGAGCAGGAGGTGGGGACGATGCGGAAGTATGCGGCTCATTTGAAGGAGCAGTTTGAGGCGATGGGGTTGACGGGGGTGGAGTGGTCGGCGGGGATGTTGGACGATGGGGCGCTGGAGGGGTTGGAAGATGCGCGGCATGCGATGGGTGGGGCTTGCATGGGCGATGATCCGCGGACGAGCGTGGTGGATGCGGAGATGCGGGTGCATGGGGTGGGAAATCTTTCGATTGCCAGCGCGGCGGTATTTCCGGATGGGAGTGCGCAGCTGCCTACGCTGACGATGATGGCGCTGGCGTTGCGGCTGGCTTGTAGGCTGGAAGCGCGGTTGGCGGGGAGATTGGCTTAGCCGATAGACTGGAGCTTGTGCCTTCCTTCACGCGTAAAGAGAAGTTGTTGCTGGCTGTCGTGCCTCCTGTGATGGCGCTGTTGATTCGCGTAGTCGGGGCTACGCTGCGGTATCGCGATGTGAATGCGCCGGGGGTGCCAGTGGGGCATACGTTGCCGGGGCCGGTGGTGTTTGCGTTCTGGCATTGCTCGATGCTGACGTGCGCGCATCGGTTTCGGAATTTGGGAATTGCGATTTTGATCTCGCGCTCGTTTGATGGAGAGTTGATTGCGCGGACGGTGGAGCGGCTGGGATTCCTGGCAGTGCGGGGATCGAGCTCGCGGGGTGGGGCTTCGGGGTTGAAGGGAATGGCGGATGCGTATGCTGCGGGGCATCGGTGCGCGTTTACGGCGGATGGGCCGAGAGGGCCGGCGAGGGTGTCGAAGGCAGGGCCGGTGCAGCTGGCGGAGTTGACCGGGGCGACGTGGATTGGCGCGTATCACGCGGAGCCTTCGCGCGCCTGGTATTTGAAGAGCTGGGATCGGTTTGCGATTCCGAAGCCGTTTTCTACGGTGACGTTTGGATGGCCAGAGCATGTGAAGCCGGAGCTGGAGCTGGTGCAGAAGGCGCTGGATGAGGCGGTGCGAATGGCGAGTGCAGTGGTTAGTGGCTAGTGGTTAGGGATTGGGTTAGGGTCGATGCGAGTTAAGGATTTTGGATATGAGTTGCCGGAGGAGTTGATTGCGCAGCGGCCGCCGGAGGTGCGGGGGACGAGCCGGATGATGACTCTGGATCGGCGAAGTGGGGCGTTTGCGGATCGTAGATTTGCGGAGCTGCCATCGCTGCTAAAGGCGGGGGATCTGTTGGTGCTGAATGATTCGCGGGTGATTCCGGCGCGGCTGTATGCGCGGCGTGGAGGGCTGGCGACGCAGGAGAAGTCGCCGGCGCCGAGTGGTTTGGTGGAGGTGCTGCTGACCGAGAAGCTTGGGGGCGAGAACGAGTGGGGGGCGCTGGTCAAGCCGGCGAAGAAGGTGCCGGTGGGGGAGACGCTGGTGTTTGCGGCGGGTTCAGATGAGGTGGTGCTGCGCGCTGCGGTGGTGGGGGCGGGAGAGTTTGGGGAGCGGACGTTAAGGTTCGAGGCGGTGGAGGATTTTCATGCGGCGCTGGAGCGGATTGGCCATCTGCCGCTGCCACCGTATATTCATCGGGTGAAGGATGCGCCGGATCGGGAGGAAGATCGGGAGAGGTATCAGACCGTGTATTCGCGGCCGCTGGCGAGTGCGGAGGCGAGGGGGTCTTCGGCGGCGCCGACGGCGGGGCTGCATTTTACGGCGAAGATTTTGGAGGAGTTGCGAGAGCGTGGCGTGGAGATTGCGCGGCTGACGCTGCATGTGGGGTTGGGGACGTTTCAGCCGGTGCGGGCGGAGCGGACGGAAGACATTCGCTTGCACGCGGAGAGCTATACGATTTCTGCGGAGACGGCGGAGGCGGTGAATCGGGCGCGGAGGGAGGGGCGGCGGATTGTTGCGGCTGGGACTACGTCGACGCGGACGCTGGAGCATGTGGCGCGGGAGGCGGAAAAATCTAGCGGGGAGATACTGCCGCACTCGGGGAGTACCGGTTTGTTTCTGTCGCCGGGTGCGGAGTTCAAAGTGGTGGGTGGGTTGTTGACGAACTTTCACCTGCCGGAGTCGACGCTGTTGATGCTGGTGTCGGCGTTTGCGGGGAGGGAGCAGGTGCTGGCGGCTTACGCGCACGCGGTGCGGGAGCGGTATCGGTTTTTCAGCTATGGGGATTGCATGCTGATTACCTAGCAGGTGCCGTTGGTGGTGGGACGCGGGTGCTGTGGAAGAAGACGATCTTCCAGGTGCCGTCCTGCTTTTCGAGCACAGCCGATTCGAGCCACTGGGTTGGGGTGGGGTTGGTGGTGTTGGGAAGTTGGATCGAGCCGTTGTTCACATAGGTGATCCAGGCTTCGTTGCAGTCGATCGTGACCTGGGGCATGGTGACGTTCCAGATGAACTTCACGCCCTGGTCCTGATAGGTCTTGACGACCTTCATCAGGTCATCGATGCTGCTGTACTGTTGGCCTCCGTCGAAGGCGTAGAAGGTTGGCGAGGTGACGCTGTGCATCTGTGCCATGTCATCGACGGTGGCGCCGGCGTAGAGGGTGCGCAGGGCGTTGGCGACCGCAGTTTTGTCGGCATCGGTTGTCTTGCAGCTCTGGGCGCTGAGGCTTGAGGCGATGAGCGCGAGGGCGAAGATGGGCGCGGCGATCAAACACTTCTGCATGGGGCTCCTTGAGGATGGGGTGGCGCTCAAGTATATCAACGGGCTCGGCGGACTCGACCCATCTTAGGCAGACGCCGTACCATCAAAGCATCATGTCTGAAACGAAGCACGCCGCGCACAATTCTTCCAAGCCGCCGATTTATCTGCTCGACTCCATGGCCTTTATTTTTCGGGCGTACCACGCGATGCAGCGGTCGCGGCCGATGACGACGCGGACGGGGATTCCGACGGCGGCTACGTATGTGTTTGTGAACATGATTAACAAGCTGCGCGCGGATTTTAAGCCGGAATATTTGGCGGCGGTGTATGACGTGGGTGCTCCCCTGCATCGTAACGAGATGGCCGCGCAGATGAAGGATGTGCAGAAGTTCAACATCAAGACGCAGCAGTTCGAGACCATTGAGTATGGCGGGTACAAGGCGAATCGCGTGGAGACGCCGCCGGATTTGATTCAGCAGCAGCCTTATATCCGGCGGGCGCTGGAGGCGTTTCGGATTCCTATTTTGTACTACGAGGGGTTTGAAGCCGATGACGTAATTGGGACGCTGAGCTGCAAGCTGGCTGCGCTGGGGCACAAGGTATTTGTCGTGTCGAGCGACAAGGACATGATGCAGCTGGTGAATGAGAGTGTGTCGATTCTGAATCCTACGAAGGATAATTTGATTTTGGATGCGGCTGGTGTGGAGGGGGTGTTGGGGGTTCCGCCGGAGCGGGTGATTGATGTGATGGCGCTGCGTGGGGACGCGATCGATAACATCCCGGGGGCGCCGGGGATTGGAGACAAGGGGTCGGTGGAGTTGATTCAGCAGTTCGGCACGGTGGAGGGTGCGCTGGACCGGGCGGGTGAGGTGAAGAAGAAGACGTATCGGGAGTCGCTGCAGAATAATCGCGAGAATATTTTGCTGTCGAAGGAGTTGGTGACGATTCATACGAGCGTGCCGATTGAGTTTTCGATTGAGGCGATGCGGACGCAGCCGGTGGACAATGCTGCTTGTCGTGCGCTGTTTACGGAGTTGGAATTTACTACGCTGCTGAAGGATCTTGCGCCGGATGTCGATGCGATGGTGACTGCGTACAACGTGAAGGCGTCGGCGGAGGATTTGAAGAAGTTGCTGGTGGAGGCGCGCGAGGTGGGGCATCTTGCGCTGGCGATGGCGGCGAATGCGCAGGCGGTGGCGGAGGAGGTGGGCGCGGATGCTGAGGCGGAGGTGGAGATTGAGCCGGAGCCGGCGCAGAATATGTCGTTGTTTGGTGGGGCGGATGAGGAGGTCGCGGCGAAGACTCCGTTGGTGGCGGTGAGTGGCGATCCGGCTTGCAGGCTGGGGCTGGCGGTTACTGCGGGGCTTGCGCTTGAGGTGGGATTGGACGCGCCGGGGCTGCGCGAGGCGCTTGAAGATGCTTCGCTGCCGAAGCAGGTGCATGATTTGAAGGCGGTGCTGCGGGCGCTGGAGCCGCATGGTGTGATGTTGGGCGGAGCGGTGACGGATGTGATGTTGGAGAGCTACCTGCTGAATCCTACGCATGCTTCGCACACGCTGATTGATATTGCGGCGCGGTCGACTAGCCTGGCGCTGCTGCATCAGCCGACGAAGGACAATCCTAACGATCCGAAGCGGCTGGCTGAGGCTGCGGCTGCGGTGGTGCGTTTGGCGAAGACGCTGGGGGAGCAGCTGGTGGAGTCGGAGTCGGCGCGGCCCAGCGAGATTTTGCCGGACGAGCCGGGGCTTGGTGGCGCGATGACGAAGGAAATGTTGTTCGCGGAGCCTGTGACGAAGGCAGGGATTAGGGAACAGGGATTAGGGATTAGGAAGGGCGAGCTCAATGAAGATTCTACTTTGAGCGAGGTGTATCAAAAGCTGGATCTGCCGCTGGTACAGGTGTTGCTGCGGATGGAGCAGGCGGGTGTGCGGGTGGATAGCGACGTGCTGCGAGAGATGAGCTCGCGGCTGGCGGTGACGATTGATGACCTGGCGGAACGGATTTATACCAGTACCGGGCATCGGTTCAATATCAATTCGCCGAAGCAGTTGGGCGATGTGCTGTTCAACAAGATGGACCTGCCGAAGCCGATGAAGTATGGCAAGGGCAAGGTGATTTCTACGGCGCAGGATATTTTGGAGGATCTTGCACAGCATCACGAAGTGCCGGCTTTGGTGTTGGAGTACCGGCAGCTTCAGAAGCTGAAGGGAACGTATCTTGATGCGCTGCCGGTGCTGGCGGATGCGAACGGGCGGATCCATACGACGTTCAACCAGGTGGGAACGGCTACGGGAAGATTGAGCTCGACGAATCCTAATCTGCAAAATATTCCGGTGCGGACGGCGGTGGGGAGAGAGATTCGTGCGGCGTTTGTGGCGGGGGCGGGGAATCTCTTGATGTCGGCGGACTACTCGCAGATTGAGCTGCGGTTGATGGCGCATTTCTCGCAGGATCCGCTGCTGCTCGATGCGTATCGGACGGGCAAAGATATTCATACGTTGACGGCGGCGGAGGTCTTCGAAGTGGACGCCGAGACGATGGATAAGGAGACACGCGCGCGGGCGAAGGCGGTGAACTTCGGGATCGTGTATGGGATTTCGCCGTTTGGGCTGGCGGCGCAGTTGGGGATTGAGCAGCGCGTGGCGAAGGAGTACATTGCGCGGTACTTTGAACGGTACAAGGGGGTGGCTGCGTTTATTGAGAAGACGTTGGAGACGGTGCGTCGCGATGGCGCGGTGAGGACGGCGTTTGGGCGGGTAAGGCCGATACCGGATATTCAGTCGCGCAATCCGAACCAGCGGGGGTTTGCGGAACGGACGGCGGTGAATACTCCGCTGCAGGGAACGGCTGCGGATTTGATCAAGATTGCGATGCTGCGGATTGATGCGGCGATGAGGGAGCGGGGGCTGAAGTCGGTGATGACGCTGCAGGTGCATGACGAGCTGCTGTTTGACGTGGTGCCGGATGAGGCGGAGGAGATGCAGGAACTGGTGAAGCGGGAGATGGAGTCGGCAGCGGAGTTTAGTGTGCCGATTGTGGCGGAGGTTGGGTTGGGGGCGAACTGGAGGGATATTAAGTAGGTCCTGCGCGGAGTCCTGCGCGGACGGCGAGAGGTCCTACGCGGACGGCGGGAGTTGGATTCGTGCGCGGGAGGAGTCAGGGTGTTGATCTCCGATGGCGCTAAGATGGGGTCTATGCGAATGGTGTGGGTTGTTGCTGTGATGATGATGTCGTCGTTCGGGGTGGCGCAGAAGACTACGCTGCTGCTGTGGCCGGGTGGGAATCCTGAGGCGTCGAAGGTAGTGGGGGCGGAGTCCGTCACGACGAGCGTTGGCGCTGCCGGTCGGTCGGTGGTGCGCGTGACGAATGTGAGCGCGCCGAGTTTGACGGTGTATGCGCCGGCGGCGGGGACGAATACGGGGGCGGCTGCGCTGGTGTTTCCGGGTGGGTCGTATCTGCGGCTGAGTTATACGACCGAGGGCACGGACATTTGTGAGTGGCTGAACTCGCTTGGGATGACGTGCGTGCTGGTGAAGTATCGGGTGCCGGAGGATGGGCACTATCCGGCGAATGTGGAGGACCTGGAGGATGCGCAGCAGGCGATGCGGATTACGCGGGCTCATG
>Ga0187887_10004260_pt1 | contig 10763 bp, 4 predicted proteins | sample June2016WEW_7_10_FD_132977 | JGI IMG/M metagenome (GOLD analysis project Ga0187887, IMG submission 132977) | Peatland microbial communities from SPRUCE experiment site at the Marcell Experimental Forest, Minnesota, USA - June2016WEW_7_10 | ecosystem: Environmental > Terrestrial > Soil > Wetlands... | reverse complement strand
CACCGTCGGTGTCCACCGGATCACTCCGTTGGTGTCAATCGTCGAGCCCGTCGGTCCGGTCAGCACATAGCCCAGCGGATTGATCGGGATATCGCTGTCACTGGCCGTATTGGTTACGGTCAGGCTCTGCGTCCCAACCAACGTCCGGTTGCTCTGTACCGGCAAGGTGGGCGCCGTGTTCACCTCGTTCACCGTCACCGTAAAACTGTTCGTCGCACTCAAACTTCCGTCACTGACGATGGTCGTGAATGTGTTCGTGCTCGGGCCCTGCGCTTCCGTCGGTGTCCACGTAATCACCCCATTCGTATTAATGCTCGCGTTGGTCACCATTTGCCCGGTTACTACGTTTGTCACCGCCAGCGTGTAGCTTAACGCACTGGTGTCCGTGGCCGTATTCGTCACGGTAAGAGTTGTCAGTTCGTTGATGACACGGTTGGTTTGCGCCGGCAGCACCGGCGCGAGATTGCTCGCGAATACCGCATCCACCCAGTAGTTATCGGCATTGAATCCATTGGTGGGGAATGCACTGCCGGCACTGTAGGCATAGACACCGTCGGGACCGCTGACGCCATTCGCCAGCGCGTGCAGCGGAGGATTGTCCACGCCACTGGACGCAAAGTAATTATCGTCTGCGCTATAGTGGCCGTTGTTACAATGATAAGAGGCGACGTAGACGGTATTGGAATTGATGGACACAGGTGAGGCAAAATTGACCTGTTGCCACCCGGAGGCGGTTTCACCGGTGAACGTGGCGGTGGCCAGGAGGGTGCCATTGGTCGTCCAGAGGTCGCCGATATGCGTGCCGGCATTGGCGCTGGCCTTATAAAACCGGATGGACGTAACGAATCCGCCGATGTCAGAGCGAAACTTTACACCCAATTCCACGGGACTGTCAGTGCCCTGATCTATGACGGTGGGCACCGCCGAACTGGGCCAGATGGTTACCGTATTAGGCAGGGACGTAATGGTGATGCTGAGCGGCTGGGTTGCGGTGTGGACGGGAAGACTGGCATCACTCACTTGGGCGGTGAAGTTGAAAGTGCCTGCGGTGGTCGGGGTTCCCGTGATGGCGCCGGTGTTGGTATTGAGGGTCAGACCGTTGGGCAGGGAACCGCTGATGATCGACCAAGTGTACGGCATGGTACCACCGCTGGCTGACAGTGTCGCTGCATAGGCTGTATTCACGAAGTCACCGGCAAGAGAGGTTGTAGTTATCGAGAGTGGTCCAGTTTGAATGGTCAACAGGGTGCTGCCCGTCACGCTGTTCATGGTCGCGGAGATGGCGGTTACACCGGGTGAAACCGCGGTGACCAATCCCGCGGCATTAACGGTGGCCACGGCGGTGTTGGTCGAAGTCCACGTCACCTGGCTGGTAATGTCCTGGGTGCTGGTGACGTGAGTGCTGCTGTTGGAATAGGTACCAGTGGCCGTGAACTGCTGGAAACCGCCGGTGATCAGCGTGGTATTGGTCGGGCTCACGGCAATGGAAACGAGTGTTTGGAGGGCGTTGGTCGTACCAAAAGCGACATCCACCCAGTAATTGGCCGCCTCCCACGTGCTGGTGGGGAAAACACTGTTGGCACCATAACTATAGACACCATTGGGGCCGCTGACACCGTCGGCAAGAAGATGCAACGGAACGTTATCCACGCCGTTGCTGGCAAAATAATAATCATCTTCACTGTAGTGGCCATTATTGGCATGGTATGAAGCCACATAAAAGGTGTTGGAACTGATGGGCACCGGGTTGGTGAAATTCACCTGCTGCCAGCCGCTGGGCGTCTCGACAGTGAATGGGGCCGAGGCCAGGTGGGTTCCGTTGCTGGTCCAGAGGTCGCCGATATGGGTGCCGACATTGATTGCGCATTTGTAGAACCGGATGCCCGTGATAAATCCAGCCACGTCCGAACGGAACTTGACACCCACTTCCAGCGGATTGTCAGCGCCTTGGTCTATAATGGTAGGCACCGCCGAACTGGGCCAGACCGTTAACGGAGTTGAAACCACGGTAACGCTCACTGCTGCCGCCGGCGACTGAATGTTGCAACTATCATCAATGGCCCGAACCTGGATTGTAGCGGGTCCCCCTTGCAACGGTATCCACGAGTAGGTCCAGTTGGTGAGACCCGAAGCCGGATGCCAGGTTGCTCCGCCGTCGGTTGAAACTTCAACCCCGGCAACCCGGCCACCACCGGTGTCGCTAGCCGTGCCGCTGACAACCACAGGCGACGCGTAACCGACATTGGCGCCGGAAGTCGGCGTGAGGATGGTGGACGTCGGCGGGGTGTGATCACTCGAAGCGGTCGCCGCCACCAAGCCCGCCTGCAGCGTCTGGGGCTGGACACCCATGTCGGCAAAAAGATTTATGTTGGCTTGTTGAATGTCAGGACTCGGAGCCGCGCTACCATTGTCGTGGTTGCTATCCAGGCCCCACGACCATTGCACCGTACCGGCACCAAAGACCAGCCCCCCGCCGGAGCCTCGGTACAGAGTGAGATTGTGTGTCGCCACGCCGTAGGCATAAACGGAGCCAAAATCCTGCAGGGTTTGGACACCACCAAAGGTTGACGACCACAGGTCTATGGTAGCGGGCGCGCGAAAACCGTTGTCGGAATCCTGATCCCATTCGTAACCCAGCATCCCCGCAGGAAAAGCAACGGTGCTGCCCGAGGGGGCGGTGGCGAGGGTGGTATTTCGCCAGAACCTCAATTTCCCGAAGGCGGCAGGAATCTCGATGGAATTGCTGGTAATACCCGTGTTGGAGATGAAGATCGTTCCGGTGAGCGCATTCTCCGGCCGGCCACCATCCGAAGGCGGACTGAATCGCGGATCGCGCCAGGTTCCAGTCCAGGTGGGCGTGGGATCGATCTTGGCATCAACGTGGGTTTCCTTGTAGCAAACCAGTGTACGATAAGGTGTGTTGGAGCCGTCAATGGAGGTTTCCCAGCGGGTCTTCCAGAATACCTCATTGCCACTAAAGAATGCCAGATTCACACCGGCAGTTCGCGCCGTTTCCACATTGGTTCGTTCGTTCCCCGACCAGTATTCGTCGTGGCCCACGGACAGCAAAAGTTTGTGTTGAAGCAGGAGGTTGCCCCGGCGATCGGCGTCAACGCTGGTGGTGTACGAAACGTCATAACCATTTTCTTCCAGCCAGCGGATCATCGGGTATTCGGCGTTGAACAACCAATCCTGGGAAGAATCGCCTCGCGTGTTGAAAGGACGGTTATAACTCACTTTGTAGGCACGCCCGACAGCCGCGAGCCCTGCCCCAGGACCGGTGCCAACATACAGGCTATTGCCTCCGTAGTCGTTGTATGCCTGCCAAGTCGTATCCGATGTCTTGTAATAGATATCGGAGGTGCTGGAATCATTGCGGACGACAAAGGCGATGTGGCTTGCCCCACCGGTGTCCGTGCGCACGAGGCGGGCAATGTACAATCCCGAGGTCGCGTTCGTTGGAACCTGCCAGGAGGCGGATACCGCCCAGTTCCCGTAATCGATGAGGCCGGTGGACGGATCGGTGATGGGGGCCGGCTGAGACTGAGGAAGGTGCGCTGAAGGCATCACCGTGGTGATGTACCTTGCTCCGTTACCCTGGTAATAACCGAGTCGATAAATATCGATTCGATAGGCGCTCGCCGGGGTGTTGATCTTGAAATAAATGGTGCCGCCCTGGCTGACGCTGATGTCGGTGGCATAACCTTGAATGCTTGTGTCACCGGCTCCCGAAATGTCCCACTGGCTGGATGGGGTCCCCGGCAGGGCATTCTCGATCACGATGGAATTCGTTTGCGTGGCAAGGCACCGGGCCGAAACCAGGAGCAGCAGAAGCTGCAAAAAGACCATAGCCAAAATCCTTCCGGCGGAATTTGATTTCAAATCAAGTGGAAACCGCTTGTTCATCTCAGCCCTAAAATTTGTTTCTAGCATGAAAAAGAGGTGCGACAATAAATTGAAGCACAGGGGCAACCGAGGTTTTCCCGTTTGGTATCGAAATTGCATGGCAGTATGGCTCGGCGTGGATTGACAACGAGTTCGCTTTAATTCCGGACACACCCGGTATTACTGAGGAATACCTGCCCTTTTGTCGAAACCATGACTTTCCGATTATAGCACATTTTTTGACGCATTCCAGCCCAAAATACCCATTTTGGGATATCTAATTCCCGGCATAAAAGTTTCAATCATCTGCTCGCAATTTAGAATTCACGATCTGACCACGCATGGGGACAATGCGTCGTGCACGAACACAACCGGCGCGCCGGCACCATCGGCCCGTGCGACCCAGATATCCCATGTGCCGCTGCCCGCCATGTTTCTCGGCAATCCGTACAGCACGTGGTCTGGGTCCAGCCATTCCGCTTGATCATCCACGCTGTGAGACTCGTTGATAATCGTTTCCTGTTGCGTCCTTAAATCCAGCACGTGAAGTTGCCAATGAACCTGTCCTTTTTGGTGAATCCGTGACTTGAACACCAGCCGGCGGCCGTCCGGTGAAAGCGACGGGCATTCCACACCTTGGCGGAGAACGCGCACTTCACGACTCGAAACGCGCCCTTCAACCAGATAGCAAACGCCGCCGGAGGCCAGCGTCGCATAAAACCCGTCGCCCTCCGGCTCAAAGGTTACTCCCCAGAAATTAAAGTCGGTCGCCTTGAACGGCTGGCCATTCTTTATAACCGTGAACTGTTCCAAGTCGCCAATCAGTTTCAGGGATTGAAGGTCATAGAGTGTCGTCTGGGTGGAAAAGTTGATCGAGGTATAGCCATGACCGGCAATAAACACCGTGACGGCCCCCCAATGGCCATCCTGTGAAATCCGCACCCGGCTCGGTCCACCGTTTAGATCGAACGTGCGCAGCACCTGGAATTGCCGGTCAAAACTGACCGCTTTGAACGTGGGGAAGGCATTCCGGATTGCTTGGAGACATAACCCGGCCTGGCCGGTGCTGTACACCCGCTCACAATCAAGCACCGTCGGATAACGGGTACCGTCCGGCGCGCTGAGCGGCGCCACCGAAAGCCGTCCGTACGACGGGCCAAGCGCAGTATTGCGAAACATCAGATACGGATGTTGGCAGACCTCGGCGAGCTGCCGGCCGCTCTCGGAAATGGGGGGAGCGGCGGAGGCCTCCCGCTGGCGCCGTTGGTCGCGCGAGTAAAGCGCGAACATTGTGACTCCGGCGACAACGATGACGCACAACAGCCCAAACACGATCTGGTTGCGGCGATCAGATGGTGCGCCAGAGGGCGGGCTGGTTGGGAGATTAGGTGGCATACTGTTTAGGGCGAAGCAGGAAAAATGAGGCGGCGGGGATGGCCACCGCGAGAGCCAGCAGATATCCAACCGTTGCCTGAGTAATGCCGACACACGACCACAAAAGTCCGTACAGCATTGATGCTGACAGGCGCGACATGTCGGACGCGGTTGCGAGAACAGCAAGGCCGCTCCCGGAATGCGACGTGGGAAGAACAGCCGCAGCCATCGCGGTCAGCACACCATCAGTCGCAGCGTAGAAGACGCCCAACAAAAAGAGCACGGAGGCAATCTGGAACAACCCACCGGCATGCATGAGCAATATCATGTACACCAGCAGCAGCAACCCATAGCCACCCAACAAAACACGCGTCCGACCCACACGGTCCGCCAGCCGACCGCAAGGGATGGCAAATATTGAAGTAAACAGAGAAGTGCCAACATAAAGGAGTGGGAACACGGCGATTCCAACCGCCAATCGTCGCTGCAAGACAAGATAAATAAAGCTATCGCTGATGGATGCCAGACCAAGAACGACCGCCGTCAGAACCAGCGCTCGAAACCGGGTCTCGCCCAGCAGCAGGACGGCGGTCTTGAACGAGACGGGTGTCGCCGAGCAATTCGAACCATGCGAACATGCCCTGCATCGAAGATGCACGGGCGATTCGACCGAGACCGGTGGCGTCGAAATACGCTCTTCCTCCGGCGTAACACCGGGAACAAATAACGAAATAACACCCAGCCCCAGAATGGCAATGCCAAAGCTCGCCACAAACAGGACATCGAATGCGTTGGGCATCATCGCCAGCAGCGCGAAGGCAAAAAGCGGCCCCAACAGCGCTCCCACCGCGTCCAAGGCGCGGTGAACGCCAAAGGCCGTGGCCAATTTGGACGTCAGGCTGCGCTTTGAAATAAGAGCGTCGCGGGGCGCGGTCCGGATTCCCTTGCCAATACGATCAAGGGCGATAATAACACTGATCATTCCCCAAGCGCTTCCCGCGGCAAAAATCAGCAGACGGCAGGCGGCGGAGAGACCATAGCCCAGCACCGCCACGGCCTTGTGCATGCGCCACCGGTCAGCCAATACCCCGCCACTAATACGGATCAACGCAGCCACCCCTTGGTAAATGCCATCCACCACACCGAACGCCAGAGGGCTTAGCCCCAAATATAGCACCAGATATACGGGCAGAATGCTCACAACCATCTCCGACGAAATGTCCGTGAGCAGACTGGTAAAGCCCAATGCCCACACTGTGCGACTCACGACCGGAAGCCATCTCCGAAGCTTTGGCGGCAAGCCGACGACGGGGCCTTGCTCCCCTTCGGAAACAGTGGCTCCGCCGCTTGCGCGATCCGGGCGCGCAAAAATTTTGGCCCAATCAATCGAATACATCGCTTCTCTAGTACAGTAAGGTTGTAATATGACGTTTACCTGCTGTTGCAATTGATCTCACGAACCAGTGTCTGCCTCAACGAGGCCGCAGAACTTTTCGCAGAACCGTCCTGGCCCAGCGCCCGGCACGCCGGGCAATGACATCCGCCGGTGGTGGCAACAGGTTTAGGAAACAGAGATCAAAACCCATCCGGTGCAGACGCCAGGTGATCGGGAGTCGGGAACGGTAAGGCAAAGCCCCAATGTATTTTCCGATCATTTTGCGGGGATGCACACAGCCGTAAAGCTGGAACAGCGCCACATTGAGTGCGCTGGCCTCAAAGACGTCGTTGTCCCCCAAAAGGCAGCCCCGGACATCGATCCGTTCGACCTGCGCATACAGGTCATGTACGGCTTGAACCCAGTTCTTTCCGGTATGCAAGGACAGGATTTGTGCCTCAACGCGTTGGCCTTTTTGGCGGCGATATTCGGCGTCGGCGATCAAACGTGTGAGCATGGCCTGATAAGATTCGGCGTTGCCTGCCAGTTCCATCGTCCCCTCGAGACCGGGGGCGCCGGGCCCAAGCAGTGCCAACTCGGCTTCCGGCAGAAGGTAACCCAGGAGTGGAACACCTTGACTCCCGGCTTCAAGCAGAGAGGTAATCGAGGAAAAGGGAACCGAGTCCAGGTAGATATCCGCCGCCGCATAAAGCACATCGGTGTCCCAGCGGGTGCCCAGGGGAACCATCCTGCCATCGGTCTGGAGGTTGGCCGCCTGCCAGGCGCCTTTGGCCTCCGGCCCCACCGCGAGCAACACGGCCTGCGGAAATTTGGCCATCACCGGGGCCACCAAATCCAGAAAATCCACCCGACCGGGAGAGTTGTATTTAAACGGAGAGGCGATGGTCAGCAACAGAACGGTCTCGGGCCCGTAACCGAGGGCGCGCTTCGCCTGCTCCTGGGCAACCGTCCGCGGAGAGTGAAATATGGGAATGGGAAGAAGCGCAGAACGATCGGGATTCAATCCGCGCCGCTTTTCCGGGAAAAGAGGCGGTTGCCTCCGGAGATGCACGATCGAATGGGCGACGCTGGCACCGGCCCAAAAAGAGTGGTCCGCATGGTTGACGAAGATTGTCTTGACCGAATCGCAGTCAGCGGCGAGGGCGAGCACGGGGATGATGTCGTAAGGGAAGAGGTGCAAGACAACCACGTCCATTTGCTGGCACAACGTTCTGAGTTCGCGGACCTGTTCCAGAGGCTTTGAGGTCAGCGCGCTGAGCGTCCGCAGAAAACCGCCGGAACTCTCCGCCGATTTTTTCAAGATCTCGGGCACTTCATAAACGCCCTTGAAGTCGGCCTGGGCCGTAATGGCGACGGAGTGCCGGTTGCCCTGATCCTCCTGCATCCACCGCCAGGCACAACGGCAATCTCCTCCCACCGGCCGGCCGTAGCTCAACACATGAAGCACATTCCGCGAGTTTCCGTCGCGACGCTCTGCCCTGCGGGGCGGAGCCGAGGGTATTCGTTTTCCGAGTTCAAGCAGGAGCCGTTCAAATCGGGATGATCCGAAAAGGCCCACATTACCGGGAAACGTGTAGCGGGCGGCTACCTGGGCGAGCCCGATGGCCGCCGGATAATCCCCCGCCGCCGCCCGTTCCTCGGCCAGGCCCAATAATCCACAGAAACGATCGTACGCGTCGTTGAGACGTTTTGATATGCTCGAACTCATCGGGTCTGGGGGCTCGGAAACATTCCCGACGGATCGGGCAGTATCGCCGCAAGGTTGCTTTTGGGCTATCGACAGGGGGGCACTCATATTGGCGATATCACCATGGCTTCACTGTTCAGGTCCAGCCGGGGCAAGGCGGCATCCCACAAGCAAACGTTGCACGAAGCGCGGCGCCCGGTGTAGGGAGACCAGCTTGCAGAGTGTGCGCAGGGAGTAAATGCCACTCACCATTGCCGCCAGGGTTCCAACCGTCGTCGAAGCCCAAAATGGCAGCAGGTAGAAACTGCCGAACACCAGGCCGATCGAACCCAGGAAAAACAGACCGACCCGTCGGTTCGATGCCGACCACCGGAATCCGGTGAGCCACCGGACAATCGGGTAGACCAGCAGCCCGTGAAAGACATAGGATCCAAAGAACGCCATGCCCGACCCGTTCAAACCGAAATAACGAATACACAGCCACGCCAGCGCGATATACACACTGGTATAGGCCAGCTCGCACCAGAAAAACACGCTCGGCCGGCCTTTCGCCACGATGATGAAGCCCATCGGCCAGGTAATCACCTGCAAGGTTGCTCCGAGACAAATCCAGCGCAACAACGGCACCGCCGCATAAAATTTTGCCGAATAAAGCAGCGTAATCAACAACGGGGCAAACGTCAGCGTGGCAATCACCCCGGGTCCGGCCAGCAACAGGCTGACCTGGGCCTGCTCGTTGACCAGGCGATTGCAATCGGTGTGATTTCCGGCGGCACCGGTCAGGCGGGGATAAAAATCCGCGCCCATAGCTTGCAGGATGAGCCCGACATACGTCACACCAAAGTACCATGAGGCCTGATAAAGGCCGGCTGCTTCAAGGCCAATTTTTCGTAGAACTAAAATACGCACGATATAGCCGGCCCCTAGGATGAACAGGCTGCTGGCCATGAAGGCAAACCCGAGCTTAAGCAGTCCGGCAACTTCATTCCTGACTTGGAACGCCGACAGGACCGGGGGTTTGAATTTTACCCTGCGGCTGAACCACCAGGACATCAGGACCGACATGCCCGCAATAGCTATCAGAGACGGTACAATTCCCCGCTCGCCGAAAAAATACACCAGGGCGACGCCGATGATGGTGCCGTAAATGCCGCCGAGTATCCCCATTTTGGCGAGGTCGGCGATACGGCGCATTCCCTGAATCAATGCCGTCTGGCCACCCGCCACGGCACCAAAAAACACGGCGATGGCCAGCCAGGCAATGGCGGCAGAATGTTCACTGGTACCGAAGGTCCAACCAGATATCGCCGAACAGAACACAACCAGCAAGGCGGCCCCCAAGGCTCCAAGAATAACGGCGGTCCGCCGCAATACGGTGGCTGTGCGCGCAATCTTCTCGCCATCGCCAGACCCGACCGCCTCAGCGATCTGGCGGACCCCGCTGCTGTTAACACCCATGCCAGCGATGTTCTGGGCCAAATCGATTAACGAACCATACAATCCGATCAGTCCGACCCCTGAAGGACCGAGCAGCACCGCCATGGCCTTGGTCCGAACCATCCCAATGCCGATCTTCAGTACCGAGGAGCCGCCGATCAACGCCGACGACTTTAAAATCTGGCCGTAGGTATGCTTTTCGGCCGGAGCGGCCTTTTCCTCCTGCGGCCGGGATGGCAGCAAGGGAACCGGGGCCTCGGTATTACAGGGCGTTGAGGACATGATCGGATAACCGTCTAAAACTTTCGGAACATTGACTTTGGAATGGCCGTTGATGAACAGGATTGCATCGGTCAGGCCACGCGCTCGTTGATCAGGCGCGACCGACGCGCGGCGAGGACCCAATTCTGGGCCGTCAAGCGCCCCAGCCGTTGCTGCAGAGCCGCGAGCCTGCGCGGCGGCGTTCGGTTAAATGAGCGCATCGCGACCACATTCCAGCCCGCATTCGTCAGTTGACGGGTGGTCTGACCGGCGGCCACAATCCGCACACCGCTTTGAGCAAAGCTCGAAAGTTTCCGATAATCCCCGACGTTCAGCACGCGTTTGCTCAGAATTCGAAGGGACTGAAAATTGGGTCCTCCAATCACCAACGTTCCCGCGTTGCCGACGAATCGACAGCATTGGTCCAGCACCTGCCATGGATTGGGCAGCAAATGCAGCAGGTCGGTAATTAAAACGCAATCGAAGTCCCGCTTCCCGAGGCGGTTGAAGCATTCTTCCATCGTGCCATAAATGACTTCAAATCCCAGCCGGGCACCGGCGGCGCCCATAACCGAATCGAGGGGGAGGACCGTGACCCTGGCGCCGCGCTGTTTCAGGGCGTTTTCCATGGCTCCCGATCCGCAACCGACCGAGAGGATGGTTTGGGCATCATGCGGCACCAGCTCCAACACTTCGTTGCACGGCTTTTCATAGTAGCTCTTG
>Ga0187887_10004257_pt1 | contig 10764 bp, 9 predicted proteins | sample June2016WEW_7_10_FD_132977 | JGI IMG/M metagenome (GOLD analysis project Ga0187887, IMG submission 132977) | Peatland microbial communities from SPRUCE experiment site at the Marcell Experimental Forest, Minnesota, USA - June2016WEW_7_10 | ecosystem: Environmental > Terrestrial > Soil > Wetlands... | reverse complement strand
TCCGGTTGCGTTGCTGCTCGTCGGAGGTAAGCGGTGGGCGGACGATTTTCCGCCCCTCGGATCTTTCCTCTTGTTGTTGCTCTACGGATTTGCTCTCCCACCCGCGTGCCATGTGGCTGAATCGAGCGTCTCCACTGTATCGGCGTCAGGCGACCTCTAATCCGCGTGATCCAGATGAACCCCTGCCGATTAGAAAGAGCGTTTCCGCCGACCGCTCATACTGATCGACTAATGCTGGAATTGGCCGACTTTGCAAGCCGGGCAATAGCACTCCGGCTAGCAGAATGACACCAGCCCTGAGGGTCTGCACTCGAAGCCGAAAGGCATTTTCAGCAGCCTGAGCACCGGAGGCTGCGATGGTTGGATCGGAACTCCGTTGCGCCGCCTGCCCCACCATGGCAAGCTGCGCCGCGGCTCGCCCTGCTTCCCAGGCATAGAGAAATGCCGCCCAGGCCCGCTGCCGCTTAATCGCGCGGAATTTCCTGGGAGGCAAATGATCGCGCAGGAACGCTTCCTCGGAGAAGTCGACCAGGTTTCTGAAAGCTTGGATGTCAAGAGCACGGAACGCCTGGACAGCTCTTTCTAAATCGCCCGGGCGAGTGCGGCTGCGGAGGGCAGCATACAGCAGGATCGCCAGCGCGCTGAGTCCAACCGCGACCAGAACCCAAGCGGCGATCATTGCCGGAGCAAGTGTTGAAATTCCTTGTTCCAAGTCTCTACCTCCTCATCGGGAACTACCGTCACGGACAAAGGCTTAGGTTCGGGCACCATTAGATATCGGATCCAGATCGATGTGCAAACGAAGAAGGCGCCGGTTATGGTCAAATTCAAAAATCTCGTCCATCCCCAGCTTACGAATTCCGCGCCCAGTCCGTAGGTCGCCAGATCAACACTAGTCATGATTCCCAGACCAAGCGTGATCCCAAATGCATGGCGACGCCAAGACATACCCAGGAAGCGGGAAAAGAGCAAAAAAGATAGGAGCAAGCCAGTTTGAACCATGGCCGCTCCCCGATTCACCACAGTTACGCCGGCAAACCACCGGGCACTGGTGTTTCCCGGCGCCAAGACAGCGAGCAATGCTCCCACTCCAAGCAGCAGACCTGATATGGCTTGCAGCGATCGCCGGGCTGCCACCTTCAGAAACTGGGATTCACGGAACAAATTCTTCGAAACTTCGTCAATCACACCGAAACGCAGAGCAATGCTAAGCAACAGCGTGGCGGCAAAAACATAAGCATAGTGGTTACCAGACACCCTTGTCTTAAACAGCACATACAGCAGAATGTTCTCAGCAACCTCGAAAAGCACATAGGCGAAAAAGCACGGGAACTCGCGGTACAAGCCGCGCCGCCAAAGCACCACGCCCAGCCCGAGGAGAAGCACATTGGACGAGACCCAGAGAAATTGCAACAGCGCGTCGGACCAGTTCACCCACTGCATAGCAATGAACTATAGCTCTCGCGCCGCTCCTTTTCAACTGAGAAACTCGTAGCAACTGTTCTTAGTTGGATGGTGGTTGGCAGCCTTGCTCGTTGCAATACGGCATGGGCGAACCATCGGCCATTAGTGGGAGCGTTGCGGTTGCCAGGAACAGAGTCAGAGCAGCCAAAGCCAGCATAAGTCGTTTCATGGTCGTTCTCCTTTGCGAAAGAATTCGCACTGTGATACATTGCGGGCGACAGACGAGTTTTCCGTATTTAGTTGATTTTTGATGTTATTTCGGAATTCGTAAATTCCATGAGGCTAAAATCCGCTCTCGAGGACTTTGAAAAAAATACTCTGGGCGCCGTCCCTGGGGTCTTGGGCAGACTCGCTTACTTGGGTAAGTTGTACGATGGCAAGGGAACTTACGAACACTGGGGAATGGTGAAAGTGTATGGCGGCGATGCCGCCCAGGGCGCTATGCGGTCGTGTCACCGCGTAATATTCTCTGCAGTGTTGAAAAAACCTCTGGCGGTGCTGTTGGAGGACGTGCAGGTGGCATGCTCGAAGCAGCATCTGACGGAACACGAGTTTCTGGCTTTACTCAGGCAGAGTCCGCCCCGGCCTCTGTCTCCAGCTGCTTTGGCTCACCTCAGGTCAGTGCTGAGCGCACTTTTGGCGTTAGTTGAAAATCGGGATGTTGCCAATCTCCGACGTGCATCGCAACTCCAACCACCTGCCCCAGCACCTCCGCCTCCTGCGGGTATTTAAGAACTCGCACCGAGACCGAGGACAGAGGATGGGGTTGCAAGACGATGGAGCCATTCTTCATCGAGCACCAGCAACAGGTATATCCGTCGCGCATTTCCACAAAGTAAATTGGACGCTCGAACTCCGAACGCCATTGACCTTGACCTTCGCCGACCTTGTCCCTGGTTGGGTCCACTTGCACGAAACTGCCTGGTGGAAGCAGGGGATACATGGTGAAGTCTTCCGACCCAATATATCCATAAGTGTATTTGTCGTCTTTAAACTGATCGAGATAGATCATGGGCACCTTACCCCATTTCTCGATGGCACGCTTTAAGTCGGTCGTTTTCTCAAGGTTGAATCCGGGATCGAGGCTGGTGGGGATCCGCACCTGGGTGACGTTACTGGAAGCTTCGGTCACGTGAGACTTTTGGGGATGACCAAACCCAATGTAGGCTGAGATAGCATCCAGTTCCAGGCCATAGAAGGAGAGCAATTCCCGATATTCCCGTCGATAAATAGCGGAAAATGAATACAGTCGAAAAATACTCGGGATAATGCCTTTGGTTTCAATGTCGGACAAACGGCTGGGCGGTATGGCGAACTCGTCACTCTCAAATCGTTGCGCGATTTGGGCACTGGCCAGTTCCACATCCCTCATACGGTATCCGAGGGTCTCTCTTAGCGCCCGCAGCCTCTGCCCACCATTATTTTGCACGCCTGCCAACCTCTGCCGCCCATTCTACCATCGCTTCGCACGCCACGAACAACCTGACCTTCCCGGCCCTTTTTCGGATTTTGGAACAGAAAGGCCCGCGCCGTTACAGTCCAGTTGCCTTGGAATGAATTCCGACTGACGCCACCCCGCGCACCCCACAGGCCGGTCTTCGCGGCGCCTTGTTCGGTTTTCGTAACAAGAAAATTGCTCTCTTGCTTGAAACCTCGCCCATGGTTTAAGAATTGTCTTTCCCGGAAAGCACCAAATCCAGGAAACCGGTGTTGCAGAATCCCCAGAGGACTCCACACCCAGGGAGAACGCGATTGGTTCCCAAGCAGGAACCAACGCCTGCGAACACCGCGATGCTGCAACCTAAACTTAGCAGCCTGGCAAGCTGTGACAACCCTCCGGTTCCTGCTCGACCGGCTTCCCGATGTATTGCGCGAAACAGACGCAAGAGGTGCGTGGATATGCCAGAAAGCGGAGCTGCATTCGAGGGGGATGCCTCGGCGGAAATCAAAAAGTATCGGCTGCTGCTCAAAATCACCGAATTGGTAGTCCGGGCCCAGAATCTACCCGCCGCGTTCCATGAATTTGCCCCTCCCGTGCTGGCACTTACGGGAGGAGAACTGCTGAATCTGTCGCTCCATGACCAGCGCCGAGACTGCATGCAGACTCTTTACTGCAAAAAAAACAAGGAAATTGGCGAGTTCGACCCCTTGCCGGTTGACGAATCGGCAACTGGCTGGGTATGGAAACATCAGGAACCGGTGGCTATTCCCGATGTCGAGCGCGAGAATCGCTTTCCCGTCTGTGTGCCGGTGCTGCTTAATCACGGTGTCCGCTCTTACATCGCCCTGCCTTTGAGCTCGCCCTCCAACCATTTTGGAGCTCTGGGGTTAGGCAAGAAAGTTGCCGAGATCCCAACTGACGAAGAAGTCGAATTCCTGTCTCGCGTCGCGACCATCGGGGCGTTGGTGCTGGAGAAGGATCGAGCCTACAGCGCCCTCGAGGAGCAGAAGAGCTTGCTTGCCATCAGCCACGAGCTCAGTTCCACGCTGGATTTGGAGAAGCTGTTACCGGCGATTATTTCCAGCGTTCGCAACATCGCGCGCTACGACCGGGCTGTTCTCTGCCTGCTGGACCAGGATGGCAAGAGCACCTATCTGTATGGAGATGCGCTGGAATGGGAGCCTTTTGTCAATCACGGAAGGACGATACCGCTCCCGCAATCACTCTCGGCGCGCGCCATTCAGACCCGGGAGGTCGCCTTTCTCACCGCCACCGATCTGCGCGAGATGAACGATCCTCTCGCTCAAGCTATGTACGCCGATGGCATTCGGTCGGTTTGCAGTGTGCCACTCATCGCCGGCAATCGGGTCTGGGGTGCGCTGAATCCGAGTAGCGTGACCGAGCATGCTTTCGGCCCACCGGAGGCCGAATACCTGCAGCAAGTAGCCAACCAGATTGCCGCTGCCCTGCAGAATGCGCACGCCTATCGCGAGATTGAAAAACTCAAGGAGCGGCTGGCCGAGGAAAAGCGCTATTTGGAGTACGAAATCCGCAGCGCCAACCGATCCGACGATATCGTTGGTAACAGTCCAAGCTTAAAACGTGTTCTGGACTACGCCGCCATCGTTGCCGACACCGATTCCACCGTCCTCATTACCGGCGAAACCGGCACTGGCAAAGAACTCGTCGCCCGCGTGATTCACAGTATGAGCCGCCGCAGTGACCGCAACTTCATCAAGGTGAATTGCGCCGCCATTCCCACCGGACTTCTGGAAAGCGAATTGTTCGGCCACGAGAAGGGAGCGTTTACCGGAGCCGTAAGCCAGAAACTGGGCCGGTTGGAATTGGCCGACAAAGGCACTCTGCTGCTGGACGAGGTTGGAGATATTCCTTTGGAGTTGCAGCCCAAGTTGCTGCGCGTTCTGCAGGACCAGGAGTTCGAACGCTTGGGAGGAACAAAGACGATCCACGTGGACGTGCGCCTGATCGCTGCCACCAATCGCGATCTGGTGCACGCGGTTGAAGAAAAAGAATTTCGCGGGGACTTGTTCTACCGCTTGCACGTCTTTCCCCTGCATCTGCCGGCATTGCGCGACCGCCGCGAGGACATTCCCATGCTGGTTCGACATTTCGTGGAGAAATGCTCATTCCGCATGCACAAGCGCATCGACGTGATTCCCGATGAGGCGATCGACGCGATGATGAAATGGAGATGGCCGGGAAACATCCGCGAGATGGAGAACTTCATCGAGCGCTCTGTGATCTTGTCGGATGGCAACAGGTTAAATCCGCCGCTGGGCGAATTGCGGGAGGAGGTCTCGCGCCAGGCTTCCGATTTCGACGATTCGCTGCGCGGCAAAGAACGCGAGCACATCATCGAAATTCTGCGGCAGACTCGAGGAGCCCTGTCAGGTCCGGCGGGTGCCGCCGCCCGGCTGGGACTCAAGCGCACCACCTTGCAATACAAGATGCAGCGCCTGGGAATCTCGCGCACGGATTATTTGCGTTAGGAGGTTGTAGAAGAACCGCTAAATCAAGCCAGCAACCGCGGCCGCAAAAGTGCAGGTGGTTTTCTGGCGCGAAAAGGGGATTGGCGGCTGATGTTTTTACTTGTGAGTTGGAAGGTAACCTGATTGGATTCACAGCCTGCCCCCTCGGCGATGCTTGTGTCCAACTGGGTTCGAGGAGTTCGTAGCCTGCAGTTCCGCCGCGAGTTCCGGCTTCCGGCTCAATCCTCCGCGTCGTTCAGGGAAGTGCGACGCGGAGGTTTTTTCTGTCGAGTACAAGTCCAGACGCTGTGGTTTTGAGACTCCGAGTGTGACGGCTGCCCAAATGTCGGCAATTCGGCCAGTGCTTCGGCGTCTCATTTTCGAGTCCAGCTCATTCAAACTATCCTCCGAAGCGAAGTTACAGTCACTTAGTCCATCTCGATCATGTGGCAACCCGCGTGCACTGCTTGGCTAGGTGGCGCGTTCCCGCTCCCCCGGCGATAGACCCCGCCAGCAGTTTTATCGACTAGGAGAAGTGTGTCATGGCTGTGGCCCGGCGCTTCACCATCCCAAGCGACTGTCTAACCTGCACCATTAGGCAGACCTGTGATTTCTGTAACTTGCCTCAACCCCTCATGACTGTATTCAACGCCATGGGGCACTTGACCCTGTACCCCGCCAATGCCACTTTGATGACCGAAGGGCAAGTTCCGAGAGGGGTCTACATCCTGTGTTCCGGCCGCTCCAAGCTGTCGCTGGTAGCCCGCGATGGCAAGACGATCATCCTGAAGATTGCAGGGAACCGCCAGGTGATGGGGCTGAGCGCTGTTATTTCCGGGGGCCCGTCTCCGATCACTGTCACCACCATCGAACTTTGCCAAATCAAGTTTGTGGAACGCGACAGCTTCCTGCGTCTGATCGAAAGCGACACCCACGCCGCCCTCGCTTGCGGCACCATGCTTGCCCGCGAGGTCACAACCGCGTTCGACGATGTCCATGATCTATTGCTCGCCCGCAGTTCGACCGAGAAGCTTGCCCGCTTGCTGCTTTCCTGGGTGTCAGACGAGCCCCACAACCGGGATCTCCGCGTCGCTACCGAATTTACTCACGAAGAAATCTCCCAGATGATCGGCTCGTCGCGAGAAACCGTAACCCGCTTATTGAGCGATATGAAACGCAAAGACTTGATTCGGCTTGAGGGTGAGACGCTGGTGATTCCCAACCGCATCGCCTTGCAAGCCGTTGCTTCTTGAGAGTATCCCTCCCCCGGGCGGACGAAGCAGTCTCTGCGTCCGCCCATTTTTTTCGTTCCCAGTTCCACAGTTCAGCAACTGCGCCCTGCGCATACTGGCTTTAACTGAGAACTGAGAACCGCCTTTAGAGGTTGAACAGCTCCCGCAGGCGGCGGGTCTGCGCGCGGCTCACCGGAATTTCCGTCTGTTTCTTGTCATCCATACGCAACTGGTAAGAACTCTTGAACCAGGGCACGACTTCGCGAATATGATTGATGTTGACCAGAAACGACCGGTGCGCCCGCCAGAACAAGTGGGGATCGAGATTGTCGAAAAGTTCTTCCAGCGTGCGGCAGTTGGACTGGCCTTCCATGCCCGCGTGGCCGCTGGTGGCCACCGTAATCACGCCATCTTCGATGGTCGCATAACAGATATCCTTGGGATCGGTCAGGAACAACCTTCCCGCTGCCTTGATCAGAATCTTCGCGGTCTTGGCCGTCTGCGGGCGCTGCGATTCCAGCATCCGCACCAGCGTCTCGAATTTTTCTTCCGACCCCGAGCCCGCTTCAATTTTTAGCCGTGCGCGTTCGATCGACTGCGCCACTCGCTTTTTATCGAACGGCTTCAGGATGTAGTCGACTGCATTCACCTCGAACGCCTTTACCGCGTATTGATCGAAGGCAGTCGCGAAGACGATCTTGGGCAGCGGAACCTTGCGGTCGAGCAGCTTCTTGATGACCCCGAAACCGTCCAGTCCCGGCATCTGCACGTCGAGAAAGACGAGGTCCGGGTTATGCTCCTTGATCAGGCTGACCGCTTCGAGCCCGTTCTTGCCCTGCGCGACGACGTTGACGTCACCGGCATGCTTGAGCAGATAGGCGAGTTCGTCGCGCGCCAGTTGTTCATCATCGACGATAATCGCGGAGAGCGGCATGAGACTCCGGGCCGAACTGGTAAACCCGCTGCTTGCGGCGGCAATCGTCATAATCCTTAATAGTGAGTATAGCTATTGCGGCGGCCTTGCCGCCACTCTCATTCCTTCAAAAACTTCTTTCGGCCAGCGTTCTCCGTGGTAAAGAAGTTTCGCGCGCCCACAAGGTAAACTAATCGCCGTGAATATTCTTTACGGAATCAATACAGTCACGGAAGCGCTGAAGGCGCGGGCGCGTAACTTCGAGTGGGTGGGAGTCGCCAAGGAGCGAAAAGATATTCGCCTGAGGCGAGTGATTGAAGAATGTCGCAAGATCGGCGTTCCAGTGCGCGTTTTGTCGCGTCAGGAACTCGACGAAATTGCCGGCAACGCCGCGCATCAGGGACTGGTGGCTGCGACTTCGGCGAAACAGTATAGCGATCTCGATGACTTGGTGGCATCGCGGCGCGGCGAGCGCTCGCTGATTGTCGTGCTCGACGGCATCGAGGATCCGCACAATCTCGGGGCGATTCTGCGCACTGCGGACGCGGCCGGAGCGGATGGCGTGGTGATTCCAGAACGACGGTCGGCCGCAGTCACGGCCGCGGTGGCGAAGGTATCCGCAGGAGCGAGCGAACATCTTCCGATAGCAAAAGTGACGAACATATCGCGAGCGCTCGAGGAATTGAAAGAAAAGGATCTGTGGGTGGTTGGACTAGACGAGCGCGGCGAGCAGACGTACGACGCGGTCGATTACAAGATGAACTGCGCCATCGTGCTCGGCGCCGAAGGCAAGGGACTCCACGACCTCGTACGCAAACACTGCGATTTCCTGGTGTCAATTCCGATGCTGGGCAAAGTGCCGTCGTTGAATGTTTCGGTGGCGGCGGGTGTGGTGCTATATGAAGTCGTGCGCCAGAGACGCTTGGGCGCATCGAAATAATGCATCGAAATAATAATGATCATGAGATTCCTGTCCGTCCTCTGTCTCCTCTGTAGCGCAAGCTGTTTCGCGGCTGCGCTGGATCGGGAAGCCTTCACGGTTGCGAAATACGACTTGCAGATTCGCCTGGAGCCCCAGCAGCAAAGGCTGGGCGTGCGCGGCAAAATCACGCTGCGCAACGATTCCGGTCAGCCGCGGAAGGTCGTGGCGCTGCAGATTTCATCCTCTCTCAACTGGCGCGCTATCCGCGTAGACGGCAAGGCCGTTCAATTTGTTTCACAACCCTACACCTCGGATATCGATCACACCGGCGCGCTTTCCGAAGCCATCGTTACGTTGCCGGTCGAAATCAAGCCGAAAGATTCCGTCGAACTGGAAATTGGCTACGAGGGCGTCATTCCATTGGATACCACGCGGCTGACGCGGGTCGGAGTGCCGCAGGAGATTGCCAAACATTCCAGTTGGGACCAGATCAGCCCGGCATTCACGGCGGTGCGGGGCGCGGGATATGTCGCGTGGTATCCGATCACGACGGAGTCGGCGGACTTCTCGGAAGGGAACAGTCTGTTCGAGGTGACGGATCGATGGAAGAAGAGGGAGCAGGATGCGAGCATGAAGCTCTCGCTGAATACCGATGCGGGGGCCGATGACCGAACCCTGCTGCTCTTGTGCAATGGCAATAATAGTATGGATACGCGCGAAGGCAATATGCACGATCGCTACGCGCGCTGCGGATACGAGCGCTTAGGTTTGGCGACGCCGATCTTCGCGATGGCCAACTATCAGGACCAGTCCAAGCCTCCTCTCTATCTGTTCAGCTTTCCCGGGCACGAGGCCGGAGCGGCCACATATTTCAACGCGCTGGAACCGGCGGCGAAGTTTGTAAGCGAATGGTTTGGCCAGCCGAGCGCGCCGGTTACGATTGCCGATTTTGCCGATCCGAATTCTGCTCCGTTTGAGAGCGGCACCTTATTGATGGCGTCGATGGCCGCTGAAGATTCGAAGCTTGCTGGAATCAATCTGGTTCACGAACTGGTTCACTCCGCGTTGCCCTCGCCGAGACCCTGGGTGTACGAGGGATTGGCGCATTTTGCCGAGGCCATGTATCGCCAGCAGCAGGGAGGTCGTCAGGCCGCGCTCGACCTCCTGGGCTTGCATCGGGCCACCTTTCTTGATTCGGAAAAAGAAGTGTCGGCCGCGCCGCAGAAAAACGCCGCGGAGAAAAGCGTCGGCCAGGCGCTGGCCACCACGTTTGATGAAACGTACTATCGAAGCAAAGCGGCGTACGTGTGGTGGATGTTACGCGACATGGTTGGCGACGATGCGCTGAAACAAGCCATTCGCAATTATCGGGCCGCGAACGACGACGATAAGGATCCCAAATACATGGAGCAGTTGATCGAAGCCGCCGCCAAGCGCGACTTAGGCTGGTTCTTCGAAGACTGGGTATATCACGATCGCGGCCTGCCCGATTTCCGCGTGCAGTCGGTGCATCCGTGGCAAACAGAGAAGGATGTGCAGATCATAACCGTAACCCTGGAAAACCTCGGCAGTGCCGGGGCGGAAGTTCCATTCACGATAATTTGTGCCGGCGGTGAAGTCACGAAACGGATCGAGGTGCGCGCTAAAGGCGCAGCAACCACGCGCATTGAATTACCGGGAGCGCCGAGCGAGATCGTGATCAACGACGGCAGCGTTCCGGAAATTGACTCGACGAATAATGTGTTCAAGATTTCCGCGCGGTAAGAGCTGCTCTTAGCCTTTAGCTGTTGGCCTTTAGCCAAAAGCCAAAAGCCAAAAGCTAATAGCCAAGAGCAGGATTCTTCTTCGCTTGGAGGAGACAGTTTGCCCTACATCCAATTTCTCGGTGCCGCCGGAACCGTGACTGGCTCGAAGCACCTCATCAACGCCACTTATGATTCCACCGGCAAGCAGGGATTTCAGGTTCTGATCGACTGCGGACTTTTCCAGGGACAAAAAGAATGGCGCGAGCGCAACTGGCAAGACACGCCGGTTCCGGCGCGTGAAATCAATAGTGTTGTCCTTACCCATGCGCATCTCGATCACTGTGGATGGATTCCGCGTCTGGTGAAAGCAGGATTCCACGGGCCGATCTACGCCACGCAGCCGACTATCGAATTGTGCTCCGTCGTGTTGCCGGATTCCGGACATCTGCAGGAAGAAGATGCGGCGTTCTACAACAAGAGGAAAGCGTCGAAGCATCATCCCGCGCTGCCCTTGTACACGCTCGAAGAAGCGCAGGATTGCCTGCGTTTTTTCAAGCC
>Ga0187887_10004255_pt1 | contig 10767 bp, 13 predicted proteins | sample June2016WEW_7_10_FD_132977 | JGI IMG/M metagenome (GOLD analysis project Ga0187887, IMG submission 132977) | Peatland microbial communities from SPRUCE experiment site at the Marcell Experimental Forest, Minnesota, USA - June2016WEW_7_10 | ecosystem: Environmental > Terrestrial > Soil >... | reverse complement strand
CAACTAGTACCGACATCTTCGGATGCTCCTCCCCCCTTGCAATTGCCTCCCTTGCGACATCTGTTGCCGATATCACCTGCTTGTTTGCTAGTATGCCAATCACAGCCCTGCTCTTTTTCTCCCTGTTTGAAAGGGACTCCATGTAGTGCACGAATGGATACAACCCCTCGGTCGCTGCAAGATCGTACGCATGGGCCAAATTGAGCACATATACATAGTTGGATATCGCCATGAACCTGTAGTTGCGCGCCTCTATCTTTTTTATCGCATCGCCTATCTGTAGCAGCCTGCCCTTCGGCATGTTCTCGAAGTACTTGAACGGGCTGAGACCGTGCGAATAGAGGTTGGAAAGATGCTGGTCTAGCACGGGCTTGAGGTTCTCGAGTATTGACTCTATGGTCCTGCCCTTCTCGACCGTTATGACTCTCGTGTCCTTCTGCATTACATACGGCGCGACATCCATGTCTGTGCTTATCCTCATCTCTATGTTGTCTATCCCTAGCGTCTCCACCAGCGCGTTTATCTTCCTCCTGTCGCTGCCCGGGCTTGCTGTGAGCCCCAGCAATTGGGATCCGCGCAGCTTTGATTCCTCCGATATGTATGTGTATGCGTACCTGCCTACGGCCCTGTGGCATTCGTCAAATACTACAACTCCGAAATCCTCGAGCGTCACGCGGGCCCGCTTCAGGTCGTTGGAGAATGTCTGCGGGGTTGCAATTATGACCTTTGCATTCGACTCCATCTCGCTTCTTTTGGAGCCGCTCAGGCTCCCCGTCAAGAGGAGTATATGCTCCTTCTCGATGTTGAGCAGCTTGACAAGCGAGTTGTAGTGCTGCTCCCCGAGCGGCTTTGTAGGAGCGAGCATCAGCGCCTTCCTGCCCTCCTGCAGCGACTTCGCAATCGCAAACACAGCGATGAGCGTCTTCCCGAGCCCTGTAGGCAGGATAACAAGCGTGTTCTTGCCAGAGTATATGCCCCTTATTATGTTGATCTGGTATGAGCGCGGCTCGATGAGCTGCGTATTCACGAGCCTGTCAAAGGGGGCAAGCTCGCCCCATGACAAATCCATGATAGCTGTTTGTATGCGATGTTTAAATTTGTATACTCCTTTTATATTTATCATACAAATGTTAATCTGCGCCGCAGTAGCTCAACTCGGGAGAGCATCCCGCTGAAGTAAACATATCTAAAATATGTAAATGCAGAAACGGGAGGGTTGCTGGTTCAAATCCGGCCTGCGGCAATTTTCGACGTGTAACGTCATAAAATATTATGCATGCAGGTTCAAATCCTCTAGAACAATGTACAGTTCAACTTGCAGTTGGAGCATTCTAGATAAGGGCTATATACTACTGTGAGAAATGTTCCCTTTCCATGAAAACGAATGTATTTATATTATTAGAAACAGACTAATTTTAGTGATAAAATGGTAACTAAAAGTGTCGGCACAGTAAATTTGTCTAAAGAGCGTATAGCTCGTGTTAGAGAGGAGTTTTTAAATGGTGTTAGATTCGAAAAAGAAGACGAAAAGAATAGATTAATCGAAAATGCCAGATTAAGCGGTGCGGAGCTATTAAAAATTGCTCATTCTGTAAAAAAATGGGACTATATTCCAGCCCCAGCAAAAAAGTTATCGGCTGATAATTGGGGTCATTATAGCGGAGAAGTAGAATTAATTCCTAAAACAAAAGTAACCATAGTTGTTCGTAGCCCCAATGGTGGTATGTCAGCTACTGTTGATAAGGTATTCCTGGGACGTAGCACGCAAGAATCATTTCTTGCTAATTTAGAAAAACAGCGCAAAAAAGTTGAAGATAAATTGGTAAAGGAAATGAGACTTAAACTAAGAGCTACAAAGGGTACGGTAGCAGATACACAGGAGCTAAAATTGTTAAGGACAATCAAATCTTCTCTGTAGTTTTCTAAAGGTCCTCTTCTTTAGTTTTATTTTAGTAACCCAAACAACCTACAAGTTAGATGAAATGGATATCATTGTATATTGTTTAGGATTTGGACTTTAAGTTCCGATCCGGCCTGCGACATTCTATATTTAAATACATATTCAACGCGTATGCAAGGGTATTTATATTTGCACTACGTAGTACGTAGTATGGAAGAAACGACCACTGTCACGAGGAAATACCAGATAACACTGCCTAAAAGGATAAGAAGAAAATTCGGCATAAAGATAGGTGACAAGCTGCCGATATTTAGCAAGGAGAACAAAATAATAATAAAAACAAGCAAAGTAGTGCCTAATCCGGCAGAATATCTCTGGAATCTATCCAAAAAGAGTTCTGGGATAGATGCGATCAAGCTTATCAAACACACTAGGAGAAAGGTTTATTCATGAAAACAGTCTATATCGATACAAATATATTCGATTATGTGATACTAAGGAACGAAACATATGGTGAAGCATGCAAAGTAATACTAGAAGACATAAGCAATAATATCGAAGCTGTATGCTCCTTTCAGGTACCGATAGAATTATTGGGATCAATTTCAGAAATAGACCCAGTACTGGCATACGAGGGATTGCAAGGATTTTTTTCCTTTAAAATACGTATTGTAGAAATATCCCAGAGGTTGCTTTTGAGTGCAGCGTCTATATCCAAGCAAACCGGAATTAGTGGTTATGATGCAGTCCATGTTGCAGCAATGAAACAGGAAGGACTAGACACCATAATAACCGAAAACTACAAGGATTTCAAAAAGATAAAAGACCTAGAAGTAATCAGGCCTCTTGATTATGGCAAGCGGTTTGGCGCATTTAAAAAGCTTAAGCCGTTTACTAAAGGCGAAGAGCTAGATGAGCACTAAACTGTTTATTTTGGATTATAAGCTGCACCATATGATATCGTTTAGGAACTATGGCAAATGCAATACTCTAGGCCTGCGGCAATTTTCGACGTGTAACATCATAAAATCTTATGCATGCGGGTTCAAATCCTAAAAGGTTCTGGTTAAATTTGTAGTTGGGACATTCTGAATAAGGGGTTTATATACTACTGTTAGAAATGTCTCCTTTTCTTTTCCATATTTATGGAGGGATAGCTATAAATATAATGCAAACAGATTAAATTTAGTGATGGAATGGCAACTGTACTTATACAAAAACAGGATAACAAGAAAGAGGAAGTACTTGTTTATAAACAGGCATACGGCGATGGTTACGAGCTAGTGTGTGCTAGAGCTGTTACTGAAGGTAATAGTGCAAATAAGCTGCAGTTTACATTATATTCAAACATTACACGTGGCGAGGAGGGTTGTAGAAGTGAAGAAAGATCTAAATTGTATGAATTAGAGGTATCCTTCTTTGTTGGAGAAAAACGTATAAGTGGGGGAGCTGAGGATACGGTCTCGGCGCAATTTAGCCCCTATGAATCGGTATGGTTGAACAAACGAGAAAAAGGAAGGACAATCTATACCAGAGCCTATGGAGACAGTGCAAGGAATCTGGACTTTTTGTCAAAAGGACCCGAACATCTAACAGAAATATTTTCTAAGGTAGCTGATCAGGTAATAATAAAATTATCCGAAGAGATCCAGGAAAAAAATTTCTTAAGCATGGAAGACGGGCTTTATAAATTACAGCTAATACCTAGATTAGTACTTCTGAAAGGGGATGTCCTTAGGCTTCCACCATACCAGTCCTCAATACAGCTTAGGAGCGAATAAATTAACAGAGTAAATTGAGTGATAAAAATGTCCTATTCTATAACAACTAAAGGTAGCACAGAAGCAGCACTATCTGTAAGACACAGTGTACGTACTCTACCTGTGCCAACTAGTGACAATACCACCCAAATAGAAGGTAGAACATACAGACTTCTTAGGTATGATAGACCACCAAGTGGCCCAGATGCTGAAGAAACTTATAGAATAGCAAAAACATTAGACCCTAACTGGAAATTGCTCACACATCCTGAATTAGAAGAAGCACTCCGTAATGACAAATCAGACCAATTTAATTCTAAAAGTTTATCTTCTAATTTCAATGGATATGTTCTTAGTCCAGATAAGGAACGTGGAGTGGAAATCTTTTACGGCTCTCTAGCTAACGTACAGATACTTATGGCTAGATACCAGTTTAAGTTTGCCAGAGTATTAATCTTTAAGGAAAAAACTGATAGTGAAACCTAGAAGATAAAATAAAATAGGATGTCGAAATGGACGCAACAACACATGCAACGAATACGACGAGAAGAACACTAGAAGCACTTGAATTAGCGCGCCAAGCCCAATCAAAAGGTACAATGAGCGCTAAAGAGTTGGAATTACGAGGAAGTGAAACACTAGATAGGCTTAAACCACTCGGTGACTTTGCTGAGGGTTCAGTAAGATGGCGCATACGTAATTATTTCAACATTCGTAATTGGAATAGAACTACTGAGTTCTATGAGAGGGCACTTAGAAGTACTACTTTGAAACCTCATGCGGAAACTTTAGAAGAAAAATACAGTTCATTATTCAAACCCCCAACTACAGATTACTTTAAACTCAGAGAACAGTGATTTAAATGACAACAACATATCGTAAATTAGCTACAGTTGGTATAGACAGTACCACGCAGATTCCTAAAATTGATATTGAATTTAATATGCCTCCAGCAGTTCATTACAGATGGAATATCGTAAGTGCAGCAAGAACATTGGTAGAAAAACCAGAAGAACGTGAACTCACTCTTATGGTCTATAATATCCATAAAAAAATCCTAAGGGGAAGTGGAGTTTCAGAAGAGGCTCTAGAAAGAGGCGACAAGAGGCTAATAAAAAGAGTAGAGATGTACGTTAAAGAAGCCAATTTAAGACATTTGAGGTCTGTCGAGCCTAAAAGCAATACTGTTCAGTAACTTCCTCAGAGTTCTCTTCTTTAGTCCTAAAACTTGTATATAATCGTATACACGTCCGGATTTGAACCACAAAACTAATGTCGGTCTGCGGCATTTCTTAATTTAAGTGCCCTTAGGTTTTTGCAGATTTCTGCGTTCCTGCCTAAGCAGTCGCACCAATCCTTGCTGAACCTTTAGCGGATTGCCTATATCTTTGCTGAGCCTCTCGTCTTCGTATATTGTCTCTTTTTTACCGTCAATATCCCTGGTAATCTTTGCTATGGCGCCTGGCTGTCCCCTCTGACCCTCCCCTATAAACGGTATGAGATAATCGATGTCCAATACTCCGTTTTTGCTTATCTCTGCTACCGAAACGTCATAAACTCTTGGTTTCCCTCCTACGCCAACCCACGTAACTTCGACAAGCTGGCCAAGGTTCTCCTCATGAAGTCTGGCCCATTCAGCATCGCTTATGGTTGATTTTCCAGTGCGCACCAGCTTTAAGAGCGGTTTGTTCGGCTGCACAGTTTCTGCGGATTTTCCAATTTGAGTTTTTGCCATCGTTATCACTAAAAAGTATCAACACAGCCAAGTGGTATTATTCGTCTTTCATATCTTGCAGGCTGGCTGCTCGGGTTTTACCTCCTGTTCGATCATGCCAACGGCGATGTTTGCGTATGTGTCTACTGTATGAATTTGGTCCTCTAAATCGTTGTTCATCATACTTAATTTCTTGGCGTCCTTTCCTGTCCATGACCTCTTTGATTTGAAGCGCTCGTCAACCTGCCTGTCTGCCTTTGCTGCGTAGCTTGTAATATCCTCAATTTCGTGCTCCCGTACTCCCAATACATACTTATCTATTACCGCGTCGCCAGTTTGGGAAAGCTCCTCTTTCCTAACAAAATTTATTGCGGAATCGCGCATACTCAGTATCAAAGCGTGCTCGTCGCGTATCTTGAGCTGCACCGCGTCTTTCCCGCCGCCATGTGCTGGCATTGCAGCAATCATCAGTGAAACGGCAGCTGTTGCCCTTTTGATCTTCGTCTTATCCATTTCGCCACGATTAATATGTTGTTTCAAGCTATTTATTATCCGGCAGAGCGCAGCTTTTGTACAACTTTTACAGAATCAATATTCTTCCTCGCTTCATCTAGGGCCGTCCTGACGCTTACCTCAGCAGCTCCGTTGTTTATTTTCACGGAAGGAACCACTTCCCAGACCTTCTTGCGCTCAAGACTGCTTAGCATTGCGGCTAATTCATCATTTTTGGCCCTGCTGCCGTCCGATGATGCATACAGGCCGTAGAACTCCATAAATTCCCCGGTGTATTTTGGTGCTAGGTCCTTTTGCAGCTCTCCCTGTATTGGCAGGCCAAGCTTTGTGAAGCTACCAAGGATTTTTGATTTGCCATTTGATCCATCTTTAGATACCAGGTAGTCGTAAAGTAACGAACTATCCCCTGTAAAGATGTCTATTGAGACTATGTCGCCTTTTTCGCCCATTGAGTCATGCCTGAACATACGGTCATGCAGGGCGTATTCAAGGTCCTTCTTATTCTTGAACGGAATAAGCTTCACTTTTTCAAGCTTGTGCAGGCTTATGTAAAAGGCGTCATTCTTTCCCCAGTTCCATGATCCACTCACTCTGCTCAGGCAATCGGCGCTATCCCTCTCTTCATCGTTTAGCACAACGAACCTGTCTTTGTCGAATATCTTTATGCTGTCGATCTTAGCCCCCTGAAACAGCATCCCTTCATCTTCGTGCCTGGAATCTATTCTCTCTACATTTGCCATGCCTATGTATTCAAGCGAACTGACATGAATGAAATTATGGCCGAAGCAGCCCTCATTTTTCGTTACGCTAGTAACCATATTGATAACGACCATGGACAATTGCTCTTTCTGCAGACCGCCCTCTATACCTAACATTACTTCATTTTTTGTTTTTTCCCCAGGCACAGAATCACTTAATTAAATCTGTTCAACCACTTATTTATACGTTTCTTTCAGATTTTTGGAACAAAACAAACAAGAAATAGACTTGCCCAACAGCTTCATCAATTATGTTGGGCGCTTACCATGTGATAATTGCGCATTGCCGTGTGCGACAGCTTGCAGTTACCTTCCCCTTCTCATCCCGCCGAATCCTCTGATGCCTGGACCATAACCACCATGTCCGATAAACACTGGCGCCCTGCCTCCATATCTACGAACTCCGTACCCATAAGGAACCCCATATCCATACGGAATGTATATTGGCACTGGCGGCGGCAGTGGAGCGTAGTTCTGATAGTAGTCTGGCGGGTACTGGACTGTGTATGGTCCACCAGGTTGCTCCTGGTTGCAATTCTGCTGAATTGGAGCGGTTCTCATCCGGTCCTGCGGGCTTGGTTCATACGCCGGTCTTGCCACCTTCTGTGGCATGTTTTTCGGCCAGAGCGTTATGGTGACGGTGACTCCCCTGTCTGTCGGCAATTGCATCAGCCCTGGAGACTTTGGCTCAATTACAACTGGCTGTTTTGGAGTAAGCTTTGACATATCGGGCATCTGCGTTGACACTCCCTGAGGCAGCTGTATTGGGCCTCTCTCATTCTCCCCAAGCGCACCAGAAGGTATAGCTTTGTTCATCCTATCTGCAGCATCGCTCATTTTGTCCAGCGTAGGCTGTGCAATTTTCTGCAGATCTGCAAGGACGTGCTGTTCATTGATCTGCTGGCAGGGTGCCGTCGCCACTATTGCTGGCTCTGGCCCTTTTTTTTTACCCAATTCTTGTACACCAAAATAGGTTCCGAATGCAGCTGCAGTGGCAAGAACTCCTATACCTGCAGCCGTTGCAATGTTTCTCCAAATTCTTTTGCGCTTTCTGCTCTCTTTTATCCCCTCCTGCCTGATTGTATCGGCCAAATCGCCATTGCTTTGTTGAACCGTACTTGCTAGCGGTGCAACTGGCGGCATAAATCCAGCACCACCATTGCTTGCAACAGCAGCCACAATCGGTACAGGTGGCGGCGGCATCACTCTGTCTGCGTTAGCTGTAATGGGCGCTGGTGGAGGAGGCGGTGGCATGTTGCCTGAGCCCTCTCTTCCAAGGTCTAGACCGAGCGTGGTTGGTTTAGGCTGGTTGGCTTCTGAAGTTGCCCCAACAGCGCTACCATGGATATCATTTCTTATCCCGATTCCTGAATTCCCCTTCTTCCAGGCCTCATAAGCTATGTCGTAAATAGCAGACCAGCTCTCTGCCGGATTGATTGGAAATTTAGTTGTGTCTGAGTAATTCCCGTTGATGTGTTCCCTAGCTATGATAAAATGGTGGTACATGTATTTGTTTACTGGGTGTAACCCATCTGCGCTGTTTAATCCATCCAAATAGGCATTTGTATTAATGCAATGTTTTTCATATTCTGCCTTTTTGCTTGCCTGCTTATCTTCCCTATTCTCATTTTGCCCCGTGGTCGAGGTTTCAGGTGCCTTTGCATACGCAGCCATGACCTCCATCTTCAGTTCCCCTTCCTTCTTTAAGCGCTCAGCAGCCCCGCTGTCTAATGTCTCAAGTATCTTGTAATGGTTCTGTTTTATATGATGTACCAGCGACTCCCTTGCCACTGCCTTTGCCTCATCCGCCGTTATGTCGCTCTTTGCCGATATGGCACTGAGCCTAGCCTTGTCCTCACTCCCCACAGAGTCGGTCCTGTTCAGCCACGCAAGATTCAATTCCTTCCACACCTGCACCGAAGCTGCAGATGACCTTTCAGTCTTCATCTTAGCAAAAGCAGTATCTATCTTATTACTTTCAGCAGCGCTGAGCTTTGCCCATGAGGCAAAGTTCTTGTAATAATCAGTAGTCTTGCTTATCCAGTCGTCAACAGAAATCGATGTGCCCTGTTGGACTGTTTGCTGAGGCTTGGTAGTTGTAATCATATTATCACTTGGTAATTATCATATTAATGAAATTTATAATATATAAACGTTATGATGTATTGCCTCGGCGGCATAGTCACTGCCCGTCGCTTCCATTGCCTATGTTCCTGCTCAGGTAGGCTCTTGCCCATATGCCCTTCTCATACAGCAGTGCAACGTTGCCGCGTATCTTGCTGTTGTACGATGCCGAGCTCTCGCCACCGTAGTATCCGCTCTGCCCCAGCCTGTCCACGAATGTATCGAAGTCGGTGATCCCGACAACACCATGATCTTTCAGTATTGAGACATACTCTACGGTGTTGTCATGTAGGGTTCTGAAGCGCTTGAAGTTGACATTTCCCCCTATGCCGAATATGTTGTTGTTATCAATAGAGGTTGCGTTTAAGTTTCCGCTCTCCATGAGAGCCTGGGCATATATGTTGGAGCTGGGTATACCCAGCTGGCCACTAGCCCAGTTGATTTCCGATGTAACATCATTGAGGCTGGTGACCCGCACAACGCCTATGTTCATTCCTTCTGTTCCGAGCTGCCCTGTTCTAAGCATGACTCCGTTGGGTTGCGCCCTCTGCCTTGCCTCTATCCTGTCAAGCGAGGCCTCGATATGGCTTAGCGTATTTGATACTGTGTCCGGCTGGGTTGTCTGCACCTGGTCGGTTCTCTGCAGCGTCATGCAACTGTCATGCCTGCATCCGCTGGTGAGCATCAGCGCTGCGGCTATGCCTGTTGCACCTGCCCTCATCGCCTTAGACCTGCCGCTATCTATTTTATCACCTGCGTAGTCGTTTTACCATTTCAAATATATAAAGAGGTCGTTTTTGTTCGGCTGCTGTTTTCAAAATTTAGGAAGGTTCGGTCTGGAATGGCTCATTTCGGGCTTAATGGTTCAGGTCCTCAGCTTCCTCTTCCCAGCTTCTACTAGCTCCTCGTCTACAACTACCCTCCTTAGAATCCTGTATGCCTGCGATAGGTTTACTTCGTTGTTACTGCCGTGGATCTTGGACAGCCTTGCAAGAACCTCCCTGTCTGCCCCACTCCATTTTTCCGGCACCAATACCGAATGCTTCTTATGCGGCACGATCTTGAGCTCCTTTCCTGACAGCTGCGAGCACACCTCAATCAACTTTTCTCTCGATACCGAGGGCATTTTATCACTAATCAATTTGGCGAATTTCAGATATTAAAATCTTTGCAATCCCGTTCTTAGGCATCAGCAAGAAATGCAAATGCCACCAATTGCAGGGACTAGACATAATATATTAAGCATGCCATTTAGAATAATAATGTCAGCGGTGAATCGATGAACGAAAGGAATGAAACGGGCATAACAATCAAAAAATCAGACAACTTCATGGAGTGGTATTTGCAGGTCCTGTTGAAATCCGAGTTTATGGACTACAGCGACGTGTCAGGCTGCATCGTATTCAGGCCTGCCGCATACTCCGCATGGCAGACGATCACCAGTGTAGTTGATGTGGAATTCAAGAAATTAGGCATAGAGGACGTATACTTCCCGCTGCTGATCCCTGAGAAGCTGCTGGCCAAGGAATCTGCTTTTGTAAAAGGCTTTAATCCGGAGGTTGCATGGGTCACCCAATCCGGCGACACAAAATTCGACGAAAGGCTGGCAATAAGGCCTACATCAGAGGCAATAATGTATCCTATGTACTCAAAATGGGTCAGGTCGTGGCGTGATCTACCGATAAAGCACAACCAGTGGAACAACGTGCTCAGGTGGGAGTTCAAGCATTCGACCCCATTCCTGAGGTCGAGGGAATTCCTGTGGAACGAGGGGCACAGCGTCTTCGCAACGGAAAAGGAGGCAGCCGCGGAGAGAAACAAGATACTTAAGATATACAATAAAGTGCTGAAGGATTACCTGGCCTTGCCTGGCATAACCGGGATAAAGAGCAAGAGGGAGACATTCCCCGGTGCGATTGCAACATACAGCATAGAGCACATAATGCCCGACGGCTGGGCAATACAGGGACCAGACCACCACAACGATGGCCAGACTTT
>Ga0187887_10004254_pt1 | contig 10774 bp, 15 predicted proteins | sample June2016WEW_7_10_FD_132977 | JGI IMG/M metagenome (GOLD analysis project Ga0187887, IMG submission 132977) | Peatland microbial communities from SPRUCE experiment site at the Marcell Experimental Forest, Minnesota, USA - June2016WEW_7_10 | ecosystem: Environmental > Terrestrial > Soil >... | reverse complement strand
TTTCCACCTCGCCCAACAGGGTCTGGGCCGATTTGACCTGCGCAACTATGCCCTTAGTGAGTTCCAGTATCTGCCTTGAGTTCGTCTTCATCGCCTGCTCGGTGCTGCTCTTTGAGTCGGATATCTGAAGCTTGAATGCCTTCATCTTCGAATCAATCTCCGTTTCCATGGACTTGAAGAACTTGGCACTGTTGAGCTCCGTTTCCTTCATTGCGGTCTCGGCCTCGTTGAGGCTCTGCAGCACCCCGTTGAGCTGGGTGAGCCGCTCGTTGATGTTGGCCTCCTGTCGCTTTGGCAGGAATCCGTCAAGCTTTGCGTATATCCCGTCTGCCTTCCTGTTCACTTCGTCGAAATCCCTCTGGGCTACGTCGACTATGCTTGCCATCAGCTTCTTCTTCGCGGCCAAGGGCGCATATGCGTTGTCCACCTCGTCCAGCGCCTTCTTAACGTCTGGAAGCTTGGCCTGGTAGACCTTGCTTATGCTGGTTATAGAATTGTTCAATTCCTCTATGTTCTTGGAGAACTTGTCGAGCGAGATCCGCTCTATTGCCATGTCCTCCTCCAGCATGAACTTGGTGAATTCCTGCTTGCTCTTCATGGCCTGCTGCTGCTCGGGTGCGAGGTTGACCGGCTCTAGGTACATGCGGCCGACCTCGTAGTCTATCTTTATGAGGTTGCCGTTCTCCAATACCTTTGCCCAGTTCTCAACTATCCTCGGGTCTATGTTCAGAGTCACGGCTATGCTGTTTAGTTCTGTCTTTCCCTTTAGCTTGAGCAGCTCCAATAATCTGTCTATGGAGGTACGGGTCTCCGCCATCTCTGGGTTCTTGGTGTTGCCGCTTTGCGCCTCGTCAGGTCCTGCAGGCATTAAAACACATGAATAATTACCAAGATATGTTTAAATAACCTTATAAACACAAAACGGCCAGGTAGGCATGTTGCGTAACGGCATTAGAATCTCATTGCAAACCTGTAGAACAGCGAGAACACTATTGCCACGCCTATTATTATAAGGATGTTGATCAGCCCGATTCCCGTGAAGAACACCATAAGCGCGAATATCGCGGCCATCGTCACTGCATACACGGGCATGTTCCAGCGTAGCACCTTGCTCCCGTCAAGAGGGAACACTGGAAGCATGTTGAAGAAAGCGAGCAGTATGCTGATGAATATGACAAAGGAGAACACGCTGTGGAGGTAGCTGCTTGTGGGCGGATTGATTATCAAAGATGCGAGCAGGAATGCGCCGAAGACTACGAAGTTCATCAGCGGGCCGGCGAGCGAGACTATGCCGTTCTCCTTCTGGGTGAAGCTGTTTGTGTAGATCATGGTTGCGCCAGGTATTCCCAGAAGGAAGCCGAAGGCGCCAGTCACAAGGGTTATCGCAAGGCCGCTCCATGATGTCCTGAACTCTGCCATCGCCCCATATCTCTGCGCAACGAACTTGTGCATCATCTCGTGCAGTATGAAGCTCAAGGATACGCCTATTGCCGCTATGGGAAGGTAATACTCGAACGCCTTCAGGGCTGCGGCCTGGCCTGCCTGGAAAGCAGTTATGCCGCCGACTATTGTAAGCGTGAATGCAATGATCAGGACTATGTCGGCTATGAGTATCTCGCGTATCTCAGTTGCAGAAGTCATGCCCACTCTGGCTGCCATAAAGTCATTTTAGCAGTTAGCTTATAAAACCCTATAGAAATAATATAATGTATTTAGCTCCATCGTCTAGTGGTCATTGCGATTGTCGCAACCATAAAAGGACGGCGGCCTCTGGAGCCGTAAACGCCAGTTCGAATCTGGCTGGAGCTAATACGTATTTCAGTTTGATATAACCAGAAATAGGCCATAATATGAAGACAATTCTTGTTGATGCTGTACATACTTTTGTAGTAAAAAGTGGTGATAGTTACAGGATTTTTCAGGAAATGTATGCTATGCTAGAAGTATTTCCGAATAGAAAAATTTTGCTTACTGTAGCAAACGATGAAGAACTTATAGAGTTTAGTCTGACCAAAATGCCTTACGAAGTTTTTACTTTAAAACATAATCCAAATAAGACTGATCCAAAATATTATGCAATAATGTTACAGCACTTTAATCTAACCAAAGACGATGTTGTTTATTTTGAACACAATCCAGATGCGATAAAAAGTGCCGAATCTGTTGGTATAAAATCTTATTATTACGACTCAAATAAGAGAGATTTAAACGCTTTGAAAGGCTTTCTAATCAAAAACCTTTAAGAATTAGTTTACTAGAGATAAAAGTGCATTTTTAAGTGAGGTTTATCAAAATATATCTTATGGTGAAAAACTGCCTGGTTTATCTTTATATTTGTCCATTATTTTTATTCTCACATTTGCATTGGTTCTGTTTACACCTAGCACCCAGAATGACACTTTTGCATCGTTTAATGGCAAAGGAGTCGGCAGTTATCACTCCGCAAACACAGTAACTAGCAACAATATAAATTCCATAATAGTTTCCAAGACGAGTAAAGGTGTACACAAGAGTTTTTGGGTAACATTGAACAACTGGCTTGAAGGGTTAACAGGATATGGAACTTCACTTATTGGTTATCTATTAAAACATATTAACTCATGATTTTAGATTGCATTGTTTATTAGAATATACGTATTCCATAATTTATGTTGTTATAGCTACATACAGATAATCTCAAATTCGGCTTTGGATTATGCTGGAGCTAATACAAGTTTAAGTTCGAATTAGCCAGGAAATGGATTACTATTTACCAGTATGTAATGTGAAAATGATCTCTGTTTAATCGCCAATTGACGTCCTAAATTCGTTAGCTTTATATATTAAGGAACGCATAAAACCTGTGTGATAAATTGGTACAAAGGGAGGCAAAAGCAAGTGCCAAAAAGACGTTCTTGGGCATGTCAGAGCAGAAGCGAGTAGAAGCGTTAGTTTCTGGCATATGTAATAGTGGTCCAAAGGCACTTGCCTTATATGTTATGAGAAAGGACAAAGGATATACTAACAGTGAATTATATGGTGCCGCTGAGACATTCATAGATCAAGCTTTACCTTTTAAAAGTGCAGGCAAAAGCAACTTACATTCTTATTGTAAATTTGCTTTAGAACCTATAGGGCTTGCAGTGGAAAAACATGTAGTACGAGAACAGATGTATGGAAAGAAATTCCTAATAGCCTATTCAATTACTGATGATGGAGAACTTTATGGCAAACCGGCAATAAAAAGATTTTTGTTATTAGCCCATGAACTTGGAGTTTCATTGAATAATCTAAATGGGAGTACACAGACAAGTAGAGAAATAAGAATGGGTTATGCTATAGCTAGAATATTGGAAGTTTTAAACAATTCAGGTGAGAGCAATTTTGCAACTCTAGACAAAAAACTTTCGATAAGTACATGTGGACAACTGTTACATCTTAATAAACTAGGTCTTGTAGAGTATGAAAGTATACCAATAGATACTTATAGTGGAGTGTCTGCAAAAGGTGCAGCAACTATAACACTTTTAGATAAAGTCAAGCTAGAAGAATATATCCAAGATGATAACAAACTAAGACAGGATGTTCTGAGCGTTAAACCGAAATATAGAGAATGGGGTTATCTAAGGAGGGCATTGGAGCTAAAGGAAGAAAAGTTGGATTATATTTCACTTTCTAATAAGTTAGGACTTAGAGAAGGCAATCACTCTTCCAAGGTTATATCTACATTGGTAAAGTTGGGAATCTACAAATATGATCACTTTGAATATAGGGCTTTATCAAAAGTCAGAATAACAGATAAGGGGAGAGTGGCCTATGCACTGGCTTTCAAACCTGTTCTTGAAATCGCAAGGAATCCAAACTCACAATATGAAATTGGTCTATACGATGTTAAGGTAGAAGAAAATGAAATTGTTAATTTATTTAAGGAAGAATTGGTTAGGTTTGAGGCCACAAGCAACTATCTTAATACTAAACCAATGTTAGAAACCACACAACTTACTATTTCTCTTTTAAGAGATACGCATAAAGATAGGACATTTAGACAAACTGATGTTATAGAAGTTCTTTCTAAAGCTGGATTTGTAGGTGATTTAAGGAATAAAGCTAAGCAAGTTCTAAGATTATTAAGAGGACAGAATGAAATAGAAAGTGCGGGAAAAAATGGTTTTTATAAACTCAAAGAACCAATGGCTGTTTGAAGAATCGGAAAACGTGGCTATTATAAACTTAAAGACAGATTATAAAACTAGTATTTCTTTAGGGAGTGTATATGAATAAAGTAGCAATTTTAGGGAGTATAATAGTATTAGTCATCATAATTGCAGCAGGTGCGTATTATCTATCCTCACCACACAAAGCAGCCGCATCAACCCAATCGACAACATATTCGTCAACTATTCCGAAAACAACAATAAAGTATACATCTACAATAATACCAAACCAATCTGCACCATACATAACTCAAGCGCAGGGAGAGGCTATTTTTGGTGGAGTTAATATCACTAATATCAAATATTACGCTAATCTTTGCAGCTATTCCCCCATCGTTAACACCAGTCCTAGCTACACAGGTACGTGCACCTTCCCGACTGGCAATAATTCGCAATCCTCTTTTAATCTTAATTCTAACGCAACAGTTTGGCAAATGTCCGAATCATTTAATCAGTCTCTCAAAGGAACTGTATTAGACGAGGTAGTATTTACAAATATCACTAATAGTTCACAATCCTATAGTAAAGTGGTCTCTCTAGCTATCCAGGATAATTATAGTAGTAACAACTATTCAATTAATGCAACAGAAAACGGAGCACGATATTCTGTGTTCTATGGACCTCGGGGTGAATTTATATATGCGATATACGTGCTTAAGGGCAATTATTTTGCAGCGGTTTTATTTGGACAAGAACCAAATCCGCAGATTTATGGCTTTAATAAAACTTATGTTGCTGCGGCTGTTGATACAGTCACATCAGAACTCCCTTAATTTATTAGGATAAACCTTTATCACAAAATGTTGTTATACCTAATAGCGAGCTAATTCGAATTGGTTCACGAATTATGCCGGAGCTAATACAAATTCAATTTTGATATATGCCAATCAAATGATGCTATGGAAAAATTATCGGATAAAAATAAAACCATAGACGAGTTATATTCTCAGGTTATTAAGATACTTGAGGAGAATTCAGATAAAAGAGTAATAATTTTAGGGACAACGTGTACAGGGAAGACAACACTTTTGAAAAAAGTGAAAAACAAATTTACTGGTGCGGAAGATAGGGATGAACTTATGTTAAAAATGTTAGATAAAAAGGATTCAGAATATGCACGGAAAACTAATTTTAGGCATTGGCCAAAGAAACTTTCCGATAAAGCTACAAAAATAATTAGAGAAAAAATAAAAGTTGAACCAGGTAAGCCTATTTTTGGGACAGAGGTATTAGATTGTGATCTTATAATCTATCTAAAAATAAATGATTTATTGCTTAGAAAACGAACGATCGCTCGTAAAGTTGATTTTAATTACGCTAAAAATTTACAAAAAGTAATAGAGACAGAAATTAAAAATTCGGGTATTAAGACGATAGAAATAAGTATATCAAAATAACTGTTTATTAAAATAAACGTGTTCCATAATGTGTATTGTTATAGCCACATATGGATAAAGTCAAATTCGACATTGGCTTATGCTGGAGCTAATATGGGTTTCGGTTCAATAAGATATTAAGAGGTTCTTGGATTAATTTATATTAGGAATTTATATGCAGTTTAAGGACAGGGTTGTATTGGTAACAGGCGCAAGTAGGGGCATTGGTAGAGCCATAGCCATTTGTTTTGCCAAGGAAGGAGCAAAAGTAGTTATTAACTATACAAATTCAAAAAGTTTAGCAGATTCTCTTGTTGCTCAAATAAATAAGCTTGGCACAAAGGCCATTTCTGTAAAGTGCGACGTTTCTAAAGAGGATGAAGTCAAAAAGATGGTAGCTATAACAATAAAGACATTCGGCAAATTAGACATACTGGTTAATAATGCAGGGATAGTGTTTGATGTTCCATTTCCTAAAAAAACATTGGACCAATGGAGGCGTACTTTTGATGTTAACTTGGCAGGCATGTTCCTCTGCTGTAAATATGTTGCTAATCAAATGAAAAAGCAGAAGGCAGGCAGAATAATAAATATGGCTTCTACATCAGGCATGAACGTCTTTAGCCCAGAGTCCATAGATTACAACGCTACAAAGGCAGGTGTCATTAATTTTACAGAAACTTTAGCAAAGACGCTAGCACCCGATATATTGGTAAATTGCGTTGCTCCAGGTTGGGTTGATACAGACATGAACAAAAATCTTCCCAAAGGTTACATAAAAAGCGAAAAGGAAAAGATATACATAAAGAGGTGGGCCAGTCCTGAAGAAATTGCTAAAGTAGTATTGTTTCTTGCATCTGACGATGCAGGGTATATCAACGGGACAGTAATAAAAGTAGATGGAGGGTATGGATAAGCAGGTGGGGCAATGAAAACTATAATGTTCATGGCTATTACCGTAAATGGATTTATAGCGCGCAAGAATGGTTTTTCCGATTTCGTTACAGCAGACGCATTGGAGCACAATTTAAAGATAGTGAAGAACTCAGGCTGCTGTGTGATGGGTAGCAAAACGTATGAATATATTTTAAAGTACGAAGATTTTCCATTGCCGTGTTATAACGTAGTTATGACAAAAAAGAAAATAAAGAGCAAATGGAAAAATGTATTATTTACAGATCAGCAACCAAAAATGGTGCTTAAGCAGCTCAAAGAAAAAGGTTTCAAGACTGTTTTGTTATTTGGTGGTGCAAAGGCTAATTCCAGCTTTCTAAAAGGTAACCTTGTTGATGAATTTTACCTTTATGTTGTCCCTGTGGCTTTAGGGGACGGTATGATGCTACTTCAGAAAATGGGCCTAGAAGCAAAGTTAAAGTTGTTGAAGATCGACAGGTTCTCAGAAAGTATAATAGGATTGCACTACAAAGTAACAAAAGTGGCTAAGAGAGTAAAAGTGCACTCTTAAAATGTGCTATGATTTTCTTTCTGATTTTCCAATTTTCTCCCTAATTTTTCCTTCGGCCTGCTCAATTTTGCCTTTAAGTTGTTCTGTTTTGTTGTTTGTCAATTTCCCTACTCCTTCCCGAACCTTCCCCTTGATTCTCTTGCCTTTTCCTTTCAATTCCTGTTCATTCATATAATTACCCATGCTTTTACAATCATTCGTCGATATCTATCGGTATTGATCTTTTTTCTATTCACAATGGTGTTCTATCGCCTTGTATCATTCCTATCCTTCGCCTAAACCTGTTTTCTGTATTTCTTTGTTCTTCGCGTTCATTCGATGAGTCGCTGAGCTTTGGCTCCCATTTGTCCTTTTTGTATGTTGAGGGCTCGGGTACCGACTCTGGGAGTATCTCATCATGCTGTGCTGTTTGATTCCCAATAATTATCGTTTCAGCATGGAGCACCCCCGCCGCTTTGAGAAAAGCTATAGTTTGCTCCAAGTCTGTTGCGTTTTCAAGTCCCCACCCTGAAGTCGGGATTTTTTGATCCCTTCTGCCTTTTTTGCTTCCTTCATAACCCATATTTTTCACCCTCACAATCAATACTAATCTTATTGAGTATATAATCCCTTACTATTTCATATAATACTTTACTACAAGTAAATTTACATATTTTAAAACTATACTTTAATAATTAAAGTACTATATGGGGATTAGAAATGCTATTTTTTAAATTTAATTTGAGGCCCACTCAAGCAGATATGGTTTTAAAGAAATCAGTTGCGCTGGAGCCGAATGTGTTCCGGTCCGGATTAACCAAAATCTGTTGACATTGTATTTATTGTTCGGCCTTCCCTATCTTGATGCCCTTTTTGGTGAGGACCATGGGCTGCTCATCTGGTGAGTTGTTGGTGTGGCGCATCTTTTCTATAACTAGGCTCCTTGGATTTTTAGCTCCGGGCGTGGATTTCTTGAGTGCTATCTTTCCGTCGCAGATGTATTTTAGGATCTCCTCCGGAATGTAAAGCTCTCCGATGCCAGCCTCTGCTAGAAGTAGGGTCGTGCAGTTGAGATTCTTTCTTAGCTCGTTTGCAAGGAAGAAAAGCATTATGCGCATATCGCTCGTCGATGGCGTCACAAACTGGAAGTTCCTTTCATCGATCAGCTTCTTTACTGTACCGGATGAATAAAGGGCGAGCGTTGTTGCTGTGTCCAGAATAAGCCTGTCCGACGAGTCTACTTCCCTTACCATCTTCCTGGCCATCTCCTCTGAACCCTCGAAGCTGATTGAGGATTTGAGCGCGCTTATTATGTCGTTTATCTCCATGTTCTTGAATTCGATCTTTTCGAATTCTTCACTTATTCCTATCCCATTGGCAGTCTGCTTTATGCTGTCGTAGGGCTCTTCAAATGATATGTACGTCACTTTTTCGCCGTTCCTGATTCCTTCGGCCGCGAACTGTAGGGCAAATGTCGTCTTGAATGTGCCTTCGCTTCCGGATATTTCTATCAGCGTCCCCTTCTCGAAGCCGCCTTCAATCAGCTCATCCAAACCGATTATACCGGATTTTATTCTTTCCAGATGGTCACCAGCCTGGAGGTTTGAGCTCCCGGAACACTTCTCTTTGTCATGATATAAATATAACCCTTGCGTTGGCGGGTGCGCGCAGCATACCGAATCTAAGATAATATTCTTGCTACATTATCATTTAAGCAATAGCTTTATAAAGTAATGACTTTATAATATTACCATGGATGTGTTTTACGCGCTTGCCGAGCCAAGAAGGAGGAGGATAATCGGGCTCCTCGCAAGCAACGGCAAACTGTCGGCGACGGAGATATGCAGCAGATTCGACGTGACTGCGCAGGCTATATCGCAGCATCTCAGGGTGCTGCTGGATGCCAATCTTGTCCGCATGGAGAAGCATGCACAGCAGCGCATCTACAGGCTCAATCCCAAATCGATATCCGAAGTCGAGAAATGGGTAAAGCTCACGGAAAGGATCTGGAACCAGCGCCTTGACAGGCTGGACGGCTTATTGGAAGCCGAGAAAAAGAAGAATGCCAAGAAGAGATGAGAATATGGAAAAACCAATAAAGGAATTTACAATAACGCGCCTGTTTGACGCGCCACAGGAGCTTGTGTGGAAGGCCTGGACTGACCAGAAGCTCATACAGAGGTGGTGGGGCCCTAGGGGAGTTACAAGCCCCACCTGCGAGTGGGACGCGAGGCCCGGCGGCAGGATCAACATCGTAATGCTTGCAGGAAAGGAGCTCGGCCCGTTTGCTGGGCAGAAGTGGCCCATGAATGGCGTATTCAACGAGGTTACGCCGCAGAGCAGGCTTGTTTTTACCTCAAATGCATTGGACGATGTCAGGGATATACTGCTAGAGAGCTTGGTTACAGTGGATCTGGAAGCTGTCGGAAAAAAGACCAAGATGAACCTGCGCTTTACGGTGACAAAGGCGGGTCCAAAGGCCGAGTTTGCACTGAAGGGAGCCGAAGGCGGGTGGAATCAGCAGATAGATAAACTGTCTGAGATGGTCGGCGCTAAATAGGCGCATTGCTTTGCAGCGGAATTAGTTATTGTACAGTGTAGAGCGGTGTGCTCTTTACCACTTTGTCTATGGCTTTCATTGCAGAAGCACCTTCGCGTTCGTTGCAGTGTACCTCGAACTCCAAATAACTGTTGTATACCTGCATACTCACAAAGCCCTGCTCGGTTGCGCAGCTTATCGGCTTTTGGGATGGCGCGAAGTGTACGCCAATGCCCGTAGGTTCAAGTTCTACTTCCAGTTTCTCACTCATTATCCTTGCGGTCGGTAGTGCAGACGCCCTAAAGGATTCAAATGGGAATGGAACCCTTCTGGTATAAATGAGTTCATTATCGCTACTTAGGCGCAGCACTTCATTGTTTATTGAGTAATCGCTATATGGGAATGTGGCCTTTGATTCATAACGCTTGTGATCTGTTGAGGAATCCTTCCTGAGAAATAGAGACTCACCGCTTGCGCTCCTAATCGTAAGCGGAGGCTGTAAGCCTTTTTGTGGTGTATTCCTTTGCTTCTCTAGATTCATGCTTTCACTGCATAAGTTATGATTGACGGGTTTATTTACCTTTCTGAACGTTCCAAGAATTTGGGCTTTTTCCAATATCTAATGCATGATTACCAAGGTAAATAGGGCGCCTGTAATGCGGCGACTGCTATTTATCAGTTTGTTTAGGTAATATATTGGTAGTTCCGTGGTTTCATGAAGAGCCTGAAAAACAAACCAAGGTCGGAGAGGGACCTTTACTATGTTGCAGTGAAGGCCTTCCTCGAGAAGGACGGCAAGTTCTTCATCTTCAAGGACAGGTACGGAGACTGGGACATACCAGGCGGCAGGATACAAAGGCACGAATTCGATGTTCCTCTCGATCAGGTCCTAAGGCGCAAGATGAGTGAGGAGCTCGGGGGGTCGGTAAGGTACTCGCTCGGAAAGCCCATAGTCTTCATGAGGCATGAGAGGATAGAGGAGACAATCGGCAAAAAGGTCAGGATATTTGCTATCGGCTACCAGGCCAAGCTGCTTAGCGGCAGCATCAGGCTCTCTGACCAGCACGTTGAATCCATGTGGGTGCCCATCAATCGCTTTGATCCAAGCGGCTACTTTGAGGGAGGCTGGCTCAAGGGGGTTGAGGAGTACCTCAAATTTCGCAGGAAGGCGTAGCGTTTATTAAGATAACCAGTCCTCATAGTTTAAGTAAACGTGCGCAAG
>Ga0187887_10004253_pt1 | contig 10774 bp, 8 predicted proteins | sample June2016WEW_7_10_FD_132977 | JGI IMG/M metagenome (GOLD analysis project Ga0187887, IMG submission 132977) | Peatland microbial communities from SPRUCE experiment site at the Marcell Experimental Forest, Minnesota, USA - June2016WEW_7_10 | ecosystem: Environmental > Terrestrial > Soil > Wetlands... | reverse complement strand
TTATCAGCAGGCGCTCGATAAGGATCCGTCGTCCACCGATGCGCTGCAGGGAATCATGAATACCTACCTGGCGCAGAAGCAGCCCGACCAGGCGATCGCCGCCGCCCGGGCTCAGGTGGCCAAGTCGCCCAACACTAGCGGATTCTATGACCTGTTGGGCACAGCGCTTTATCAGAAAAAAGATTTCGGCGGCGCCCATACGGCCTTTCAAAAGGCAATCGAGCTCGACAAGAATAATTCCGATGCGCTCCTGAAGCTGGGTGAGGTGCAGGCGGCGGAAGGTTCGGTGAGCCAGGCGCTGGTCACATATCAGCAGTCCATCAAGGATCACCCCCATGAGATCGCGTTTTACATTCTGGCGGGCGAGATGTACGAATCGCAAAGCAATTGGGATCAGGCTAAGGGGATGTACCAGAAGGCGCTGGAGATTCAACCCGACAATCCGCTGGCCTCGAACAATCTTGCCTATGTGATGCTAGAGCAGGGCGGCAACGTAGACGTGGCACTGGAAATGGCGCAGACAGCGCGCCGAGGTATGCCCGACTCGTCGAATGCCGCCGACACTTTGGGCTGGGCCTATTTTCAAAAGGGTGTGTACCGGTCAGCAATCGACATGTTCCAGGAATCGCTGCGGCTCAGCGAGAAGCGAGGCGCGGCCGACGACCCGACGGTGCACTATCATCTGGGGCTCGCTTACCAGAAAGCGAACCAGCCAGCGCAGGCGCGCCAGCAACTGGAGCGCGCGTTGAAGATCAATCCCAATAACAGCGAGGCACGCAAGGCGCTGGCGGAGCTGCGGGGGTAGTGGAGCTCGGCTGAACTTTTCCGGCAGTCGCGGTTGATTAGAAATTCCTTCGCAGAAACTCCCGCAGGCGCTCGAGGCGGAAAGCGGCATCGCCGATTTCGATCTGGAGCAGCAATTGGGCTGTGGTTAGCTGATTGCGGAAGTCGAGCGCGGCGGTGGTTTCGGCGCTGGACACAAGTTGAAGGTTGCTTTCGATTTGCTTCTGCTCTTCCTGGAGAGCTCTGAGGCGGCCGTCCTGGACAGACATGCCGCTTACGACCTGCTGCCTGAGGATTTCGGCGTTGCGGATGACATCGCCTTCCTGAACCTTCTTCCAATCGTCATAGGCGTCGGCGGCCTGATCCAGATGTCTGTTGACGGCGCGGCTGGCGAGATTGTAGCTAATCGAGACCTCGCCGTAAGCGCCTTCGGTGCCCACCCACGGACTGATCTGCTGGTGTGCGCCGACGGAGAGCGCGACGTCCCAGTCATTCTGGCGATTCAGTTTGTCGAGGGCCTTCTGCTGGTTCACTTCTCTGGATTGTTTCTCAGCGACCAGTTCCTTCAGCGGCCGATCACTCAACGGCGGCGTATAGAGGGAGACAATCTTCGTCTGTGTATCGGCGCGATCGGCGTCCAGCTTGATCTTCGAGGTTTGCAGGGCGAAGGCCATAGGCCGGGTCATGTTCTCAGCACTCACCATCTTTGCGGTGGTGGCGAGCAGCGCGTCCAGGTTGTCGGTGGCGTGTTGGATGAGTTCCAACCGGTGTTGCAGCGCCTGCTTCTCGAGCCTGGGCAGGGCATATTGAATGTCCTGCTGGGTGGAAGTGGTCGCGGTGTAGAGGTCGCAGTTCTTGCGCGCTGTGTCCATTGTAAGTACGCCTTTCCTTACACTCGAAAGGCTGCCGGAAACTCCCCACACCGCTTGCATGGGCAAGCCGGTATTGGGTTGGGTGACGCCGGCGATCGCGCTGGGCGTCATCAGAAGATCCCGTTGCGCCGCGGCCTGTTCGGTTACGTATTTGCAAAAGGCCTGTTGATCTTTGCCTTTGTCTTTATCTTCATTGTTCGCGCCGGCCGCAAAGGCGGCGGGGATCAGCAGCAGCGCAACAGCAAAGCCCGCGGTGAATCTTCCTGGGAACGACTTGGACTTTGCTTCAGGCTTCACTCCGGGCTCTACTTTGGTCGGGGGCATTGAGTGTCTCCTTACTGGGCCTGCTCAGAAGAAAAGCGGTTTGCGGTTCAGGAATACGGTTTTCGATTTCGCCGATTCTGAGTGGTCGAGCTGCATCTGGATCAAGAAGCCGCGCATGTCCGTCCTGAAGATGGGATGGATGGCGTGTTCTTCGCCGGCAAAAATCTGCTTCACCGTGCCCACCTTCCGGCATAAAATCATGTTCAAGTAACAGTCGTAAACGGCAGACCCGATGGCAGCGCTGCTCTGGTTGTCATAGGGCACGAATGCGAAATACACGGCGTTGTTTCCAGAGACGCTGAGGTAATAGGGCGTCTGCTTGGCCGTGGCGAGCGCCTGTTTCAGACGGTCGATCTGTTTCGTCTCTTCATAAATCTGTTTCTGCGCGACGCTCATGGCAATGTCAAGCTGTGCAATTTCCGAGATCAGTTCGGCCTGCTTGTCGAGGACGTCGAGAGTCTTGGTGTCGGTGGTGGTTTTTTCCAGAATGTTATCGGTAAGCAGGACCGCGCCGATCTGGCTGTCGGTATATGCACTCTGAACCTGGTTCAGCGCGGCGCGCTGGGTAGCGGCGTCGCCCTTGGTGATGAGGCCGGCAGCGAGATCTTTGTCGATGGCGGCTTCCACTTCTTTTACTTGCGCCATGACCGCTTGCGTTTTCAGATTGTCCGCCTGCTTCTGCTTATCGAGATCGAGGAGCTGCGGGCCGGTGGCTCGGTTGTGCTGTTGTTCGCGGGCGATCGCGGTCCGAAGTTCGGGTTCGAGCGCCTCCAGCGCAGCCCGGTGTTTTTTCATTTCATCGACGCCATCTGAGAGGCGCTTCTTGTCTACGTTCAGATCCTCCAAAGTCTGGCGGCTGGTCACGAGTTTCTCGGTGAAATCGAGACTCTTGTCGTCGGCGGGAGAAAGAATCACAGGTCCGGCCCACGATGTGTTCAAGGCGTAGAAGCCCATGACAAATCCGTATGCCAGCACTCCGATGAGGACGACGTAGAGTGTCAGGATGGCGAAGATGCGGTATACCGTGACCACCGATTTGTAGATCATGGGCTGGATCACGGACGGTTTTGCCTCAGGCACTTTCTTGACGACTTGCGTCGCCATCGGGAGCCTCCTTTTCCTTGATACGCGTACCCCAATCTCTCGAGTCGAGGGTGCACAACGCTAGTGTCGTAAGAAACAAACTGCTGACGACCGTCCAGGCTAGATAAGCGCCGAAGGCGAGCGGGTTGTTGACGGCTTCGCGGGCGCTGTATTTTCTGATGACCCATCCGAGAATTGCGGCAATCGCGAGGTAGCCAATTAGCGGCCCAGGGCCAGCTAACTCCATGGGATTGCCGGAGAGCATGGTGAGGACCACCAGCAAGCCAAGCAGCGCCCCGAGCGGCGTGAGCACCAGCGTGAGTACGGTGTTGGGGTGCAGCGTCCAGACGTGCTTGGGCAGCGTTCGCAAGGTGTAGAAAAGATCGCGGACGATGCTGCGCTTCCAGCGCAGCTGCTGCTTGAACAAGTCCGGCAAGGTGGAAGGCACGGTGGTCCAGCACAGGGCGTCATTGTTAATGTAGGTTCCGTAGCCACGCAGAAGCGTCTGATGGGTAAGAAAGCGGTCTTCGCCCTGGTTGACCGGAATGCCGAACCAGTGGCGGCTGCGGATTTTGGGCTCGATCTCGAGCAGGAGCTCGCGGCGGATGGCGAACAGGCATCCGCTGATGCAGCCGACGCTGCGGGTCCAATTTTCGGGGACTTTGTAGAGCTGGAACGCGGCGTAGTAAATAAATGTCTGGATCGCGGTGATAGCGTTCTCGTTGGGATTTCTTACTCCGACTCGACCGCCGACGGAGCCGATTTTCGGCTCCGAGAAGCAAGCAGCGAGCTCGCGGATCGCGTCGGGATGAAAGATGCAATCGGAGTCGATGGAGATCATCAGCTCCGCCGTGGAGTGCTGCAGAGCGTTACAAACGGTGCGGGCCTTCCCGCTGTTAACGGTATTGCGTCCCACTCTTACTCGTATGTTCGAGAAGTCGCGCTGTGCCTTGAGCATCCAATCGTAGCTATCGTCAACCGAGCAGTCGTCTTGCGCGATTACTTCAAACCGGTCGTTAGGATAATTGCTGTTACTAATGCTCTCGATGGTCTCGTAGACCGTCTTGCCCTCGTTGAAACAGGGCATGAGAACACTCACCGTAGGCTGGTAGGTGTAGTCCTTCGTAACCGTGGCCGCCGGAACGGACCATTTCAGGATAAGCGCGAGAGTGTACTTGAAGACAGAGATCAGAAGGCAAAGAAACAGTATGAGCCAGACTAGAACCGGAGCCATGTGGGCCTCGGTCGCAAGGGATCAAAAGCGTCGCCACAGATTCGCTCCGGTGCCGCAACCGCAGCCGGGCCGATAAGAAAGAGGACGATGCGGCCTGGCTTGGGTGCGAACATAGTTCTGCGATCCCGCTGACGGACCTGACTTCTCTTGCCCGATGCGAACTGGTCTGAATAGGTAAACCACGAAACGCGGCAGAAGTTTCGGTCCCACCGTCGATCACAGCTAACGGAGCCGCCCACGCAGATCATGAAAACAATGAAATCCTTCCGGCAACCCGCGAGAATAACACAGTTCTTTTTGCAGGCGCGCTCGACGCTCCTGCGTTTCTGAAAAAGTGGAGCGGCGTGGCCGTCAGAAGCTTCTGAGGTCTCATTCCTGCCGCCCTCTGCGGATACTGACCGGTCGTCAGGTCCATATTTATTTCATAGACTGTGCAAATGTGAACAGTCTCCCGATGCGGCACGTTCTAGATTACTTCTACAAATCGGATGTGAAGGGACCGCGGCCCTCGGTCGTGGTTTCTCTGATGGCGCAGCGGCCCCCCTGCTGCGCCATATCTTCCCACTGGATGGTTAGATATGAATAACAGCGAGCCCTCGACTCCTCCCGCACCTGACCTAAACAAGGTACCGCAACCTCCAGAGGCCGGCGAACCACCCGCAAAGAAACCCGGCAAGCCGTTCCTGGTCCCTCCCAGGCCGAAAGCTACGTTCCTGTGGCCGCCTGAGAGTATGTGTGGCCACCTCGAAGATGAATTCGACAGCTAGGCCTACATCATTTTATTTGAGCTACGCTGTGTCCCGATAAAGACGGATGGATGAAACGCGCCAGACGGAAACAAGAACCCCGCCGCGGGCACGGCGGGGTTCAGGTTGGAAGTTGCTTAGCCGAGTTTGATCTTGCGGCGGATCACGCCCGCCAGACCAATCAGACTGGTCCCGAGTAAACTCAGAGTACCGGGCTCGGGAACCAGGACGGAAGTGTCCCCACTGGAAATGCTGGTGCTGCCGTTGAAGAAGCCTTTGCCCGTATTGATGGTCAGCTGCACCGTCACGCCATTCGTGGAGTAGCCGCCCAACGAACCCGTGACCACACCGGTCAAGGTGTAGTTGTGGGTGCCGTTGGCCAGCGTTACCAGAGTCCAGGTGACATTGGTGAAGGAGCCGGAGAAGATGGTGCCGTTGGGCAAGCCATCGGTGCCATTGCCGGTGATGGTGAAAGTGCCTCCGGGGCCGAATGTGCCGCCCGTTTGCAGCGACCCGCTGGTCAGGGCGCCGGTGGTGAAGCTAAGGCTGCCGAGGTTCGAGCCCGTAAAGAGTCCGCCCCCGCCAAAGCCATTGACAAACACGAGAGTCGAGCCCGTCAGCGAAAGACCGCTGCTGGTTCCCGACAGAGTACCGCCGCTGTTGGTGAAATCTACGCTGTTGCTGGCAAAGGCCATGAACGGCAAGGCCAGTGCCAGGGCAAAGAGTAAAAGGACTCTCTTCATGAAATACCTCCGCGAACGCCTGGGGGTCCTTTGGGGGGAAAGACGCGAGAGGTGGCACTCGTTGGAACTCAGATGCGCGTCCTAGGAAGCGCAGAGCGAGTACGAAGTCACAATAATCCTGACCGATCCTGTACGTCAACCACTTAAATTAACTAGCCGCTCCAAGGAGGAGGTTCCTGGTAAAAACGTGCCTGGCGGGGGAGAATCGTATGTGCTGAATTCGGGGACCGGACGGCACTCTACCGAAGCTCCGACGACAGCGGGTGGCAGGAGAATGAATGTGAGGTAAGGAGCGGATTGAGGTCAGTCGGCGGCGAGGCTGTGCTTGGCCGCGTCGTTGGCGGTATCGTCGGGCTGGGAGCGGCGAGCAGCACGGTTGGAAGGCAGTCCGGCGTCGCGGATCTTGTAAAGCAGCGCGCGGTAGCTGATGTTCAGAGCGCGGGCAGCCTGCTTGCGGTTCCAGTGATGATGCTGCAGAACTTTCAGGATGATCTTGCGTTCCAGCTCGTGTACCGCCTGGCGGGTGATCTTTTTCAAAGAGATCGGTCCGTCGACGGAAATGTCGGCGCTGAAATAATCCGGTTCGTGAGGCCGCAGATCACCGGAGATGGATTCTTCGGTACCGAGGATGACGTAACGCTTCATCAGATTTTCCAGCTCGCGGACGTTCCCAGGCCAGCGGTATTTCCTCAAGGCACTCATCAAGTCGGCAGAGAGAGGCTTGGCGCGGGAGTTGAATTTCCGGTTGTAGTAGTCGAGGAAGTAGGCGACCAGATCCGGGATATCGGAGGCGCGCTCCCGCAACGACGGCATGCGAAGATTCACCACGTTGATGCGGTAGAACAGATCGGCGCGGAAGGTGCCGTTGGCGATTTCCTCTTCCAGTTTTCGATTGGTGGCACACACCACGCGGACTTCCACTTTCTTGTCTTCCTGCGCGCCGATGCGGCAAAACTGGCCGTCCTGCAGGAGCTGCAACAGCTTGGATTGCAAACTCATGTCGAGTTCAGAGATTTCATCGAGAAACAAAGTGCCGCGATGCGCCATCTCCACGCGCCCGGGCTTCATGCCAAAGGCCCCGGTGAAGGCTCCCTTTTCGTAGCCGAAGAGTTCGCTTTCGAGCAGCGTGCCAGGAATCGCAGGACAATTCACCTTCACCCACGGACCCGTTTTCCAGGGCGAAGCGGTGTGGATCATGCGAGCGATGATGTCCTTGCCGGTGCCGCTCTCCCCTTGAATGAGCACGGGGACATTCGCGCCCGCAATCTTGGCCAGTCGCTCGCGAAGAGCCTGCATAACATCGGTGCCCCCAAACACAATCGCCTCAGGAGGCATCTCTCCAAGAGGCTGGATCAGGGAACTGACTGGGTTTGAGGTGCTCATAAGGTCTGGCCGGCTCAGCGGCCCAGGCTACCGTTAGGTAGTGCATGCGCAGAGCCAAACGCAGGGGAACGTACAAATACTTCTTGAGGCTAGCCTATCTGATTGAAGAAAAGCAACTTACTAAAGATCGACCGAGAGCACAGCTGGTAATCATCAGGATACGAAGACAGAGGAGACGTGGGGTCGCGGGAGGGAAAATATTTTCACACCGGAGAAGTGAGTTTCCGTCGTGGCGATTTGACCCGGCGATGGGAGTTGGGGAGCGGCCGGGAAAACTTCAGGGCTACCAGGTTGTACCCCTGGGCGTGCTCCAGACGCAGCACCTTGGCACGCAGGCTGCGTGCGACCTTTGACAGGGCAGCCAAAGCGGCCAACGGAGCACTCGGGATCTCCAGCAGAACCTGCGCTGAGGACGGCAGAGAGCGGCGAACGGCCACGAGCATACCGCCGGCGGAGACGTTCAGAGCGGTGGCGAACTCCAGAAAGTCCTTCTCCCGCTCCACCTGACCTCGCACGAAGACGGGAATCGCCAAGGGCAAGCGGGGCCATCTCCGACGCTCCGCGGCTGGACTACCTGAGCTCACGCACACCCCTTCCTTCGCCGTTAACGGGGCAATTTAAGCATCTTAGGGGCCAAATCGAGAGTTAGGGGTAGCATCCCCTAAGGGACAGGTATCAAAGCCGAAGAGAGACGGTTGTGCCGGGTTGAATTGAAGGCAAAGAGACGCCAAAGCGCTGGCTTTTCATGATCTTGGGTGCAAGTACTCTTGGTCTCCCGTGCGGAGTAGGAGAGGGGTTTCAGCCAGCCCGGAGTGCAAGGTTTTGCTACACTTGGGTAATCGGCGTGCATTTTTCGTTGACAACGAAAAGTGCCATGGCATACGATTTTAGTACAGCATTCCTCTTTAGCCAGTCGAGTGCATCCCCCCTTCTGTGTTAGATCACCCTTATGGCCAGTGTGCAAAAGAATATATGTGTTTCCGGGCCTGCCGAAGGAAAAAAGACGAGCGCGCCTGCGGCTCCGGTTACTGAGGGGGCAGAGCCCAGCCCTGCCGATGTGCTGCGGGCGTATTCCGAGTTGCAGGAGCGCTTTCAGCGCACGACGAACGCGCTGGGCTCGGCGGCTCACGATCTGAAGACGCCGCTGGCGATTCTGAATGGCTACGTGGAATTGCTACAGAGCGAGAAGCTGGGACCGTTGAATGTGCGCCAGCGGGAAGTGCTGGGCGATATGCAGTCAAGCGGCAAGCGGCTGCAGCAGTTCATTCAGGATTTCCTCACCTACAGCGCTCTGGAAACCGGCGGCCTGAAAATGCAGTTCGCGGCCGGCAACATCAACGAGTGCCTGTCGGAGGTCTGTCGGCTGTGGTCGACCCGCTTTCAGGAAAAAGGATTGGCGCTTTACTTCCTGGCGAATGACAAGCTGCCCGTGTTTCCTTTCGATTCTCCGAAGCTGGAGCGCGTGATCTCCAACCTGCTGGAGAACTCGTTTAAGTTTATTCCGCAAGGCGGGACGGTTTGGTTGCACGCGGAACCCTACATGTGGGAACGGCGCGCCACGGCTCAGCCGGCAGCGACGGGAGAGAGACGCCGGCAGGATACGTCGCAGCCGAATTCGGTAAAGGTCAGCGTTTCCGACACCGGTCCGGGAATCCCGGCGGAGTTTCATCAGGAAGTGTTCGATGATTTCTTCCGTCTGCCGGGCAACGAGAATCAGGAAGGTATGGGGCTTGGTCTCGCGATTGTGCGCCGCATGGTGCAGGGAATGGGTGGAAAAATCTGGGTGGAGAGTGATGCCGGGGCGGGATGCAAATTCTCATTTCTGATTCCCTTCAAACCTTCCGCGAGTCCAACGGGCAAAGGAAGGAATCGATGAGCGAAACCGCGAAGATTCTGCTAGTGGATGACGAACCGGCCATGCTGCGCTACATCCGTACCCTGCTCGAGGTTGACGACTACCGGGTGGAAACCGCGTCGACCGGCGAAGACGCTCTGAAGCTCATAGAAAAAGGGCTGGAGCCGGACCTGGTTCTGCTGGACGTGCTGATGCCCGGAATCGATGGACTGGAGACTCTGGAACAACTCCGGCAGAAGCGTCCCGGAGTGAAGGTCGTGATGCTTTCCTGCGTCAACGACACGAAGAAGGTAGTGCAGGCCATGCGCCTGGGAGCACAAGACTACCTGACCAAGCCCTTTCAGAAAGCGGAGCTGGATGCGGTGATCGACCAGTGCCTGGGCCAGGGCAAAGGGCCAGTCGGAGGAGAAGTCGAGGAAGTCGCCGACGATCTCTTCTTCATTGCGGCGAGCCCGGCCATGCGGAAGATCCGGTCGCAGGCGGCGCTGGTCGCGAATGTGGATATTCCAGTGCTGCTGCTGGGCGAAAGCGGAACCGGCAAGGAAGTGCTGGCACGGCTGATTCACAAGCTGTCGCCGCGCGCGCACCGCACATTCCTGAAAGTGAACTGCGCGGCTGTCCCCGCGGACTTGCTGGAGAGTGAATTATTCGGCTACGAGCCGGGCGCGTTTACCGGCGCCACGCACGCCAAGCCGGGCAAGTTCGAACTGTGCAACAAGGGTACGATCCTGCTCGACGAAATCGGCGAGATGCCGCCAGCCCTGCAGGCCAAGCTGCTGCACGTGCTACAGGACCAGCAATTCTCGCGGCTGGGCAGCCGCAGTGTGATCAAGGTGGACGTCCGGATCCTGGCTGCGACCAACATTGACATTCCCCAGGCGCTGGCGACCAAGCGGCTGCGCGAAGACCTGTATTACCGCCTCAACGCGTTCACCCTGCAACTGCCGCCGCTGCGCGAGCGCAAAGAGGAAATCCCCATTCTGCTGAAGCATTTCATGACGCGCATGGCCGAACAATATGCGCGGCCGCAGCTTCCACTTTCGCCCCACCTGCTCGAGGCCTGCCACGCGCATTCGTGGCCGGGCAATTTGCGGGAGCTGAATAACTTCTTGAAGCGCTACTTGATCCTCGGTGATGAGAATCTGGCGGCGGCCGAACTGCAGCCGCGGCTCGACGGCAACGGCGGCGGCAGCGCGCGCCTCGATTCCGGAGCGAGGACCGGAGAAGCCGGCGGTGGATTGAAATCCCTGGCCCGCACCGCCAAGGATGAAGCCGAAGGCGAAGCCATCCGGCAAGCCCTAGAACAGACGAACTGGAACCGCAAGCAAGCGGCCGGGCTTCTGCAGATCAGCTACAAAGCCCTGCTCTACAAGATTCGGCAATACGGAATCGCCGAAGCCAAGAGCCACCACAAGCTTTCCGCCGGAGCCTAGAGGCGACCAATTCGGCCTTGCCGGAATTACTCTCTCCCGGCTAACCAAGAAAGCCTCTCCGCCGCCTCCTGCACCGTCTCTACTGTACCGTCAGGCTGAACCCAAGACTCTGGGTGCTCGAGCCCGAAGTTGCCGTTACCGTGAGCGGATAGGTACCGGCCGGGGTTCCGGCCACAACCGGCTGCTGCTTCTGGCTGCTGCAAGCCGGCAGCAGGAGGACGAGCGCAAAGAGGGTCGAAAGCGCGAGGAAGCCCAGCATGCGATTCCGCCTGCGTTTGCTGCCCCCGAGCCCCAGTAAAGCCATTCCCGGAGCCATCA
>Ga0187887_10004252_pt1 | contig 10775 bp, 8 predicted proteins | sample June2016WEW_7_10_FD_132977 | JGI IMG/M metagenome (GOLD analysis project Ga0187887, IMG submission 132977) | Peatland microbial communities from SPRUCE experiment site at the Marcell Experimental Forest, Minnesota, USA - June2016WEW_7_10 | ecosystem: Environmental > Terrestrial > Soil > Wetlands... | reverse complement strand
GGCGAGCGGGTGAGTTTGGCAAAGTGCGCCCGGCGGCATCGGAAGCGCGCAGGTAAACGAAAGAGCCATGGGAATCTCGGCAGCAAACGGTTTCATCTTCGACTGGGCAGGCGCCGGCCCGCGGACTGCTTCCTGGCCAGCGCACGTCATGCTCGACGATGAGACGTTGCGCGACGGTCTGCAAAGCCCCTCGGTTACCGATCCTCCTGTAGCGGCAAAACTCGAGATTCTTCATCTCATGGAGAAGCTCGGAATTGAAACCGCGGACGTCGGCCTGCCCGGAGCTGGCACACGCCAGCGCGAAGCGGTTCTTGCGCTCTGCCGCGAGATCTCCAGCCAGCGCATGCGCATTCGCCCCAATTGCGCCGCCCGCACCATGATGGTCGACATTCGTCCCATCGCCGAAGTATCGCAACTGACCGGCGTCGCGATTGAGACGGCCGTATTTATCGGCAGCAGTCCCATCCGCCAGTACGCGGAAGAGTGGACGCTCGATCAAATCCTCCGGCACACTCGCGAGGCCATTCGCTTTGCCGTGGCCGAAGACCTCGAAGTGATGTACGTGACCGAGGACACCGTACGATCTTCGCCCGAGCACTTGCGCGTCTTGTTTACTGAAGCCATCGAAGCGGGCGCCAAGCGTCTGTGTCTTTGCGATACTTGTGGCGCCGCGACTCCGGAGGCGGTCTGGAACCTGGTGTCGTGGGTGAAGAAGTTTCTGGCGGAGAATGGAGCCGACGGCGGAATTGGCATTGGCATCGATTGGCACGGTCACCGCGATCGCGGCCTCGACGTAGCGAACACGATGGCCGCCATCGCAGCCGGCGCATCGCGGGTGCACGGCACGGCGCTCGGAATCGGCGAGCGCGTGGGCAACACGCCCATGGAACTGTTGCTGGTGAATCTCAATCTGCTCGGGATAAGGCGCGACGACCTCAGTTCTCTGCAGAAGTATGTGGAATCGGTTTCGGCCGCGACCTCGATTCCGGTGCAGGCGAATACTCCTGTCGTGGGACGCGATGCCTTCCGCACCGCTACTGGCGTCCACGCGGCAGCCATCATCAAGGCGCAGAAGAAGGGCGATCGCTGGCTGACTGACTTCGTCTATTCGGGAGTCCCGGCAAGCCTCATCGGACGAAGCCAGGAAATTGAGATCGGGCCCATGTCGGGCGGTTCCAACGTCATCTACTATCTATCGCAGCGGGGAATCGAGGCGAGCCACGAACTCATCCAGGCGGTTCTCGTGGCTGCAAAGGAATCCAACCGTATTCTGCAGGAACCGGAAATCCTGGCGGTAGTGCGCCGCTTTGCAAGAGTGCATTCGTGAAAAAAGAGCTCATAGAACTGCGGGTTAACGGACTTACCAACGAGCTCGCCATCGCTCCGAGTGTGCTGCTGCTCGAGGTGTTGCGCCGCGATCTTGGACTGACCGGCTCGAAGCGCGGTTGCGACGATTCTTCCTGCGGAGCATGCACGGTCCTCGTGGACGGCACGCCCATGCTCGCCTGCACCCTGCTCGCCTCCAGTTGCGAGGGACAGGAGATCACGACCGTGGAAGGAATCAGCGAGCACGGCAGTCTGGCCGCGATCCAAAAGGCTTACGGAGACTGGGGCGGCGCGCAGTGCGGATACTGCACACCGGGGTTCATGATCACGGTGAAGCATCTGCTGGCGGAGAATCCCGATCCTACGGATGAGGAGATCCGCAGCGCGCTTAGTAGCAATCTTTGTCGGTGCACCGGCTACACCCAGATGTACAGTGCGATCAAGGCGGCGATTGACGCAGAGAAGAAGGGAATGGCGATATAGCGCCGGGGTCTCGCGGGGAGTCGATGGACAGCCGGGCACCGGAGTGGATGCCGCGAAAAGCAGGTCCTTCGCTTCCTTCGCTTCGCTCAGGATGACAAGCCTGGTTCGGGATGACAAGTCTATTCGGGATGACAAGTCTGTTGAGTTGCCGGAGAATCGAGTACTGAGAACCCATGCCTAACGACCAACGACCAATGACCAACGACTTTTCCATCGTCGGCAAATCCGTCGCCATGATCGACGCCGCCGGAAAAACCACCGGCAGCGGCAAGTACACTGACGACCTTTCCGTCCCCGGCATGCTCTACGGCAAGATTCTGCATTCGCCGCATCCGCACGCTCGCATCAAAGGCATTGACACCAGCCGGGCCGCGCGCCTCGACGGTGTGATTGCGGTCGTCACCGGCAAGGACGCTCCCAACCCGTTTGGCATTCTCCCCGTCGGTCATGACGAGCACGCGCTCGCACTCGACAAAGTCCGCTACGTCGGAGACAACGTCGCCTGTGTGGCTGCGGTCTCGGAGGCCATTGCCGAAAAAGCGCTCGAATTGATTGATGTCGATTACGAGCTTCTGCCCGCCTACTTCGATCCTGAAGAGTCGATGAAGGCCGAGACGAATCTCATTCACGACAACAAGCCGAATAACACGGAGAAGGATTACCACCACGTCTTCGGCGATCCCGACAAAGCTTTTGCCGAAGCTGATTACGTTGCCGAAGGCCGCTTCCTCGCGAACGAAGTCACCCATGCGGCGATGGAGCCCCACTGCACGCTGGCATCGTTCGAACTCGATCCACATACCGGCACACTCGGACGCCTGACGGTCTGGTCCTCGACTCAGGTTCCCTATTACCTGCAACACAAGCTGTCGCTGGTGCTCGAAATGCCGATGGCGCAGATTCGCGTCATCAAGCCGCTGGTCGGTGGTGGCTTCGGCGGAAAAAGTGAAGTGATCCCCATCGAAATTATTGCCGCCATCGCCGCGCGCGCGGCGCAGAAGCCGGTGAAGATCACCTACACTCGCGAAGAAGTGTTTTGGGCGCATCGCGGCCGCCCGCGCACCATTGTTGACCTGAAGACCGCGGTGAAAAACGACGGCCGCATCACCGCCGTTAAGGCGCGCGTGGTGCAAGATGGCGGCGCTTACTGTTCCTACGGCGTGGTCACTATTCTTTATTCGGGCGCTTTGCTGGGCGCGCTTTACGATATTCCCAACATTCAGTACGACGGCTATCGCGTGCTCACCAACAAGCCGGCCTGCGGCGCCATGCGCGGACACGGAACGGTCAACGTTCGCTTCGCCTTCGAATCGCAGCTCGACGAAATTGCGGACAAAATTAAAATGGATCCTGCCGAGATTCGCCGCCGCAATCTGCTTAAGCCTCCCTGCATTACGGTCAACGGCCTGCGCGTGCAGAGCTACGGTCTGCCCGAGTGCATTGACCAGGTGGTGACGCGCTCGCGCTGGGATGAACGCAAGGGCAAACTGCCGCGCGGCCGCGGCCTGGGCGTGGCTTGCAGCCATTACGTATCCGGAGCGGCGAACTCGATTATCCGCTCCGACATGCCGCACTCCACAGTGAACATCAAAATTGACCGCGACGGCGGCGTGGTTGTGTACACGGGCGCGTCGGATATTGGCCAGGGTTCCGATACGATGGTCGCGCAAGTGGCTGCGGAAACGCTGGGCTGCTCGCTCGGACGCGTGAGAGTGATCGCCGCCGACACCGACCTCACGCCGATCGACATCGGCTCCTACTCCAGCCGTGTCACCTTCATGAATGGCAATGCGACGTTGCGCGCTGCGCAAGAAGTTAAGAAGCAGATCGCCGCTGCGGCGGCCAAGAAGATGAACTGCGCGGTTGAGGACCTCGTTTTCCGCGACGACCGCGTGGAGCGGCGCAGCGGAGCTCCGCTCCGTTCGGACGGGTCCGAGACCCGTCCCCACGCAACCCCCACCGTTTCCGGCCACGTCGAAGGCCAGATCCTCCGTGGCTCGCTCCAGCAAAAGCGCAAGGACGAAGGGCCGAAGGATTCGCTGACCTTCGAAGAAGCGGTAGTCGCTGCCATCGACTTTCACGGCGCGCTCAGCGGTACTGGCTCGTATGCACCTCCGCAGGAAGCCCGGGGCGGCAAGCACAAAGGCGCGGGCGTTGGACCTTCGCCGGCCTACTCCTACTCCGCACAAGTTGCCGAGGTCAGTGTGGACGAAGACACGGGCGAGGTCACGGTCCACAAAGTCTGGGCGGCGCACGATTGCGGGCGCGCGCTCAATCCCGTCTCCGTTGAAGGCCAGGTGATCGGCTCGGTGTGGATGGGCATGGGGCAGGCGCTCACCGAAGAAATGATCTGGAAAGATGGGCTGCTCATGAACCCTGGTCTGCTCGAATACCGTAGCCCGTCGTCGATCGAGTCGCCGGAGGTGGAAGCGATCATCGTTGAGAGCATCGACCCAGAAGGTCCGTTCGGCGCGAAGGAGGCGAGCGAAGGATCGCTCGCGGCCACCATCCCCGCCATTGCCAATGCGATCTACGATGCGGTGGGCATTCGTCTGCACGAATCGCCGTTCACTCCAGAGCGTGTACTGGCCGCGCTGCGCGCGAAGAGGAATGCCAAGCCGCTGAACCTGACCGAAGGTGTGGACCCCACTGCCCCAACAAAATTTCGCGAACACGGCGGCGAGTTGTGTTTCAAGGGCAAAGGCCCCAAGCGGCATGAATTCGGGCGCGAACTTGAACCGGCGCAGCCGCAGCTACGAGGTGCGGATTGAGCCTGCCCGAGTTCAAACTCCTGCGTCCTCGCACCACTGCGGAAGCGATCGCACAACTGGCCGAGCACGCCGGAAACATCCGCATCCTCGCCGGCGGCACCGACCTGCTGCCTTCGATGCAGCAAAAGCTTTTCGAGCCGCAGTATGTGCTCGACATCCGCCGCATCGCGGAACTGAAAGGCATTCGCCCGCAACCCGACCGCGCTGTCGAGATCGGCGCTCTTACTCCACTCACCGACATCGAGCGCTCCGATGTATTGCGTTCGCGCTACCCCGTGCTCCCGGAAGCCGCGAAAACCGTGGCCTCGCCCGTGCTGCGCAACATGGGAACCATCGGAGGGAACATCTGTCTCGACACACGTTGCCTTTGGTACAACCAGTCATTGCAGTGGCGGAAATCGTGTGGCTTCTGTATCAAAAAAGATGGCGACCTCTGCCACGTCGCGCCGGGTGGCAGCAAGTGCTGGGCAGTTTTTTCCGGCGACACTCCTGCGGCGCTGCTCTGCCTTGACGCGGAAATCGAAATTGCGAACTCCTCCGGCGTGCGCCGCGCAAAGCTTGCGGACTTCTACACGGGCATTGGCGATGATTACCGCAAGCTGCAATCCGACGAACTGGTGACGCGCGTCTTGCTGCCGGCATCGTCATCTGGCTATCGCGGCGTTTACCGCAAGCTGCGCGTCCGCGGCTCGATAGACTACCCGCTTGCCGGAGTCGCCGTCGTTCTCAAGCGCTCTAACGGACACATCGAAGACGCACGCGTCGCGCTGACCGCCGTGAATCCTGCACCCGTGCTGGTGAAAGGAGCCACCGAACTCCTGGCAGGGAAGCGGCTGACCGAAGCGTCAGCCGAAGCCGCCGGCGTTCTTGCAGCACGGACCGCGAAACCGTTGACGACCTCGGCGCTGACTCCGGAATATCGTCGCGAGATGATTCGTGTGTTCACGAAACGCGCGGTGCTGGCGCTGGCTGCGGAATCCTGACATGATCCTGAAATGACCGCGCCTCAAACCCGGCACAAGAGGCTCTCTACTTTGCCTTGAAGGTGAAACTGACCGTGCTGGGCTTTCCGGGAGCGACCGTTACAGTCTGAGACTGGGTTCCGTAGGTTTCGTGCCAGGCCGTCAGCGTGTAGTTTCCCGGCGGCAGATTGTCGAGTTTGAAAGCGCCGCTTTCGTCGCTCACCGCATAGGGACCCTTTACCACCACAATGTAGGCGCGCATCCAGGGATGCACGTTGCACTTAATGGGGATGGCGACTTCCTCGTTGTTCCAAGTCACGTCCAAAGGCGCGCCTCCCGCGGTCTGCGACTTGTTCCAACTCGGATTTTTGGTGGCTTGCGCGTAAATGTTGTGCGAAGTCTGGTCACTGTTGACGATCTTCATGTGCTGACCCGCATCGACGGCCACGATATGCGGAACGTATTGACAACCTTTTTGATTAATCTCGATCGTCTGCGACGAAACCGGCTCATTACCCGTCAGTCCCTGGGTGATGTAGATAGCGACGTTGGCCAGCGCTCCGTTGGCGCTGACAACTACATTTTCCGCGGTCACCGGTTTATCTTTATGCACCGCGGCGCAGCTCGGCTCCTTGGCCATGTCAATCGGCTTCTGGTGTGGAGCGGCGCCATCGAGCTTGACGCTGCCTGTGATCTGGCCTCCCGAGGCCGCACCTACACTTGCTCCTGAAACCAACAACCCGAATGCGACGACTAGTAAGGCTGAACCTGACACTACGATTTTGTATGCCGCTTTTGTCATATTTTTCCCCTGATAGTGAACCTCTAGTGATTGAACCTCGGCAATACGACCTTTGACCTGTAGTCTCAGCCCAAGCGTGCATAGAGCTGAAAGGGCGCCCAGTAAAAAGCATTATGAAATTGCTTGCCGTGAAGCAATGACAATTTCGCCGTGCGTAAAGCCGCATCCGCGCTCGCTCCTTTGTTGAGCTCATCGTAAAACTTGTCCATGAGTTGCGGCGTGGAAGCGTCGGAGACGTCCCACAAGGCGGCGACCACGTTGTGGGCGCCGGCTGCGAGAAAGGCCCACGAAAGGCCGACCAGGCCCTCGCCGGAGTACGCGCGTTCGCCGGCACTGTAACAAGCCGAGATCGTGACCAGGTCGGCGCGCAATTTTTGGCCTTTGATGACGCGGGCGTAGAGCTTGAAGGAGTTGTCTTGTGCGCTCTCCTTCGAGAGCACAATCGCGGAGTCGAGCGGACTTAGCCGGCTGGCTGTTCCGTGCGCCACAAAATGGATGTAGGAAAACTTTTCGGGACTGCTGGCCAGATACGCGGACGGGGTCGCCTGCGCTCGCGTAAGTATCTTTTGGTCGGCCGCCGAAAAATGGCTGGCCACACTTTTCATTTGCGCCGCCGCTTGGGGCAGCTCGCGATAGTCATCGTTCGGAGCCACGCTGTCGCCCACCAAAAGCAGGCTGCGATTGCGTTTTTCTTTTTCAGCGGGCGCCGACGCCAGTACCCGCAACGAGCTGGCATTCGCAATGGTTACATCTTCGATCCAATAGTGCACCTTTGGTTCCGGCGCGTCCGCGTCGGAAACCAGGAGCGTTTCGAAATTCAAATTGTTCAGGCGGCCGTCCGGGATGACAAAAACCTTAGCGTCTTTCTTCGCGAAGTCTCGTGCCTGCCCGATCAGCGTTTGAAAAAGCGCTTGCCCGCTCTTGTCGGCCGATGCGAGAACGTCTTGCATCTTGAGAGTCTCGCTGTACCGTTCGACCGCGTCGTCGATCTCCTTGCCCGGTGGCAATGGAAACAAGCTGATCTTCTGCGCCGTGATCGCCCACAAGTATGACTGATTTTCTCCCAGCCAATAAAAAAGGAGCGTGCCTCCGGCGCGCCGCGCGATTTGGCGGGCGTCCAGCTCGGGAGGGCCAACTGCCTTCCCCTTCGCCAGCAATCCCAATCCCTCAGCCAGGGTGCGGGCGCGGCTGTAGTCGGCCCAGCGCAGCGCTTCCTCCGTCTTTTTACGGGTTACCAGAAAATGGACGTAGTCGTCGTAGATGCGGGCGGCGTTGGTGAGAAAAGAAATCTGCGAATCTTCATGTCGTACCTCGAAGCGCGCGCCCTCGAAAGTGGCCAGCGCCAGGCGATATACCTGGTCGGCGGCGTCCGGGTGTTGCTCATCTTCATAGAGCCGCGCCAAAGAATGCTCCGCCTCCCACTTCAAAAACACGGGACAGCTCTTGTCGTGCTCGACTTGCAGAAACGTAGTCTCAGCTTCGGCAGTCTTGCCGCCGCGAGCCGCGATCTGGCCTTCGACCAGCATAGGATAGAGTTCGTCGAGATGGTTCCCATCTCGTCGTGCCATCTCCAGAGCCTGGTGAGCGTATTGGCTGGCGTTCGGCAAATCGCCCGTCTGCAAGGCGAGCCGCGCCAGCGCGCGCAGCGCGTTGTAGATGTGTTTCTTCGCACCAATTCCTTGCGCGAGGCCCAAAGCTTGCTGAAACGATTGCGCGGCCAGATCGAGCTTGTGTTCGTCCATGTAGATGTAGCCGATGTTTGTGAGATAGTTCTCCTCATTCCAGACATCGTCCAACTGCTTCGCAAGGCTCGCTGCCGCGCTCGACAGTTCCAGAGCCTTCTCGGAGTTGCCCAGTTTGTAGTAGGCCCAACCCAGGTTTCCCTGGGCGATGAGTTCGAGCCGACGGGCATCGACAACCTTCGCGGCTTGGTACCCAGCTTCCGACCTGTCAATCGCTTCATCGTAGCGTTCCTGCGCAAGCGATACGTTCCCTAGGCTAATAAGAGCTTGGGACTCTAGCGAGGTGTCATCGTGGGCGCGGGCGAAGGCTAGGGCGAGTTCGAACGTCCGCCCCGCGGAGTCCCAATGGTTCTGCTGGCCTTCCATGCGACCGCGCGCCTTGAGCACGTACCCGCAGCTCGCCGAGGCAGAGGAGTCGCACATCGTCGTGGCCTCGCCAAACAAGCGCCCCGCTTCCTGGAAGTCATGCGTTTCAAGATAGGCTTCCCCCTCAAGCGTCAATATCGGGACGGCCAAGTCAGGCTGGCCTGAGGGAAACGGGGCTGACTTGAGGATTTCCACGGCTTCTGGGTAGTGCCCTTGTTGGAGCACCGCTCTTGCTTCGAGCGTCCGGAACTTCCACGTCCATACCGGGTTCGAACGGAACCGTTGGCATTCGCGATGGGCTTCGTCCTGGGCCTGTATCAGATCGCCATGCACCAGAGTCTTGTAAGCGTGATCATAAAGCGCCTGCGGATCGCCGTTGCCGTTGCATCCCAACAGGCAGATAAGCAGCAGAAAGGATGTGCCAGAAACAATGATGACCTGGGCCCTGATGCGCCCCGAACGGCCGGTCACACGCTGTTGACCAATGGGCATTCGACCTCGCCTTTTTTTGCGGCTGCGGAAGAATCCCAATTTAGTCCGTAGCGCAGCCTGGTAGCTACAGAAAAATGAGAGGCGAATTGCTCAAGAGCCAAAGGCGCTGCAAGAGAGTCGCAAAGCGGCGCAGGAATGCAGCCACGGCGAAGGAGCGGACCTCACGCGCTGAAAGCTCCGACACGTTTTCCGCGGCTAACGGCACGAGTCGAAGAGGATGCAGGGAAGTGCCTCTCCCGCCGCCCTGTGGCCTCAGCGGCTCCGGCACTGGCAACAAGCGGGCCATCGCAGCGGTAAACCGCTGCGCCACCCAAAAGCGAATGCAACATCGAGTTTTTTCGCAGCCGGTATGAGCCGAGACAAAAACACCGCCCGCGGTTCCTTCGCCGAGAGCGGTGGTTGAGGCTGGAATTTCTTTGGTGGTTTTCTAACCGGGGCCGTCGCTCCCATTGGCAGTGCCATCCGTAGCGTGCGCTTTCATTCTCGCGAAAGCGTCCGAGGGGAACATCGCCACTAGGCCGGACAAAGCCCCAACATTTACTAACTGGTTGAAAAACTGTCTGCGATCAGAGCCCATGGGAAAGTCTCCTTGGAGGCTCAGTTGAGCCTGGCAGGGGACATTATCCCGGAATAACTTGTCTCGCAAGGGCGAGTTGTAGCTCTTAGCAAACTATTAACACTACCCTTAGTTAATGGCCTGGGCCGCTGTCGTTCCCGTTGGCCGTGGCGCTCCCCGTCTGGGTGTTCCCAGTGGTCGGACACCCGAGATGCATCTTCAGCATTTCCAGTGTGAAGTAATTGCTGCCGCTGGGTTCCTTCCGTGGATCATCCTTCCGGTGCCAGTCGTGGTGGTCATTTTTGATGCCGATCTCGACTTCGGCTAGCGCCACCGTCCCGAAGTTTGGGATGAAGATGTGGTTGCCAAAGGTTCTGACTCCCGGAATCGGAATCGGCTTGATCTTGGTGACCAGCGAGAATCGCAGCTTCGGATGGCCGTTCCCGTCGTGGGGCACGACCTTCACCGCATCCTCTTTGGCGTGCTTCTTAAGTTCGTCGATGTAGGCGATCTTGGCGCCGTAGCCTTCCTCCATGCTCTCGGGAAGGTCTTCGGAGTGGACCATGCTATCGAGTTGGCGGTGAATACTATCAAGAAAGTGGACGTCCTGAAAATAGTGACGGTCGTTCGCCGGCTTGGGACCACAGATGGCCAGATCGAGTTCGACCTCGACCGGGTATCCGCCCACCCGCAAGTTCTCGAAGCGCGTGCCGATGAAACTAACGCGGGGAACACTGCCGTTCGTCATCGGATGTTCGGTGGAAAGCTGCGCCACCACCCGATCGACGGTGACGGTATCGACCACGTTGTAGCCCTCGAGCGCCGCCGTTGCCAGCGTCACAAAGCCGGCGTGATCGTTGCCGTAGATATCTGCCTTGGTTTTGACTTGGGTGCCGGCCACGCGAGTATGTCCGCGCTTAAAGGAGATCAGGCCTTCGATGTTAGTCTCGCCTACCGATTGGGTGACGAGGCTTTCGCGGCGGGTATTCTCCAGAACAACCTCACCGTATTCCTGGATAGGCTGCTTGATCGGGTGCTCGAGTTCGCCTTTCAGTATGTAGGCTTGCGCGTGATACACGTGGTACGGCTCCGTCATAGGTGATTTCGGACTTGCAGCCATATAGAAGCTCCTCTCATTTTGGGCTTACTTTTGAATTTGCAATTTGAACGATGTACTGCCCACGTCCTTACTTTCCCCTGAAGCTGTAATTCCCCGGACGACTAATTTGTATCTCCCCGCATCGCGGTTCGCTCCTGGAACATGGAGCGGCCACT
>Ga0187887_10004248_pt1 | contig 10781 bp, 10 predicted proteins | sample June2016WEW_7_10_FD_132977 | JGI IMG/M metagenome (GOLD analysis project Ga0187887, IMG submission 132977) | Peatland microbial communities from SPRUCE experiment site at the Marcell Experimental Forest, Minnesota, USA - June2016WEW_7_10 | ecosystem: Environmental > Terrestrial > Soil >... | reverse complement strand
TCAATTGCGCACGGGCGAGTGCGAGACTCGAGCCACCGTCTCCCGGCTCGGAGTAGGTCAGGTAGATGCTGTGGTCTTTGGCGTAAAACGGCGAAGTATAGACACCCAACATTCCGCCCTGCCCCTCCCAGAGAACGTCTGGAACATTGGCTACGGGCGTTTTTTCTCCCTGCTGCGTAAGCAGCACCAGGCCGCCAACCTTTTCGGTAATGAGCATGCGGCCGTCGGGCAGGAAGGCGATGCGCCAAGGCAGTCGCAAGGAGGTGACCTGCGTGATGGTGAAGGGCAGGTTCTTGTCGGACTTCTGTTCTCCGGCATTGGTCTGCGCAAATGTGTGTGTCGTGGCGAGTGCGAGAGATAAGGCTGCAAAGACGATGAACTTCATTCCGGGATTCCTTTATCGAGGAAAATGATCCGGCTTCAGGATAGCTTGATGGGCGCAGGGTTAATCGCCTTACGCCTTCAATGGCTCGTCGTCGAGGACTTCGTCCTCATCGTCGTCTGCGGGGTCGCCCAGTGGAAGTTCTCCGCTGTCCGGGTCTTCTACGGGCTCGTTGTAGTCGGGCTCTTCAAGGGTTGGGGTGGGAATTTTTTCCGGGTCCTGGGCGGGCGGGAATTGAGATGTGGCCACGGTTTTCTCCTGGCGTTGTGTGATGCGAGGAAGTCGGAAGGGGCCGTACGGATCGAAGGTTTCGAGGCACCTGGCTGCGATTGCGGAGTGAGGGATTCGCAGTTTGCGCGGACAACATGTTTTACGAGCACTGGGTTGTCTGCATCAAAGCAGATGGACATTTAACCAACCGAGAGGGACGAAGCCATGACGAACGAGAAAAAGAACAAGACTGAAGCGGCAGCACTGACGAGTTTAATCGACGCTTTGAATGAAGACCTGGCACGCGAATATCAGGCCATTATCGCTTACACCGTTTACAGCACCGTGCTGACGGGCGCTCAATGGATGAACATTGCTGCCGAGCTGAAGGTTCACGCTGCCGAGGAGCTGCAACACGCGCTGATTATTGCGGATCAGATCGACTACCTTGGCGGTTCGCCAACGGCCACGCCGAAACCAGTGAAGCTTTCGAAAAAGCCGGAAGAGATGTTGCGGTTCGATTTGGATAATGAGACGGAAACGATCAAGAATTATCGGCAACGCGTGAAGGACGCGGAGGCGCTTGGGCACTATGCACTGGCGGAGCAGTTGCGCAAGATCATTGCTCAGGAGCAGGAGCACCAGCACGATTTGGCGACGGCACTGGGGATCGATGTTCCTAAAGTGCTGGAAGGCGGCGCGTAAAAGACAAGTTCGCCGGCTTCAGATGCGCATGGGCATGAGGACGTAGCGGTATTTGTACTCGGCTTCGGGATCTTCGGGGCGCATCTGGCCGGCGGACTGGGAGTCTTTGAACTCGAGTCGAACCTCGCCCTCGTTGCTGAGGGCTTTGAGGAAGTCGAGGATGTAGGAAGAGTTAAAGCCAACCATGATGGGGTCGCCGGAGTAAGGCGTATCGATGGTGTCTTCGCTCTCGCCGGACTCGGTGGAGCTGGAGCTGATTTTGAGCTCATTGCCTTCAAGGCGGAGCTTGATGGCGCCGGAGCGCTCGTCGGCAAACTGAGCGACGCGCTGGATGGCGGCTGAGAGCTCGCTGGACCGGATGACTGCAAACTTTGTATTGTCGCGGGGCATGACCGCCTCAAAATTGGGGAACTGGCCGGTGAGCTTGCGGCTGCTGAGAATGCGGTGGCCAACGCGGAAGAAGAGTGTGTGCTCATCGTCGGCAAACTCGATGGTTTCGGCCTCAGTGTTGCCGAGGAGCTGTTGAAGCTCCTGAAGGGCCTTGCGCGGAATGAGGACACGCTTTTCGCCGCTTACGCCCTGAAGGGTTTCATTGGGCTTTTCGACGAAGGCGAGGCGATGGCCGTCAGTGGCTACCATAGCCAGGGATTCGGCCTTGAGTACGAGAAGGGCTCCGTTGAGGGTGTAGCGCGATTCTTCGTTGGAGATGGCGAAGATGGTGCGGGCCACGAGGGTCTTGAGCGCGATGGTGGAGATTGCGATGGCAGCGACGGCAGGAAACTCAGGCACCTGCGGGTAATTGGCGCGGGCCATGCCGACCATTTTGGTGTTCGAGCGGCCGGAGCGGATCTGCACCCAGTGGTTCTCGAGGAGCTTGATGGAGATGTCGCCATCGGGAAGAAGCTTGACGTAGTCGTAAAGCTTGCGCGCGGGGATAGTGCAGGAGCCAGGCTTTTTGACTTTGACCGCGGCGCTGGTGCGGATGGCCTGGTCGAGGTCGGTGGCGGTGATGTTGAGCCGGTTGTCTTCAGCCTCGATGAGGAAGTTGGAGAGGATGGGAATTGTGGTCTTGCGCTCGACCACACTTTGCGTCGCGGTGAGTTCCCTGACCAGTTCCTGGCGGCTTACAGTAATCTCCATCGCTGACCCCTGTATGGCTGGCTTCTCGGCTTCCGTTTCGACGATTGGCATGACTCCACCCTCAAAGACAAGAAGAGAATTCCGACACTGGCCACACTCTACAACACTCAGAGGGTGGGCGGAAGTGTGTGTCTCTTCTTCTGTTTCGATTGTATTCAGGGGAGTGGCATGTGTGGGCGTGGAAAAGAGGGAAGATTTCTGAATTGCGGGGGCGAGATTGGCGCCGGGTTGTTTGGAAGACGGACGAGAGCCGGGATGCGATGGGGACGACTTGTGGGATTGGGCGGTGAGAGGCGCGACGAAGAGGGGATTAACAGGAGGAATAAAAGAAATAAGACAGTACTCACCGTAGGTGAGGTGGTAAAAGTGGAAATCAAATTAAAGAACTTTAATTTTCGGGACTTGCGGTGTGGGTGAGATTTCTAAAACCCGGCTGTGGAATTGAGGAGGATTGGAAAAAGGGCAGGAACATGTGCGGAGGGGGTGGAGTTTCCCACGGCTCCCACAGGCAGGTTGAAAAGGCCTGTGCAAAGGAGTTGGTTTGTGTGAAAAGTTGGTCCGGAGCCGCGATTGACGAGGGTTTGAGAGGGCCGCGGTCTCCACAGAGAGCAGGAATGGGAACATCCCTTCTATACTGGATTGTTCATGTCCTACGCTGCCGCAGTCGATCAATTGAACGCCATGGTTCCGGAGCTCTACCAGAGCAGCGGGCAGCCACGGCGGAAATTCTCGCTGGACGAGATACGGGTGTTGCTGGCGGCGCTGGGCGATCCGCATCGACGGTTCAGGCCGGTGCTGATCGCAGGTACGAATGGGAAGGGTTCAACCGCAGCGACACTGGCTTCAATCCTGACGGCTTCCGGTTTGCGCACAGGGCTTTATACGTCGCCGCACCTTTCGCGGCCGAATGAACGCATTCGCATCGATGGAGCGGAGATCGAGGACGATGCGTTTGCGCGGCTGTACTTCAAGGTGCATGAGGCGGCGGAACGGATGGTGGCGGCGGGTACACTGCCGCAGGCACCGAGTTATTTTGAGGTTCTGACCACGCAGGCGTTTCTCTATTTTGCGGATGCGCAAGTGGACTTGGCGGTTCTTGAAGTGGGGATGGGCGGGAGGTTGGATGCGACGAATATTGTGGAGCCGCTGCTTTCGATTGTGACGGATATTTCGCTCGATCATACGGAGTGGCTAGGATCGACGATTGCCGCGATTACGCGCGAGAAGGCGGGTATTCTGCGGCCGGGTGGGACACTGATTACGCTGCCTCAACATCCGGAAGCCAACCAGGCGCTGGGCGAAGCGGCGACTGCGCTGAACGTTCGCGGCTTGAATGCCGCAGCCTATATGCCGGTTGGGAATGCAGGGGCCATGGGGCCGTATACGGTTGAGGCGCTGGGGGCGCCGGTGGTTGTGGATTCACCGCTGGCCGGAGTTCACCAGCACAGAAATGTGGCGCTGGCGATAGCAGCGGCCGCGGAGCTTGCGACGGTTCAGGGTCTTGCCATTACACCGGCGTCGATTGCGACCGGAATTCAGGCGACGCGCTGGCCGGGGCGGCTGGAACGGATCCAACGAGGCGGGATCGAGTGGATTTTGGATGTGGCTCACAATCCGGCAGGGGCATGGGCGCTGCGGGCCGGGTTACGCGCAATGGAAACCGGCGGGGAAAGGGCGGGAACGCTGATTTTCAGCTGTCTGCGCGACAAGCCGGTTGAAGAGATGGCGCAGATTCTGTTTCCGCTTTTCGGAGAAGTGATTCTAGCTCCAATCCATAGTGCGCGGGCGGCCGGGATGGACGAATTGCTGGGGGCGGCAAGGGCGACAGGAACGGCAGCGCGGGTAGTTGAATCGGTGAGAGATGCGATACAAATGGTTGTAAATAAAAGGGATGCTAGGTTTGCGGTGATTTCGGGTTCGGTGTACCTGGTGGGGGAAGCCAGGCCGCTTCTACTCAATGAGCCTAGGAAGTCCGACGGCGGGAGCGAGCAATGAGCAGCGCACGTCCGAATCCGCTCCCGCGGCTGAACCGGTGGCGTACCAACGTGGTGCACGTCCCCTTGATGTTTCTATCGACGGTGGCCTTCGGATCGCTTTCGCTGCTGGTCTCGCTGGCCGACAAGCGAGGCAGGGTACAGCATAGGATTGCCCGGGCCTGGGCAAGGTCGCTGATTTTCTTCGCCGGATGTTCGCTTCACGTTGAGGGGATGGAAAAGCTGACCCGGAACCGGGTGGCTGTGTACGCCTCGAATCACACATCGTATATGGACACGCCGGTTGTTTTCGCGGCGCTTCCGTTCCAGTTTCGCATTCTGGCGAAGAAGGAACTTTGGCCTATCGCATTCATTGGATGGTACTTAGATCGCTCAGGGCAGATTCCGATCGATACGCGTAATCCGCATGCGACGCTGTCGAGCCTGGGCGCGGGCGTGAAGGCATTGCGCGCGGGGATGCCGTTGTTCGTTTTTCCCGAAGGGGGAAGGACGCCGAATGGCGAGCTGCAAAACTTTCTTTCGGGAGCGGCTTATCTGGCCATTCGGGCGCAGGTTCCGCTGGTGCCGATTGCGCTGAGTGGGGTCTACGATCTCCTCCCGATTCACGCCAGGCACCTGTATTCGGGGAAGCTGACACTTATGGCGGGTGAGCCGATTGAGACGACGGGCATGACGATTCGGCAGACGGACGAGCTGACGGAGCGTGTGCGGTCGGCGATTCTGGAGTTATCGGGTCAGGCGGAAGGGGAGCCGGCCGCGGCGGAGACTTCGCTGGCCTGAGCTTTGAGGGACTGGGCGCCGGCGACGTTTTGCGCTTGCAGGATTTCGGCTTACACTGGTTTCTCTATGTCTGTGCGTGTGGCGATTCCCGAACCTTCAAGTCTGGATTCTGAATACAATCAGCGGTCCCTGCCGCCCTATCTCGCCGCGCTTCATTCGGCGGGATTGACGCCTTTGGTGGTGCCTCTTCACGAGCGCCCGGACCGGATTGCCCGCTTGCTGGGGAGTGTCCAGGGAATTCTGTTGCCAGGGAGCCGCTACGACGTAGACCCAGAGCGGTATGGAGAGAGCGCCATCCAGGAGTGCGGCGAACTGGACCCAGGCCGAACTGCAGCGGACGAGATTTTTTTGCAGGACGCTTTCAATTTGGAGAAGCCGATTCTGGCGATTTGCTTTGGCGTGCAAACTTTGAACGTGTGGTGCAACGGCTCACTTATTCAACATCTTACGACCAGTGTGAATCACAGTCCAGGGCGCGCGGTTCAGGATGCGCACCCGGTTCAAATCGTGCCAGGGTCGAGGCTTGCGGGGCTGGTTCCGTTCGAAGAGAGGGCAGAAACGCTGGTCAACTCGAGCCACCACCAGGCAGTGAAACAGGCTGGTGATCGATTGAAAGTGACTGCTATTTCTCCTGCGGATGGAGTGATCGAGGCGGTTGAGTTGGAGTCCCCGACGCATTTTGCGATCGGGGTGCAGTGGCACCCGGAACGGACATACGCACAGAGTGGATTATCGCGAGCGCTCTTTGCCAGTTTTGCGCGTGCAGCAGAGGCCTGGGAGCCACGTCGGATTGAAGAGTCCATTGTTCGAGGATGAGAGGCGGGCGGCGGATTTACCTGGAAACTCGCCGAGGACTCTTGAAGTTATGACTGATCCAACCCATTCGATTGCAGAACCGCTGAATGCCCTTTTAGAGCGAGCGGGCATGGATGCGCTCGATTGCGGGACGGCGGAGCGGTTTTCGGTTTATTTCAACCTGCTTGTCCGCTGGAATGAGCGGATGAATCTCACGGCGATCCGAGACCAAGAGGGGATATTGTCGCGACATTTTGTAGAGTCGATCGCATGTGCCCGGGTTTTGCCAGTGGGAGTGAAGAGTGCGCTTGATTTTGGGTCGGGCGCTGGGTTTCCTGGGATCCCGATTGCCCTGTGCCGCCCGGAGATCGCGGTGACGCTGGTGGAGTCTCAGGGCAAGAAGGCGGCGTTTTTGCGGGAGGCGGTACGGGTGGTTGGATTTGAGGCGGTGGTGCATGCCGGCCGCGCGGAGGAATTGCCGGCGACATTCGAATGCGTAGTTTTGCGGGCGGTGGACCGCATGCAGGATGCGGTTCGGGAGGGGCTTAAGCTTGTGTCCCCCGGCGGGTGGATTGTTTTGATGACGAGTGAGGCGGAAATGCAGAAATTGCCTGAGTTTGCGGGGGATAGCGCGTTCCGGATCGAGAAGCAGGCACTTCCGGGGAGTGAGCGCCGTTTGATCGCGAAGATACAGGTTCCTGGTAATTCTGGGTTCGCCGTTGTCGAGGCGTGCGGGGAAGGGGCCGCTGAGACTCGAATTTCTGTTCCACGTGGAACATAGGGCAAGCCGATTTTTGGGATGTTCCACGTGGAACATCCCACTGGTTTTTCGGTTGAAATTGGGCTGGAATTCCCGATCTACGGGGACGGAGACGGTTGGAAGCGAGGGCACTTTTCCACCGGTGGCTGTTTGGATAGTCGTGATTTTTGCCGATTGTTCTTTTCTCCGGAAGTCCTTGGGCCTCAGGGGCTTTCGCCGCTACCCGGTGAATTCTAAAAAAACGGTTTCCACAGGTTTGTCGCGTTCTCCACAATCGGTTCGCTATGCCTCGGCCAGCGGATTCCGGTAGCCTTGTCCCTTATGGGCAAGATACTTGGGGTGGTCAATCAGAAGGGGGGCGTGGGCAAGACAACGACCGCGATCAATCTGGCTGCTTGTCTCGCACTTGAGGGTTTGAAGATTCTTCTGGTTGACTGCGATCCCCAGGCAAATGCATCCTCGGGCCTTGGTTTGCAGCGCGACGACAGCCGCCATTCAATTTATGACGTACTGGTGGGGGATTCTCCCGCGGCGCAAGTGATTTTGCCTACCGAGATTCAGCTTCTCAAGATTCTGCCGGGGTCAAAAAATTTGACCGGCGCGAATATCGAACTCGCAACAGCTAAAGATCGGGCACTGCATCTTCGCCAGGCCCTGGCTACGGTACAGAACGATTTTGATCTTGTTGTGCTGGACTGCCCGCCGGCTCTCGATTTGCTGACCCTGAATGTGCTTGGGGCGGCCGACAGCCTGATTGTTCCGATGCAGGCGGAATATTTCGCTCTGGAAGGGATTTCGGAGCTGATTTCGACTTTGGAGCGGGTGCGGGCGAGCGTAAATCCGCATGTGACAATCGAGGGCGTGCTGTTGACGATGTATGACGACCGGACGAACCTTGCCCAGCAGGTGACTGAGACGCTGCGTGAGTATTTCAAGGATCGTCTGTTCAAAACTGTGATTCCGCGCAATGTGCGCCTGGCGGAAGCTCCAAGCCATGGGAAACCGGTAGCGCTGTACGATCCGAAATCGCGTGGTACGGAAGCCTATTTTGAGTTGGCTTTGGAGTTGTTGGCGAGAAACAACATGGAGAGTCCGCGCGGCCTGGAACGCAAAAAGGCTGCGGCGGAGGCTCAATCAACGGAGACCACGAAGGCGCAGCGCGGGAAGGTCCGCTTCTGGCCTTACTCCTAAGTTGGCGGATCGATGACCCGCAGATGCAGAAGGAACCCTTCCAAAGACAATCGGAACACTCAGCCCTTTCGGCGCAATTTGAGGAAATGAATGATGAGTATTGCCGCACCGGACACCAAACGACGCGCCCTGGGTAAAGGGCTGGACTCGCTGCTTCCACGCGTACAGATACCGACACCGGTCTCCGCTCCTTCGGAAGGAGAGGGAGGCAGGCCGCGCGAAATTGTGCTCGAGCTGATCGACCGCAATCCGTTCCAGACGCGATCGCAGGTGAATGAAGAACAGCTTGGGGAGCTGGCGGCGTCGATTACGGCGAATGGGGTGGTGCAGCCGATTTTGGTTCGTCCGATCGACGGCGGGCGCTTTCAACTGATTGCGGGGGAGCGCCGGTGGAGGGCGTCGAAGCTGGCCGGGAAGGCGACGATTCCGGCGATTCTGCGGCAGGTGTCGGACGAGCAAGCGATGGAGATCACCATCGTCGAAAATTTGCAGCGGGCGGACTTGAACCCGATGGAGCAGGCGCGGGCGTTTGAGCGGCTGAGCCGGGAGTTCCATATGACACAGGAGGCTATGGCCACGCGCACGGGAAAGGACCGTGCGTCGGTGGCTAACTTCTTGCGATTGTTACGGTTGCCTGGTTCTGTGCAGACGCGCGTAGAAGCGGGAGAGTTGAGCTTCGGGCATGCGCGGACGCTCTTGGCGTTTGAGCATGCGGAAGAAATGGAGAAGGCGGCTCAGAGGATCGTGGCGCTTTCGCTCTCTGTTCGCCAGACAGAGACGTATGTGCAAGGGATTTTGCATCCGGAAAAGAAAGAAAAGAAAGAACCTAAGCCGGAGCCTGTAGTTGATCCAAATGTGCGGGAAGTTCAGGAGCGGCTGCAGAGGTCGCTGGGACTGAAGGTCCACATCGAGGATCATAACGGCCGTGGGAAGGTGATTATCGAGTACGCGAAGCTTGAGGATTTCGATACGTTGTTGGAACAGCTGGCGCAGAGTTGAACCACGTTGAGGGCTGTGCTTTCCCATCCATGCGACCGTCGCATGGATAGTGCACCCAGAGTCCCATCGGCTCGCCGGCGTCATGGGATGGGGCGGGTGGAACCGGCGAAGAGGAATTGCCAGGACGTATCGAGGTAGAGCCAGCGCTGGGAGCCGAACCAACTGGTGGGCAGGCTGGGTACGTGAAGCATGGTATGGCCTCCCATGCAGACCATCTCAGTTCCGTTCCAGTCGAGGAAAGTCCACGACGCCTGGCCGACGTGAGCCGGATGGCACACGGTTCGGACGCAGACAGGGCAGCGCTGGCGCTGGTCTTTGAGCACCCAACGCATGCCGAAGAGGCAGAGCGAAAAAGTCGAGATGAGCTGAATATAGATAGCGCCCTCGCGGCCGAGAGAACGATCGCCGTAGGCTAAATCAAACGAAACAAAATAGATGATTGGGAAGAGCAGGCCAATTTTGGTGGAGAAAAAGCTCCAGCGAACGAGCTTGCGCCACCAGGAGGTCTGCTGCGAATCGAGACTTGATTCGCCGAGCGAGACCGTGGTAATTGCTGGGAGGGCGAGCAGGCCGAGGAGGACCGCAAAGAGATAGAGGTTGATCGGCGAGGGGCGCCACTCTTCAATGGCAATGCCGAGCAGATCGTCCTCGGTTCCATCTGGCTGGCTGGCGTTGATAGCTACGCGATTGGCCCACATTTCGGCTTTGCCCTCGTCGGTGAGGTGAGCAACGACATAGCCGAAGGGCGGGTCGAGCTGCCCGGCGCTGGGTGGGAACTCCCACGCGTCGACGCGGCCGGGAAGCGCGAGCGATCCGTCGGGAGCGACGCCGGCAACGCGCGCGCTTCGGTCGACGAAGCGGACGATGGTTCCCGCGATGTGGGGATCGGCGGCAAATTGGGTCTTCCAAGTGCGCTCACTGAGAACAATTTCGGGCATTGCGTCGGGGAGCAGCGGGTTGGTGAGGTGGACCGAGAGGCCGAGAAGTGTGAACAGGTTGGCGCTGGCGCGAGCTACGTTCAACGCGGTGTTGGCTTTGCGATGGAGGCCGGTGGACGGAGATGCCACCTGCTCGGCGGATACAGAGAAAAACGCGAAGGCATCGAAGTATTTCTGACGCCGGCCTTCCCAGGATCGGAATTGGCGCGGTGTGATGGACGGGGCGGAGAGGCTGTGCGATGTTGCGCGCTCAATGAAGACGAGGTTGGGGCTGACTTTGCGCGGCCAAAGACCGCGCTCGGCCGCGACGCCTGGCAGCCAGAGGGCCAACGCATAAGCGGCGGCCAGCATGGTAAGAAGAGCCAGAAGGCAACGGCCGGGGGTGCCGGACGACTGGGCAAAGAAGGGCTTGTTCTCAAAGTTGGATCGGCGAATGCAGAGTGCGTCTTGAAAAGCGCCGAGACAGAACGCGGCCATGGCGCGTTCGTCCTGCCATCCGCATGCTCCGCCAGGGGCGCAAGATTGCTGTACATGCCAGAGTTCGCCGCGCCATTCGCGGCGCCATTCCGCTCTTTGATTAGCGGGTACCAGCAGGGATGCGCCAAGCAGCAATCCGGAATGGGACAGGCTGCGAAGGTGGGTGATGAGGTTCCGCGGGGAGGGTTTCATACGGTTCGCGCCTCCTCGGAGGGGATCAACCTTTCGAGCAGGGGATAGCGCTTGCGGGAGGATTCGAGCGTGGACTTTCCGGCGGCGGTGAGCTTGTAGTACTTGCGTGGGGGGCGCTGTTCGGCGTCGGCGATGGACTGGCGCTCCCATTGCGAGCGGATCAGGGCATCGCGTTCGAGGCGGCGCATGGCAGGGTAGACGGTGCCGCTGGGCAGGCC
>Ga0187887_10004241_pt1 | contig 10795 bp, 9 predicted proteins | sample June2016WEW_7_10_FD_132977 | JGI IMG/M metagenome (GOLD analysis project Ga0187887, IMG submission 132977) | Peatland microbial communities from SPRUCE experiment site at the Marcell Experimental Forest, Minnesota, USA - June2016WEW_7_10 | ecosystem: Environmental > Terrestrial > Soil > Wetlands... | reverse complement strand
GGATGATATTCGCCAGGTATTCCTAGAAGTTTCTTAATTCCGTCCGGGTCGGATGTACCAGTGAAAGCAGCCGCATATCCCATGTCCACAACGGCGAGCAGAATTATCATCGTGGCAGCGCCGACATCAAAGAACCAGTAAGGAGTAGGCCAGTCTACCTCTTTTCCATCCTGATCGATTTTGTCGGGCTCTCTGTATCTTCTGTGGTAGACCTGCTCGTTGGTACAGGCCACCACCAGAACTGGTGCCTTTGACACGAAATTTCCAAAAACTCCAACATAGTGATCGTCCTCTCCCTGGATGCGCCCAATCTCCTTTCTTCTCTTTTCGTCTCGCACAACTACAAACGACCAGCCCTGGCTGAATCCAGCGCTCGGTGCATGAAGAGCTAGCTCAAGAATCCTATTGAGATCTTCGGCTGGAACAGCGTCGTCCGTAAAGTTTCTGACCATCCGACGCTTCATGACTGCTTCAGAAAGTTCCATCCTCTTTTCAAAACCCCAAGAAGCGTGGGAGAACCCCGTGTTTTAGTCTTTTTCACTATGCTCACGGATTCAGAGTGTGAAGTTGCAGCTTGTTTAAAATGCCAGAGAGTTCGCCATTGGATCCCAACTTGCAGATCCCCAGAAAAGCACAGGTTGAGAAGTACCTCTCTGGCATTTCCAAATCCAAAGTAAGAATCGATTATTTTGGTCCTCTAACTGATTACGAAAAAAAGTCCACTGCGGCAGACGTCAAGAAGTTGGGCTACGGAGTCCCCTATCTAATCGTTTACGAAACTGGGGGCAAACAAAAGAAATTGATCCTTTCCACCATGAGAATAGGTCATGGATTCGGTCATGATTACAGAAGTGATCGCGTCGAAAATCTGGTCATGGCATTCGACACATGGAACAACCTTCCAAAGCACTGTCGCGTTCAGGATTTGGGAGCATTTAGGAAGAACGACTCCTCGATGATTACACTTGGAGATGTTGACGAATTCTTCTTACTGCGACCCATGATTGAAGGAGTGGAGTACTACAAAGACCTGGACAGGATATTTTTTACCGGGAAGCTCGAAGATTACGACCGAATTCGCGCGAAGGCCCTTGCAGAATACCTTGTTCGCATCCACAAGAAAAAGAATACGAAAAGCGAGGATTCGGAACTGTACGTGAGAAAGATAAGGGACACGGTGGGACATGGAGAGTGCGTCTTCGGTCTCGCAGACAGTTATCCAATGCAGAAAGTCGAGTATCTGAAAGACGGTGAATTGGAACAACTGGAAAAGAAATGTGTTGAGCATAGATGGAAGCTTAAGAGAAACGTTTCCAGGTTGTCGCGCGTCCACGGAGATTTTCACCCCTGGAATGTTCTGTTCACTGATCTTAAGCATCCAGAACGATTCCTCTTGCTTGATAGAAGCAGAGGAGAATGGGGAGAACCGGCTGATGACTTGTGCGGCATGTCAATCAACTACATCTTCTCCTCTCTCAGAAAATACGGTGATTTGAGAGGAGAGTTCAAGATACTCTTCGATGAATTCATGGATACATATCTCTCTGGATCTAACGATCAAGATATTCTGGCTGCGTTGCCCCTCTTCTATGCATTCAGATGCCTCGTGATAGCCTCGCCCGTATGGTATCCGACATTGTCTCCCGAAGTAAGGCGAAAAATATTCAACTTTGCAATGAACGTACTTGATGCGGGTCGCTTTGACCCCAAGCTAGTCAATGATTATTTTCGAGCAAGATCGTAAATGGCAAAACAGATCGATTGGAAAAAAGTTCTTCACAACGCTTCGGCTGCCGGCAGAAGTGCCATCCTAGAGAATTACGATCAGATTAGTAGAAGAAAGGTAGTGATGCGAGGGGTCGGAGGTGACCTGACACTCAGAATAGACGAGGTCTCCGAGCGCGCAATCCACGACTCGCTAAAGAGCGATCTTGGCGAGGGATCTTTTGTGTTTCTCTCCGAGGAACTGGGCGAGGTGAAAGTCAGAAATGGTGATTCGCTGCCGGTCGTCATTTGCGACCCGCTCGATGGCTCTCAAAACGCAAAGGTGGGCATACCGTTTTTCTCTCTATCGCTTTGCGTAATCGAACCAAGAAAGAGAAGAACCTTCGGAAACGTCTCTTCCGGCCTCGTCACCAGCATCAAGACCGAGGACGAATATTTCGCAACCAAAGGAGGAGGCGCATACCGCAATGGGGTGAGACTCGCGAAAAGGCCCAAAACTCCGCCGAGGATTGAAACGCTGTTGGTTGAGACTGGCGATGTTGATTTCTTGCGAGACAAGCTGATCAAGCGACTGAGCTTGAAGCTCATCTACAAGATGAGGATCCTCGGTAGCGCGGCCCTGTGTTACTGCTTGCTCGCTGACGGAACTGCCGACGGCTACGTCTTTGCGCAACCCGGCGGCGCCCGTACTATAGACTCACCTGCTGGATACTTGATCGCTAGAGAAGCTGGATGCGTGTTTTCAGATCTTTCTGGAAATCATAGAAATGTGAATGAGGTCGAGGTTGGATTTGATTCCAGACTGGATCTGATAGGAGCATCCAACGCGAAGACTCTTGCGAAATTGAAGAAAGTGGTGCGTATTTCCTGAAAGCCCCGGGCGTCGTTGTTTGGTTCACCGGCCTGCCGGGATCGGGAAAATCCACCGTCGCAAGACTCGTTGCGCGTAAAGCTACGAGCCCGCCAATCTTGATCTCAATGGATTCGATCAGAAAGAAGATATTCCCAAACCCAACGTACAGCGATCGGGAGAGGGACGCAGCTTACCGGAGCTTCGCGCTCATCGCTAGCTACCTTTCGAAAGCTGGCGTGCCAGTCATACTCGACGGAACGGGACACAAGGTCGTCTGGCGAAAGTTCGCGAGGAAGGAGTGTCCGAAGTTCGTTGAGGTCTACCTGAAATGTCCGATTGAAATTTGCATCGAGCGCGAGAGCAAGCGAACCAATAACAATTTGGTCAGACAGAAGTTATACGCAACGGCGCTAGCCAGACTGAAGAAAGGAAAGAGAATTCAAGGTCTGGGGAAGATGCCCGGCGTGGATGAGCGATACGAAGAATCATCTAATGCTGAAATCATACTTGACTCGTCGCTCGAGAAACCAAAGATTCTTGCCGAAAAGGCAATCGAAGAGCTCGCAGAATATGCCCCAAGCATGTTCTCGATTTAGAGCAACAAGTTTCCTAGGTCTCTTACGGCTGATTTCTTAAAGTCCTGCGGGCTGATTTCTTTTTTGGCCCAGGCAGTTTCTAGGGTCTTGTAATCTGAGACGCTCAGGCCCCCGAATTCAAGTGGTCCTTCTATAAGTGGAAGTATCAGAGTCTTGTACCAGCTGAGAATGGGATTTACTTCGATGTCACCCGGTGAGCAGAACGTCTTTCGTATTTTCGTCTCCAAAGACTCTTGAGTTTCGTCCAGGTTGATCGTGTTACCAGCGGACTTGCTCATGAGCTTCTTACCGTCAGTTCCGATTATGGCACCGCTGTGGATAGCAACCGGGGTGGGATAGCCGAGTTTCTTCAGGTTCTCTATTGCCAAGACATGTACCTTCCTCTGGGCAAACCCGCCGACCGCAACGTTCACGCCCATGACGCCAATGTCCAACGCTTGCATCAGTGGATAGATTACAGACGCGGTCATTCGCGTCATTGTCGACTTGCTAATCTCGTCCATGCTCTTCTCCGCTTCGGTAAAATTCACGACTTTAGCCAGCCGCAACAACTTGATGAAGTACTGTTGATCCTCAAACTGCGTTCCCAACATGTACTCAAATTTGCCGCCGACACCCATCTTGGTAGCAATCTTTTCGAAGACTTCCCGGTCGTATTTTGCGACAGACCTGATTTCTTCGAGTTCTCCCTTGTCGTTTGCGTAGGCGTGTAGGTCCGCGAGAAGAATTACTGCGTGGAAGCCGTGCTTTGCAAGTTTGATCACAGGTATTGAGCTGCTAAAATTTCCAATGTGCAAAACGCTGCTGGGTTCGAATCCTATGTATGTAGTGGGAACCTTTGTATCAGAAGCTATTTTCGAGAATCTTTCCTCGGTAAGTATCTCGATTTCTTGCCTCTTTAGGTCAGCGATGATTTCCTGAGGATTCACTTTGAGTGATCTAGCTCCAACTTTGGCTTGACGTTATTTAAGCTAAATTCATGGATTCTCAACTTGCTGATGGTGATATTGTTAGTTTGGTCAAAGAACCTTTGATAGAAAATCATCAATTATTCTGAGGGTCATTCCCCACACCAAGTAGGATTCTTGGTACTTGTAGGATGCGACTTCGTGTGTTGTTCCAGTCCTTCGAACTTGCATGGGAGATGAATTCTTCTTATCTATGAAAAAGTCGATGGGAATCCAAACATAGCCTGTAATTTCCCTTTCATTTATTCTCACTATAATGGATTTGGGAGCTAGCACAACAAACGGCGTAACTGCAATTGATTTGTTGCCTGGCATGGTGTCATCAAGCGTACCAAGCAGTTCGCATTTTCCAACATCAATACCGCACTCTTCCATGACTTCGCGCTTTGCGGTGTTCATGATTTCTCCATCACTTTCCTCGTATTTACCCCCTGGGAAAGCCACATTTCCCGACCAAGGATCGGATTCAGAGATCCTTCTTTGCGCGAGAAGCACAGCAATTTGATCATTCGTTAGGTCAAGCTTGAGGATCATGCACACTGCTGCCTTTGGTAGTTGAGCCAAATCAGGTTCAGTAAACCGATTGCCGGGCTTTTTTTGCAATGCATCGCTAATCTGATCTATCATGACTTTCACTTTCTATCGAGACCCCCTACCCTCAATTTCGTCGCGATCTAATGCCATACTCAATCACTTGTATCAAGCCCGTGAGAATTCAACCCATTATCTCTAGGCAAATCAGATAAGCTTTTGAGGAGTATTTCTGGAACAGAGAAAGAAAGGCCTGGGTCATAATATGTTCGAAATCGCGCTCATCGTCTTCGGCATCGGGTTGGGACATGTATTCTTGAGCGTAACCTCTTTGTTCGACTATGCTGCGGGTCTGGTCGCTTTCTTCTTCATAATCGTGTGCGTTCTCATCTTCATCTTTGTCTATGACAACCTCAGAAGACAGAGAAAGGTCCCGACACCGCCGTAATGGCGTAACACCGCTGCTTTGATGTAATCCTCGCAACGGCGAAGGTTATTACCCACATCATTCGTACTTTCTTGCCCCGGTAGATCTTCAACGCAAGCTTCTCTGAATTCCTTCACTTCTCTGGACGAGCACGTAGAAGAAAGGTATCGGAAGATCGGTTGGCAGGAGCTTACTCCAATACAGAAGAAATCCTACAAGTTACTGTTGAGGGGCAAGAGCGCACTATTGATCGCCCCGACTGGTTCTGGAAAGACTGAGGCCGCCGTCATCTCGATGTTTGCAAGGCTCGCGGCGCTCAAGGATGCTTCTGCTGTTCGCGGAATTCGGCTGATTTACATTACTCCTCTAAGGGCGCTGAATCGAGATATTTTCAAGAGACTAATCACTTACGCCGAGGCAGAAGGTCTGAAGGCAGAACTCAGGCACGGCGATACGACGTCGTATGCAAGGCAGAAGATGCTTGCAACGCCCCCAGATGTTCTGATAACTACACCCGAGACTTTGGGCATATTGCTCGTAAGCAGGAAATTCAAAGTCCACTTGGCTCAGCTTGAATGTGTAATCGTAGACGAGCTTCATGAACTCTTAGGGAGCGAGCGAGGGGCTCATCTTTCCCTCAGTCTTGAACGGCTCTCAAGAATTTCGAAATTCCCGGAGTTCATGCGCGTTGGGCTCTCTGCCACCGTTGGCGATCCAGAAGAAGCCGGGAGGTTTCTGGTTGGAGAACATGGCAGATGCGCGATAATCGCTGACACCGAGGCAAGAGGCTACGATGTGAAGGTAAGGTTCACCGAGGGAAACCTTGCGAGCCTGGCAGAAAGAATACTCGAATACATCGCGGAGGAAAAGGGACAGGACAAGAGTACACTCGTCTTCACAAACACGAGAGACGAGACGGAGTTTCTAGGAGCAGTTCTGAAGGCAAAATCACCTTCGATACCGGTCGAAGTCCACCATGGTTCTCTATCAAAAGAAAGCAGGGAGACAACAGAAGGTATGCTTCGCAGCGGGGAAGCGGGGATCGTTGTTTGCACTTCATCGCTTGAGCTCGGATTAGACATCGGCGCAGTCAATCTGGTAATTCAAGTCGGATCGCCGCGCCAATCAACGAAGCTGATCCAGAGAATTGGCAGAAGCAGGCACAAGAGGCGTAGCAGAGCAGTGGGAGCGCTCATCACGAACAAGCTTGACGAAGAGCTAGAAGGGCTCGCGCTCCTAAAACGCATGGAGGAGCACAATCTGGAAACGATCAATGTTCACATGAAACCTCTGGACGTGATAGCGCACCATCTCGCAGGTCTGGCACTTGAAGAAAGCTCATTCAAAGTCGAAGACATCGTCCAATTGTTCAAGAAATCGTACCCTTTCCATGAACTTACGAAAGAGGACATCGACTCGGTGGCCAGGATACTTGAAAACCAAGGCATCATCCGGTATGACGGTGAGGCTCTGAAGAGGAGAGGTCCGAGGACGTATGATTACTATTTCTCCAACCTCTCTACAATACCCGATATACAACAGTTCCAAGTAATCGACATTACGACAAAGAAAATAATTGGTCGCTTGGATCAGGTGTTCGTCGGGGAGTATGGGGAACCCGGAAAACCGTTTGTCCTGAAAGGTAACTCCTGGAGAATAGTCTCAATTGACGACGACAAGGAAACGATGTACGTTGAACCCATGTTTAGAGACATCAGCACGATCCCATACTGGGTTGGGGAGATGATTCCAGTGGAGCTTGCAACTTCCCAAATCGTTGGATCCATTAGGAGGAAGATTTCTTCAGGCAGCGGAATCGAGCGGCCAGTGTCGCAAAAACAGGTCGAACGGCTGCAGAGAATTGCAAAGGACCTTCAAGGTGTTCCCGACGATCGTGCGGTCGTAATTGAGAAGAGAAAGGCGTCGCCTGCAATCGTTGTACACGCATGTCTTGGTACGAAGATCAATCAGACCCTTTCGACGATACTTTCAACGTTGCTCTCAGCAAAGATCGGGTATTTGGTCGAGACCAAATCTGACGCATATAGGATAGTACTTTCATCCAACGGTCCACTAGAGTCAAGGCTTGTGTCTGATGCCCTAAAGGAAGAAATCGTCATAGAAGACATACTCAAGGCTTCTATCATCGGAACCCACCCGCTCAACTGGAAGACCTGGTACGTTTCAAAGAAATTCGGGATTATTGACAAGAATGCACAGTACGACAGAAGAGCTGCCAGATTGATTCAAGAGAGATACAAGAACACGGCCCTGTATGACGAAATACTCAGAGAGCTTTTCCTGGAAAAATACGACGTTCAAGCAACCAAACGAGTAATGCAAGAATTGTCAGAAGGGAAGTTAGGTCTTAGAATTGTGGAGGTCAATGATTTTTCGGAACTTGCAAGGCCGATTCTCGAATACACTTCCAGTTTTGCCGCTCTGCCGCTCACGATGGAAAAGGCAATACTGGACCTCGTGAAGGAAAGATTGGGAAATTCAAAACACAAGCTTGTTTGCATGAGCTGCGGGAAATACGAATCTGTCCAAAAGACCAACGACGTAAAAGAGCCCATGATTTGCCCGCTCTGTCGTTCACGGTTCATCACTGACACGTACGTGTCGGATCTAGACCTTCCGAGAATAATTCAAAAGAAAAAGAAGGCACAGCCGCTCAACGAGGATGAGGAGAAAAAGTATCGAAGGGCATGGAAGACGTCCAGCCTGATCCAGAACTTTGGCAAGCGAGCTATCATGATACTATCAGGTTATGGAGTTGGAGTTGACACGGCGGCGAGAATCATAAGACGCACAGGCGACGAAGATCAGTTCTACAGAAACATTTACCTCGCAGAGAAAAATTACGTTGCAACTCGCGGATTCTGGCAAGAATAGCTAGGATTCTAGTTTTCTAACTGTCGAATAATTCTTGAGCACCAAGAATTTCTTCCCTTCGTGCGTTTGAACCTCAACCGCACCAAGAAGAATCCTATCACCAGCAGAATAGTTTTCGACTAGTTTTGATAGATTCCTCCAGCCGTATACCTTGATTTCTCCCGTGTGATCGGCCACGGTCAACTCGGTGCGCTTTACCAAACCGTCTTTTGTTTGGATTTCTCTTCCGAGGGAATCTGTAAGAGACATGATTTCTAATGACACAACGCCATCCTCTCCAAGTTTCTCAACCATTGCGACCAAAGACGAGGCTAAGGGAATGTCGGGTCGCTTTGTGCCAAGCTTTAGGATGGTCTTTTCCTTTGAAGTAGTCGCTCTGAGCGTTCCATTATCCAAAGATTCGGGTTTGCAAAGAACAAGATCGTCAGTGTTTAACACAGCTGTGTCTCTTACCGCATCTCCAGAAGCGGTCACCGAGATTTTTCTCTTTTGTGAGTCCACAACAAGAAGGTAGGACCTAGCTTCCGCATCCGACTGTCTGATTGAAAGTATCCTCGAAATGAAAGGCAGTATTCCGCTTGGATTCTTGCCTGATTGGTCAACTGATTTTACTATCGCTTCTGAATTCTTTGTCAAATCTTTCATCCAAGATTTGGTTTCCTCCCAGTGCTCCAGGATGCACGTAGTTTCATCACCGTGGATTTCTATCGACATGCTATTCTGATAATTCGAAAGCTTTGTCCGCACATTGAGTAGTGTGACAGTCTCCGAATCCTTCAGTAAGGAGAAAACCGGATTAGAGTTTCCCCAGATCACAACTCGATGCTTCACCTCAGGATTCTTCAGGTCATTCATGGTAAAACTTGCGAGGTCCGATGGCGTACCGTCGCTCCGCGTAAAGGCTGTTTTTTTCACTTCGCCTTCCACCCTCCCTTGTACGACTAGCGACTTGTCATTCTCTGGAATCTTTGCGAGTGGGAGAGTTCTCTCCGCCAGACTCTTCGTGCTCCCAAGATCTTTCTCATTCGTGATCTTTTCGATGAGAGATTTTTCTCCCAGGTTGAGGGAAGGCGATCCATCGAGCGCCGGTTTAGTGTAGGCGTTTGAAATCTTAACCAGATCTCCCGGACGGATGTCAGTTCCAAGAAATGAAATCACGGATTGATCCCAAAGACTCAATGACGTGGAAGTGCTGTTGTCGTAGATTATCAGGCGGGACAAGAGCCCCTTTCGCGAATCCGACTTTCTAGTGAAAGTTTTGGGGTAGCCCACAGATAGTATCCTACTCGTGATGGTTACCGAACTCTGATCTTTGGAAAGACGCGCCAGTGACGAGGGTTTCCCCTGATCGTATTCAATCTCAACGCCAAGATCCGCAGCGACGAGAAACAATGCTCCCTGGTCAGTCAAATACCCATCTCCAACGCTTGCTCTCTTCTGCTGAATCAGTTCAGCAAGCTTTTCTTTTTTCAGATTGCATTTTGATGCCAATTCCGAAAGGAAACTTTCAAACTTGCTGTCTGCGACGGCGGTCACACAATCACTCCACGAATTGAATTTCTTGGTGAACGAGAGTCGGTTTTAAAATAATAATTGTTTTGATTTCCACAACTCATTTTGATGAAAAGACCTTGATTTGATGCTTGCCAGAAATCCTTGGAATTGTAGATCCTTACAATTCCGTTCAAGAAGAGAATGCTTTGCGCGCGGTTTGGTCGTCTACAATTCTTGGCTGGATCATTATGGAGCCTTCTCACATTATCAACCTTTTTTAACCAATGTGCATTGGCTTGAGGCACTTGAATCATCTTTTTTTCACCTCAATTCCCAATGTGTCATGTTTAGTGCCACTTTTTCCCTATTTCTCTCCTGAATTTTCTGCCCATACAAAGGAGCTGTAGTTCAGGTTGAGCTCGCCCCGCAGAGTCCGGACGATTTATTCCGTAATCGCTTCCCCGAACCGGCTCGATATACTGAGAATACTCAACACGAAAGGTCCGTTGAGTTACTCTGAACTCAAAACTCTTGCTGGTTTCAAGTCCAAGAAAGAGTCTGGCAAGTTCGCGTATCACTTGCGAAAGCTCGTAAAGCAGACTTTGATATCGCTAAACAGAGCAGAAAGAAAGTATACTGTTACGAGCCTTGGAAGACTAGTACTGAATCTCACAAAGCAGATTGAAGAGCAGTCGATGCTAGAGTCCGGGAAACTCTACGTCAGGAGCTCACGACAAGCTCTTGAAGAGTTCAACGCAGACAAGATACTCCAATCTCTGGTAAAGGAAGCGGGGATGCCCGTCGAGCTTGCGCAGAAAATTGCGAGTGAAACGGAGGCGCGCGTTTACAAGTTCCAGACTGCGTACCTGACCGCGCCACTCATTCGAGAAATAGTGAACAGCATTCTAGTGGAACATGGATACGAAGAATACAGACACAAACTGACGCGACTAGGACTTCCCGTTGCTGATGTCGCCGAGCTGATTCTTAGGGCAAGTGAGAGCTCTGATTCGATAGACTCGGTACTTTCAACGACTTCGGGAAAGGTTTTCTCCGAATACGCAATTCTTACTCAAATACCAAGGGACGTTTCTGACGCACATCTTTCTGGAGACATCCACATTTCGAGCTTGGGTACCTGGAGTCTAATGCCAGACACGCTATATCTTGACTTGAATGCTCTCTACTCCAACCCGTACAACCTTGGAAGTAAGATCACAAGTGTGCCGAGATTGGGGACGATAAAGACATTTGATTCTGCACTCGAGGCGCTCGAGATCCTCGCGAGCATCGTGTCCAGAGAAGT
>Ga0187887_10004239_pt1 | contig 10796 bp, 9 predicted proteins | sample June2016WEW_7_10_FD_132977 | JGI IMG/M metagenome (GOLD analysis project Ga0187887, IMG submission 132977) | Peatland microbial communities from SPRUCE experiment site at the Marcell Experimental Forest, Minnesota, USA - June2016WEW_7_10 | ecosystem: Environmental > Terrestrial > Soil > Wetlands... | reverse complement strand
TAAGCAGCGGGTCGGTATCGTCTGAGCGCCGACTACGCTTCTAGAGCCCCGGTCGAGAGGCCGGGGCTTCTTTTTGCTATCTGCTCCGGGCATAGTGAAGCGATGCGCGATTCGGCCTTTTCATGCCCCCACTGCGCGGCTCAGTATCGGATTGTGAAGGTAGAAGCCCCTTCCATGCCGACGACAGTTGGCGAAATAACCTGCCTTGGCTGTGGTGGGTCGCTCCAAGGACAAGAGGGTGGCTTTTTCCTCAAATACTTCCTTGTGAATCGTCCGGGCAAAAGCCAGCGCCGCGCGAAATAGCCGTCGCACAATGTTCACAGTCGGCGTGCCCTTAGCGCGATCGTCTGCGTGCAGCGATGGCGGCAGCTTTCGCGCCTAAAGCGGACCTGGACCAATCTCCGCACGGCGGCGATGGATCAGCACATGCCCTAATGCGATCCGGCGATCTGCTGAACGATTGGCGCCCATTTCGCTTGCTCGCCCTGGATAAACGCCAAGGTTTCCCGAGGTGACATCGGCCGGTCGTCGCGGCCGAGGTCGCCGAGCCGCTTCTTGGCGTCGGGATCGCGCATCGCTTTGATCAGATCGGCGTTGAGCTTTGCAACGATGACGTCCGGCGTGCCGGCCGGCGCGACCAGCGCCTGCCAGCCGACCGCTTCAAAACCGGGCAGCGTTTCGGCGACCGTCGGCAGCTCGGGCGACACCGCAAGACGCTCCGCCGAAGCGACCGCAAGCGGCACCGCATTTTTGGCTTCGACCGCCCCGTTGATGCCGGAATAGGCGTCGAACACGAGCGCGATGCGCTTGCCCATCATGTCGGTGAGAATCTGCGCGGTGCCGCCGGAATAGGGCACCATCAACAGCTTGATGCCCGCGCGGCTTTGCAGCAATTCGCCGGTGAGATGCGTCAATCGACCGATGCCGTTGACGCCGAACGACAGTTCGCCTGGTTTCTGTTTCGCGAGCGCAATCAGTTCCGGCAGCGTCTTAATGCTCAGCCACGGCGCCGCCGTGATGAACATCGGCGCGCCGCCGATATATCCGACCGGGGTCACATCGCGCGGCACCTGGATCGGCAGATTGTCCGCAGTTCCCGGCAACGCCACGAACGCCGATACCCCGGCAACGCCGAGCGTATAGCCGTCGGGTGGCGCAGCGGTGACGCTGCGGACGGCGATTGCGCCGCCGGCGCCGGGCTGATTGATCACTACCGCCTGCTGGCCCCATAGCCGGCTCAAAGCTTCGGCGATGATCCGCGTCGGCACGTCGATCGAGCTGCCCGGCGCGGAATCGGTGATGATGCGGACCGGATGGGCGGGATAGTCGTCGGCTCGTACCGGCGCCACCAGACCGGCCATCGTCGCCAGCAATGACAAGAAGCCAGCAATGATGAAGTGCCGGCGATGTGCGAGCATAGGTCGTTCTCCAGTCGGTTTCTTATTGGCGTTCCGAGATCAGGCGCCGGCATCGAGCTCGCGATGCAAGGCTTTCTCATCCAGCGCGCCTTCCCATTTGGCCATTACGATGGTCGCCATCGCATTGCCGATGAGATTGGTCGGGGTCAACCCCTGCGACATCAGGCGGTGAATGCCGAGCACCAGCGCCACGCTCGCCACCGGAATGCTGCTTTCGGCCCCGAGCGTCGCCGCCAGAACCACAAAGGCCGCACCGGCGATCCCCGCCGCGCCCTTGGAGGTCACCAAGAGGATGAGAAGAAGACCGATCTGATGCCAGATGTCGAGCGGGGTGTTGGTGGCTTGCGCGAGGAACACGGTCGCGGTGGCAAGGTAAAGGCACGTGCCGTCAAGATTGAACGAATAACCGGTCGGCACCACCAGCCCCACCACGCTCTGCTCGCAGCCAAGCTGCTCAAGCTTGGCGATAATGCGCGGCAGCACCGTTTCCGACGACGTGGTGGCGATGCAGATCAAGAGCTCCTCTTTGATATAGCGGATCAGTTTGAGCAGGCTGAAGCCGCAATAGCGGGCGAGCGGCGCGAATGCGACGGCGATGAAAATGATGCATGTCACGTAAAAGCCGATCAGAAGCTTGCCGAGCGAAGCGAGCGAGCCGACGCCGAACTTGCCGACGGTGAAGGCGATGGCGCCGAAGGCGCCGAGCGGCGCCGTCCACATTATGATCGCGACGATGAAGAACACCATCTTGGCGACGATATCGATGATGTCGACCAAGGGCTTGCCGCGGTCGCCGAGCCACACCAGCGCAAATCCGCACAGAATGGCGATGAACAGCACTTGCAGAATGTTGCCCTCGGTGAAAGCGCCGACGAAGGTGGCGGGAATGATGTTCATCAGAAAGGGAATGGCGCCGACCTCGTGGGTCAGTTTGACATAGGGTTCGACCACCGCGGGGTTGAGCTTGGAGATATCGACATTCATGCCGGCGCCCGGCTGCAAAATATTGACGGCCAACAGCCCGATGATCAGTGCAATGGTCGTCATCACTTCGAAATAGACGATCGCCTTGATCGCCACCCGGCCGACGCGCGCCATATCGGCCATATGCGCGATGCCGGTCACCACCGTGCAGAAGATGATCGGTGCGATCAGCATGCGGATCAGCTTGATGAAGGCGTCGCCGAGCGGGCCCATTTTGGCGGCGAAATCCGGCGCCGCGATACCAAGCGCGATGCCGACTGCCATGGCGATCAGCACCCATACCCATAATTGTGTCCACCATGGACTCTTGGCGCGCGTGTGGGCCGGTGCTGCGGTCGTGGCGGTCAAAATCGTTCTCCCCGGTCGCGGGTGCGAGTCGCGCTGGTCATCTTTAGCGTGGAATGAGCGGTGCGGGAATTCGAGAAACTTGCGGCGGCGCAACTGCGACCGTTCCCGCGTTCGGCGCGGGTCAATAGCGCGCGCTGACGCCGAGCCGCAGATAAGGCCCGCTGCGTCGATCGGAGTCCATTGCCCAGCCGCTGCCGGCCGACCATTCCACCGCGTCAATGCGCAATGCGGTGACATGCGCGCCGAACTGAAACTGCTGAAAATTACCGCACCACAGCGCCGCGGTCTCTGGACCAACAAACATGGCATCGAAGAGGCGGTAGCCCGTTGCCGCGCGCACCGATCCGGTCGGGCCGATCGAGGCAAATGAGCCGTTGATCGCCGCCATGATGTTCCTGGTCGGCTGGTACCAGACTTCCCCGGCCAATTGGCCGCCGACATAGAACCCGTGCAGCCGGCTGCCGGGATCGAATGGCGTCAGCCGATAATCCTGAACGACCGGGCCGGCGAACAGACTGACCGTGAGGCTGCCCCGCGAAAACCGCCAGCCCGGGAGCGCCGCCGCGGCGAATGTGGTGCCGTCGACGTCGCCATGCAGGTCGCCCGCGCTATAGCTGTAGCGGCCGCCGTTGAAGAGCGCCTTGAGCGTGAAACCGTCGGCGTTGAGTCCGGCCGGCGACCACAGCATTCCGCCGTAAAGAAAGTCGCCGTAACGCCACAGGTCGGTTCCGGCGAGCAGGAGAAAAGTAGAAGCGTCGGACGCACCGGCTTGCGCGTGGCCCTGAGGAATGCACAACGCCGTGCTCGCGGCGACAACGGCCGTCGCGGCCATAAGACGCAACTTGAACACTGAAGGCCCCACTTATTCAGGCGGGCAACGCATGCAACTGTAAAGGGTACTATTGAAATATGCGCTAATGAAATGGCAGGAGCCGCGAGTTTATGTCGGAATACACGTTTAGATTGTAGCTGTCTCCGGGCTTGATAAAACCGCGATCACTACGGCGCCGGCCGTAGCAAACATGACGGCGAGGCACTTAGGCTTACGCCGATCCGCTCTGCAGATTTGGCGCAAATTTGGCAGTATGTGGGTGTGGCGCCGCGCGCTATAGCTGTCAGGTTCGATCCGGGATTCGCGCCAAGAGAGTTGCGCCATGACAATGTCGACAACGGCGGCAGACATGACCGAGCACGCGGCCGAGCTTTCGCGCCGGCGGCTCGCCATCGGCTTTCTCAATTGGGCGCATGCGCTCGATCATTTCGTCATTCTGATCTACCCGACCGTCGTCATCGAGCTTGAGGTGGTCTATGGCCGCTCTTATTCGACGCTGATCGCGCTGGCGACGGCGTCCTTCATCGCCTTCGGACTGTTCTCGCTGCCGGCGGGCTGGATCGGCGACCGTTGGAGCCGCCGCAATTTGATGTTTGCGTTCTATGTCGGCTGCGGGGTGTCGCTGATCGGGGCTGCGTTCGCGCCCTCGCTCTATGTGCTCGGTTTCGCGCTGTTTTCGCTCGGCGTGTTCGCGGCGATCTATCATCCGGTCGGCACCGCCATGATCATCGAGAAAGCCACCCAGCGCGGCCGCACGCTCGCCTTCAACGGCGTCTGCGGCAATCTCGGTGTCTCGCTCGCGGCCGGCATCACCGCGGCGCTGACGGCCGAGTTCTCCTGGCGCGGCGCGTTCCTGGTGCCGGGCGTGATCTGTATCGCGACCGGCGCGGTCTATCTGTGGCTCGTTCCCGAGGAGAAAGCCGGCCACGCTGCCGCGCGCTCAAAGGCGCCGGACGTCGCGTTGTCGCCGACGCTTGCGGCGGTCATTTTCGGACTATTTATCGTGGTCGCGCTCTCAGCCGGTCTCGTCTTCAACACCATCTCGGTGTCATTGCCGAAGATCGTCGACGAACGGGTCGGCAACGGCATCTCGCTCATGGCGGTCGGCGGCTTGACCACGGCGGTGTTCCTGTGCGGCGCGGTGGCGCAAATCACGGTCGGGCGTCTGGTTGAGCGCATTCAACCGCATATCTTGTTCGCGACGCTTGCCATCCTGCAGTTTTCCGGCGTGGTGTGGTCGGCCTATGCCAGCGGCGTGTCGCTTCTGTTCGCGCTCGCTTTCACCATGGCCGCGATCTACGGCCAGATCACCGTGAACGATCTCATCATCGCGCGCTATACCGCCGACGCCTGGCGCGGCCGGGTCTATGCGGTGCGCTATTTTCTCACTTTCATGATCTCGGGCGTCGCGGTGTCGATGATCGCGCTGCTCTATGGCCGCGGCGGCTTCGGCCTGGTGCTCGGCGTCACGGCGCTGGTCGCGATGGGATTTTTATTCGCCGCGATCACGATCGCGATCCTTGCCAACGGCGTCGAAAAAGCGCGCCTGCCGCAGCCCGTGCCGGCGGAGTAACTTGCGCCCGCTACGCCCGGATGCCGCTCGCGAGAATGGCGTCGGCAAGCTCGGCGGCAGGCCCACGCATGGCTTTGGCGGCGCTGAGCAGAACGAACTCGACGGTGCCGAGATCGGGGAGACCGTGACCGCTCGGCAATTCAGCGAGGCCGGAGGGGACCAGACCTTTCGGTACGATCGTGACACCGAGCCCGGCGAGCGCGGCGGCGCGCAAGCCGCTCAAGCTGCCGCTGGTGCACACGATACGCCAGGGACGGCCGCACCGCTCGAGCGCTGAGAGCGCGATCTCGCGGGCGATGCTGGGCGGCGAATAAAGGATCAGCGGCACCGGCGCCGCCGGATCGAGCCGGCGCCGATCGCCGGACACCCAGATCAATCGATCGCGCGAGACGACGCGTCCACGGTCCTCGCCGGGACGGCGCTTGCCGCAGACGAGGTCAAGCTCGCCGCGCGCAAGCTTCTCGTTGAGCGCGCCGCTCAATCCGACGGTGAGCTCGAATTCGACCAGCGGATGCGTGCGGACAAACTCCCGCAGCACGTCCGGCAATTGCGAAGCGACGAAATCCTCCGACGTGCCGAAGCGCAGCCGGCCGCGCAACTCGGAGCCGGCGAAATAGCGTTCGGCCCGTTCATTCGCCGCAAGGATGGCGCGGGCGAACTCGATTAGCGCCTCGCCATCGGCGGTCATCGCCACCGAATGGGTGTCGCGGACGAACAGCCGGCGCCCGGCCTCTTCCTCCAGCTTGCGAATATGTTGGCTGACCGTCGACTGGCGCAGGCCGAGACGCGCGGCAGCCTGGGTGAAGCTCCGCGTTTGAGTGATCGCCAAAAACGTGTGTAGCAGGACCGGATCCAGCATGATCGCTCATCACAATACTCGATTACATTAATAGCTGTATGCGCCATTCACAATGACCAAGTGGGGCCGATATAACGGGCGATCGCTGGGAAACGAGGTTTCCATGGCTTGGCTTGGTCTTATTTTGTCCCGCATCGATCGGTTCCTCGCGGCCATTTTATTGACCGTGGGTTTCGCCGCCCTGGTGCCGGCGCGCGGCGAGGCGGCAGCCGGTTTCGGCTGGCTGACCGATGCCGCGATTGCGCTGTTGTTCTTCATGCACGGCGCGCGGCTTTCGCCCGAAGCCGCGTTTCTGGGGGCGCGCCAGTGGCGCCTGCACACAACGGTCTTTCTGAGCACCTTTGTGCTGTTTCCGCTGCTCGGAGTAACGGCGCATGTCCTGGCGCCGGGATTTCTGCCGGCACCGCTCTGGGCGGGCGTCATCCTGCTCACCGCGCTGCCGTCGACGGTGCAGGCCTCGATCGCATTTACGTCGGTCGCCGGCGGCAATGTGCCGGCGGCACTCTGCAGCGCGTCGGCGTCGAACCTTCTGGGGATTTTCCTCACGCCGGTGATTGCCGGTTTTCTGCTCACCGGTCATGGCGCCGATCTCTCGGCGCACTCCGTTATCGCCATCGTCGTGCAGCTATTGCTGCCCTTTGTGGCGGGCCAGTTGCTGCGGCCTTGGCTCGGCGGTGCCATAACGCGCAACCCGCGCGCGCTCAAATGCGTGGATTACGGTTCGATCCTGCTCATCGTCTACACGGCGTTCAGCCACGGTGTCGTCGACGGCATCTGGCATCAGGTCGATGCCGGCGATCTCGTTAAGGTCGCGCTGGTTGACGGCGCGCTCCTTGCCGCGGTGATGAGCATCCTAACCGTCGGGAGCAGACGGCTCGGCTTTTCGCGCGCCGACGAAATCGCCATTGTGTTCTGCGGCTCGAAGAAAAGCCTCGCCAGCGGCCTGCCGATCGCGACCGTGCTGTTCGCCGGGCATGTCGGTCTCGTCATCATCCCCGTGATGCTGTTTCATCAGATTCAGCTGATGGTCTGCGCGTCGCTGGCACGGCACTATGCGGCGCGCCGGCAGCGCACCGAGCGCCTTGCCATTGTTTCGGCCACGCCGGTCTAAGCGCGCCGCCCAATGCGGACGCTCGATGCGTCCGCCGCCCGACGTGGCAATGGGCCAACCCGGTCAGCGCAATGTCAGGCCGGATGCCGCGCCGCCAGCGCCATGCCGATCATCGCGGTGCCGCCGAACAGCATGTTGATGCCGACGAGGAGCCCGAGCGCCCAGGTCGCGGTTTCCGGCAGACCGGCGAAAATGATGCCGGCCAGGATCAAGTCGACAATGCCGCTCGCCAGCATCCAGAACCAGCGCCCGGAGAGCTGGGCGCGGTGCTCGAAGGCGTAGAACAGTGTGGCGATGCCCTCGGCCGCGAAAAAGGCGATCAGCACCAGCGTGAGCGACAGCGTGCCGTTGATCGGCCACAGGATCAGAACGATGCCGGCGGCGAGGGCGATGGCGGCGGACAACAGCGCCCACCAGAAGCCCGGCGCATTGCGCATCCAGAACGTCGTCACCAGGCCGACGCCGCCGGAGATCAGAAACAGCCAGCCGATCACCAGCGTAAAGGCAAGCGTTGCGACCACCGGCAGGATGATCGCCGCGGCGCCGAGCAGCACCAGAGCGATGCCCTCGCTGAGAAACAATGCCCAATGCTCGTGCAGTGTGGTGGCCACGGCGCGTTCAATGTCGCTACTGCCAGCCGGTTGATTCATCGTCATAATTTGCTCCCTGAAATGCGGCGGCCGGTCGCTGACCGGGCGCGCCTCCGTCGTGCCGTTTCGTCGCCCCTTCGCCATTAACGGTTTGGAAACTATTTTAGCACCAAATTATTGCACAGATGCGGGCCTTGAATAAGCGCCAAGTAGCGCCTATCTTGGTTGTGCGGCGTTGAGCTTAAGGGCTCCGTCGCGGGACGGCCACGGTTAGCTGGGCGACGCCGGATGTACGCGCGCCTTGTCTTTCGTGGCCGTTAGCATTTTCAAGCTCCCGTTGGCGTCTTCAACACCGATGCGCCCCGCGACCCCGACTTTCGGCGGACGCGGAGCCTGAATTTGTGCCGGCAGGGTACAGCTCTACCGCTGCGCTGAGATGACGATCGATTGTGATGTTGTCATTGAACTGTAATCGGCCGAAGTCACGCGATTGAAATAGGCGGTGTCCCTCGTGTGACACTCGCGCGCGCGTTCACACGGAATGTGAAGCCCGGCCGAAGCCGCCAGTTTCGTCGTCACATGTTCCGTCGTCAGATGCGCATGCAGACTTCGCCGTCAGTTGCATCCGGCGAGTTCCATGCCGTGACTTTCACGCCGTCACTGCGATGTCACCCAGCGATGCTAAAAAACTTCTCAAGTGGTGCCGGGACGCGTGACAGTAATTTTCTCGACCCCACAACGGCCACGGTGAGATCAGGCGACGCCGGATGAACGCGCGCCCTCGCTCGTGGTCGTTTCGTTTTTGATCAGGCATTCCACAAAGCAAAAGGCCCGGGATCGCTCCCGGGCCTTCGCATTTCGTAACGCTGGAAGCTGGATTAGAAATCCATCCCGCCGCCGCCGCCCGGCATCTGGGGCATGGCGTCTTTCTTCTTCGGCAGTTCGGCAACCATCGCCTCGGTGGTGATGAGCAAGCCTGCCACCGAAGACGCGCCTTGCAGCGCCTGACGCACGACCTTGGTCGGATCGATGATGCCCTTCTTGACCATGTCGACATACTCGCCGCCCTGGGCGTCGAAGCCGAAGGCGTAAGTGCTGTTCTCCAGGATCTTGCCGACGATCACCGAGCCGTCTTCGCCGGCATTGGTGGCGATCTGGCGGGCCGGAGCCTGCAGCGCCTTGCGCACGATATCAACGCCGTGGCGCTGGTCCTCGTTGGCGACGCGGACCTTCTTGAGCGCCTCGCTGGCGCGCAGGAGAGCAACACCGCCGCCGGGCAACACGCCCTCTTCGACGGCCGCGCGGGTCGCATGCATCGCGTCGTCGACGCGATCCTTGCGCTCCTTCACTTCGACTTCGGTGGCGCCGCCGACGCGGATCACCGCGACGCCGCCGGCGAGCTTGGCCAGCCGCTCTTGGAGCTTCTCGCGGTCGTAGTCCGAGGTGGTCTCCTCGATCTGCGCCTTGATCTGCGAGATGCGGTCCTCGATGTCCTTCTTCTTCCCGGAGCCGTTGACGATCGTGGTGTTTTCCTTGTCGATCATCACCTTCTTGGCCTTGCCGAGCATGGCAAGCGTGACGTTCTCAAGCTTGATGCCGAGATCTTCCGAGATCGCCTGGCCGCCGGTCAGCACCGCGATGTCCTGCAGCATGGCCTTCCTGCGGTCGCCGAAGCCCGGCGCCTTCACGGCTGCGACCTTCAAGCCGCCGCGCAGCTTGTTGACCACAAGCGTGGCCAGCGCCTCGCCCTCGACGTCTTCGGCAACGATCAGAAGCGGCTTGCCGGTCTGCACCACCGCTTCGAGCAGCGGCAACAGCTCGTTTAAGGCCGAGAGCTTCTTTTCGTTGATGAGGATGTAGGGGTCTTCCATCTCAACGCGCATCTTGTCGGCGTTGGTGATGAAGTAGGGCGAGATATAGCCGCGGTCGAACTGCATGCCCTCGACGACGTCGAGTTCGGTCTCGAGGCTTTTGGCCTCTTCCACCGTGATGACGCCTTCGTTGCCGACCTTTTCCATCGCCTTGGCGAGGTAGTCGCCGATTTCCTTGTCGCCGTTGGCGGAGATGGTGCCGACCTGGGCGATCTCGGCGTTCGAGGTCACCTTCTTGGAGTTCTTCTTGAGTTCCTCGACCACGGTCTCGACCGCAAGGTCGATGCCGCGCTTGAGGTCCATCGGGTTCATGCCGGCGGCAACCGCCTTGGAACCCTCTTTGACGATGGCCGCCGCGAGCACGGTCGCGGTGGTGGTGCCGTCGCCGGCGATGTCGGAGGTCTTCGACGCGACCTCGCGGACCATCTGCGCGCCCATGTTCTCGAACTTGTCCTCAAGCTCGATTTCCTTGGCGACAGTGACGCCGTCCTTGGTGATGCGGGGAGCGCCGAACGACTTGTCCAGCACGACGTTGCGGCCCTTGGGGCCGAGCGTCACTTTCACCGCATTGGCGAGAATGTCGACGCCGCGCAACATCTTGTCGCGCGCATCGACCGAGAAGCGGACTTCCTTGGCAGACATGTGAATTTATCTCCGTTTGATCTGATTGTGGCGGCGCAAGGCGAATGCCTTAGGCGGCCTTCTTGCGGGCTGTGGCCGGCTCGTCGAGCACGCCCATGATGTCGGACTCCTTCATGATCAGGAGCTCCTGGCCATCGATCTTGACCTCGGTGCCCGACCATTTGCCGAACAGCACGCGGTCGCCGACCTTGATGTCGATCGGGATCAGCTTGCCGGCTTCGTCGCGGCCACCGGGGCCTACGGCGACAACCTCGCCCTGCGAGGGCTTTTCCTTGGCGGTGTCGGGGATGATGATGCCGCCGGATGATTTCTCCTCGGCATCGATGCGCTTGACGACGACGCGATCGTGAAGCGGACGAAACTTCATGGTGTCCTCCTTAAGTTATTGAAAAGGCTAGCGTGTGTGACTGAAAAGCGGTCGTCCAAGATCGGTTGAAACGGATCCCCCGGTTGACCGCTTGGCGGGGACATGGGGCGTATTTTTTCCGCCCGCAAGAGGCGCCTGGAAATTATTTAGCACTCCCCAAACCGGACTGCCAAGAAATTCGCTTTGGGGATTATAACCTTG
>Ga0187887_10004238_pt1 | contig 10801 bp, 8 predicted proteins | sample June2016WEW_7_10_FD_132977 | JGI IMG/M metagenome (GOLD analysis project Ga0187887, IMG submission 132977) | Peatland microbial communities from SPRUCE experiment site at the Marcell Experimental Forest, Minnesota, USA - June2016WEW_7_10 | ecosystem: Environmental > Terrestrial > Soil > Wetlands... | reverse complement strand
CTTCTGCGACGCGCCGAGCGCCTGCTCGAAGATATTGTGAATCCCCACCAGACGCTTCACCGGCTCCAGGAGGAAGACCAGCGCGGCCACGAAGCTGGCGAACTCTTCCGGCCTCAGCGCGCCCGCCTTGATCTGCGTCCGCGCGTACCAGATGAAGCCGACCACGGTGGCCGCGCCCACCACTTCGATCAGCGGCGAGGAGAGCGCCTGCTGCCGCACGTATTGCAGGTTGGTCTTCAGCAGCCGCCGCGCCGCGTCGTGGAACCGCCGCGATTCGTATTTTTCGGCGCTGAAGGCCTTCACCACCATGTGGCCGCTCAGCGTTTCCTGCAGCACCTGGCTCAGCTCGCCCTGGTTGTCCTGTGTGCGGCGCGTGGTGCGGCGGATCCGTTTGCCTATATTGGTGACCGGATAAACCACCACCGGAACCAGCAGCAGGCTGATCAGCGCCAGCTTCCAATCCGTGCCGATCACCACCGCCAGCAGCGCCAGCAGCACGAACGTTTGCCGCAGCAGGTCCGCCAGAATGTGCGACGTGGCGAGCTGGACCTTGTCGATATCGTTCATGATGGCCGACATCAGCTTGCCCGTCGAGTGGGATTCGAAAAACTCCGCTCCCTGCCGCACCACCTTGTCGAAAACGCGGTTGCGCAGGTTGGTGACCGCGGAAAACCCGACGTAGTTGACCAGATAGTTCGCGCAATAATCGCACAGGCCCTTGGTCACAAACACGGCCATCATGGCGAACGCCATGATGTTGAATACATTGTGGAAGTAGGAGGGGACGATCTGGTCGAGATAGATGACGATCGGGTGGTGGGGAACCGGGATCGTGGTGAGCTTGATGCGTTCTTCCGCCGCGTGGACGTCGAGCACACGGTAGAGCAGAGGGCCGATCAGCAGCGCCATCAAGCCCGTGCCGCCTCCGGCCACCGCCATCAGCACCACCGAGACCGCCAGGTGCCCCGTATACCGCCGTGCGTAGCCGAACAGCCGCAGCAGCTCCTTCATGCGCTGACCCGCAGCCGCACCAGCGCGTTCACTACCTGCGCCACGGTGACCTCGGCCATGCCGCCCGGTACCTTCACCACTTCGGAACGTGCGCGCCACGGGGCCCAAATGGCGGGATCCGACGGGCCGAAGATCACCACCGAGGGCAGTCCGAACGCGGCCGCCATGTGCGCCGGCCCGCTATCGTTGCCCACGAACAAAGACGCCCCGGCGAGCAATGTTTTCACCTGCCCGAGCGGTGCGTCTTGCACGATGCGGTACCGAGAGAACGGCCGCAGGTCGTCGCCGGCCGCGCCGATGAACACCGCCTCCAGGCCGCTTTCTTCGATATGCCGCGCCACTGCCAAAAACCCATCGGCGCACCAGGTTTTTTCGGGCGCGGTTGCCACCGCGTGCAGCACCGCGTACGGCCGCGCCGGCGGCGGTTGCCCGGTGGCCCCAAGCCGCGCGCGCGGAATTTCCTGGACTGGCGCGCCCAAATAGAAGATCGCGCTTGCCAGGTGCTCGGCCGTATGCACGGTGCGTTCCGCCCCGAGAATTTCCTGCGCCCTGGGGATGCGCAGGTTATACGCGAACTGGTAGCGGAAGTGGCCGAAGCCTGCGCGCCAGCGGGCGCCCGAAACCAGCGTCAAAAAAGCGCTGCGCGTGCCACCGTGCAGGTTGAGGCACAAATCCGGCCGCCAGCGCCGCAGCACGCGTGGGTCGGGCCGCAGAATGTCGTCCACATCCGGGTTGTGCTCGAATAACGCGTGGAACCGCGCTTCGGCGACCACCGCGACGCGCAGGTCCGCGCGCGCGCGTTTCAGCAGGGCGAGTGCGGGCGTCGAGAGAACGCAGTCTCCCAGCGAACGCAGCCGGACGATCGCCACCCGGCCCGGACGCGGCACCTCTTCCAGCACGTTCGGCACGGGTCTATTCTTCGATTTTGGCCTCGTCCACCAGCATCACCGGTATGTCGTCCCGAACCGGATAGACGCGATGGCACTGCACGCACTTCAACCCGCTCCCGCCGGCCGTGAGCTCCACCGTAGCCTTGCACACCGGACACACGAGAATCTCCAGCAGATCTTGACTGATGGCCATAAGAGTTCCAGTTTAGCGCGGAGGTGGAACAGGATGCGGGGGCTAGGCGCAGACCCTCCTTCAGGGGAACAGGATCGGACGTACGGTCGCGCGTAAACGGCCAAGCTCGTCTGCATTGTGTCGCAAGAGCGGGTGGTCCCAGGTTTTGCTGGTTCCGTCGCGGCAATCCAGTGCCAGTTTCGAACCAATTATTTCGTAAGAGCAGCCGAGAGCGGCCCTTAGGGCTTCCGGTTCACTGAGCGTGCCAAGAACAAAGACCCGCTCCGTCAAATGTCCGGGAATCTTGCCTTTCGCATATTGCAGCCGCTCTTCGTTGTCATCGAAGTCGATCAGGAGGACCATATGCCGGTTCGAGCACTTTTCCATTTCGCCGATGTGATCCGACTCGAAACAGTCGAGAACCTCGCCCCACCCGCCTGCGGGCCTCAGTACCTGGAACTGCCGGCAGGAGGAAAGGTCCAGGTGAAAGCCATTGGCCAATTGGCGGTTACGGTCGTCTTCGGGCAGCACCAAGACGTGTGGCCGATTCTTGTTCGGGGCCATGATTATACGTCGTCGCGGATCAGCGCGTCGACCAGATCCCCGCCGATCTGCAATTCGCTGAGCTTGCGAGCGACCGTGGGTTCGAGATGGCTCTTGCGGCTAAGATAGACGGTGTTCTCATCAGAAAAACGGCGGATGGCCTCGGGATTGTGCGACGTCGCGATGAACTGCCCGCTGGATTGGAACGCCTTGCGAAGCGCGACCACAAAGTGTCCGACCTCGGACAGCGAAAGATAGGTATCCGGTTCATCCCAGAAACAAACCAGGGGGCCATAGGCGACGTTCGCGGCGACTACGAGAGCGCATATCATGTAGCACTTCTCTCCGTCGGACAGATCCGCAAAAGGAAGATTCACGGTTCCCTGGTCGTTGGAAAACTGGACGACCAGACTCCGAGAGTCCGTACCGACGATAGGATTCTTTATGTCCTTCAGGTCGTGCATCACCTGTTTAAGATAATCGTCGATTCCACTATACGCAGACGGGGCGTAAGTCAAGAGACCAGTAAACCATGCACCAAAGTCCGTGATCTGAAGATTCGGCGCCAAGGTTTCTTCGTTTGAGTCTCCCAAAATCAAGCCGGGCGCCGGCCGAAGGATGAGCATTCGAGCGAGCCACTGTTTGAAAACGATCAGAGGGTCGTTCGTCGACCGTTGCTGGATTATCGGCAGAGCCACCATGTGCCAGTCGATCAGAAAGCTCGCCTCCTTGTCGTCTCCCTTTCTTGCAAGATGCACGTTCGCCACCTCGCGGCTGTAGACGGGATTGCCGCCGACGGTGAGCTTCTCCTCAAGTACGCGCAGTTCTTTAAACCCCTCGGGGAACTCAAACGCAATCACGTACCCGTAGATCTTGGCCTCCAGCTCGACCTCGATTTCAAATCGCATGGGCGCATCCGAGCGTCCGCGAGCGAAATCCTTCGGCTTTACCAGGTCGCCTACCCGGTTTGTGCCGCGCGCGATCTTCTGCAAAATCTCCAGCGCTAGCGAAACCGTAGTTTTGCCCGAGCCGTTTTTTCCGATGAGCAGGACGGATGGCTGGCCAGAGACCGGCAACTCAAAGTTCTCCAGGCAGCGGAAATTATGGACGTAGAGCCGACGTATCACAAGAGAATGATACCGCGCATTCCAGGCCGAAACGAGAACGGAAAGGGGACGCACGGTCAAGTCTTTTTCGCGGTACCCTGCAAACAGTCAAGGCACTTCAGCCACGCCAGCCTGGGTAGCCTGGTCGGCAGGTTACATACTCCCACCAGGTTTGGCGGGCGGGTCGGCGGATCTGGAGGGTGGCTCCGCGGATTTAGGCGCCAGGCCGCCAGGCTTGGCGGCTGACTCCGCAGGTTTCGCTGGCGCGTCCGCAGGCTTGGCCGGTTGCTCGGCGGGCTTCAGGCCAGCCTTGGCTAGGATCGCATCCACGTACTCGCCGGTCTCTTGAAGGTCCGGCACGCCGCCGGATTCGTCAACCGTCTTTGGTCCGGCGTTATAGGCGCCCAGAGCCTGCGGCAGATCGCCTTTGTATTTGTCGAGGAGCTGCTTGAGGAAGCGGGCGCCGCCATCGAGATTCTGCCTGGGATCGAACGGGTCCGCTACGCCCAGCTCGGCGGCGGTTTCCGGCATGAGCTGCATCAATCCCTCGGCTCCTTTGGCGGACACGGCGCAAGGCCGGAAGGCGGACTCCTGCCCGATCATGGCGTGGAGCAATTTAGGATCCAGGCTCTGCTGTTTGGCGGCGTCTTCAATCAGCGGGTTGACCACCTTGTCGTCCAGGGGATCGCAATCCGGCGGCTCGGCCGTTTCGGGCGGCGGTTTTCCATCGAGCGGCATTAGCCACAGCCCGAGGTCCTCGGCTTGTTTGCGAATGGCGGCCCGCTGCACCGCGACGGCCGCTCGCTGCAATTCCGCGGCTGTGGGAGGTGGCTTCGTGTTAACTGCCGCCGGCGACAAACTTCCGGCGGCCGGTGGTTTTCCAGCGCCCGGCGCGTTGGATACGGCTGGCGCATTCGACGTCGCAGCCCGAGTCTGCGCCAGTAGGCTATTCGGAACGCCACTCACAAACATGAGAAGGGCCGAAACGATCCAGCCAAGAAACGCCGGCAGGTGCGCAAACATCCAGCGGAGAATTCGCACCCCCGGCTTCGATGACTGTCTCATCCCGGACTGTCTCATCCTGTACAGTTATCGGCCGAAACCGCGACTCCGAATAGGTGTGCCGGGCAAGGCCAGATGTGACCCGCACGCCCACACGGAAACGCGCGTCGGGGATAGCGTAACCTGTTGAAGGCAAAAACCCTTTACAATAGGTACTTATCTTGCCGAGGTTTTGTGAATGCGAATTCCAGCCGCTCTATGTCTATTCGTTCTGATGTGCTCCGAAGGAGCTTACGCGCAAGCCGTTGCCGGGTTTGGCGCGATTACGGGAAAGGTGCGTGACATATACGGAGATGGCATCCCGGATACAACCGTTACCATCACCAACCGGGCGCTTGGACTGCGGCTGGTTTTGACGACGACCGACGACGGCGTCTTCTACGCGCCCGCGCTGGCGCCGGCCGCCGGCTACGCGGTGAAGGTGACACGCAAAGGGTTTACGGGCTGGGACGCGTCCGACCTGAAGGTGCCGGTAGGCGAGACGGTGAACTTCCACATCACGCTGCAGCAGACCGCGCCGGGGGCGAAACCGCAAACCGGCAATGCGCCGGGGGTAGAGGACACCAAGAACGGCGTCACGGCGGTGATCAGCCGCGATGCGATTGTGGATTTGCCGCTGAGCGCGCGGCGCCTGGAATCGCTGGTGGCGGAGGCGCCGCTGGCGGCGCTGGGCCCAACGCCCGACACCATCGGCTTCCGCGGTAGCCCGTCCTCGGACGTCGCGGTGGTGGATGGGCTGGATGCCAGCGACGGATACTTTCTCAACAAGGCGGACCCGCTGCGTGCGTTTCCAGCCGAGGCGGTGGATAGCGTCCAGGTGATTGCTTCCACGGCGCCGCTCGAGTACAAAGCCACCGGCGGGATTGCCAACGCGGCCACGCGGACCGGTACGGAAGATTTTCACGGCGAGGTGTACGGGTTCTACCGGAATAGCAGTTTTGCTTCGCCGGACCGCTACGATCCGGGTTTCCGGCCCGACGATAAACAGGAGACGGAGGGAGGGAACGTGGGCGGCCAGGCTCTGGAACGGCTGTATTATTTCGTGAGCCTGGAAGCGTCAAGCGGCGACTCGCAAGCCGTCAATCGCATCACCAACCCGCTGATCGCCGATGCCAATAGCATTGCGGTGCTGCCCTCGCGCTGCGGCGCGCCGGCGACATCGGTGCAATGCGCGGCGGCCGAAAAGTTTATCCAGTCGCAGATGAACGTGATCGTGCCCCGCTCCCAGAAGACCTTTACCGGCCTGGCGCGCGCCGACTACCATTGGACCGACCGCAACAGCTTCAGCCTGGTGGCGGACGCGCAGCATTACCGTTCACCCAACGGAGCGGACCAACTGGCCGTCTCGGCCGAAGGCGGCCTGCTGGGCGGCAACGGCAACGTGGGCGAGGAGACGCGCTACGCGGATGCCGGCTGGACGTCGCAACTGGGATCGAATATGGTCAACCAACTGCGCCTCGGGTGGTATAAGGACCGCATCTCGGTGCTGCCCGAAACCCAACAGTTGCCTTCCACCGGCAATCTGGGGCTGACGGTAGCAGGGGTAAGTCTGGGCGCGAACCCAAACGCGCCGGGCATCGTGCCCAGTGAGCAGCGCTATCAGGCCGCGGAGAATTTCACGCTGGCCGTGGGCGCCAACATCCTGCGTCTCGGCGCGGATGGAGTGCGTGGCGAGGACTGGATCCACCAGGTTTACAATCAGGACGGCACGTATACCTACCCCTCGCTCGCGGCCTTCGCGCAAGACTTTAGCTCCAACAAAACCAACGCCAAGGACTACACCCTGTTTACCCAGCAGTTCGGCGACCCGGTGCGCAGCCTGGGATCGAAATCGATCGGGGTTTACGGGCAGGACGATTGGAAGATTTCGCGCCGGCTGCAAGTGGAACTCGGCATGCGCTGGGACAAGGTGAAATTGCCGCAGCCGACCGAATACACCACCAGTTTCTACCAAACCCAATACATTACCTCGCCTAACATGACGCTGCAGCCGCGTTTCGGGCTTTCCTATCTGCTGAACGACCGGACGGTCATTCGCGCCGGCTTCGGCATGTACTATACCCCGTTTCCGATGCAACTGATCGACGCGCTGTTTCTGGGCAATGGACTGTACCAGACCAGCATCAGCGTGAACCCGTATCAGAGCGGTGCGCCGGTGTTTTCCAAAGTGGTCTCGAGCGCCACCACCATCCCCAACGCGACCAGCAACATCGCCTTCGCCAATACCAAGTTTCGCAATGAGAATCAACAGAGCGGAACGTTTGCTATTGAGCGCAGTCTGGGCAAAGACACCACCGTCACCATCAGCTACATCTATGGCCGCGGCCTGCACTTGTGGACGGCGGAAGATTTGAATCTGAATCCCTCCACCGTCGACAGAACGTACACCATCGACAACGCCGCCGGCGCCGCCGTCAATTCGGTGATCCTGCCGATGTGGAACAGCAAGACCAGCGCGTTTTACGGCCAGGTGTATGGCATCTTGAACGACGGAGCCTCGTGGTACACCGCCGGGGTGGCGCAATTTCGCAAGCGGATGTGGCACGGGCTGACGCTGGACGGTTCCTACACATGGTCGCAGTTGCTGGATACACAAAGCGGACCACTGATATTCAACAGCGTGCCGCTGAGTACGTACAACGGCGACAACATAACGGACAAGGGCAAATCGAATCTCGACCAGACGCAGCGCGGCGTGGTGGAATTGGTGTGGCAGCCGACTCTCACCCGAAGCACGTCTTCGGCGGCGCGCTTCGTGCTGAATGGCTGGCAGTTCTCAGCCATCGCGACGGTGGCGACGGGCTTGCCGGAAACGGCTCTGGTGCAGGTCAATGGCCAGCAGTTCCCCGGCCTCACGATGGTCTATACCAACTCGATGACCGGCACGGGCGGATGGAATCGAATGCCACTGGACCAGGTCAACAGCCTCTCGACGGGCGGCAGCCACCCGGTGAACGCGCGTCTCAGCCGCAGCCTGCCTTTCACGGACCGCTTCCGCGGCGAGCTGATTTTCGAGGCTTTTAACGCGCTCAATTCGCAGTTCAATACCAGCGTGAACAACATTGCGTATGTCGCCCAGTCGGGCGTGTTGAAGCCGGTTCCCGGCGTGGGCGTGGGCAATGCGAGTTGGGGCCCGATGGACGGCACCAATGCGCGCCGGATGCAGGTGGCATTCCGGCTGATGTTCTAAAGAGGAATTCGCCGGGCAGACAATTGAGGCTGTGTGCCCCGGCGGCCGATAACGGGATGGGCGCAGATCGACGTCGTTTCCGCCAGATGTTTGAGAGAATGCGCAGGCCGACGTGGATGATTGCCGGTGCTTTGCGTTCAATACTGTCCACCTAAGTCGTGGCGCGGGCTGTCAAGCCTGCCGAGACGAGAGTCGTCTCGGCTTTTCTTGCGGCGTTGAATGGGCGATCATCATCGGCGCTTGCCACCAAGCGCCCTTGCCCGCTCGCCTTTCGCTCAGAAGCGGCAGCGCCCGATGCACCGTTGGCCGGAACACGTTTTACATCTGAGCTTCTTGGGTTTTGCCGAAACCGAACCAGCTCTCTGGACCGTGACTGGTTGCTGCGGTTGCCAGGTTGCGTGAAATTCCCCAGCACGATACCCACGCGCGGGGGTGAACGTCTGCGCCAATTCCCCCATCCTGCCCTCAACACTTACCATGGGACCCCTCCCAGCCTCGCTGGCTTCAATGACTTACGCTGATTCTGCCGGCGTGGTGTCACAGCATGAGGCACGTCCCGGGCCAACGCTCCCTAGCCGTAGGGGCCGGGCATACCAGGCCGGGCTTCCACAAAGCGCCCGTTGTTTGTCAGGAATCCGAGGCCGCATTTGTCAAATGATCGAATAAAGCCGAACCGGCTCGTCCGGCTGCGATACAATGTCCCTTCGCCATGCAGGTATTGCAAGCCGGACAGCACAAGCTGATTTACATGGAACTCCAGCCGGAGATGGTCTCCACCATCGCACGGCAGGCGGGGTTCGAAGTCCGTGCTCGCGATGCCGCCCGCACCATCAGTCTCGATCTCACCGCCCCCGGCCGCCAGACGCCGCTGCTGCTGTTCGACGCCAGCCATCCCGCCAATCTCGGCTGGTTTTCGCGCTGCCAGTTCTACGTCGATGGCCGCACCGGAGCCGTGATGCAGACGCCGCTCAGCGTCGCCAACAAGCGCGACCGCTCCGGCCGCCTGCACACCAACGCGGTGCGCCTCGGCATCGCCAAGGAATTGCCCGTCACCTTCCGCCTGCCGGGAAACCAGCCGCTCACCGAGCAGGTATTTTATAACCTGCTGGTCGGCTTCCTGAACGCCCTCACGCAAACCGGCGTAGCCGTCTGCGGCGGGGGCGCGGTGGAACCACTGTCCGGCCGCACCGAACCCGCCAGCCCGCGGGTGTGAGGGGCGCATAGCCCGTAGGGGATGGGCATGCCCGGCCCGCGCCCTTCCATGATGGCGTGCTTGGCGATACACTCCACGTAGAGTATGTCTCTTTCGCGAGCCTGCATTGTCTGCGCCGTTCTCCTCGCCGCAGCCCAAGCGCAAGAAGTGGGAAGCCTGGCGGGAACCGTTGTAGATGTATCGGGAGCCTCGATACCCGGCGCGCAACTAACGCTTCGCGGAGTCACCGGCGACATAGCACGGATTCAATCTGGGCGTGAGGGAGAGTTCCGGTTCCCGAACCTCCCTCCGGGGACATATTCAATCGAGGCGGCCGCCCCCGGACTCATCACGAAGAAGTTCACGGAGATCAGGGTCGCCGGCGGCGCCGAGGTCATCGCCGCGATTGCCATGGAGGTCGATGATCGGGGTGGCATGATGATCTGGGCCTCAGGGAAGCTTCCTCCCGGTCCGGCGCAGGGAGTGGGAAGTGTGGTGGGAACCGTCGTCGATGCGGCGGGGGCAGGGGTGTGGGGTGCGCAGTTGACACTGCGCGGAATGAATGGGGAGCTAGTAGTGCAGACTCCCTCGGGTGGCGCGGGAGAGTTCCGGTTCTCGAACGTCCCTCCGGGAACGTACTCAATCGAGGCTACAGCCCGCAGGCTCACTTCGAAAGGTGCAAAGGACGTAAAGGTCACCGGTGGGGCTGAAACCGCCGTAAAGATCGTCATGGAGGTCTATACGCGGCATCCGCCGCGCTGTGACACTCCGACAAAGATCACTTTCGATCCGATCCAATCGACCTCCTCCGAGATCGCCGGCAAAGTGGAGGTTCCGGCAGCCACATACCCGTACCTGCTTATGCCTGCTGAGAGCATACTGGTCACCGTAACCGGGGGCGAAGGTAGGAAGCCGGTTGGTTCAGCCCGGACGGACGCGGCAGGGAACTTTAAGTTGGCGATTCAGAACCCAGGCAAGTACACCCTCACCATACACCGAGATGGGTACGCCGATTTCATTGCGGATGGCGTCGAGGCCAGGACTGGCGAGCGAACCAGCATTCAATGGTCCCTTCTGCTGTCCCGCTGCCATCGTGTTGATCACTGCGAACCGGTCAGAGACCTCGGGACGTTCCTCTACTGCAGGTGATGACCGCCGCTTCGCCGCGCGGCCACTGGCGCTAGCCCGACCGCTCCTTCACGGTCGCGGCTCCGATGCGTTCGGGATGCGTTCAGAGCCGTGACCGAAGGGAGCGGTTATTTGCCCCTCACACCACCTTCGGCAGCCGCTCCCGCCGCGTCATCCATTCTTCGCTGTTGAACACTCGCGGGCCGACGGCGATCATTCGCGGCAACAGGTTGAAAATCGCGGTTGGCGTCCAGGGTTCAGCGTGGCGTCCGCGGTAACCGCGCCGGTTCAACTCGTCGGCGACGCGCGACAGCGGGCAGTCCTCCACAATCATATCGAGCGCCAGAACGATGATTTCGACCTCGGCGGGGTTGCCTACCAGTTGCGTGCAATCGTCGGAAACCTGCAAGCCGTAGGGAATTTCCTCCACCCAACCCTGCGGCTTCGAGGGCGCGGCTTCCGCCGCGTCGCGCTCCCATTCCAGCCCCACCAGCCGCCATCCCGCCT
>Ga0187887_10004237_pt1 | contig 10802 bp, 6 predicted proteins | sample June2016WEW_7_10_FD_132977 | JGI IMG/M metagenome (GOLD analysis project Ga0187887, IMG submission 132977) | Peatland microbial communities from SPRUCE experiment site at the Marcell Experimental Forest, Minnesota, USA - June2016WEW_7_10 | ecosystem: Environmental > Terrestrial > Soil > Wetlands... | reverse complement strand
CCAATCTCACCGTGACGGTGACCAGCTCCAACGGCGCCACTCCGACCGGTTCCGTCACATTCCTGCTGGGGTCAGCAACCCTGGGAACCGCGCCACTGGCGGGATCGGGCAACACCTCCACGGCGACGTTCACAGCGCCGGGGTCGCAGCTCGCCACCGGCGTCAATAACATCGCGGTGGAATACAACAGCGATAACACGACGTTCAACAACGCCGTGGCGGCGATCTCCATCACTGTCACGGCCGGCCCGGGGACACCGACCATTACCGGCGTGGCCGACGGCGCGTCGAGTTGTAAGGCGCGCAAGATATCCGGATCGGGAAAGCGATCGCTCATCCGCCGGTAGAGACCGAACGGGTCGTCGCGCAGCACATAGGCGGTCCAGCCCCAGCCGTGGCTCGCAATGCTGGCCGCAGCGTCGCGCAGCCAACGCGCGCGCGAGGCGCGATCGATCTCCATGCCGGCAATGGTCTGTTTCATGGCGCCAAATTCGGTGAATACGATCCGGTCGGAATCGACCTGCTGATGCCGCTGCCAGTCGGCCACCTTGTTCGTCCATTCCTCGATCTGCGCCGGCCCCTGCGCTTCGCTGAAATAGCGCTCGATCTCCGTTTCCGCCCGCGCCTGCGCGGCCGCACGGTCGACGCCCGGCGGCAGCGTCAGCGTGCGAAAGCGCGCCCGCGTCAGCGCCAGCGTTTCGTCCACAGTTCCAGCCGACGCCGGATAGGGCACGCCGATCGTGCCGGCGAGATAGGGCATTGACCAGCTGGCGCCCTGATGGGTGAACAGGAACGGATAATAAAAGTGCACGCTGACAAAATTGCGCCGGTCGCGCAGAAGATCGCTGTCGAGCAGCACGATTCCTTCGATATTCGACCAGCAGCCGCCGGTGAGAAAGAGCGGCAGCTGCGCCGAGATCCTTCGGATACGCTCGACCATGATTTGCTGATAGGTCGACCAATCGGTGCCGAAGCGGATCTGGCATTGCGATTGCGGCTCGTTCATCGGCTCGAGCGCGACCACGCCCGGATGAACCGCGCTCAACGCCGCCGCGATGCGCTCGACGATTGCGGAATATGCGCGAAATCTCGGACCGTCTAGGCCGTCGAGATAAGTCTGCGGCAATTCGTGCTGCAGCGACGGCGGAAACAACGTAACCAGCACGGCGAGCCCATGACGGTTAATCGCCGTAACGACGGTGACAAGCTGATCGATGATCTGTTGCCGCTCCGCTTCATCGCCTTGCAGCAGCGGTCCGACGTCGAGCGGAACGCGCATATGATCGAAACCGATCCGATGCAGCGCGTCGAAGTCGAACAAACTCAAGGCCGACAGTGCGCGCGGGTACGGCGGATTAGCATAGGCTTTGGTCGCCCCGTCGGCGACAGTCGCCGGAAACTCGAAATATTCGACGAGCGTCGCGCCGCGCTTGAACGCAGGCGCGGTGCCCCCGGCAGCGGCTGGACGGTACGCCAAGCCGGCAAGGAGAAACCACGCGACGATCGCTGGCGCGGCGAGCGCGCAGAGCCGCGCGGCGCGGCGCATCAGGGCCGCGCCTCTTCCGTGGCCGCTCGCACAGCGGCCAGTTTGCGGCGATCCGGTCGTGCATAGGCCTCGAACAGGCTGAGGTAGCTTTCAATCATGCGCTGGCGGGAATATTTGCGGCTCACGGTGCGCGCGAATGCGGCGGCGCTCTGCGTCGCGGGCGCAGCGGCAAGCGCTTTGCCGATGGCCGAGATCCAGCCTTCGGTGTCGTGCGGGGCCGCGAAAGCAACCGGCTCGGTGCCGTCCGCGCGCAACACTTCACGCAGCACGGCGAGATCGGCGACCACCATTGGCAGACCGACCATGGCGGCCTCGACGGCGGCGAGGCCGAATGTTTCCCAAGTTGAGGGAAATACGAACAGATCGGCCGCAGCATAGAGATCCGCGACATCCTCGGCCGGCAAAGCGCCAAGCAGATGCAGCCTGTCATCGACGCCGAGGGTGACGGCGAGGGTATGCAGTGCGTCTTGCCTCGGACCGGCGCCCGCGAGCACCAGATGCGCTTGCGGCAGGCACGCCAGTGCGCGGATCAGTACGTCCTGATTCTTTTGCGGCGCGAGCCGGCCAACATTCAGAAGGATCGGCTGCGATGATGGCAGATTGAACAACCGACGCGCGGCGTCACGGCTGCGGCTCGGCGTCGGCGCGTCGAGCCCGTGTTCGATCAGGATCATCGAGCGCCGATAGCGCGCCGGATAGCGGGCGAACTCGGCCCAGGTCGCCGCGCTGTTGACGATGTTCGCCGTGTACAGCCCGAGCGTACCGGCAAAGCGGTCGAACAGCCGCAGCAGCCGCGGCACCTGGCCTGGCGTGCAGGTTTGATGAACGACGCGCAGCCGACAACCGGCGAGCCAACCGACGACGCCGACCAGAACGGACGCGCTCGACTGATAGGCAATCAGCGTGTCGAAGTCGCCGCGCCAGATGCGGCGCGCCGCACGCAACACGTAAACGAACTTGGCTAACGCCGACAGGCCGGCATGGGGATACAGATACGAGGTCTCGACGGCGAAATGCCGCGACGAAAGCCCGGCTTCGATCACCGCGGCGAGCTTTTGTACGCCGCCGCGTTCCCGATCGTGGATAACTTGCAAAATGCGCATCACAGTGTCACTCGCCGCCTGTCTGGTTTTTTGTTGAGTCCGCAGATACGACTTAACGATACTCGCTGAAAGCTCTCGTACCCACTTTTCATCACATCAACAATGACTTATCACGCGGGATGCTTAACACGTCGGGCCTGCTCTATCTGAGCGCGCGCGCGGTGTCGGCCGCAGGAAATCTGCTTGCCGTCGCCATCTTCTCGCGTTTGGCCGGCCCCGCCGAATACGGCCACTATGTGCTGATCTTCGCGTGGTCGCTGATCGTCTACGGCTTCGGCGCGCAATGGATGCGCTTTGCCTATTTCGGCGTTTATCAATCGGAACGCTTTGGTGAATATGTCGGCTCGCTGGCGCGGCTGCTCGGCGTCGGCGTGACTCTCGTCGCGCTCGTGCTGATGACGCTGGGTGTGCTCGGCCTGTTCGAGCCGAGCTTTCTCGTCGCCGTGTTTGCGCTGGTGTGCGGCATCACCTTGTACGAGGCGGCCTTCGAAGTCGCGCGCACGCTGCTTAACGCCCGCGGCGCGGCGCTGGCGATGATCCTGCGCACCGTGCTCATGGTCGCGTTCGGCAGCGCCAGCCTGTTGTGCGGCGGCGGCGCGCGCGGCCTCGCCATCGCCATCGCGGTTGCCCATATCTTCGCGGCCACGCCGGCGCTCGCGACACTGTCCAAGCTCCGCCTGTCGCATTTCTCGCGTGCCGCGTCGCTCCACATCGTCAGCTACGGCTGGCCGCTGCTGTTGTCTTTCGGCGTCACCGCGGTCGGCCAGAGCATCGACCGGCTGTTGCTCGCCCGTTATCTCGGACTGGCCACGCTCGGGCCCTATGGCGTCGTGGCCGACGTGTTGCGGCAGAGTTTCAGCGTTCTCGGCGAGGCGATCATCCTGTCGCTGGTCACGGTGGCCAAGACGCAATCCAACCGCGGCGACAACGCGGCCGCCAATCAGACGTTGCTCAAGGCCTTCAACGCCTGCCTTGCCGCGGCGACCTTCGGCGCCGCATTCTTCATCGTGTTCGGCGACGTCGTGCTGCAGGCCGTGCTCAAGCCGGAATTTATCGCGCCCACCCGCGACCTCATTCCAATTTTCGCCGTTGCTTTCGCTTTCACGACCATGCGCAATTTCTATTTTGCGCAAGTAATCTATTTCACCAATGCCAGTTATCTCGAACTCATCGTATCGTTGTTGTTCCTTGTGGTTTCGACGGCGCTCTCCGTTCTCTTTGTGCCGGCTTACGGTCCGCACGGCGCGGCCATAGCCTTGATGGTGGCCAGCATCGTCGCCTGTGTCGCTTTCATGCTGCTGGGGCGGCGCTGGTATCGCATGCCGATCGATCTCACCGCGCTCGGCGTCATGCCGTCGCTGGCGATTCTCTTCGTGTTCGGCGCCCATGCCGCGGCCGGCCTGGTCTCGGGCCAATCGCTGCCGCTCCTTTTCGACGCCATCATCTTCGCAGTGTGCAGCGGCTTCGCGGTGCATCATTTCGGTCTTTTGAGCCTGCCGTCGGTCGAAGCCGCCGCCGAAGGCGCGGCGGTGCCCTAACGATGATGCCCTCGCCCGCCATGGCGTCTTCGGACACAGCCGGCGGCGAACCGCCGCAGACGCCTCGCGACCGGCCGGCCGACGTCCCACACGCCGAGTTTCTCGGCTTGCGCTTCGCGTTGTTGACGCAGCGCCGGGCGCTGCTCGCCATCCTCGAACAGACCGGCGCGCCTTATCGCTACGTCGTCACGCCGAACGCTTACCACGTCGTCGCGGCCCACGATGATCCCGCCCGGCTGCTACCGATCTACCGCGCCGCATGGCTGTCGCTCTGCGACAGCCGGATCATCCGCGCCTTGGCGCGGCTCGAAAGGCACGCGCTGCCGCTGGTCACCGGCAGCGATCTGGTCGCGGCGCTGTTCGCCGCACTGAATAGAGATCGGGTCGCGAGCGCGCCGAAGCGCATCCTCGTGGTCGGGCCGTCGCGTGGCACCGAAGCGGCGCTGCGTGCCGGCTATCCCAAGCTCGATTTCGAAGTGCTGCCGGCCCCAACCGGGCTTGCGCAGAGTCCCGAACTACGGCTTGCGGTAGCTCGAGCCTGCATCAATCGGCCTTGGGACATTGCTTTGTTGTGCGTCGGGTGCCCGGCGCAGGAATTGATCGCCCGGGAACTCGGCGAACTCGGCTGCAAGTCGGGCATCGCGCTGTGCGTCGGCGCCTCGATCGATTTTCTGACCGGAGCCCGGGCCCGCGCACCGCTGTGGTTGCAGAAACTCGGTCTGGAATGGGCCTACCGCCTGATCCGCGAGCCGGCGCGGCTTTGGCGGCGATATCTCGTCTATTCGCCGAAAATCCTTCGTATCTTCATCGCCGAGCGCGTGCCGCGGGGGCGTTGATGCTGTCCGACCCCTCCGCCATCCTCGTGTCGCCGAAGCCCGGTCGAAGGGTTGACGGAAGAATTTTCAAAATCGGGCTGCTTGCCGACGGCACCACTTCGTCCAAATATGTTTTTGAATTGGCCCGATGGATCGCATTGCGGGACGACATGCAGGCGGTATTGATCCTGCATCCAGCCAATCGCGCCATTGCAGACCGGCCGTTTCGCGGCCAGCTGACGAGGCTTTTCCGACACGGTCGCAGATTTGGCGTGTTGCCGACGCTATCGCGATTGTTTTCAAAAATACTGTTCCGCGGGATTGTCGGGCTTGAGCGAATTCGTCTCAAAAAAAATGTGCGACACACAGATCATTTCAGCTCCTTCGATTTGCTTTCTGTCGTCAGCAAAAACATTGCCATCGCCCCGATCATTTCAAAATCCGGATTTGTCTACAGATTCAGCGAGCCCGACATCCAACGGGTGAAGGATTTGGATTGCGACATCCTGGTGCGCTGCGGCAGCGGAATTCTGAAAGGCGGCATACTGAGCGCGGCGCGGTTCGGCATTCTTTCGTTTCACCACGCCGATAACAGAATCAACCGGGGTATACCGGCGGCGTTTTGGGAAGTATATTCAAGACAAGAAACGACAGGATTTACGATCCAAGTTCTCACCGAGGAGCTTGACGGCGGCATCGTTCTAATGCGCGGCCATCTGCCGACAAGAAGCTACTTTCAGCTCAACGAGGCTTCAGTCTACGAGAGGTCCAATTACTACCTGAAAGTCCTCATCAACGGAATCGTGTCGCGCGGAACGCTGCCCGATGCCCTGCCCTCGGTGCCTTATTCCGACCGGCTCTATCGCTATCCCAACACTTGGCAGACCGTAACATACGCGCTCAATCAGCTGTCTTATCGGGCGCGAAACATGGCGAACAGACTGCGCGGCCGCGATTTGCGTTGGGGCGTTGCGTTTTTGCATTCGGTTTGGAGAGGCGCTGCATTATGGCGCGGCGTCGAGATCAGGAACCCGCCGTTTCACTTTTTGGCCGATCCCTTCGTGGTGACCAAAGGCGGTAAAAGCTTCTGTTTTATGGAGGACTTCGATTACATGCGCGGTCGCGGCGAAATCGCGGTCTATGAGCTTTGCGAGGACCGTGCGGTCCGTGCCGGCGTGGCATTAAGCGAAGCGTTTCATCTGTCGTTCCCCTACATCTTCGAATATCAGGGGCAATTGTTCATGTGCCCCGAGACTCACAAAAATCGAGATATCCGCATCTACAGATGTCACGACTTTCCGCTTGGTTGGACCCTGGAAAGGGTCATCATGCAGAACGTCTCCGCGGGCGATACCATGATCTTCGAGCGAAATGGGCGATGGTGGATGTTTACGAACATCGATCCCGTCGACGGCGACGATCATTGTTCGGAGCTTTCGATCTTTCATGCGGCGTCTCCGTTCGGCGATTGGACGCCTCACACGAATAACCCCATTCTGGTCGACGCCTCACGCGCAAGAAACGCAGGTCTGCTGCGAGACGGCGAAAAACTTTTTCGCGTTTCACAAGGGCAAGGTTTCGATCTGTACGGCCGCCAGGCCCTGATCAACGAAATCCTGGAACTGACCGAAAGCACTTATCGCGAAGACTGTGTCGCGCAGGTAACGCCGCATTTCAAAAACGACATCTGCGGAACACATCACATGCACAGCGATGGAAGCATCACCGTATTCGACTATCTCAGGCGGTCTTTGATAAGCTCATAAATCAAAAATGATTCCGCATGGGAGACGCACGCACGGCTACGCTCTAGCCGACCTCACAGAGCTCGTGCCACGGCGAGCGGACGCTCGGCCGGCGCCGGCTGCAGCTCGGCCGTAATTTCGAGGAAGCGTTCGGCGGCGCGCACGGCGGTATAGTTCAGGCCTCGCAGCCTCAGTGCGCCACGGTCCGGAACAGCGCTCAATGCCACGTCGATCGCAGCAGCCATGGCGGCGGCGGCGCCGACCGGCGTCAGCGCGCCGTAGCGGCCGCCCTGCAGGATCTCGGCGGGCCCATAGGGGCAGTTCGTCGAGACCACCGGCGTGCCGCAGGCGAGCGCCTCGATGATGGCGTTGCAAAGCCCCTCGTAGACCGAAGCGCACACGGCAACACGCGCCCGCCGCATCCAGGCAAATGGATCGTCCACCTGGCCGGTGAAAAGGATACGGTCATCCAGACCCATGCTGTGCGCGAGCGCTTCAAGATTGGCGCGCTCGGTCCCGTCGCCGACCAGGGCGAGGCGCCACGGTCGCCCCGCCGGCAGCAAGCCCATCGCGCGGATCAGTGTGGCTTGATCCTTTTCGGGAGACAGCCGGCCAACGCAGACGACGAGATCGTCTTCGCGCCCGGTTTCGCCGTCCCACCGTGCGAGGCGCTCCACCATAGCCGGCGGCACCACGGCGTTGGTGAGCATCACGGCGACGATCCGCTCGGGCACGGCGAAATTCTGGATGAGATCGCGTCGCGCGCCCTCGGTCAGCGTAATGATGCGATCGGCGTAGCGGTAAGCCCAGCGCAGGATTCGATAGGCGATGCGATTCTGCAAATAGGGGTCGCGGTGCTGGGCGATCGACGGACTGCCGACCTCACGCAAGATGAGCTTGGGTCGGCGGCGCCACGGCAATGTCCGCACCGCGATCAGCGTGCAAAGATTGAGGCCTGCCTCCGAACTGACGACAAGGCGCGGCGCCATGTCGCGGATCAAGCGGCGTAGCCCGGGAATGGCGTAGCGCAACTGTCGGCCGGCGACCGTATTCACGACAATATCCGGGTCGAGCAAGCCGCGCAGCGGTCCGTCCATGCGCAACGCCAAAACAGCGATGCGGATGCCCTTGGCCGCCAGTGCGTTGCAAAGCAGGATCATGTCTCGCTGCGCGCCACCGCCTTCGAAGGCGCGGATCACCACCGCGAGATCTGGACCAGAACCTTCAGATCGGAACAACACGAAAATAACCGGCTTTCAGGCTGTGATTGCAGAACAAATAGCCATGATGTTTATTGCCCGATCAAGCGCGAACTCGAATTCGGCGCAGGGTTAGATTGGCATCGTTAATCGGCGGCACGAGCGGCCACCTTAATTAACTTTAATGCGCTGGTTATTGCGCGGCTTAGTCGCCCGCTGTAGTTCGCAAATGCCGGTCGGCGACGGCAGGCGCAAACGGAGCGGAAACGGGATAGGACTAGAGTTCACGTTTGAGCGGCAAACCAAGCAAAGGTATATCTAGACTATGAAGGCGTTGATGGCCGGGCGAAATCCCCGGCAGGTGTTTCTTGCGGTTGTAGGGATCGCGTTGGCGTGCCTCGCCGCCGTGGTGATTTTTTGGCGCCACGGCAGTTCGCAGGCCGCCCAGAGGACGGCTCCGCCCACGGTTCCGGTTACGGCGACCGAAGCGAAGCAGCGCGACGTGCCGATCTATTACGACGCTTTGGGCACGGTTCAGGCGCTCAACACCGTCGCCATCCGCGCCCAGGTCACCGGGCAGCTCGTCTCGATCGATTTCCGCCAGGGTCAGGACGTTCATATCGGCGATGTCCTGGCCAGAATCGATCCGGCGCCCTTCAAGGCCGCGTATGACCAGGCGGTTGCGAAAAAGGGCGAGGATCAAGCCATGCTGGTCGACGCCCAGAAGGATTTGGCGCGGTTTCAGACCCTCGTGCAAAAGAACTTCGAGACCTACCAGAACCTCGATGCCCAACAGGCCAAAGTCGATCAGACCAAGGCGACAATCGACGCCGATCAGGCCGCCATCGAGGCCGCCCAGACGCAGCTCAATTTCGCCACCATCACCGCGCCGATCGACGGCGTTGTCGGATTCCGCCAAGTCGATGTCGGCAACATCATTCACACCAACGACATCGCTCCACTGACGGTGCTCACCCAGATCGTGCCGTGCACGGTGATATTTACGCTGCCGCAAAGCGACCTTGGCCCGGTGCGCGAGGCCATGCTGCGGGGCGAGGTTTCGGTGCTTGCCTTCGACCAGGACGACAAACAGCAGTTGGCGGAAGGGCGGCTCTTGCTGATCAACAATCAGATCGACCAGAGCACCAGTACGATTCAATTGAAGGCCGAGTTCAAGAACGAGGACAAGCGCCTGTGGCCGGGCGAGTTCGTGCGCATCCGCATTCTGATCACCACCCGCAAGGACGCCGTGACGATCCCGGCGGTCGCGCTGCAGCGCGGTCCCGACGGCTTCTATGTCTGGGTGATCAAGCCCGACAATACCACCGAGCAACGGCCGATCGAGGCGCTGCCGGTCGATGAGGATCTGGCGGTGGCGATCAAGGGGCTCGACGTCGGCGAACACGTGGTCGTCGACGGGCAGTCCCGCTTGGATGTCGGAACCCACGTCGCAGTCCGGCCGCCAAAGCCGCCGGCGGGGCGGCAGGCGGATAAGACCTGATGAACTTCTCCGAAGTCTTCATTCGCCGGCCGATCGCCACGTCGCTGTTGATGGCGGCACTGGCGTTGGTTGGCATCGTGGCGTTTCCGCTGCTGCCGGTGGCGCCGCTGCCGCAGGTCGATTTTCCGACTATTCAAGTTACCGCAACTCTGAGCGGCGCCAGCCCCGAGACCATGGGCGCCACAGTGGCGACCCCGCTCGAACGGCAGTTCGGCCAGATCGCCGGCGTGACCCAGATGAGCTCGGTGAGTTCGCTCGGCTCGACCGTGGTGACGCTGCAGTTCGATCTCAACCGCAGCATCGATGGGGCCGCGGGCGACGTGCAGGCCCAGATTACGGCCGCCACGCCCTACCTGCCTAAAAACCTCACCGCGCCACCGACCTACAAAAAGGTAAACCCGGCAGACTCCCCGATCCTGATCGTCTCCGTGACCTCGAACACGATTCCGCTGCCCAAGGTCGATGATTTTGCCGAGAACGTCGTCGCCACGCAGATTTCGCAACTCACCGGCGTTTCTCTGGTTGCCATCGGCGGCCAGCAAAGGCCGGCGGTCCGAGTCCGGATCGATCCGTCCAAGCTTACGGCGCGCGGGTTGACGCTGGAGGACGTGCGCTCAGCGCTTCTGAACGCCACGACGGACACCGCCAAGGGCACCATGCTCGGCCGCGACCAGACCTTCACCATCGCCGACAATGATCAGTTGACGGACGCCAAGCCATACAACGACGTCATCATCGCTTATCGCAACGGCGGCGCTGTTCGCGTGCGCGACGTCGGCACAGCAATCGATGGAGCACAGGACGTGACGCTGGGCGCGCTGCACCGCGACCAGCGCGCCGTGATGCTGATCATTTACAAACAACCCGGCGCCAACGTCATCGACACCGTCGACCATATCAAAACCACCCTGGCGGGCATGCATTCGATCATTCCGCCGGGCATCCATTTGGACACCGTCGTCGACCGTACCCAGACCATTCGCGCAGCGGTCGCGGATGTGGAGTTCACGCTGCTATTGTCGTGCGCGCTCGTCGTAATGGTCATCCTGTTGTTCCTGCGCAGTGTTCACGCCACGCTCATTCCCGGCGCCGCCGTGCCGCTGTCGCTGCTCGGCGCCGTCGCGGTTATTTATCTTCTCGGTTTCAGCCTCGACAATCTTTCGCTGATGGCCTTGACGATCGCCGTCGGCTTCGTGGTCGACGACGCCATTGTCGTCGTGGAAAACATATTCCGCCATCTCGAAGCCGGTACCACGCCGCTGCAGTCGGCGATCAAAGGTGCGCGTGAGATCGGATTCACCGTGCTTTCGATCAGTATATCGCTGATCGCGGTTTTCATTCCGATGTTGATGATG
>Ga0187887_10004234_pt1 | contig 10806 bp, 10 predicted proteins | sample June2016WEW_7_10_FD_132977 | JGI IMG/M metagenome (GOLD analysis project Ga0187887, IMG submission 132977) | Peatland microbial communities from SPRUCE experiment site at the Marcell Experimental Forest, Minnesota, USA - June2016WEW_7_10 | ecosystem: Environmental > Terrestrial > Soil >... | reverse complement strand
GGTCCTTCTGGCGGGTGCATCCCCGTTGAGATGTTTGACACGCTCGTCGATTACGAGAATCTTGCGCAGCTCGGCTCCATCATGGGCTCCGGCGGCATGGTGGTCATGGACGAAGACAATTGCATGGTCGACGTGGCGCGCTACTTTATCGAGTTCACGCACTCGGAATCCTGCGGCAAGTGCGTGCCTTGCCGCGTAGGCCTCAACAAAGCCTTGCGCATTCTCAATGCCATTACCACCGGTAGCGGCACCAACGAGCACCTCAACCTGCTTGATGAACTGGGCCGGATGATCCGCGAATGCTCACTCTGCGCGCTCGGCCAGTCTGCGCCCAATCCCGTGCTTACCACGATGCGCCACTTCCGCGATGAGTACGAAGACCATATCGTCGCCCACCGCTGCCGCGCCGGCGTCTGCCAGGAACTGGCGCTCTCGCCCTGCGAGAATAGTTGCCCGTTGCGCATGAACATTCCCCGCTTCCTCGAGCTCTATCGCGAGGGGCGGCTTGAAGACGCTTTCGAGTCCGTTATTCTCGACAATCCTTTGCCGGCGTCGACCGGCCGCGTCTGCCAGCACCCCTGCGACAATCGCTGCCGCCGCCAGTCCTTCGATGAAGTCGTGAACATGCGCGAGGTGCATCGGCTCATCGCCGACTCGATCTTTCAATCCGATCGCTTCGCTCCCATGCTTCAGCGAATTCTTGCCCGTAAGCTCGCCTCAACCGGCCGCAAGGTCGCCGTCGCCGGTTCCGGCCCCACAGGACTCACTGCGGCCTTCTATCTCGCCATGCTTGGCCACGAAGTGACTGTCTTTGAAGAGCGTGGCGAAGCCGGTGGCATGTTGCGTTTTGCCATTCCCGAGTACCGGCTGCCCAAAGCGGTACTCCGCCGCGAGCTCGACCTCATCGAGGCCCTTGGCGTGAAATTTGTATTCAACACCCGCGTCGGGTTCGACCTCCCGCTCAACGATCTCGCCTCGAGTTTCGACGCCGTCTTCATATCCATCGGGACCTGGAAGGAATCCTGGCTCTATCTGCCCGGCACCGAACTCAAGAATGTTCATCCTGCACTCTTGTTCCTTGAAGGAATCGCGCGCAATCAAAAGCCCTCCATCGGCTCTCGCGTCGCGATTATCGGCGGCGGCAACGCTGCCATCGACTCCGCACGCACCGCGCTTCGCATGGGCGCGCAAGCTACCATCCTCTATCGCCGTGAGCGCAAAGACATGCCGGCTATCGACGAGGAGATTCTGGCTGCCGAAGAAGAGGGCGTGCGCTTTGTTTTTCTGGCCGCGCCGCATCGTATTCTGGGCGGCGCCGATGGCAGCGTCAAAGCGATCGAGATCGTCAAGACGCGTCTGGGCGAATACGACAAGTCAGGCCGGCGCCGGCCGATCCCAACTGACGAGGTGCAGCGTTTCGAATGCGACAGCGTGGTTCTTGCCGTAGGTGAGACCTTCGACATGGATTTCTGCCGCGCCTCCGGCCTCGAACTCAAAGAGGAGGGCACCATCGTCGTCGACCGCTTCACGTTTGAGACCAGCCGCCAAGGCTTTTTTGCCGGCGGCGATGTCATTACCGGCGCCTCAAACATGTCCAACGCCATGAGCGGCGGCAAGCTGGCCGCGCGGAAAATAGATGAGCGGCTCATGGCTCAGGCGTCGGGCCAACAATCGGGCGTCGACCGCTGGAGCAGAATTTTTCCCGAATTCGAATTCAGTCATCATGTACCGGGGGAGCCCAGCCTTTCGCGCCGTCATCTATCCCAATCGTTGCCCGCAGCTGCTCGCGCCCACTCACAGCAGGAGGTTGTCGTGGGCCTCACCGCACAGGAAGCTCTCGATGAGTGCCGCAGATGCCTGCGCTGCGATCTGCGCAACGCACCCGGCGCCGGCTGAGGGAATGAAAGTTCGCGCGCCGCAGGTGCAATGCGGTGCAAGGACCAATAAGGAGGGCCTCAGTTCTTGAGGGAAGGCCGATAACATGGAAACCAAGACAGCCGCCAAATCCATTTCCGCCCGCATCGATGGCGAATTGATCACCGCGCAAGAAGGCCAATCCATTCTCGAAGTGGCGCGCGCCAATGGAAAGGAGATTCCCACGCTCTGCTATCTCAAGGGGCTCAGCGCGGTCGGCGCTTGCAGGGTCTGCGTTGTCGAGTTGGCTGGCACCGACCGCCTCTTACCGGCTTGCACCACGCCCATGCAGGAAGGCATGTCGATCGTCACCAAGTCCAACAAGATCGAGCTCTATCGGCGCATGGCTGTCGAGCTGCTCCTGGTCGAGCGCAATCATGTCTGCTCGTCCTGCGTCTCCAACGGCCACTGTGAATTGCAGTCGCTGGCGCAGTCGCTCGGCATCACCCACGTGCGCTACGCCTACAACAATCCGCGCCTGCCGGTCGATATGTCGCATGCGCGGTTTGTTCTCGATCACAACCGTTGCATTCTCTGCACGCGTTGCGTCCGTGTCTGCGCTGAAGTGGAAGGGGCGCATGTCTGGCAGGTTGGCGGGCGAGGCATATCCTCGCGCATCGTCAGCGACCTTAAGGACGATTGGGGCAAGGCAAGCAACTGCACATCGTGCGGCAAATGCATTCAGGCCTGCCCCACCGGCGCTCTCGCCGAGAAAGGATTTGCCGTCCACGAGATGGTCAAGCAGAGCGAACTCGTCTCCCGGCTGGCTGCGCAACGCGCCCCCCACGTCAACGGCGCACGATAGGCCGCCTCTTTCCCAATGTTTCCGGGGCACCCCAGATCCTTGTGACCTTCCCAGACCCTGGCGGGAGTGCTCCCGTCCCGCGTGTTTGGGACCGAGGTGGAACACATCTTAGCTCGGCCAGTCGGCGAGTGCCTCCATCGAGAGTAGGGCAAGCTTCTCCACTGATAGTTTGTGGCGTCCGATGCCCTGCTTCATAGATCATCGCTTCGCATCTCGATTTCGTGTCCTCAGGAGGGACCATGGCGGACGAAGTGATCGCGAACCAGGAAACAATTCTTAAGAACCAAGCCTCAATCCTCACGAACCAGAAGGTTATCGTTGGAAACCAGGCAGAGATCAAGAAAAACCAGAAGGTCATTCTTGGAAATCAGGCCGAGATAAAGAAAAACCAGGGCGCTCTGGCGAAGATTCTTTCCAATCAGAAAGAAATTCTCGCGAATCAGAAAACGATCCTGGCGGCCACGAAGAAGTAGGATCGAAGCCGATCAGGGCGGCTGCCCCCCCTTTTCCCCAGCCCAGTCCAGCACGAAAATGGGGTGCCCAAGTCTCGGTTCTGGAACGTGGGAGGCCACGAACCGATCTTCCGCCAGGGCGATCCCAGAGCCTGTCCTGAGCGAAGTCGAAGGGTTTCGACTTTGAGACCTGGGATCGCGCGAACCCTACCCGGCACCCTCACCCTCGCTCCCCCGGCCTCTGTTCCCTGTAAAATCAAGATGATGTGCCGGAGGCCCTGCCCGTCTGGCGCCTAATATTGATGAGCGAACAGGAAACAGGGGTTGTTCCCCAGGCGGAAATCGTCTCGCCGGCATGGGAGAGAATCGAGAGGGCGAGGCATCCCCAGCGCCCCTATCCCATGGAATTGATCGAGCGGATCTTTACCGGCTTCAGCGAGATTCATGGTGATCGCGCATTTGGCGATGACCAGGCCGTCGCCTGCGGCCTGGCCCGACTCGGCGACGACGAGGTGATGGTTATAGGCAATCGCAAAGGCGGCTCTACCAAAGAGCGCGTGCGGCGCAACTTCGGCATGCCGCACCCCGAGGGCTACCGCAAGGCACTGCGCGCAATGAAACTCGCCGAGAAGTTTTCCCGGCCGGTCATTACTTTTATTGACCTGCCTGGCGCGTTTCCCGGCGTCGGCGCCGAAGAACGCGGCCAGGCCGAGGCCATAGCGCGCAATCTTCGCGAAATGGCCCGGCTGCGCGTTCCCACCATTTCGGTGATCAGCGGCGAGGGCGGCTCGGGCGGCGCACTTGCGCTTGCCGTCTCCGATCGCGTCTTAATTCTCGAAAACGCCCTCTATTTTGTGATTTCGCCCGAAGGCTGCGCATCGATTATGTGGAACGACGCAAGCAAGAAGGCTCTCGCTGCCGAAGCCATGCGCATTTCGGCCCCCGAGGTAGCGTCGCTGGGTTGCGTGGATGAGATTGTCGCCGAACCGAGCGATGGCATCCAAAGTGATCGTGAGGCCGGGGCTGGTGTGCTGGGTTCAATCCTGCGCAAGCATCTCGATCAGCTCAAGGCAATGCCCATCGACGCCTTGATTGCAGCGCGGCAGCAGAAATTCCGCAACATTGCGCAGTTCTATACGCAAGGCTAATCGCCGGCGCCGCCGACGGAAAGGCTCAGCGGCTGGAAGGCCCAGTGGCTGGAGGGTTTGACCCGATTCTCATGATGGATAGCCGAAAACATCGGCGCGCAAACTGCTGTGTGCGACAGCGCATCATCTTCGATCGCATGGTCTGCGGCAGGAGGCACACTTGATCGCGCCCACTAGCTCCAGCGGTCGGCTGCGTGCCTATTTTCTGTTTGTTGCCGCGCTCCTTTATTTCTTTGTCGCGCGTTCGCTTGCTCATCGCGCTGCCTTGACGTTGGCTGGCGACGCGTGGTTCCCCCTGGTCGAGCAAGTCGCGCTGGCGTTCCTGCTTCTTGTCGGCTATGGCGCCATGGGCTCCTGGATCGACCGCCAGCTCGATCCCATTAGTGAGCAGGGCCTTCCTCGACGCGACGGCTGTCTGAAGGAGATGGGGCTCGGCCTCTCCATCGGGTGGACCATGACCGTGGTTTGCGTGCTTCCTATGATGCTCGCCGGCGGCATCGCCATTTACCTTTCGACCCAGGCATCGAATTGGGGCTGGCTACTTGCCGACGCCGCGTACTTTGTTTTTTCCGCCCTGGCGGAGGAAATAGCCTTTCGCGGTTACGCCTTCCAATGCTTTGCTCGCGCGGTTGGCCCGCTTGGGGCCTCTCTCGGTTTCGCGGCCATCTATGCGATCGTGCAACAAGTCGTGCCCGGTTCCAGTCACGCCAGCTTTTTCGTCGCTGCGGCCTTCACCCTTTTGCTCTCCGCAACCTACCTGCGCACCCGGGCCCTCTGGGTCAGCTGGGGTCTCAACTTTGGTTGGAAAGCCTGCAGGGCTCTCCTCTTTGGTCTCGCAGTCAACGGCGTCGGCACCCACTCGCACCTCGTGCAGGGTGACCCGATGGGGCCATTTTGGCTGACTGGAGGCGCCTTCGGCCTTGATGGCAGTTGGCTTGCCTTCCTCGTCATGCTGACGGCGCTGCCCTTCGTCTTTCGCCTCACCAGAGACCTCAATTACCGCTACAACGCTCCGGTCCTTATTCCCGCAGGCATTCCGGTTGACATCGACGCCGCAGCACGCGCGCAGCACGAAACAGCCATGGGCTCGCCCGCTCCCGCAACACCTCAACTCGTTCAAATCGGTTCGGCTGCCCCGGTTCTCGCCGATCCGTCCGGCGCCTCTTCCGTCATCGACTCCGCTCATCCCCAACCCTAGCCGAGCAAAGCCTGCGTTGCGCTTTGACGAAGCTGATCGGCTGTCCGAGACTTTCCGCATTGACACTGAACAGCTAGGAGCTAGAAGCTAGCAGCTAACAGCTGCTTCTTTATGGACAAGTTCGTCATCAACGGCGGCAATCCTCTGGTTGGCACGGTTCACGTTGCCGGTGCAAAGAATTCTGCGCTGCCCTGCATGGCTGCGGCCATCCTTACTGAAGACGAGATTACTCTCGAGAACATCCCCCAGGTGCGCGACATCGAAACCGAACGCCGGCTGCTCGCTTCCATGGGGGCTCGAGTCGAATTGCGCCAGGGAGAAGGCCGTGACCGCACGACAATCAGCTGCCGCGCACTCTCTGATCCCGTAGCGCGTTATGAGATCGTCAAGACCATGCGCGCCAGCTCGCTGGTTCTCGGTCCGCTTATCGCCCGCGCCGGCACAGCTCGCGTCGCTATGCCCGGCGGTTGCGCCATCGGCGGTCGCCCCATCGACCTCCACATCAAGGGCCTGGAAAAAATGGGCGCGGTCATCGTTCAGGAGCACGGCTACCTTGAGGCCAGTGCCTCGCGACTCCATGGCGCACATATCGTCTTCGACAAAATCACGGTGACCGGCACAGAGGATTTACTGATGGCGGCGGTCCTCGCCGACGGCGAAACATTGATGGAAAACTGCGCGCGCGAGCCCGAGGTTGGCGATCTTGCCGGTCTGCTGACGGCCATGGGCGCCAGGATTCAAGGCGCTGGAACGGCCACGATCCGCGTACAGGGCGTTACCAGCCTGCACGGCGCAGCCTATCGCATCAATCCCGATCGCATCGAGGCGGGGACTTTGCTGATCGCCGGCGCCATCACCGGCGGGGACCTGGTCGTCGCCAACTGCAATCCAGATCATCTTGGAGCCGTCATCGCCAAGTTGCAGGAGGCAGGCGCCCGCATCGATGTGCTTGGGCCCGATTCGGTGCGCGTCCGCCCCGCCGATCAGCTTCGCGCAGCCGATATTTCTACCGAAGAATATCCAGGTTTCCCCACCGACATGCAGGCCCAGTACATGACGCTGGCCACGCAGGCCGAGGGTGTCAGCCAGGTGCGCGAAAACATCTTCGAGAACCGTTTCATGCATGTGCAGGAGTTGGTGCGAATGGGAGCAAACATCAAGGTCGACGGCAAAACAGCGACTGTGCGCGGGCCGGCCCGGCTTTCCGCGGCCGCAGTGATGTGTTCCGATCTGCGCGCCTCCGCATCGCTTGTTCTGGCCGCTCTTGTCGCCGAGGGCGAAACGATTATCGACCGCGTCTATCACATGGACCGTGGCTACGAGCGCATTGAAGAGAAACTGAGCCTCATCGGAGCTCAGATCAAGAGGCTCGGCAACGTCTTTCCCTCCAAGTTGGAAAAAGCGCTGATCCACTGACCACCCGGCGCGGAAGTGATGCATCTAAGCCTCCAGATTCTGCCGGAGAGCTTTGTTTTCAACAAGTCGCAACGAATGGTTTGTTGTGGGGTTGATAAGATTATTAGCCGGAACGAACCGGAGTGTCCGGCAGAATCAAAACCCCTGGAGGGCAAATGATCGTGAAAAGGACTGTACTAGCTGGGCTGCTTGCTCTAAGTCTCACACCTGCGATCGCACTGGCGCAGGTCATCGTCCGCGTGGCTCCGCCGGCACCAATCGTCGAAGCGCATGAACACGCACCGCATCCCGGATGGGTTTGGGTTGACGGTTACCACCGCTGGAATGGCCATCGCTATGTTTGGGTACATGGCTACTGGGCACATCCGCCGCATCCGGGCGCCGCCTGGGTTGCACATCACTGGGAGCAGCGCAACGGCGGTTGGGTGCTGGTAGAAGGCCGCTGGCAGTAAGCCACAAACGAAACAGAAAAGCGGGGCGCACACCCCCGCTTTTCACTGATCTGTGACTCTTTGCTTCTGGCCGCTGACCGCTGCCTTATCGGATTTCAATCACATCGCTTGCCGATGCCGCGGCTCTTTCGGCCTCTGCCATTACCGTTTGCGCCAGAGCGTAGAACGCAGCAGCCTGCGGGCTCTTCGGACCGGCAAGCGCCACCGGCAATCCTCTGTCGCCGCCTTCGCGAATTGCCGGCACCAGCTCGATCGATCCGAGAAACGGCACGTTGAACTGTTTCGCGGTCCGCTCTACGCCGCCGCGCGCAAAGATGTCGATCTCCTGGTGACAATGCGGGCACGTGAAATGGCTCATGTTCTCTACCATTCCCAGAACATCCACATTCACCTGCGCAAACATCTCCAGCGCCTTGCGCGCATCCTCAAGGCTGACGTCGCTCGGTGTCGAGACCACAACTGCTCCCGTCAGCGGCACGGTCTGCACCAGCGAGATGGCTACGTCGCCGGTTCCAGGCGGCAGGTCGACGATCAGGTAATCGAGCTCACCCCAGTTCACTTGCTGCAGAAACTGGCGAATAATCTGGTGCAGCATCGGCCCGCGCATCACCAGCGGCTTATCGCCAGGCGAGATGTACCCGATCGAAATGGTCTTGATGCCGTGCGTGAGATTGGGTTCAATCACGTTGCCCGCACCGATCCGCGGCGATTGCGACGAACCCATCATCAACGGGACATTGGGCCCGTAGACGTCCGCGTCCATCAGGCCCACGCGCTGTCCCAGCTTCGAAAGCGCGATCGCCAGGTTCACCGCTACCGTGGTCTTGCCCACGCCGCCCTTGCCCGATCCCACTGCGACGATCTTGGCTACACCGGGCAACGCCACCGGCTGCGGCATCGCATGACCATGCGCCATCGGAATTCTCCCATTCAAAGTTTACAGGACGCGTTCTCGCCGTTTACGGCTCGGTTTTCCCGCCATCGCTCACGGCGGCTGCCGCCAGCTTCGCCGCCTTGCGTCTCGCGCTCTCGCGCTCCCTGTGTTCGCGCCGCCGCAGAGCATCCTCATACCGTCTGATTTCATCGGGGGTTTCCGGTTTCAGCGGCGGAACCGTCTGCATCCTTCCATGCTCGTCGACTGCGACGAAAACCAGGTAAGCACTGGCTACGTGGGCCACTGCGCCGGTGCGCGTGTTCTCGGCCCACACTTTCACGCCCACCTCCATCGAATGAGTAAATGCGCGATTCACGCTCGACTTCAGGGTCACCAGATCGCCCAGCCTGACGGGCTGAATAAAGTCAATGTGATCCATTGCCGCCGTCACCACATGCGTTCGCGCATGCCGGTAGGCCGCCATCGCCCCGGTCACGTCAATAAAGTGCATCAGACGCCCGCCCAGCAGGTTGCCCAGCATGTTTGTGTCGTTGGGCAGGATGATCTCTGTCATTTCCGACTGCGTGCTCGCCACCGTACGTACGATCGGCTTGATCTCGTGACTATCCATCGCGCCTCCGTTCACATTCGCGCATTTTTTCTCACCGTCTTTATCTCCAGCCAGCTACAATGAATCTAACGACAGGCACCGTCACGTCGGGTGGCTTTGCGTGTCCAGTTCCAGTTTCGGCAATCCTTGCCGATTTCGCAAATCCTCCGAGGTCGGCGGCCGTTCATTCGGGCCAAACACGAGCGTGATGGACAAAATTCGACGACTCAGAGAAATCCTGACGCTGGACCCGAAGAATAGCTTTGCCCGTTATGGAATTGCTATGGAGTTGGTGGGCCAGGGGAACACGGTTGAGGCGTTAGCAGAGTTCGATATTCTGCTATCGAATGACCCGGATTACACGCCTGCCTACTTCATGGCAGCGCAAACTCTGGCCGGCGCTGGCAAAAAGCCTGAGGCCATTGAGCGTTTGAACGCAGGCATTGGCTGCGCTGCGCGCGACGGTAACAGCCACGCCCTCAGCGAGATGCAGGCAATGCTTGATGAACTTCATCGCCCGTAGGCAGGCAGGCTTTATGACCTGCTTACGGCCGCCATTTAGAATCAGCGCGGCCGGGTCGGCAACCCAACATTTTTGTGCACACGCAGCTTCTGTCCGGCATCCAATAGTCCTCGGGGAGTCGCCATGCCTAAGTACTCCATCGTTGTGCCGTTTCATAACGAAGAAGAAAACGTGACGGTTCTTTACGCGCGTCTCAAACAGGTTATGGAGCAGTTCGACGACTTGTTTGAGCTGGTTCTGGTCGATGATGGATCCAACGATCGGACCTATAGGCTGCTCGAGGAAATCGCCGCCGTCGACAGCCGCGTATTGGTTGTCAAGTTGCGCCGTAATTTCGGCCAGACATCGGCCATGGCCGCCGGATTCGACCACGCCAGCGGCGATTACATCCTTGCCATGGATGGAGATTTACAGCACGATCCCTGCGATATTCCGGCGTTTCTTGAAAAGCTTGATGAAGGCTACGATGTCGTTTCGGGTTGGCGAAAGACACGCATTGACAGCTTTATTCTGCGCCGCTTTCCTTCGATATGCGCGAATAAGCTGATGGCGTGGCTCTCCGGCGTGCAAATTCACGACTTTGGCACGACCTTCAAGGCCTATCGCAGAGAGGTTATCCAGAACATTCCGTTGTACGGTGAGCTGCACCGTTTTATCCCCGCGCTGGCCAGTTGGTACGGTGCCTCGATCTGTGAAGTTCCCATCCGCAACGTGAACCGTGAACGCGGCAAAAGCCACTACGGTCTGGGGCGCACATTTCGCGTGGTCTTTGACCTCATGACCATCCGCTTCCTGCTCAAGTACATGAGCAGGCCAATGCACTTTTTCGGAGGGATGGGCCTCTTGGGTCTACTTTCCGGAAGCGCCATTGCCACCACCTTGCTCGGCATCAAGCTTCTCAATCCTCACGTGCACGTTCTGGATGCTCACGGCCCGATGTTCATCATAGGTTCCGTGCTCATGGTCGCCGGCATCCAATTGCTGGCTATCGGGCTGCTCGGCGAACTCCAGGTGCGCCATTATTACAGCAGCCGTTGTCCTGCCTCTTACACTGTTGATCGTCTCGTACGCTTGGCTCCTGCCGACGAGCAGAACCTTCTCTCTGGCCGCCGCGATGGACTCCAGTAATCAAAGAGGCGAAGTAAAGAGCCCGGCATCTCAGTCGAAGATTGTGTCTTTGAGAGCAATCCCAGCCTCGGCCGGATCGAAAACCGGTCGCCGTCACTGGTCACGATCTAGCCGGCCTTAAGCCTCCGGTGTCTTGGCCTCTCTGTTCTGTCCCTTGCCTTCAACTGGTCTCAAGGTTCATCCTTATCGCAGTCATGAAAGCCATTCAGATTCGATCGACAGGCGGACCTGAGGTCCTCGAGCTTGTCGATCTGCCTATTCCAGAGCCCGGCCCAAGTCAGGTTCT
>Ga0187887_10004230_pt1 | contig 10810 bp, 12 predicted proteins | sample June2016WEW_7_10_FD_132977 | JGI IMG/M metagenome (GOLD analysis project Ga0187887, IMG submission 132977) | Peatland microbial communities from SPRUCE experiment site at the Marcell Experimental Forest, Minnesota, USA - June2016WEW_7_10 | ecosystem: Environmental > Terrestrial > Soil >... | reverse complement strand
TGTCTGTCGGTATCGGCGTTACGTCCCCGATTCTGTTGACCCTGAGTCCGCTCCTTGCAAGGACCCTGACTACTGCCTGTGCACCGGCTCCCGGCGTCTTGGCGCTGTGCCCTCCAGGCGCCCTTATCTCTATGTTAACGTTAGTTATCCCCTTTTCCTTTGCCGCAGCTGCCACTTTGTATGCAGCCTGCATCGCAGCATAAGGCGAGCCTTCCTGCGAATCTGCATTGACCATCATCCCGCCGCTGCCTACCGCGATCGTCTCGGCGCCGCTGAGGTCTGTAAGCGTGATTATCGTGTCGTTCTTTGACGAGTATACATGCGCCACTGCCCATCGCTCTGCCTTTGGCTTGACTATCTGCTGCTCCATGGCCTTGGCTTCATACGATACCGTTTCCTTGGCCTTCTCCTTGCCCTCCTGCTTTGTTGTTTCCTGTTTCTTTGCTGGAGCTTTCTTCGGCATTATTCATACACCATTACGCGTTTTCACTCGATTCTTCCTTTGACTCTGCACCAGCATCGGCCGCCTCCTCATGAGCGGATTCAGGTTCCGGGGCAGCTGTGACCTCTGTGTTCTCGGCCTCAGGCGCAGCCCTGGGTTTCTGGGGCATTACGTCTATTGGCCTGTAATATGTTATGTGCTTCTCGGTTTCCGCATCAACCAAAAATCCTGGCCGGTTCACCTTCCTTCCCTCTATTGCTATGAAGCCGTGCACTGTGAGCTGCCTGGCCTGCCTTATCGACCTAGCCAGTCCCTTCCTGAACACGACCGTCTGCAATCTCCTGTTGAGCAAATCGCTCTCCTTGAGGTCGAGCAGGTTGTCGAGCGTTGTTCCGCTCGAGGCTACGCCGAGCCTTGTGAGCCTTCCTATTATCTGCTGCTTGACGTCATCAGAAGATGAGCCTACAGACAGCAGTTCCCTGACATTTCTCCTTATCCTGCTGACGTCGGACTGCACCTTCCACAGCTCCTTCATGTTCTTCAGCCCGTACTCGTTGATGAGCGAGCGGTCCGCCTTTATCCTCTCAAGGTTCCACCTCTCCTTTGGCTTCTCGAATTTCATCCTGTTTCGTTTTGGCGCTCCCAATCAATCACTTCTTGACCGCTTCCTTGCCCGCAGCTGGTTTGGTGGCGCTTGCGCCCTTGGCAGCCTGCTGCATGGCCTTCTTGGTTACTCCTATTGTTGCCCCTGTCCTTCCTGTGGAGCGAGTGTGCTGGCCGCGCACCTTCTGCCCGTACTGGTGCCTGTGGCCCCTCCACGTCTTGTTTGATATGTCTCTGCTAACGTCCTGCCTTGTATTGAATATGAGTTCGCTGCTTACCACATGTATGTCTTTGCCTGTCTCCGCGTCCTTGTTCCTGTTTATCCCATACCACGGTATGCCGCTGCCCTCCGGGTCCTTTATTATCTTCTCAACATCCTCTACCTGGGATTCGCTGAGGGTGCCCACCTCGGTGCTCTTCGGGATGTTCAGCTTCGCCTCTATGGTTATCGCAAGGCTGTGCGCCAGGTTCTGTCCGATGCCCTTTACCTTGGATAGCGATCTCTCTATGTTAAGGGAACCGTCGACGTCCCTACCTGCCAGTCTGACTATCGATGATGCTCCGCTAGTCTGAGACTTGCCTCTATGTCCTTGGTTTGGATTTTCTGCCATTAGGGCACCGTAAAACTCCGAGAATTTAGTAAATTGCTCTAGAGAATAACGACTGAATGTAATCGATAATATTGGTGCAGATATATATTTAAACCTATTAGAAGGCATATTATACCAGGGGTTCGATGGCAGCGAGCAAGATAAGCCTGGATAACGCAAAAAAGGAGAAGCTCTTCTATTTTGTCGCGAATGTGGTTGTGTACAGGGAAAGCGACGGACGATGCCTTATATTGAAAAGGAGCAGCAGGGAGACGGCGCATCCGGACAAATATGCGGTCCCCGGCGGCAAGCTGGAATGGAAGGACCTCGACATAAGCAACCCGACAAGGCTGAATGGCGACGTACTCGATTACGAGCGGGCGGTGGAGGACCTGCTGGCAAGGGAAACGATGGAGGAGGCTGGAGTGGAGATAGAGCATGGCCTTGCATACGTGAACAGCATGGCATTCATAAGGCCGGACGAGATTCCTGTTGTGCTGCTGAAGTTCGCGGCAAGATACAAGTCTGGAGAAGTGAAGTTGGAGGAGGGATCGTTCACCGACTATGCATGGGTGAACGGGGATGAGGTAAAGAACTACGATTGCATAAAGGGGATACAGGAAGAGGTCGCACAGGTTATCGGCATGTTCTCAAAGTAACGCGCTCGTGTTGATTGATTGTTACGCCAAGGTTGGGAGTTTCATAACTCCTGCTTTGCAGAAGTATATTTTGAACCCAAAAGGCCTTGCGGCCACGCGCTTACGAGAAAGATTTTCCAGGCGCGCGCGTTACCGGATTCCGCCACCTTGGCACTTTAAACATTATTGTGTTGTTATATATAGACTTTGCTGTAATTATCTAACGAACCAGGATCCGCATTTGTCCAACAGGTATGCAGATGAAAACCGAAACGGCAAACGAGCATTATTTTTCAAGCAAGCCGAGCTCAAGGCACACTGAACGGATGATAAGCTGCACGCTTCGCGGAAGGGATTACGGCTTCATAACCGATGCATCTACGTTCTCAAAGGCTAAAGTGGACACCGGGACAGTGTTGCTCATAAAATACATGAAGATAGAGCCGTCTGATACTGTGCTGGATCTTGGGTGTGGTTATGGTCCGATAGGTATAGTCGCAGCAAGCCTTGCCGGTAAAGGAAAGTGCTACATGGTTGACATAAACGAAAGGTCGGCTGAGCTCGCGGAGAGGAACGCCAAGCTCAACCATGCAATTAATGCAGTTGTAAAATCCGGCAACATGTTCGAGCCGCTCGCGGACATAATTTTCGATGTAATACTGACAAACCCTCCCATAAGCGCGGGAAGGAAAACAGTGTTCTCCTTCATAGAGCAATCGCACTCGCATCTGGGTAATGGCGGCAGATTCTATCTTGTGGCGCGCACAAGGCAGGGCGCGAAGACCATCAAGGAAAAGATGAACGCGGTATTCGGCAACTCCGAGTGCGTCTCAATACACAGCGGCTACAGAGTTCTGATGTCAAAGAAAATAGGAAGCAGAATAAACGAATAAGCTACGACTTAAATCAGTGTACACTCAAATTAAGTCCAGATATTTCCTTCCTAAGCGTATTGAAGACATTTATGGTGTCCTTCAATTTCTTCCACCTCTCCCATCCCGATCCTATATCGAAAAGCTCTTCGTGATGCGGCGCATTCCTAAGGTTGTGCTCTGCCATATCAAGCAACAGAACATTCCTTTGCCAATTGCTGGGTATGTCTATTTCACGTCCAACATACACCGCCCCGACAAACGCGTCAAAAGCCATCAAATGTATCTCCTCCCTCAATGGCCCGGGAGGCAGCGCATTGGCCTTTTTTTCCATTATTTTCCCATAATCCTCATAGGACATGGAAGCGAGCATCAGGAACTTATTTTCTGTAACTCGATCATTGGCCCTGCCAGCATCTTTTGCGGCAATTTGATATGTGATTGCAGATCCCTGAATGTTTTTCCTCAAAAAGGTATGCCAATTCACAATTGCGCTGGCGTCAACCTGCCTCTGTTGTCTTCCCACCATTCTATCTACGATATAATCTGAGCAGGAAATATATATAGCTGACTGAAGTGTACTAACCGGACATTATGTAAATATATTTCGGGCTCGGGGGGATTTTCATGAATCGCGTTAAAGATTCAATTTGAACCCCCGACTTAAAGGTTAAAAGCCTTCCACTCTGGCCAAACTGAGTTACGAGCCCTTGTTAAATATTAGAGGGTTTTACCTATAAAAAGATGCGCTATTCCATATTGCAAGGTGTTTAATAGCTTTGATGAGAAGTATAATGTGTGATTGAATGATCAAGATTGGAGACACTATAAGAGATACGGAATTCGATGCGTTTACCGAAGGCGAAATAAAGAAGATAAGCACTGGCGACTACCTTGGCAAATGGCTTGTGCTGATATTCTACCCCGCTGATTTCTCATTTGTCTGTCCTACAGAGTTGGAGGAGGCCGCAAAACATTACGATGAATTCAAGGAGCTTGGTGCTGAGGTTATCAGCGTGAGCACGGACACGGCCTACTCCCACATGGCGTGGCACGATACGTCACCGTCAATAGCAAAGATAAAGTACCCTATGGCAGCCGATCCGGCAGCCAGGCTGTCCAAGGAATTCGGCACATATGTAGAGGATACTGGCATGTCTCTGAGGGGAACGTTCATAGTGGACCCGGATGGCGTGCTAAAAACCATAGAGATACATGACAATAGCATAGGCAGGAACATTGTCGAAACGCTAAGGAAGCTTAAGGCGGCGGTTCACGTCAGGGAATTTCCGGGCGAGGTGTGCCCTGTAAACTGGGAGCCAGGCAAGAAGACGCTCAAGCCTGGCGCAGACCTTGTCGGGAAGATATAGACAATTCCAAAGCCTTGGCATGATTGACCTGTTTGGAACCTTTTTTCCAACAGCATGTACTTTCTCGTCAAATCGAGAGCAAAACCTATATATATCTGAACGACCGTAATACTGATAAGCAAACTCACAGAACTGAAGGACAGGCATTTCAGCAGGTCTGGAAGGAGAACCAAAGACCCGATAAGAAATTCTACAACTTAAACTGTGGTGTTTTGCTACCAAGTGGTCCCAGTGCAAGCGAACAGCAACAAGAAAAACGACAAAAAAAGGCAAGACAGACCAAGACACCTTCTGCGGACAGCAGTGGCTAGCGCAACACTGCTGGGCTACGCAATAATAACACCATCTTATGCAAATCTCTATGAACCCCACAACATGGCGCCACGCGTGCCATTCAATGTAGAACGCACCGCAGAGTTCGCCGATTCAATCAAAATAGCAGAGGAGCTAAAAAGGATATCCCCTGAAAAGACCGCGGAAAGTCAGAAATACATGAATCAGGACTACATCTTTAAGATGCTTGACGTAGCCAGCTCAGTTTCAAAGGAGCGCCACATACCAAAAGAATTTATATTCGTGCAATGGATGATGGAAAGCGGATTCTTGCAGCGCAGCGGATTCTATTACATAAACAAAAACAACCTTGCGGGAATAAAAAAGATGGACGGTTCTGGGAAATTTGTCCCTAAAGAATTCGGGAGCATAGATGAATTCAGCAGATACTATGCGGACATATTGAGGAAAGACGGCGTGCATGACCAGCAGAATTTCTGGCCGATTGTAGTTGAGGAAGGCAAACACGGATACTTCGGCCCCGAGGAACCCGGCCAGTACGGCAGGAAGCTGATAGCAACGCTTTCTGTGCTTAAGAATGCCACCCCGGAGTACGACAAATACTATGAAAAAGTCGTCAATGAGAAAAAGCCTACTGCTATTGAGGAAAACCAATCATACGGCGCTGAATGAAGAGCTACTTGCCCTGGATGTTCCTGAAGGCTAAGTCGGCTATGAGTATCAATGCTACTGCTATTGCAAGAACTATCCCGAAATCAAGGTAGAGCGGGAAGCTATGCACCCCGATGAGCGCGCCCCTCATCCCGTCCACTGCATAGCGGAGCGGGTCTATGTCCGAAAGTGCCTTCATCCAGAGCGGTGCATCGGTGAGGGGGAACAGGGCGCCTGAAAGAAAGAAGAGTGGAAGTATCAGGAAGTTGATTATAACCTGGAAGCCCTCGATGTTGTTTATGTATGATGCGATTATGAGCCCAAGCGATATAAAGACGGTTGAGACAAGCACCATCATGAGGATCGTTGCCGCAACTCCAAGGACAGTGAGCGAGCTGAAGGGTATCACCCCGAATATGACCACCACGATGAATATGATGAGCCCGCTTATCACCGAGACCGTTGCGCTGCCAGCTATCTTTCCAAGCACAATGGCCGCCCTTGATACGGGTGCAACGAGTATCTCCTTGAGGAAACCGAACTGACGGTCCCAGATGACGTTGACGCCTGCGAAAACCGAGCTGAAAAGTATGGTCATCCCGATTATTCCCGGGGCCATGAAGGTTATGTAAGATATCCCTCCAGCTAGCGCAAATGCTGAGCCGAAGCCCACCCCGACTATCGCAAGCCAAATCAGCGGCTGGCCTCCTGTCCCGAGTATCCTAGCCCTTGACTTCAGGAACTTTGTTATCTCCCTGAGCCAGAGCGTGTATATTGTTTCCAGCGTGCTTGCCATTTATCTTCTACCCCTGTACATCATGCTTGACCTCTTGAGCTGGTCGACATCGCTTGCGCCCTCATCCCTTATGTCCTTTCCTGTCAGGCTTATGAACACGTCCTCAAGGGTCGGCCTCTTCAGGGTTGTGTAATCGACAACTATCCCTGCCTTCTTTGCGATATCTATGATCTTCGGTATCGCCTCGCTGCCGTTCCTTGCGGTGACCTCTATGCTGCTCTCGTAATTCTTTGCGGAGAGTATGAACTTGCTCCTCTTGAGCAGCGCAAGCAGCTCTTTTTGCCTGCTGGTTCCTATCCTTATTATGTCGCCACCAAGCGAATCCTTCAGCCTCTCGGAGGTGTCGAGCTTGATTATCTTTCCGTGGTCGATTATCGCTATGCGGTCGCACAGCGCATCAGCCTCCTCCATGTAATGAGTGGTCAGTATTATCGTTATCTTCTCCTCCTTGTTCAAATGGGATATGTAGTCCCATATCTTCCTCCTTGTCTGGGGATCCAGGCCTATTGTCGGCTCGTCAAGGAAGAGCACTTTGGGGTTGTGTATGAATCCCCTTGCTATCTCAAGCCTCCTCTTCATGCCGCCCGAATAGTTCTTGACGTTTATGTCGGCCTTGTCCTGCAGCTCAACAAGCTTGAGCACGCTGTCTATCTTCTCCTTCTTGATGCTGCCCTTGACTCCGTAAAGCCTTGCGTGCAGATCAAGGTTCTGGCGGCCGGTCAGGTCGTCGTCAAGGCTTGGATCCTGGAAGACAATCCCTATCTGCTTCCTAACTGCGTCCTTGGACTTCATCACGTCCAGCCCGTTTATAGATGCAGAGCCGGAAGTGAGGTTCAGTATGGTTGATAATATTGATATTGTAGTTGTCTTGCCTGCGCCGTTGGGCCCTAGCAATCCGAATATCTCGCCCTCCTTTACCTTGAAGGATACATTGTCAACAGCCGTGAAACTGCCAAACCTCTTTACCAGGTTGTCGACCGTTATCGAATAGATTTCTTTCGGACCACTCATCCATGCACCGATCTAGCCAGCGCCCTCTGGCTATTTCCTAGTTATCTTGAGGACCTCGATCTTGAAATCCAAGGTCTTACCTGCCAGTGGCGGATTGAAGTTGACGGTTGCGTTGGTGGTGTTGAGCGCTGTTATAAGGCCCTCGATCTGCTGCCCGCTGCCGGTCTGCTGCGTCACTATCATACCAACTTTTGCTGTCTCATTCCCGAAAACCTTCAGCGGTATGCTTATTATCAAGCTGGAGTTTACCGGGCCGTAAGCCTCGTTTGGCGGTATTGTCACGCTCTTTGTCTGCCCGATTTTCATCCCAATCACGGCGTTGTTAAAGCCCTGTATTACTTGATTTGCGCCGACAGTGAAATTGAGCGCCTGTCCTCCGAAGTTAGAGTCAAAGACCGTGCCGTTGGTGAATGTTCCATTGTAGTAGACGCTGACCGTGTCGCCTGCGGCGGCTACCTGTCCGACTCCTGCAACAAAGACAAAATATACCAATGCGGCGGCCACAACCACGACAAGCACAGCTATTAAAATGTAAAGCGGCTTTATTTGCATCTTCTTTGATTCCATTACATCCCCGTATTATTTACACATAAGCCTTAATTAAAGGTTGCCTATTGGAGCCAAAGCGGGCAAAATGGCATAGCAAAGAATGAATTATTTTTACAAGGCTATCAGATTCAATGGCAAGTAAATAAGTAAATGCTGGTGCCCATAAATCTTATATTTCTCAGTGGTAGGCATGGCAGAAATCAAATCAATAAAGATAAGGAAGATTTTCGACTCGAGGGGGAATCAGACTGTTGAAGTGGATGTTTTTTCGGATGCCAATGCGTCTGGAAGGGCGGCAGCGCCTGCAGGTGCGAGCAAGGGCAAGTTCGAGGTCAAGGACTACCCCGAAAAGGGCATCGACTACGGGATAAAAAATTTCAAGGAGAACGTTGCGCCCAAGCTTATCGGGCTTGATCTGCTTAAGCAGAAAGGGCTAGACCAGCTTCTACATTCAATAGACGGAAGCGGCGACTTTGCAAATATTGGCGGAAACATCGCAATAGCAACATCAATGGCCGCAGCAAAGGCAGCGGCAAAATCAGACGGGCTTGAACTATACAAGATGCTGCTGAAGCAGAACAAGGCAGTAATGCCGTATCCGCTGGGCAACATAATCGGCGGAGGAAAGCATGCAATAAACGGAACTGTGATGCAGGAATTCCTATCGGTATCATTCGGCAAGAGCTACTTCGACTCCGTTTCCGCAAACATAGGCGTGCACAAAAGAACCGGGGAGCTGCTCAAGCAGAGATTTGCAAAGTACCCGATAGGACTGGGTGATGAGAAGGCGTGGGTCGCCGCGATGAGCGACACAGAGGCAATAGAAATGTTGAACGACGCGATAGGCTACTCAGCCACAAAGACAGGCATAGAGATAAAGCCCGCAATAGACCTCGCCGCATCATCGTTCTATGAAAGCGGGACATACAACTACACTGACAGGAAGATGACAACCGATGAGCAGATAGATTTCATAGCAGACCTTGCGGAGAAGTTCTCAGTCAAGATACTGGAGGACCCCCTAGATGAGGGCGATTTCGAGGGCTTCGCCAAGCTGACCAAGAGAATAGGCAGCAAGACGATAATAGTCGGTGACGATTTGTTCGTGACCAACAAGGAAAAACTGGAGAAGGGGATAAAGATGGGGGCGGCAAACGGCATATTGATAAAGCCCAACCAGATAGGCACGCTGACGGACCTTATGGAAACGGTCGCGCTGGCTAAGAGGCACAATTACGAGACGGTGATATCCCACAGGAGCGGCGAGACCGAGGACACATCAATAGCGCACATTGCTGTAGGCCTGGGGATACACTACATAAAGACAGGAACGATCGGAGGGGAGAGGCTGGCCAAGCACAACGAGCTGATAAGAATAGAGGAACTTGAAGGTAATTGAATGGCAAAGATATTCCTGTTCAGGCACGGCCAGACCGATTACAATGTGAAGGGCATATTCTGTGGCTGGATGGATGATGCTGAGCTCACGGAAGATGGGATCAACGAATGCAAGGGGATAGCGGAGAAGCTAAAGGATGTCAAGCCCACCAAGGCATACACATCCGACCTAAAGAGGGCCCAGCGGACCCTGCAAATAGTGCTTGGGGGCAGGAAAGATGTGGTTGTAATAATAGAGCCAAGGCTAAGGGAAAGGAACTACGGGGAACTTACCGGCAAGAGCAAAACAGAGACGGCAAAGAATTACCCTGATGAATACCCGCTATGGCACAGGTCGTATGATGTCGCCCCTCCTGGGGGCGAATGCATGAGGGATGTGGAGAAAAGAGTACTCTTGTTCCTGAACGAAATGCTTCCTACGCTCAAAAAGGACGACGTGGTTTTCATATCCGCGCATGGCAATTCGTTGAGACCGATAAGGAGATACTTCGAGAAGATGAGCACCGAGGAGATGTGCTCATTCGAGCACGCGCTTGGCAAGGTATACGAATACGATATTTAACCAAAACAGAAGGGCGGAAATATCAAACAAATCTTGCCGCAGGTTGGTGGATATGCGATTATGATGAGGATTGTTTTGTCACAGTGGCCATGTCCCTTATGAAAGTTATTGCTTTCTTGTCTTCTCCCCTTCTAAGCATGTTAAGTAATTCGTTTCTTTCCATCTCCTCTGCTTTCGATTGGGATATTTTAGGTGCTACATAGCTTAACATCTCCAAACTAGCTCCATTATCCAGTAGTTGTGCATATTGCCCCTCAAGTGCTGTTTTGCTCCTCTCAGCATCTAACTCATACTTTTCAGAAAGGTGGGCGAGCCAGGTGTAATTCAGATCGGCCCTATTGGCAACCGAATCAAAAGCCTCTGTTGCTATCTCCTTTTGCCTATCTTTTGGTATTTTGAATTCCTCGAACAGCTTGTCAGGATTTTCTGATATCCTGGCTCCCATTAAAATTTCCTTTATCGCCTTCACCGCCGCGTCGTTTGCCATCCCCTTGAATTCATCAATGATTTCTGTTCCGTATCCATTGTTTTCAAGCACAATTGCCGCACTGCTTGCAAATCTTGCCGCGCCAAGTAAACCGGGCGCATCAGAGTTGAATCTCTGGAATGCCAATATCATGGCACCCCTTACCTTTTCTTGACCCAAGTTTTCAGATATTGCAAGGTTGGCTGCCTCATTAAAATCTTTTTTGATATTCAGTATCTGTTCGTAGCAGTCATTAGCCAAATTTTTCCTTTCTTCAGCTTCCAGCTTAAGCTCATATTTAATTTGGATATTAAATGCGCTAATTGAGTCACGCTCCCTTAAGTATTTGTATACAGTTAGAGCAATACTATTGATCTCATCAGGCCCAAATCCAAACTCTTTTGCAGTCTCTGCTGCTTCTCCATATTTATTATTCGACATTTGCTTTATCAGGGCCGCCTTAGTTGCATTATGCACTTTGTCTTCGCCAAGTTCAAACTTGACAGCAAGCCTTGCGGCAGCCAAGTTTGGGTCGTTTGAGTAATATCCACTCGACCTTGTATCAGCG
>Ga0187887_10004226_pt1 | contig 10823 bp, 9 predicted proteins | sample June2016WEW_7_10_FD_132977 | JGI IMG/M metagenome (GOLD analysis project Ga0187887, IMG submission 132977) | Peatland microbial communities from SPRUCE experiment site at the Marcell Experimental Forest, Minnesota, USA - June2016WEW_7_10 | ecosystem: Environmental > Terrestrial > Soil > Wetlands... | reverse complement strand
AGGTAGCTTATGGGAACGACACCTCCATCCTGGACATCGCGGGAAGCGCGGTGGCAGGCGAAACAGGCGGCGCGGGTGCAGCGGGATCAGTGGAAGGCCCAGATGCGCGCGCAAAAGGACTACTACAAGACGTATTGGCGGGGCTGGCACAGGCCATCGTTCGTGGGGCCACTCATCCTGCTGAGTTTCGGCATCATCGCGCTGCTGATGGAAACCAGCAAGCTGGATGCGGTGGAGTTCTGGGGCTGGTACGCGCGCTGGTGGCCGCTGCTGCTGATCGTAATGGGCGGGCTGCTGCTGGCGGAGCACTTCCTGGACTGGAACCGGCCGTGGGGCGGGCGACGCTCGATGGGTGGAATTGTCTGGCTGGTGATCCTGATGGTTTGCCTGGGATGGGTCTCGCGCGAAGGGCACCTGATGGGGCCGTTTTCGTGGGAGTTTTCGGGGGACGACCACGACAACTTCTGGAACTGGATGGGAGCGGAGCACGACAACGACGTGCAGATCGATCAGGCGCTGACGGCGGCGAAGCCGTCGGTGAGCATCAACGATCCGCAGGGGGACATCACCATCACGGCTTCGACGGATAACCAGCTGCATCTGCGGGCGCACGAGATGGTGCATCGCGATTCGGATTCGGAAGCGCAGAAGATTTTCACGCAGCTGAAGCCGAGGGTGGACGCCTCGGGTGGCGGCGCGGTGATCACGGTGCCGGAGAAGCAGGGCGCGCGCGTGGATCTGACGCTGGAATTGCCGGCGGCGGCGTTCGCGACGGTGACGGCGGGGCATGGCGACGTGACCGCGGATGGGCTGAACGGCGGCGTGCAGGTGACCGCGAATCATGGCGAGGTGAAGCTGGAAGATATCCGCGGGGACGCGCAGGGGCACATCGATCACGGCGACTTTTCCGCGCACAACGTGCAGGGGCGCGTACTGGTGGATGGTCATGGCGACGACGTAACGCTGTCGGAGATCCAGGGACCGGTGACGATCAACGGAGACTTCTTCGGGGATATTCATCTGGAGCAGATCGGGGCAGACATTCACTATCACTCAAGCCAGACATCGCTCGATATTGCGCGGCTGGCGGGCGCGCTGACGCTGGACAAGAGCGACCTGAGCCTGAGCCAGGCAGCGGGACCGGTGCGAGTGATCGCGCGCTCGAAGGATATCGACCTGACGCAGATTGCGGGCGACGCGCACATTGAAGACTCGAACGGCGACGTGAACGTGGTGGCGGCGAATCCGCTGGGCAACGTGCAGATCACGGATCACACGGGCAACGTGATTGTGACCATGCCGGAGAATGCGAACTTCAGCGTGACGGGCAGCACGAGCGGCGACGAGGCGGTAAGGACGGACTTTCCGCTGAAGATGTCGACCGACGGCGGGCGGCAGACGCTGGAAGGATCGGTGGGGCACGGCGGCGTCCAGCTGCAGCTGGAGACGGATCACGGCAACCTGGAGCTGCGGAAGGGCGAGAATGCGACAGTGGCGGTGACGCCGCCCAAGCCGCCGACTCCACCTGCTGCGGCGAAGCACTTCAAGGCGCCGGCTGGGGCAAAGTCGGAAGAGGAGTAGGACTGGCCGTCCAGGCACACGCGCTTCGCGCAGGGCGGTCCCGCTGATCAGGAATGTTGCAGGCGGGGCAGCGGCCTTACCTTGATGGTGTTGTGCTTCTGCACTTGCCAGAGATCGTACTGGGCCTGCATTCCGAGCCAGACCTCCGGCGATGAGGTGCCGAAGGCTCCGGCGAGGCGCACGGCCATTTCCGGCGAGACGGCTGCCTTGCCATTCAGCACACGAGAGAGCGTGACGCGGCCGACACCGAGGTGGTCCGCTGCCGCGGAGACGCTCATGTCACCGAGATATTCGCGAATGACGTGGCCGGGATGCGGGGGATTGTGCATACGCATGATCTGAGGCTCCTGCGCTAGTGATAGTCCAGATAGTTGACGAGGACCGCATCTTCGCCATCGAAGATGAAGGTCAGACGCCAGTTTCCGCTGACCGCAACCGACCAGTGATCCCGCAGCTTTCCCTGCAAACGGTGAAGCTTCCAGCCGGGCGCATTCATATCTTCGGGCTTACGGGAGTTATCCAGCATCGCCAGCTGAAGCCGGAGGCGTTTCGCATGTTTCGCCTGAATTCCCGCCAATGACCCGGTGCGAAAGAACCTCTCGAGACCCTTATGTTCGAAAGTCCTGATCACACATCACCAATGTATCGCATAGCGATACAGAAAACAATCAACAAGCTTTAGCCGGTCGAACGCGGACCCTAGCCGACTTTTTCGGCGGAGGCGGGGCGGGAGAAGAGCGGGCGGACGAGGTCTTCGATTTGGGCGAGGACTTCATCGAGGCTGAGGCTGGTGGAATCGATGACGACGGCGTCGGACGCGGGATGAAGTGGGGAGTTGGCACGATTGCGATCACGCTCGTCGCGCTCGCGAATCTGCTGAAAGACGACCGAATGCCCCGAGTTGGGCGCGGCGGAGGCGCTGGCGTTTTTCTCTCTGGCGCCGGCGTTCTGCTCGTAGCCTGAATTGGGCAGTCCATCCTTGCCGCCGGAGTTCTGCTCGTAGCGGCGCTGGCTGCGCGCTTCAGGCGAGGCATCGAGAAAGACTTTGACGTCGGCGTCAGGAAAGACGACGGTGCCGATGTCGCGGCCTTCCATGACCACGCCGCCGCGGCGGCCGAGGTCGCGCTGCAGGTCAACCATCCAGGCGCGAATGTGGTGGTGGACGCTGACGCGCGAGGCTCCCTGGGTGACGTCGGAGTCGCGGATGCGCTCGGTGACGTCGGCGCCGTCGAGAAAGACGCGGCTGCCGGAGCGGTCGGCCTCGAGGGCGATGTCGGTGTCGCGGGCGAGACGCTCAAGGGCGCAGGCGTCGTCGAAGTCCTGGTCGGACATGATGGCTTTGAGAGCGAAGGCGCGGTACATGGCGCCGGTTTCGAGGTTGAGGAGACCGAAGTGCTGCGCGAGATGACGGGCGACGGTGCTCTTGCCGGCGCCGGCGGGGCCGTCGATGGCGATGATGGGGCCGCGGTTCATTCGGAGTTCTCTTCCTGACTACGATTCTTGCGCGGATTTGGGTCGGCGGGAGCAGATTTGCGGAATTTGTTTTTCGGTTTGGCTGGACGGGCGGGATGCGAGCCTCGAAACGGGGGCCGACTGGATTTACCGGAGGAAGATTTTCCGGTGCGAAACGGACGAGCGGGGCCGTCGGCACGGGGCTTGCGGGGGCCGGGTTTTCCGGAGGCGGGTTTTGCGGTGCCGGGCCTACCGGGGCTGGGTCTGCTGAAACCGGATTTGCCGGAGGCGGAAAAGCGGGGCTTTGCGCCGAATTTCTTGTACGGGCGTAAGGATGCGGGGCGGGAGGGACGACTGTCGTCGAAGCGTGTCCCTGGGGTGGCTGATCCCTTGTTGGACTGAGGACGGTTTTGAGGGCGTGGAGGATTGGTAGGGCGCGGTCGATCGGAGGAGCGCCAACGGTTTTCGGGGCGCGGGCGTCGATCGACGCCAGGCGGACGCTGTTCTCCGGGCGCAGGCCGGTTGCGGGGAGGCCGACGATCGGGTGCTGAGCGGTCCCGGTCGCGACTGTCTTTGCGGAATTGCCCGCCGCGCAGAGGCGCGCCGCTCCGGCGTTGCCAGGGTTTTGCATCGGGGCGATGCGGACGACCGAAAGCCGGACGGGGACCTGGGGTCGGGCGTGCGCCGGACGGTGGGCGCGGGCCGGAGGCTGGACGCGCTGCGAACGCTGGACGGGGACCGGAGGCTGGACGGGCACCGAAGGCTGGACGCGGACCGGCGAATGGCTTGGCATCCTTGCCCCGGCGCTCGGGCGAGGCTTGGGGACGGTTGGCGGCTGGAGGTTTTTTCTGCCATGGGCCGCGGGGCCGGTCGCGGTCCGATCGCGCATCGGGGCGGGGCAGCTCCCAGCGAGTCGGGCGCGGCTCTTTCTTGAACGGGACGCGAGCGGGGGCGGGTGCTTCGCGCGGGGCCGGTGGCTGCTCCGGTTCGGCGGCGTGTTCGGGGAGCGAGCCTTCGACGAAGAGCAGGGTTTGAGAGGCGACCGACATGGTTCCAAGCTGGCGGGCGGCCGTCATGCCGTGGAGGACCTCGCGGATGCGCGAGCGGGAGGTGAGCGGCGAGAGGAAAATTTCAGCTTCTTCCGCGGTCGCGGCAACAGCGGAGCGGAGATAGATGGAGAGCAGCGCGGAGAGCGCGGTGGCTTGGGCGGTGTTGCTGCCGGTGGCGAGCTGCGCGGGATAGCGATCTTTCAGGAGGGACCAGCGGGTGGGTTGGCCCGTCGCGTAGGCGGGTGCAACGCGAAGGGTGGTCCAGAGCTCGATGAGAGCGCGGAGAACGGCGGCTTCGGTGAGTTCGCGGCCGAGGATCTCGCTGAGTTCGGCGGCGGATTTCTCGCCTTCGCGGTCGAGGGCTTCCCAGGTACGCAGGACGATGGGAGCGTTGCGGGCGTGGGGCGGGGACTTCCACTGGCGGTCGCCGCGCACGGCGGCGGCCCAGGGCAGGACGTCGGGAGTGATGAGGAAGTCGGGCTGCTCGGAGAAGGTCCCGAGGAGATTGAGGGGGATGGCGCGGCGTTCGGAGATGAGGCGGTAGGCGAGTTCCGTGGCGAGGGCGATGGCGGGTGAGGGCGGGGTGACGCTGGCCGCGCCGAGGCAGGCCTCAACGAAGGAAGGAGCGGGCGCGGGTAGCTGGGTATGGCGCGGCAGAAAAAGGCAGAGGCCGATGTCGTCGAGCCAGCGCGCGGCATCGTCGAGAGTCAGCAACGGGACAGCCGAGACGGTTGCGGCGGTCTGGTGCCACAGCGCGGCACGCGCGATTTGTAACTGTTGCTGATTCAAATAGAGCCCGCTTCAGCTGTTGAGATCGAGTGACCAAGGTCTAAATGCGCTGGAATGCGCGCTGAATGTCTTTCCATGAATATCGTAATGCAATGGGGCGGCCGTGGGGGCAGCTGGTGGGGTGGTCGGTTTGGGCGAGGGCGGCGAGGAGCCATTCCATGCGAGCTGGATCGAGGGGCATGTTGATTTTGATGGCGGCGTGACAGGCGATGGAGGCGGCGATACGGGTGCGGGCGGTTTCGAGGTTGTCGGACTGGGCGGCGGCGCCGGGCTGCTCGAGGACTTCGAGGATCATGCGCTCGAGTTCGGCTCCGTTGAGGCCAGAGGGCGCGGCTTTGATGGCGATGGTGTGGGGGCCGAAGGGTTCGGCTTCGCAGCCGTTGCGCTCCAGTTCGGCGGCGAGCGTGGAGAAGACGACCATTTGCTGGGGGAGCAGGTCGATGAGCATGGGCATGAGGAGGCGCTGGCGTTCGACGCGCTCGGTCTGGCGCTCGCGGAGGATTTTTTCGAAGAGGACGCGCTCGTGGGCGACGTGCTGATCGATGATCCAGAGGCCTTCGTCGTTGGTGGCGAGGATGAAGGATTCGCGCAGCTGGCCCAAAGGTTTGAGGGAGGCGAGGGAGTGGAGGGTGGGTGCGGGCTCGCCACCTTCGGGGAGGGTTGGTTCGGCGCAGGCGTGGCCGTTGGTGGATGCGGCTGGGGGAGCGGCGCTCGCCACGGTGGCGGCAAAGGGGAGATGGATTTCTTCCGGGCGGGGCTCGAGCGGGGCGAGGTTGAAGTGCGCGGTGTCGGTGGGCTGAGGCGGAGCGTCGGAGTCGGGGATTTCCGCGACGGGCTGGGAGTCTGTTTCCAAAACAAGTGAAGAGGAAGCGCGGGGGCTGTCGGTGAGAGCCGACAGAAAGCTGGCGGCGGGGCGGGTCTTCATCAGCGTGATGCGGATGCTTTCACGAATGAAGTCGTGGACGAGGGACTGCTGGCGGAAACGGACCTCAGTCTTGGCGGGATGAACGTTGACGTCGACTTCGTGGGGCGGCATTTCGAGGAAGAGGAGGACGACGGGGAACGAGGTGGGCGGGATGATGTTGCGGTAGGCCTCAACGATGGCGTGGATGATGAGACGATCGCGGATGAGGCGCTGGTTGACGAAGATGTAGATCGAGTTGCGGTTGAGTTTTTGCAGCGCGGGGCGGGAGACGAAGCCGCTGACGCGGAGGAAGCCGGGATCGGGCGGAGTGTAGTCGCGATCGCGGCGCCAGGGCGGTGGTTCGGGGATGCCGGCGTGGTCAAAGCGGCGCTCGGCGGCCAGGGGGAGGAGCTGGTCGAGAGTGTCGCGGCCGAAGATCTGATAGATGCGCTCGGAAGGCTCGCGCACCGGCGGCGCTGTCAGCAGCGCGTGGGTGGCGGAGTGAAGCTCGAAGTGGATTTCAGGATGGGCGAGCGCGTAATGCGTCACCAGCGCGGTTACATGAGCGAGTTCGGTGGTTTCGGCGCGGAGAAATTTGCGGCGGGCTGGCGTGTTGAAGAAGAGGTCGCGGACGGCGATGGTGGTGCCGGGCGGACCGCCGGAATCTTCGACGGCGAGGATTTTGCCGCCTGCGATTTCGATGCGGGTCCCGGTGGCGCTCTCGGGTGGACGAGTAACGAGTTCGAGGCGCGAGATGGAGGCGATGGAGGGGAGCGCTTCGCCGCGGAAGCCGAGGGTGGCGATGGAGAGCAGATCGTCGGAAGAGCGAATTTTGGAGGTTGCGTGACGCTCGAAGGCGAGCAGGGCGTCGTCGCGCACCATGCCGCAACCGTCGTCGGCAATGCGGATGAGGCGGCGACCGCCAGCTTCGATTTCGATGCGGATGCGGGTGGCGCCGGCATCGAGGGCGTTCTCCAGCAGCTCCTTGACGACGGAGGCGGGGCGGTCGACGACCTCGCCGGCGGCGATCTGGTTGGCGACCTGGTCGGAGAGAACGCGGATGCGGCCCATGCTGGGTCAAGGATATTCGCTTTGCGATGTGGAGAAGGACTAGATTTGCAGAGGATTGAGGGTAAGGAATTGCTCTGCGCTCGCGGCCTTGAGCAGAGCATCGTCGGCGCTAACGAAGCAGATATCCGAAACATGCAAGGTGTCCCGCATGACAACGCCTGTGGCCAGATGCAATGCGTCAAGGGCACGAAGCGGATGGCTGTCCAACACCAGCCGCGCACCCTCGATCACCGCAGGGATTACCGGTTGCTCTACGATTCGCGTGCATTCGGCTCTGAGGCCGTCGAGGGCCTGATCGGCGTCAGAGGGCAGGATGTCCCCTGCCCTTTGACGCCGCCGAATTGCTGACCGGACTTCCAGTGACGCCAGCGAGGAGACCAACTTGCGCGAATCATCCACCTGCTCCATGAGTCGGATTAGTGCCGCCGAGCCTTGCTCGAAGACAAACAGCTTTGCGAACGCGCTGGACTCCAGGAAGTAGTAGGTCAATCCGTTCCCCGGTCATGCAGAATAGTTGAGGAGAGCGGCTCGCCCTGAATGCGGACGGGGGAATAGCGCTGCCCCTCGATCTGATTCGCCGCTTTTGAGCGGTTCAATCGCACCGTAGTCGTGGGAAATGATGGAGAGCGTGGGTTCGGTATGCGGTTTGTGAGTATCAGGCCCTTCTGGATCGCTGCCGCGAGCACAAATTGACGCTGCTCGGGGTCGGATGCCCACGAATATCCCTTTGCTGGAAGCACGAAATCGCGGAACCTCTTAAGGCCGACGAACGCCAAGCCCTGGCGTTCCACTTCGCCCAGTGCCCGGCAGAGTTCCTGTTCACGCGAATCTGGCGAATCTACAGAAGGCGTGGGAGGATCTGAAAGCGTTGCATTGCGGAGATCGGCGCTGGCGGAACTCATCGCGGGGAACGCGACAGCGGCATTTGCCGGAAGATTGGATGGTCCCGTTTGCAGGCTCGCGAACGGGCGTGGCGGATTCAATGCATTCGTGTCCGAGGTCTCTGAGTGAGTATCCCTGTCGAAGGAAATAACGATCTTTCCGGTGTCCGGCGTCCAGTTGTCAGCTGAAGCACTGCGTCGCTTCCGGCGACCATTTTTGCCTGACTGGTGCAGTTCGACGACCAGGTGATAACCGGCCCAGATCTTCGCCGCTTCGGCCAGCTGTTGAGCAGTGGCGTTTGAGGGGTTGCCGCGGGCGATGGAAGGCAAAGCTTCCAATGCGTTTCGTAGAGATTCCTCGACATCGACGATAGTTTTGGTCTGCATGTGTCTAACCTCTAGATAAGTTTCTAAAGTCCAGAGAATTCGGCCAATATTCCGCACTTTCTCCAGCTATAGTTTCTATAATCCGCAAGAATATGCCTGTCAAGCAAAATCTTTTCGCGGGTGCCGCTCGCAGGCACTGCGGGGCGCAATGCAGCCGATGTCGGGATACGCGCTGGGAAGGTGGGGAGAAAAGGTTCAGTTCTGGACACCGAAGGGGACTGGCACCGCGATTGCGCGGGGTCGGCTCACGTGCCGGGGAACGCTGCCGAAGTCCAGAGTGTGCGGCTTCGCAGAGGCGAGGCGCCGGGCGGCGGGCCATGGACGTGGATCGGATTTCGGCGATGGGCGGGGTGGGGCAGGAGCAGAATCCGGCTTGGACGCGGGGCAAGACGCGGAGGCGCAAGTTTGTGGAGGAAGTGGAGCCCGAGGTTGAGGGTGAACGGGAAGCGGCGGAGCCGGTCGACGCGGATGAAGAGCACGATGGGGCGCTCGATTTGATGGCGTAGAACCAGCCTGTAGCCTGTAGCCTGTAGCCTGTAGCCGGTAGCGAGTACTTGCACAGCTGCGCTCGCTATTGCGAACGCAATATTGCGTCGGCGATCCGGGCGGCCTCGACGGCGGGGCGGACGTCGTGGACGCGGACGATGCTGGCTCCGGCGAGGATGGCCGCGGTGGTAGCGGCGAGGGTGGCGTTGCCGCGCGCGTGCGGCGGAAAGTCGGGTGGATCGGCTGCGGGCGGGTTGGTTGCGGAAGACATGGCCTGAGCAAGAGTACGGCCGAGGAAGGATTTGCGCGAAACGCCGGCGAGGATGGGCTGGCCGAGGGTGAGAAGTTCGTCCTGGTGGGCGAGGAGCGGGTAGTTATTGTCCCAGGCTTTGCCGAAGCCGTAGCCGGGATCGAGAACGATGCGGCTGCGGTCGATGCCGGCGCCGAGGGCCTGATCAAGGGAGTGGGCGAGGCCGGATTTCACCAGCGAAACGACTTCATCCTGGGGAAGATGGGGTTGCGTACGCCACTCGGGCGGGCGGCCACGCGTGTGCATGAGGACGATGCCGCAGCTGGATGGTGCGCAGGTGGCGGCCATCTCCGGGTCCCACTGCAATCCGCTGATGTCGTTGACGATTTCTGCGCCGGCGGCGATTGCGGCGCGGGCGGTTTCAGCCTTATAGGTATCAATCGACAGCACAGACACGGGACGTTCGCGGAGGATGGCTTCGAGGACGGGGAGGATGCGAGCTTGTTCTTCGGCGGAGCTGATGGGCTGCGTGGAGCCGGGGCGGGTGGATTCGCCACCGATGTCGATGAGGTCAGCGCCGTGGTCGAGCATGGAGAGCGCTTGTTCGAGGGCGGCATCAGGCTCGAAAAACGCGCCGCCGTCGGAGAAGGAGTCGGGTGTGACATTGAGGATGCCCATGACGAATGTGCGCTCGCCGAGCGTAAGGGAGCGGGTGCGGAGCTGCCAGGTAAAGCGAGGGCGGCGGACGAATGCCATACAGGAATCGATGCTACACTCGGGGGAAATTCAGCGAAGATGTGGTTAGCGATGAGACTGTCAGCGCATAAGCGGTTAGCCAGAATACGGTTGGCGCAATCCCTCGCGACATGTGTTCTGGCGGTGTTGCTGCCGATGGTCACCGCTCATGCGGCGACGAAGCATAAGGCGGCAGGGCCGGTTCACAAAGCGGTGACGCTCGATGCGGAGATCAGGCAGATCCTCGCCGATCCGGCGGTTGCGCGCGCTCACTGGGGGATCTCAGTGACGACGCTGGAGGGCAATGTGGTGTACGCGCTGAACGACGCGGAGTTTTTCGAGCCTGCGTCGAACGCGAAGCTGTTCACGACGGCGGCAACGCTGGCGTTGATTCCCGCGAATGCAACGTGGACGACGACCGCGGTCACGTCGGGGACGATCGATGCGAGCGGGACACTGACGGGCGACGTGCGGCTGCTGGGCGCGGGCGATCCGACGATGTCGGGGCGGACGTATCCGTGGGGTGGAAAGACGGAGCGGCCGAATCCGCCGCTGCAGGCGCTGGAGAGCATGGCGGACCAGATTGTCTCGAGCGGGGTGAAGACGATCACGGGCGATGTAATCGGCGACGACACGTGGTTCGTGTGGGAGCGGTACGGCGGAAGCTGGGCGTGGGACGATTTGCAGTGGGATTACGGCGCGCCGGTGTCGGCCCTCGCGGTGAACGACAACGTTGTGTATCTGAACATCACGCCTGCTGCGCCGGCAGCGGCGAACGCGGGCGCTCCGGCGGGGAGTGAGGGCGATACGGCGCAGACGGCGCCGATGGCGATCGCGTGGAATCCGGATGTGCCGTATTACAAGCTGGAAAAGTCGCTGACGGCGGCACGGGCGGGGGAGGCGGCACATCCGGGGATCGACCGCGCGCCGGGAAGTCTGGCGATCCGGCTGTTTGGCTCGCTGAGCGCCAACGGGGTGCATGAGGGGCTGGCGGTTGAGGATCCGGCGCAGTTTGCAGCAACGGCGCTGCGGCAGATGCTGCTGGCGCGCGGCGTGACGGTGACGGGAACAGCCACGGCGTGGCATCGGCTGCCGACAGATACGAAGAAGTATCAGGAAGAAGTGGGTCAGACCGTTGTACTGCGGCCGCTGGCGCTGACCACGATTGAGCCACCGGTGACGGGGCTGCAGGTGCTGGCAACGCATGTGTCGCCGACGCTGGCGGAAGATGTGACGGT
>Ga0187887_10004222_pt1 | contig 10825 bp, 9 predicted proteins | sample June2016WEW_7_10_FD_132977 | JGI IMG/M metagenome (GOLD analysis project Ga0187887, IMG submission 132977) | Peatland microbial communities from SPRUCE experiment site at the Marcell Experimental Forest, Minnesota, USA - June2016WEW_7_10 | ecosystem: Environmental > Terrestrial > Soil > Wetlands... | reverse complement strand
GGCCAAAGAATCCGCCGCCGTGCTCGTACTCGAACCCGCCGGCCCCCGCGGCGCCGTCAAAACCGCGCGCAAAGGCGTAGGCGAATACATTCTCACTGTGAAAGGCGTAGCCGCCCACGCCGGCCTCGACCCCGGCAAAGGACACAGCGCCATCGTCGAACTCTCCCGCCAGATCATCGCCGTCTCCAAACTGAACGATCTTCCACGCGGCCTCTCCGTAAACCCCGGCGTAATTCGCGGCGGAACCCGCACCAACGTGATCGCCGCCGAAGCCACCGTCGAAATTGACGTCCGCATAAAAATCGCCAGCCAAGCCGCCCCTCTCGATCGCAAATTCCGCGCCCTGAAGCCCTTCGACAAACATTGCCAGCTCACCATCGAGGGCGCCATCAACCGCATGCCCATGGAACGCACCGCCGGAGTAGCCGCACTCTACAAAAAAGCGCAGACGATCGCCAAGCAGATCGACTGGAAACTCGAAGAGTCCGCCGTCGGCGGAGGCTCCGATGGAAATTTCACCGCCGCCCTAGGCGTCCCCACGCTCGACGGCCTGGGCGCCGCCGGCCAGGGAGCCCACGCCCTTCACGAACACATCGTAATCTCCGAGTTGCCCCGCCGCGCGCTCCTTCTCGCCGCAATGATCGAGAGCGCCTGACCCGTTCGCATGTTTTTGAGAGGACGCGGCTTCAAACCGCGCCGTAAGTCGGCCTTTGACTCTACCGATGGGGTAGCCTAAACTTTTCCCAGACAACTTTCGACGGCCTCTGCGCTACTCGCAACCGTCCCACTGGAGCACTCATGGGCGAGTTTTCGCTCTGGCATTGGCTGTTAGTGATCGTCATCGCCTTCCTGCTGTTCGGCACCAACAAACTGGGCGCCGTCGGCAAGGGTTTGGCCGAAGGCATCCGCAATTTCAAAGAAGGGATGAAAGATCCCGAGCCCGAGAAACCCGAGCCCGAGAAAAAAGAACCGCCGAAACCGGAAGAAGTAAAAAAAGAAGAATCCGAAGAAGCGAAAAAATCCTAACCTTCCCCTCGTCGCCCACGCAGCATCTCGTAAACCAGCGCTACCGGCAATCCAACCACATTGCTGTAATCGCCCTCAATCCGCGGAATCCATCGCGAAGCCAACCCCTGAATCGCATACGCTCCCGCCTTATCCATCGGCTCGCCGGTGCGGATGTATTCCCAAATTTCTTCGCCGGACAACTCGTTCATCGTCACCAGAGTACTCTCGGAACCAGCGCTCAACTCTCGGTTCTCAAGGACTAAGTGGCTTGAGTACGACCGCGTGGAGCACAAAGCGGGCTTACTAGCCACTGAACCCTGACCACTGACCACAGGTCCTATAACGCACACCCCCGTAATCACCCGATGCACACGTCCCGAAAGAAGCCGCAGCATGCGGGCAGCATCTTCCGCATCACTTGGTTTACCGAGAATGGTCTCCTCCACGACCACGATCGTATCCGCACCCAGCACCACATCCTCAGGCCGTGTTCGCCAGACCGCCAGCGCCTTCTGGCACGCCAACAGCTCCGCACACTCGCGCGGCACTGGGCTCGGCAGCTCACTCTCATCGACATCGGACGGCTGCACGACGAACGGAATCCCCACCAGGCGCAGAAGTTCTTTGCGGCGCGGCGATGCGGAAGCGAGCACAAGCATGCGAGATGTAATTCTGAGGTGTAATTCTATCGAAAGCTCTTACGCGATCGTTCGCGTCTACGAGCCGATCAACTCGATCCGGTTTCCGAACGGATCACAAATGTGACAGCGCCGAACTCCCGGAATACCGTCGTCGGCCTTGACTTCGACTCCCGCTGCCCGCAGCCGCGATGTAAGACCGTGATAGTCCCGGCAGCGCAATGCCGGATGCGCCTTCTTCGCCGGGCGGAAATCAGCCTCCACTCCAAGATGCAGCTGCACGCTTCCACTCTCAAACCAGCATCCTCCACGCTTCGCCAGCTCCGCCGGCTTAGGAATCTCCGCCATCCCCAGCACATCGCGATAGAAACCGCGCGCCGTCTCCTCCAGCCCCGCAGGCATAGCCAACTGCACGTGATCAATAGCCGTGAAACACGCTTCATCCATGCTGACATGCTATCCGAGAACCGAATCGGTGGGACACTGCTGCCTGTTAGAATCAAGGTTTAAGCGCTCACTCATGGACGCCGCCTTCATCCGCAATTTCGCCATCATCGCCCACATCGACCACGGCAAATCCACGCTCGCCGACCGCCTCCTCGAACTCACCGGATCCCTCACCGCCCGCGAAATGCAAGCCCAGGTCCTCGATTCCATGGACCTCGAGCGCGAGCGCGGCATCACCATCAAAGCCCACGCCGTCCGCATGGCCTACACTGCGCACGACGGCCAAACCTACCAGCTAAATCTAATCGACACCCCCGGCCACGTAGATTTTTCCTACGAAGTCTCCCGCTCCCTAGCCTCCTGCGAAGGCGCCCTGCTAGTAGTCGACGCCTCCCAAGGCGTCGAAGCCCAAACCCTGGCCAATTCCTACCTGGCCATCAATCACGGCCTAGAAATCATTCCCGTCATCAACAAGATCGACCTGCAAAGCGCCGACATCCCCCGCACCAAAGAAATGATCGAAAGCGCCGTCGGCCTCGACGCCTCCGACGCCGTCCTAATCAGCGCCAAAACCGGCCAAGGCGTCCCCGACGTCCTAGAAGCCATCGTCAAACGAGTCCCCCCACCCAAAGGCAGTCCCGACAACCGCCTCCAGGCCCTGGTTTTCGATTCCTGGTTCGACCCCTACCGCGGCGTAATCGTCCTGACTCGCGTCTTTCAAGGCACTCTAAAAAAAGGAGACCGCATCCGCCTCTGGTGGAACGGCACCACGTTCGACGCCGAAACTTTAGGCGTGCTAACCCCCAAGCCCGTAGAAATCGATCAGCTGGTAGCCGGAGAAGTCGGCTTCATCATCGCCAACATCAAGAATGTCGCCGACACCAAAATCGGCGACACCATCACCCACGACGCCAACCCCGCCCTCGAAGCCCTCCCCGGCTTCGAAGAAATCAAACCCATGGTTTTCGCCGGCCTCTATACCATAGACGCCCACGCGCACACCCAACTCCGCGAGGCCCTCGAAAAACTCCGTCTGAACGATTCCTCTTTCTTCTTCGAACCCGAAAGCAGCGTAGCACTCGGCTTCGGCTTCCGCTGCGGCTTCCTCGGCCTGCTCCACATGGAAATCATCCAGGAACGTCTCGAGCGCGAATTCAATCTCGACCTAATCACCACCGCTCCCGGCGTCCGCTACAAAATCTACAAAACCGACGGCACCATGGTCGAAATCGACAACCCCTCCCGCTGGTTAGATCCCAGCGAGATCGCCAAAATCGAAGAGCCGGTCATCCTCGCCACCATCCTCACCAACGAAGAATACGTCGGAGGAATCCTAGAGCTGGTCGAAGAAAAACGCGGCAAGCAAAAAACCTTCGAATACGTCAGCTCCTCCCGCGTAATGCTCCACTACGAATTGCCCCTCAACGAAATCGTCTTAGACTTTTACGACCGCCTGAAATCCGTCTCCCGCGGCTACGCCTCCCTCGACTACCACCTGGCCGACTACTGGGAATCCCCCATGGTCAAGCTCGACATCCTCGTCGCCGGCGAGCCCGTCGACGCCCTCTCCATCATCGTCCACCGCGACTTCGCCTACGAACGCGGCAAACTCCTGGTCTCGAAAATGCGCGAACTGATCCCCCGCCAGATGTTCGAGGTCGCCATCCAAGCCTCGATTGGCGCAAAAATCATCGCCCGCGAAACCGTCCACGCCATCCGCAAAAACGTAATCGCCAAATGCTACGGCGGAGACATCAGCCGCAAACGCAAGCTCCTCGAAAAACAAAAAGAAGGCAAGAAGAGAATGAAGCGCATCGGCCGCGTCGACATCCCCCAGGAAGCCTTCCTGGCCGTCTTAAAAGTCGGCGAGGGCAGCAATTGAAAACTATCTCATCTCCAAAACTGGCTCGATTTATCCTGGCAGTTGTCGTATGCGCCGCCGGCCCCTGCCTAGTGGCACAGTCATCGCGAAATGTTAAAGGTCCAGTCGATGGGACACATGACGACTGGCCCTACTACGGTCACGACTCCGCCGGAACGCGCTTTTCCCCGCTATCCCAAATCAACCGTCAGAACGTGACAACGCTGAAAGTCGCATGGACGTTCCACGTCGGCGACATCTCCAACGGCACCGGCCACCAAAAGCGCAGCGGCCTCGAGACCACTCCGATCCTGGTCGATGGAACCCTATACCTGACCACCGCCTTCAACCGCGTCTTCGCGCTCGACCCCGAAACCGGCGCCCAGCGCTGGGTCTACGACCCCATGACCGAGATCGCCGGCGACTACGGCGACGGCCTGATCAATCGCGGAGTCTCAACCTGGCTCGACCCATCGCGCTCGAAAGGCAAACCCTGCCGCCGCAGAATTTTCGAAACCACTCTCGATGCCCGCCTGATCGCCCTCGACTCCCTCACCGGCGAACCCTGCCGCGACTTCGGCAACCACGGACAAGTCAGCCTCCGCGATGTAGCCCGCTACATTCCCGGCCAATATCACATGACCTCCCCGCCCGCGGTCATTGACGACGTCATAGTCGTCGGCTCCTCCATCGACGACAATTCCCGCGTCGACATGCCCAGCGGCGTAGTGCGCGCCTTCGACGCCCGCACCGGCACTCTACGCTGGAAATGGGAGCCGCTGCCGCCCAACAATCCCGAATCAACGTCCTCCGCAAAACCCTGGCGCACCGGCGCCGGCAACGCCTGGTCCGTAATGGCGACAGATCCCGACCGCGACCTAGTCTTCGTCCCCACCGGCAGCGCCAGCCCCGATTATTACGGCGGCCTCCGTCCCGGCGACGACAAGTGGTCCGACTCCATCGTCGCCCTACGCGGAAAAACCGGAGAATTCGTCTGGGGCTTCCAGCTAGTCCATCACGATCTTTGGGATTACGACTCCGCCTCGCCCCCACTCCTGACCACCGTGCAGCACGACGGAAAAACCGTGCCCGTGGTGATTCAAGGCAACAAGACCGGCTTCCTCTATGTGCTGAATCGCGACACCGGAGTCCCCGTATTTCCCGTAGAAGAGCGCCCCGTCCCGCAAACCGATATCCCCGGAGAAGTCACTTCGCCCACCCAGCCTTTTCCCGTTGCCCCACCAGCTCTAGTTCCGCAAAAACTTTCCCCCGACGATGCCTGGGGCATCACTCCCGAAGACCTCGAATTCTGCCGCGAGCGTCTCAAAACTCTCCGCAACGACGGCCTCTTCACCCCGCCAAGTCTGCGCGGCACTCTCTCCGTCCCCGGAAACGTTGGCGGAATGAACTGGAGCGGCTACGCCTACGACCCGCAACACGCCTTGCTAGTAGTCAACACCAACAACCTCCCCGCCCGAATGGGCCTGATTCCGCGCGATAAATATTGGGACGAAGTAGACAAGGACACCGAAGACGCCGATTACACCGAGCAGTCCGGAGGCCCCTACGGCCTGTTTCGCACCCTCATGTTCGCCAAAGCCCATCATCTCCCCTGCATCCCACCACCCTGGGGAACATTGACCGCCGTCGATATGACCGCCGGCACCATCCGCTGGCAGGTCCCCCTAGGCTCCCTGGCCCCCGGCAATCCCGCAATCCCCGTGGGCGCACCAAGCCTAGGCGGCCCCATCGTCACCGCCGGCGGCTTAGTATTCATCGCCGGCACAATGATCGACCCCGCCCTCCGCGCCTTCGACGTCGAAACCGGCAAAGAACTATGGAAGACTCAACTCCCCACCGCCGGCGGTGCCACTCCCATGACCTACCAAACAAAAAAAGATGGCAAACAGTTTGTAGTAATCGCCGCCGGAGGCCACAAGGGCGTGACCGAAGAACCCCAAAACGACTCGATCGTAGCCTTCACACTCCCCTAGCATTCGGCCGAAAAACTTCCAGGTGGGGTAGATTTTGGGTGGCGCAGCGCTTCCAGCGCCGCGATAAGTTCTCACTTTTCGGAAAGGGCTTTAGCCCCTGACGCCACGAACCTTTCAACAAACTCCGGGCCCTCCAGCAGATTGCAAACCCGGATCACAAATAACAATCGTCAGAATCAGCTTTCCCGCTGAAAGCTCAACCCCCCCGGCAGCCAGAAAACCCCCTAAAATCGGCCCGAAAACGAAAGTACCATGACCCCAAAATGTGCAAATCTCAAAATCGGAAAGAAATCAACCCCACCTAGCCCCCGGTCATGTTAATGTCTCGTGAATTGCATAACTGGTTACTACTCATGGCTTTAACACCCAGCCTCGCGCTTTCCCAAAACCGCCCGCCCGGTCCTTGCCGCCAGAAATCTTGAACACGGTTTTCAATTCCACAACCTTTTCCACAGGCCAGCCTACCTTTCCCGGCCTCCAATGCAAGCCCAACTCCCTAAGGCACTTACCCCGACACTCTACAGGGTTCCCTGTACCCCCGCCCCGCACCATTCCGTCGCCCACCAAGCCCCCGAACCCTCCCTGGCTCAGATCGTCGAAAGCCCTAGGGCCCCGTTAGTGCCGTTCCAGTCTCGTTAACACCACCCGCGTGATTTCGAGAAGAGCACGATCCAGGCAGCAAATATTTCTGTTCTTTAGGAGTCAAATTCCGCGCTCGAATTCCGCGGATATGGTTAGATAGAGGGCGATGAAATACTGCCGATTTCAATTCAATGGCCAGCCCCAGTACGGTCTGGTCGAGTCCGTTGGCGGGCGGGACGCGATTGTGCGCGTGCTGCTCAACGCTCCCGAAGAAGCCGACGGAGACATGGAAAGCCTGCGCACGCGTCGGATTGAGGCCATTCCGCTGGAGGGAGCGTCCCTGCTGCCTCCGGTGCGTCCGTCGAAGATTGTGTGCGTGGGGAGGAATTATCGCGAGCACGCGGCGGAACTAGGCCACGATGTGCCGACCGAGCCGCTGATTTTTCTGAAGGCCACGTCGGCGCTGCTGGCGCCGGGAGGGATTGTGCGCCGTCCTAAGATTTCCGAGCGTGTCGATCTTGAGGGCGAGCTGGGCGTGGTGATTGGCAAGACGTGCTACCAGCCGGCGCCGGATGCGGATATTCGGCAATACATCTTGGGCTACACGTGCGTGAATGACGTGACGGCCCGCGATCTGCAAAATAAAGACGGGCAGTGGTCGCGGGCCAAGGGTTTCGATACGTTTTGCCCTGTGGGGCCGGTGGTGACGGATGAAATAGATCCGTGGGCGGGTGTCGGTGTGCAGACGCGGGTGAATGGTCAGATCAAGCAGGATGGCAACACCCGCGACTTTATCTTTGCGCTGGACGTGGTGATCCGGCATATCGCGCAGGCCATGACTTTGTTTCCGGGAGACTTAATTCCTACGGGCACACCTGCCGGCGTGGGGCCGCTGGTGGCGGGGGATGTCGTCGAGGTCAGCGTAGAGGGAGTGGGAACGCTTAGGAATTCCGTGGTGGATGAATAAGGCGTCGGTTGACCCTCTGCTGAGTGGCGTTGGTGACACAGATGTCTAATTTCGAGGATTATTTCCGACTAGCCCATCGGGCCATCTGAATGCTGGATCAAGCCATCCGGTCACCTGGAGGTTTCGCCTTTTGATCCGAAATTTGCCCAAACCTTGGCAGCAGCGCTACGTCTAACCCTCGACGGAATTTCAAAAGCGAATCAAATGGAGCGATCTACCATGAAGCGATCTTCGTTTGCGCTGGTTGCGGTCACGCTGTTTGCTGCCGTCGGAATGAGCCTTCACAGTCAGGCCCAAACGCAAAGCCAGGCTCCGAGTCCGGCGCGCTCTCGATCCGATGAGATGTTGGAGCGGTGGAATGACATTGGAAACAAACTCGTCGCAATGGCAAAGGATTTTCCGGAAGACAAATACGACTTCAAGCTGCAGAAAGACCAGCGCACCTTTGCCCAGAATCTTCTCCACGCCGCTGCGCTGGATTTCGTTCTGATACGCCGGGTTTCCGGATCAAACGTCGGGCCTGACTTCGGCGAGGGCGACAATCCTTCGCGCGATGCTTTCAAGACCAAAGCCGACGTTGTGAAGTTCGTGCAGGAGGCCGTCACGGACGGAGCTCAAGTGATTCAGCAGCAGGGCGATGCGGGGCTGGACAACACAACCAAATTTTTTGGGAACCGGATGGCCCACAACTCCATGATCTGGACGTTCGCCATCGAGCACAGCGGCGAGCACTATGGCCAGCTTGTGGTCTACTATCGGGCGAACAACCTGGTGCCACCGGACTCGCGACGCTAATACCGCATTTGCGATTTGGCATCGGAAACGCCAATTAGATCGACACCATGAGACACCTCGCTTCAGTCCTCGCCATCTCACTAGCGATGGCGGCGCAGCCTGTCTCGGCGCAAGCGCCAATCTCTTTTCCTGACCGCATCGATCGAGCTGCAAAGTTCTACCGCAACCGCGACGGCTTTTCGGGGATGGTGGCCGTCGCGCGCGATCACCAACTCATCTTTCAACGCGGCTACGGCTACGCCAATCTCGAATGGCAGATTCCCTTCACGCCCGACACGCGCTTCCGCATCGGCTCCCTTTCCAAGCAGTTCACCGCCGCCGCCATCCTGCTGCTCCAGGAGGATGGAAAACTGAAGACGAGCGATCCCATCAGCCGCTTTTATCCGAACTCGCCCGCTACATGGAGCAATATCACGCTGCGTAATCTGCTGACTCATACCTCCGGCATTCCAGACGTGGACTTCGGTCTAATACTGAAATACTCGCCACACACTCCGGAAGAGCTTATGAAAGGAATCCCAGAAAAGCCTCTCGAGTTTCAGCCCGGCTCGAAGGTCGAATACGCCAACATCAATTACATGCTGCTCGGACGAGTGGTTGAACAAGCGAGCGGAAAGCCCTACTGCCAGTTTCTTGAGGAGCGCATCTTCCAACCGCTGCAACTCACCGAAACCGGTTGTGATTGGAACTCCACCCTGGTCCCGCACCGCGCCTACGGCTATCACCCCTCTGCCCACGGTCCAGTCGGAGTGGAAGACGACGATCTTTCAAGCCTGACCGGAGCCGGAAATCTCTACTCCTCAACCGGCGACTTGATTCGCTGGACTGAAGCCTTGCACGGCGGCAAAGTACTCTCGCAGGCCTCGCTGACCGAGATGGTGACTCCCTTTCTCGACGGCTATGGCTACGGTCTCCAGATCGATGGCGAAGGCCAGACTCTGGACATCTTCCACAACGGCACGGTGGATGGTTTTTTCTCCTGCCTGGATTACATTCCGGCGACAAAGACCACCGTCGTCGTCCTCTCAAATCTAGTCGCCGACGGCAACCGGACAACCCCAGGCACCCTGGCCCTCGACACAGAAGTTGTGGATCTCGCCATGAACGGCGACGCCATTCTTCCCTCGGAGGGCAAGGAAGCCAGCGTAGCGGAGAAGATCCTGCGCGCCTATGCCGGCCGCTATCGATCCAGTAATGCAGAACATCCACAGTTCGTGCTCCTGACTTTTGCCGACGGTCATCTTTACGTCCAGAATGAAGGCGCGAAGACCGAACCCGCGCGGATGATGGCAGAGACTCCGTCGAAGTTCTATCTCACCAATCAGGAAGTTGAGCTGACCTTCGATTCCGGCTCCGGCACCCTGCAGATCGTCGACTTCTCCGGCGTCTGGGGCGACGCCTATACCCGAGTTCCCGAGTCCCAGGCGCAGCCTATCAAGCGGGGGCAGAACTAAAGCGGCCAGTCGATAACGCTACCATTTCCCGCCCATTCCTAGAGTGCTTTGGTAACCACTCCGCCGATTACCGCTGTGACATTTACCTACCCCGCGCGCCCTCGTACTTTGTAGATCATGCGCCAGTCTGCCGCGGTAATGTGTCAGGACAAGCGATCTCTTGAAACGTTGAAAGACACTCTCGAAGAGCTCGAAATCGACTTGGTGAAGAGCCCGTCCGGGCCCGAAGCACTGGAGCTGGTCATGACCGGCTGTTGCTCCACCCTGATCGTCGACTTCGACCTACCCGGCGCCGAAGAAGTCATCCGCATGGCCGCGTTGCTGCCGCCCATTCAGAAACCCACGCTGCTCGCCGTAGCCAGCCGCGCGTGGCCCGGCACCGGTCAGGCTTTCCAGTCCGGCGCCAACCGCATCCTGTATCGCCCGCTCGAAGCCGAGCAGATTAAAGACGCCATACACTCCGGCAAGAAAACCAGAAAGCCCAGCCGTCGCAAGACCGCGCGTTACGAACTAAAAACCCTGGTCTATCTCGACCTCAAAAGTGGAACGCTTCCCGGAGTCAGCATCGACATCGGCGAGCACGGCCTCGCCGTCCAGGCCACCGAGCCCGTACCCATGAGTTCGAACCTCGCCTTTCGCTGCATTCTTCCCGGCACAAACCTCATGCTCCACGGACACGCCGACGTGATGTGGGCCAGCGACCAGGGCCGCGCCGGACTCTTCTTCTCCAAACTCGCCCCCACCGCGCGCAAACATCTCAAGCACTGGCTCCACAAGCGCAACGCCCACAACAGCTCTCATAAAAAAGACAAGCACCCCGTCTGCGATCTGCTCCCCCCCGAAGACGCAAACGTTTCCTTCGCCACCTCGGAATAAAGGGTCTCGAAAGGCATCCGCCGGGCTCCAGCCGCGAAGCGGCGAAAGACTACAGCCCACGGCGCAAGTCGTGGGTCAGAGATGCGGAGCGAGCCCCGAGGGGGCGAAAGAATTATTCTCATGCACTTTTCGTAGCCCGCGCTGGGCCGGCTTAGGTGCCCGGACATTCCGCTTAACACTTCTGGCTCGCGCTGCCTTAAAAT
>Ga0187887_10004216_pt1 | contig 10838 bp, 7 predicted proteins | sample June2016WEW_7_10_FD_132977 | JGI IMG/M metagenome (GOLD analysis project Ga0187887, IMG submission 132977) | Peatland microbial communities from SPRUCE experiment site at the Marcell Experimental Forest, Minnesota, USA - June2016WEW_7_10 | ecosystem: Environmental > Terrestrial > Soil > Wetlands... | reverse complement strand
CGGAAGGGAATCACCACCACCGCTTCCAGCGCAACCGCTTTCCCCGATCGTTCCGCCGGCAGGAATTTCCAGCGCGCCAGCGCGTTGGCGGCGTAAGAGTTCAGGCGTTCATCCGGACTGTTAAGCACGCGGATATTTCCGACCCGGCCATCGGAATGAATCACCGCATAGAGCGTGACCTGCCCATGCACGTCGTTGCGCATCAGTTCCAGCGGATAACCGGGATCGGATTTCTCCATGGGAACGGGCGCCAGCAAAGCCCCCTGCTTGGCATCCGGTTGCAGTTCGGCAAAGCGGATGACCCAGCTTCCCGTAAAAGAATTCAGGTTCGGCATGTTCAGGGTCATTGCATAAAAGCGGCGGTCCCCAAAAACCTGGTGATCGACGTCGGTGACTTTATCGTCGGACACCGGCGATGCCGTGCGACGGTTCGAATTGGCGCCGGTCGTGGTCCCAGACGGAGACAGGCTCGCCATCTCGCGCTCGTCCGCCGTGCCGGTTCCATCTCCGGCAGACTTGCCATTGCGCTCGATGGGACCGGCCGCGCCGGGAACAGCTCCGACATGCAGACCGGACGGGAGCGACCCGCTGTGCCCCTTGAATCCATCTCCCGATTTGGATCCCGCAATATTTGGGGTTCCCGAAGCGCCGGGCTTGCCCTGCGGGTTGGCCGCAAAGGCTCCGCGGCGATTTCCCGCGGGCACGGCAACCGGTCCGGTAGGCGCGACAGGATGAATGCCCAATGCGATCAGCCGTCCCTGCGCGCCGTTGCCACCCGCGGAGACGCTGGGCGGTGGTCCGACGGCTTGAACTCCACCTGCGAGGCCGTCTTTCGCGCCCCGGCCGCGCGCCGCCGACGTATGTTGCTCCACCACCGTCAACTGCGGCGCCGGAGCGACCACTTCGCTCGGACCAATATTGAGTTGCCCGGCATGACTCTTCGCCGATGCAGCCATCTCGGGTGGAGGCTCGACCACCGCCGTTTCCGGTCCCGCAACGCCGCGCGCGCGATCATGCCTCACGTCGTGAGGGGGCGGAACGATGTCCGATTTCATGGCGGTTTGATTCGCGTTGCGGGAGAAATTGGCCTCTGGCGCGGGCGCGACTACCTGCGTGTCGGGAGCGTTCACGCGTTTGGAGAGCGACCGGGTCGCATCAAGCGGAACAACAGGAACGACCGCCCCGTTGGCCACAATGTTCGGCAGAGGCACGTCATTATTCAGCTTGATGTCCGGAGGCACGACAATCGTCTGGCTGCGGTTGTCGGCCTCGCGCGGAACGGAGAGGATCGATTGCTTCGCAAAGGCCGGTTCTCCAGCCTCAGCCTTCTGAACTTGGGCCGTAACCGTATCGAGCGGCGGCAAATATTCTTCGGGAGAATACGTAACCAGGGACGAACGGTCGAATGGCGCGGGCGCCAGGATCTTCTGCTGGCGAAGCCAGGCGATTGAGAGACCCCAGATCAACGCGACCGCGGTACCATGCAGGACGGCCGATTGCAGGAAGCGTCCCCACGGGAGCCTTTGCTGGACGAAGACATCGTGCCAGAGGCTAAGTTCGTTCGCCGGAACGGCCGGCGCGGAAGCCAGGCGCGGGCCGAGATTTTCCTGAACCCCGCGCCGGAACTCCGGGCTGGCGGGATCGTTTTCGATCATGAGCCGAATCAGTTTCTTAGCGGGAAGTCCCATGCTGGATCCGATTACCCCTCTTAACCCACACAACGCCGCGGCCGGTACCCCAGCGCGGTACATCTGAGCTGGTTTTGGAGTTTCGCCGGGACGGTTGATGATTGCAACGATTATACGGGAAACCAATGGGGCGGAAATCGGATTATCATTGCCAAAACCTTATGAGTAGCGTCCTGCTTAACGAGGGTGGATCGCCCGGGTCAGAGCGATCGGAGTCCGTCCCGCAAAAGGGGACATCTCCGCTCTCAGTCGGGAGGCAGTTCGCCTTGATAGGCACATTGGCGACCTACTCCACGCTTCTGGTAGTCGGCATAACTCACCACGAGCCCTGGGCGGATGAGGCGCAAGCCTGGTTATTGAGCCGCGATCTCGGCTACCGCTACCTCATCTTTCATCAGATTGCTTATGAGGGTCACCCACCATTGTGGTTCACGATCCTTTGGATCGCAAACCATTGGTTTCATCCCCCGTATCAGTCCATCGGTTGGATCGGCGGCATCTGTGCGCTCGCCGGATGCTGGTTTTTTTGCCGGTATAGCCCGTTCCCGCTTTGGATTCGTGTCTTATTCCCCTTCACATATTTCATGGCATTCCAGTATGCAATCGTCGCCCGTCCCTATGTGCTCTTTCCGTTGTTCGCGTTTATGGCAGCCTATTTTTTTGCCGATGCCAACTGCCGTCCGTGGAGATTCATTGCCGCGCTTTCCGCATTGGCGCTGCTCTCCGCAACAGGCGTGATGCTTGCTTCTGGTTTGATGGCCGCGCGCGCATGGTATGCCGTCCGGTCGTGGAGACAGATTTCGCCAGACGCGCGAAAACAAATGCTGCTTGCCGCAGTTGTGTTCTGCCTGATCTTAGCTTTCGTCGCATGGGTCAACTGGCCTCCGTCCGACCGCAGCTTCGCAAGGTTCGACCGGCCGGCCAACGAAAACTCGGGCCTCCCAAACCTTTCTCGTGAAACCTCGCTCGCTTTTTTCGGCTCTACTATTCCGTCCGTCGTTTTTCTGTTAGTAGTCGGAGTGTGGTGCGCCTCCCGCCGGTGCTTTCCCCCCTTCGTGCTTTCCACGGCATTGGTGCTGCTTTTCTTTTTCAAGGTATATGCCAATTTATGGCATTCCGGAGCACTCACCATAACGATGATCACGGCTCTGTGGATCGCATGGCCTGGCGAGGATAACGCTGGAAAGCGCCCAATACTTGAAAGCGCGCTATATGCTCTTGTTTTACTAGGACTGAGCTGCCTGTTTGCTGTCCAGATCTACTGGACCGCACGCACCCTGGCGATGGATTACACCAGACCCTATTCCGGCAGCCGCGACGCTGCGAACTTTTTGCACTTGGTCGGCGCGGATGTGACCAGTACCTGCGGGATTGGCTTCCATGCCTTGGCAATTCAGCCATATTTTCGAGAGAACATCTATCAGAACTGGCCAAAGGGTGAGGCCTTCTGGAGGCTCGAAAACGGGAATCGCAACGATCAGATGTGCTCCCATCCGTTGTGGGTGGTCCTGCCCAGATGTTGCACTTTCGACCCCGCTAAACAGCGGTTTGATGGACAGGATCGTATTCTGCGCTCGCTCGGTTATAAACCCGTGCACGTTTCAGAAGGATCACTGTTTTTCGAGGGCCGGGAGGTTGAACCCACCGATTTCGTTATCTACCAACTACGAACACAGTAAGGCACGGTGGTGGCTCTTTTCTAAAAGACAAGAACAGACCACAGAGCTGCCTGGTCGCGGCGGAGTCCGATCTTCCCCTGCATTCCGCAAAGGGCGCGAAATGTAGAATCGGCCACTCGCCTCAATCCCCAAAAAGCATGATCAAGCAGTCAATGAAACTCCAGTCGGGAATAGATTTACATATCACACCCTGTCAAGCCCCATTTTGACGCCCGTAACCGCCCTAACCCCATCCCTGCGTTGCCTTTACCCTCACTGTACATACATCCGCGTATTCCAAACTAAATGTTGTTCGCTCTTCGTTCGCTTTGTGTACGTACAAAAATACATGCATAAAGTTCCAGGTGGACATTCGTCGGGGCGGAACGATTCAGGGGGTCGTGGTGGGATTCCAGTCGGGGCCGAAGCCGGTGGCGATAAAAGTCCAGGTAGACCCGCTGGTGTCGGTGAGGGTGACGCCGACATGCTGCATGTCATTGGGACAAAAGAGGAAAACCAGGATCTTGGTGACGTCCGGCGAGCCTTTGGGCACGCCCACCGTGCACTCGGGATGAGAGGCGATGCTAAGGTCGGTTTCAACCTTGCCGGGAGTGTAGGCGTCGGTCGAGTAGGCGTACAGATGGCGAAGCGTCTGGGCGGGATCGGCGGGCAAGGGCGAGAGTCCGCGCGAACTGTAGACAGTCTGCCCATCGGCGCTAATCCCCGGGTCCGCATCGCCATACGGCTCCATGTTCGGCGGCGTACAGTTGGTGCCGCCACCGGAAACCTGGGTTCTGGAGGTACCGTCGGGACGGATCTTGTCAAGGCGGACTTTGAAGCAGTTGTTGGTCGTCTGTTTGACCACGAAGTAAATCCAGTTGTCGCTGGACCAAGCGATGTCGTGCCAGATGACATCGTCCGGCGCGCCGCTGGGCTGGCCGACAAGCTGCTGGCCGGAGCCGTCGGCGTTCATCAGGTAGAGGGCGGTGCCGTCGTAGTTGCCGAAGGCGATCTGTTCGCCATCGGGCGACCATGCGGCCTGGAAGCCGTTGCCCAGGGTGGTCAAGCGGGTCTCGGCGGCGGTGGCGAAGGTGTAGGTGAAAATGTCGTCAACGGGCGCGGGGTCGCCAAACTTGCCGGAGAGGAACTTGGTGTAGACGAGCCGGGTGCCGTCGGGCGAGAAGTGGGCGAGGAACTTGTTGAGGCCGTCATTGGTGATCTGGACGATGTTGGAGCCGTTGAGGTTCGCGGTGAAGAGTTCCTGGGAACTGACGGTGCCGGGCACTCCGGGGCCTTCGAAAACGATCTGGGGTTTGGCGCCTGGCGTAGAGCCCTTTGTTCCTCCGCCGCCGCAGGCGATGAGAGCGAGGAGCAGCACGAACGGGAGAGTGTGGACGAAGATGCGAAGGTTCATGGCGACCCCGGGAGCTGTTTGTCGGATCTGGAGTTCGCAGTATGAGTGTGCTAAGTCGGCCGCTCATAGGACATGAGAGGAAAAATTCGTGGCGGGAGTGGGATCGTCGGGTGCAGCCCTGAGGCATTTTTAGTTTCAGGAAGCCCTATGCCCGCCTACACGATGGGCAGTGTCGAATCAGCGGCCCACGGTTGTGGGAGGCTGGCCTTCGAGGGCTTCGAGGTGACGGATCTCGGCTTCCAGCCAGGTTTTCAGGGCGGCTTCGACTTCGGCGGGGGTATACTGGCGGCTCATGCTGTGGACGGATTCTCCCTCTCGATTCAACGAGATAAAGTGGCACGCGTTCATTTCCTGATGGAAACGTTCGGGAACGAACTGGAAAAGCCAGCACTGCGCGCAGGGAGTGGTGCGCTCGACATCCAGGCGATTGGGGCAGGAAGGCGAGTCGAGGAACATGGAAACCGGACGCCATGGGATGGCGCCCCCGTAGCCGCCGCGCTCGAGAAACGCCAACTCCTGCTTCAGCAAGTTGACGATTTCGCGTCTGGATTTCGGCACAAACGCCTCCGGACAGGTACACCTGTCCATGGGGGATTTCCGATCATATTGTGGATTAATTTCCAACCCTGATGCCGTGACAGCACACACTTCCGGTGGTGACGAACCTCACAAGAGGGATGTCCGGGAGGGCAGAATTTGGGGCAACAATAAAGTGCCATATTTATGGCACTTGCGCGTCCGAGTGTGCTAGTCACAAGGTTGGGGAGAACGGGGCGTGTTTCCGGCTGGGTGGGTAGCGCCAGCTTAGGTCAAAGGCTCGGATCCCAACTCCCGACTGGGCTGAAACTGGAATGCCCCGGTCGTGACTTCCTGGAGGAGAGGGCTCGGGAGAACGTAGGGATCCTTCGACTCCGCGGGAACTTCACTTCCTGAAGTTCCCGCTGCGCTCAGGAAGACCTCGTTTAATAAAGTGACAGCCTCCCAGGATGATTTCGGTTCTGAGTCAGTTGGTGGAGAGGTGAAAAAAGTCACACTCTCATGGCGGGCTCTGGAGCACCATGACATCATGGGTATCAAAAAGCGCCGCCCCCGCCTCCGCCGAAGCCGCCGCCGCTGAAACCTCCACCTCCGAAGCCGCCGCCTCCGCTGAAGCCGGAGCCCCCGGAACTTGCCCTCGGCGAGGAGACGAAGACCTGGTGCATATCGGTCGCCATGCTGTGCATGGAACTGGAGAAAAACAGGGGGCTGAAGCCGACGTATCCGTTGGGGGAGGCGTACCAGGTGGGAGGATCTTTCACGATGCCGTCGAAGGCCTGCGCCCAGTGGTGTTCGACGCCGAGCGCCATCGCATACGGAAGAAACCGTTCGAAGGTGTCGGGCGGCATTCGCTGGATGCGGTCTTTGTCGACGCGATTCATGAACTCCTGAAAGCCGAGGACGGCGATGTGCAGGCGCGCGCCGGCTACGGTTTTCGCGGTCATCTGACGCGCGAACAGCCACCAGACCAGCGCGGAGACTAGAACGCTGACGACCACGAGCGGGATGGAGTTGAACAGGTTCATCCATCCGAGGACCTGCAGGGCGACGGCGAGGATGGCGATGGTTACTCCGGCGGCGATGCTGTATCCGTTGGCCGACTCGGGGTCGAGCGTGTAGACGCCCTTGTTCTTCAGTTCGGCCATGATGTCCTGGCGAATGACTGGGATCGCGGTGTAGAAGCGGTTCTTCAGGCTGGAGAGGCGCTCTTCGGTGCCTCCGCCCGCGAAAATGTTGGCCAGCATGACGCGTTCGTGGGGAGCGAGATCCGGTCCCCAGAGAGTCTGATCCTTGAGCAGGTGGAAGACGTAATCCTTATGGTGAAAGACGAGGAAGGTGTCGACTTTTTCCTCGATCTTGATGTAACCGCGAACGGCCAGATCGACGATGGTCGATGTGATGTCGCGAGGGTGAATGCTGTCGTCGAGCATGGTGCCGGCTTCGGCGGGCGACATGCCCTTGGGCGGCTCGTATTGCGGCGCGACGGAGATGCCGGGATCGGGATCGCGTCCCACGGAATACCAGAGGCTAGCCATGACTGCGAGCGTTAACAGAGGCAGGAAGAGGATGGGATTGCTGCCTAGAAACCATCCCAATTTTGTGATAGCGCTGGGAGCTTTGACGATTCCCTGCGGGATGTAAATGTCGATGGTGAGGCCGCCGCGCATCGGCAACGGGCGTGTGGTTTCGACGGATACGTCGGCGCCATTTACCTGGGTGTCGGCGGCGCCCTCTTTGGATCCATAAGCACCGGTGAAAGACTGGGCGCGCAATCCGCCCGCAGCCGTCTCGGGCAACGTGACGAAGGCGGAAGCGTGATCGATGGGAACAGGCCAATCGTTGCCGGTGACGTTCCAGTAGAACTCGTCGTATCCATCGAAGTAGCGAATGCCGTTGCGGACGGTGTAATCGAGGTTGACGACGCGGGTGGCGTCGACGGCTCCCGGAATGTAGATCTTCAGATCGCGGTAGTGTCCGGATTTGCTGGAATCGTATTTCAGCTTGTTGCCGTTTTCGTCGGTGACGCTTCGCACGTTGAGGAAGAGCGTGTAGTTGGTGCCGTTGGGTCCGGGATATTCGACGGGGATGGTGCGGTGAATGCCGTGCCACGTGCCGTTGAATACGACGGTGATTTTCTCGCTGACCAGGGCCGAGCCGTCGGTACCGATGGCGATGGAATCCTTGAAGTCGGAGACGTGCCAGTTGTGGGGCTGGGCGGATGAGGATTTCGCCGCCAACAAAGTACCAAGCAGTAAGACGAGAGTCCTGATCAGGGTTGCGCAGTGCGCGAAGCGGCGGTGGGAGGGTCTGATATCGGACAGGGAATAGGGGTCCTTCGACTGCACAGGCCGATTCGCTTCGCGGATCGACCTGTTCCGCTCAGGATGACTCGGAGGGAAGTGTTGCGACCGGAGCTCCCGATTGGTGAATCGCTGGGTGGGCATTGCCTAGAATTTCACGGCTACCGGCTCGCGGTCGGTGGCGGCGGCTTCAAAGAACTGGCGCTGCTGGAATCCGAACATGCCGGCCAAAATGTTGGTGGGGAAAGACTGGATTTTGGTATTCAGATCGCGCACGACGGCGTTGTAGTAGCGGCGGGCGTTCTGGATGGCGTCTTCGGTCTGGCTGAGAGAGTTCTGGAGCTGGGTGAACTCCTGCGAAGCCTGGAGCTGGGGATAATTTTCGGCGACGGCGAAGAGGCTCTTGAGGGCTTCCGTGAGCTGATTTTCGGCGACGGCTTTGTCGGCGGGTCCGGTGGCCTGCATGGCCATGGAGCGGAATTTGGCGATGTCTTCGAAAGTGCTTTTTTCGTGAGTCGCGTAACCCTTGACGGTTTCGACGAGGTTGGGAATCAGGTCGTGGCGGCGTTTGAGCTGGACATCGATATCGGACCAGGCGGAATCGCAGCGGACCCGCAGCTGGACGAGGCTGTTGTACATCCCGATGGCGAAGATGCCGAGCAGAACGATGATTGCGAGCAGAGCGAAAACCATGGATTGACCTCGATTGCGATTCAAGGCGACGGTAACAGCAAAGGTTCAAAAACTCAAGGTTCGGGAACTCAATGTTTCAAGGGGTTATTGCTGGGGGGCGAAGTAGCCGCGGCGGGCTCGGACTTGCAGGTCTTTTTTCAGGGCAGTGATCTGGATGGAGTGGAAGCGGCCGTCGGCATCGAAATCGGAAGGCTTGTAGGAAACGTCGTACTGGCTGCGGAGTTCGTCTTCGATGGCGGCGAAGGAGTGGGTGATGTCCTTCATCTTGTAGGGGAAGAAGGCGCGGCCTCCGGTCGAGGAGGCCAGATCTTCGAGGACCTTGTCGCCACGCAGGATCAGACCGCTGTCGTCGGTGGAGATGGCGTAGATGAGAACTTCGGCGCGCTGGGCCATCTCGATGGCTTGCGCACGCGTTACCTCGCTCTGATTGTCTTCTCCGTCGCTGACGACGATGATCGCCTTGCGGATGGGGTGGTCGGAATGTTCACGCAGCAACTTTTCCTTGCAGGCCTTGTAAATCGCGTCGTAGAGCGCCGTGCCTCCGCCATTGCTCATGCGCTGGACGCCGGCGGCGAGGGCGGGAACGTTGTCGGTGAAATCCTGGGCGAGGTGGCTTTCTTTATTGAAGCCAACCACGAAGGCTTTGTCGTAGCCGGGACGGATGATGTGCTGCAGAAATCCGATGGCGGCTTCCTTCTCAAAGCCGAAGCGACCTTGCACGGAGCCGCTGACATCCATGAGCAGGCCCAGTTCGATGGGCAGATCGGTCTCACGCCGGAAGGCGATGATGGATTCGACGGGCTTGTGATCGTCGAAAATCGAGAAGTCGTTCTGGTTCAGATTGCGGACAAACTTGCCGTGGCGATCGGTGGCGATGAAGAGAACGTTGACTTCATCGACGCGCTTGCGGATGGTGAGGACGGAATCGTCGGGAGTGGTTTCGGTGAAGGAGGAGTTGCCGACGCCGACCATTACGGCTGACGCGGGGACGCCGTACTTAGCGGTTTGCGCGAACGCCACGATGGAGGACGCTGCAAGCAAAATACAGGCTACGAAGCGCAGGGTGGTTTTTTCAAACGCCGCTGCGAACCGGGATTTGATCGACTGTGTCATGCTGCGGGCAGTTTTACCCACCATTGCTTGATGCACGTCCAGGGCCGAAAAATGCGGATGGGCCCTGCGCATGACTGTATGCTGCGAAGGGCTGCAACTCCAAGTTACAAAAGGAGCACGCGGGCCGTGCACAGTGTAAATGCATGACGATCAAGGGCTTGGCCGGGAGCTTGCCGACAGGGCGTAACTACCGGGGAAATACAGTAGCACGAAGCGGTTTTGCACCCCACTTTCAATGCGGGAATTCCCGAGGATTTTTTTCCGGAATGGGAGGATTCCGTGCAAAAAGTGCTGTGCGGGGATGGGACCGGGGCTGGCTAGGGAATAGGGATCCTTCGACTCCACATGACGACCCGCTTCGCGGTTCGTCATGTTCCGCTCAGGAAGACATCGCTGCTTGGCCGATTACATCGCTGCTTGGCCGATGACATCGCCGCTTGCCGATTACATCGCTGCCGGGTTGATGATCGCGAAGGTGGTTGCGGCTTCCACGGAAAGTTCTTAGCGGGCGGTGTGGGCTTTTGATTGTAGTTCTTGTGCCAGGATGCCTTCTTCTGGCAGAACGTCTTCGGGGCGGGGAGGCGTTTTCGGGAGGGAGGCCATGAGGCGGCGCGTGTAGGGGTGAACGGGGGCGGCGAAGATTTGGGCGGTCGGGCCGCATTCTACAATTTCGCCTTCGTTGAGGATGGCGATGCGGTGGCAGATTCCGGCGACCGACGGGAGATCGTGGGAGATGTAGAGGATCGACATGCCGATCTCGCGATTCAGGGTGGCGAAGAGCTGGAGGATCTCCGACTGCGTGATGACGTCGAGCGCGCTGGTGGCTTCGTCGGCGATCAGGAGCGCGGGGCGGTGCAGGACGGCCATGGCGATGAGGACGCGTTGCGCTTGTCCTACGCTGAGTTGCGAGGGGTGTTTTTGCAGGAAGTCGGGGTCGGCGGGCAGGCTGACGTTTTTTAGAGCCTGCTGGATGGCTTGCTCGCAGTTGGCGGTAGTGGCGGCGGGATCGCGATGGGCGCGCCAGGCTTCCCGCAGTTGGGTGCGAATTTTCAGCGCGGGATTGAGCGAAGCTAACGGGCTTTGCAGGACGAGGCTTAAGGAACGTCCCCGGAGGTTGCGAAGATCGCGCTCGCGCATTTGGAGCAGGTCGGTTCCCTGAAAATTGATTGTGCCTTCGACGGTGGCGCGGTGGCGGGATAGGAGGCCGAGGATGGCTAGGGCCAGAGTGCTTTTGCCGGAGCCGCTCTGGCCAATGAGGCCGACGACCTCGCCGCGGGCGATTTCTAGAGCGCAGGCCCGCAGGACCGGAGGTTTGCCGGGATAGCGGACGGTGACCTGGGCGGAGAGCAGGCGGGAAGAGCTATCGGGAGTGGCGGGGGTGGTCATTCGTTAAGTGATGTTGTCATGCCGAGCGTTTGAAGTTTGCCGCAAAGTG
>Ga0187887_10004214_pt1 | contig 10844 bp, 14 predicted proteins | sample June2016WEW_7_10_FD_132977 | JGI IMG/M metagenome (GOLD analysis project Ga0187887, IMG submission 132977) | Peatland microbial communities from SPRUCE experiment site at the Marcell Experimental Forest, Minnesota, USA - June2016WEW_7_10 | ecosystem: Environmental > Terrestrial > Soil >... | reverse complement strand
CACCGATTCGGACACCCGATCCTCTTATCGTTGGGCGCTACCAGGGGTTCCAGGTTCTCATCGACGGCTATTTCCGCGGTCTCCTCTTCATGCGGTCCGCATCGCCCGCCGAGCGCATTGCTGTCCTGGTGCCCGTCCCACTCGCCGGATAAGAGTTTTAGACAACGGATCGCGGCAACCGAAAACATGCGCTGCAATGCCACGGTCTGCGGAACACTGAGAGTTCTAGGCTCCGGTTCTGTCACCGCTACGCCGCCGGCGCCCCCTGACGTACGGCTGGCACGCCGCGAAGTTTCAGGAACCGTCTACTACCTTGCGTCAAGCGAAACCATCTGGAGAGTTCGGCCAGACTGGTTGACGAACAGCGACGCGCGTCCTTATTCTTGTTCAGCAACGAGTCCCGCTGCCCTATTTTTGCACTTTCTCCAATCGCAGCATTCAACGACTCTACAATCGAACTCGCATGCGGCCAATGCAGCCGGGAAGTTTTGAATGATATACTTTCGAAGCAACCTCTTTAGCCAGCTTGCCACGATACTTTCCCCCATCTGGTCTGCAAACTGATGTAAACAAATTTGTCAAAACGCAGCCTTGCCATAGATCAAACTCTCTGAAAAACGCGGTCGGCGGTTATCCCATTCAAACTGCTGAAGAATCACCGAGCAACAACTAGTCATATCCCGTCCGGATGATAAGATTGCCATATGCAGATGACCCTCCACATAGACGACGGTGTCATGGCCCCGCTCAAGCGCGAGGCTGAACGCCAAGGCCACACCACGTTGGAACTGTTCGAGGTGGCGCTACTCCCGCTGCTCCGCTCAAATCGGCGGCGCAAGAAAATCGTCGCCCTGCAGACGTTCTGCGGCGGTAACATACCGGTCGATATCTCCGACCGCGAGGCCGTCTACCACCCCACTGAAGCCGCTCGTTAATAGCATTCAATGTCGTTTGCCGCGCCAATTCAAATCATCGAGCTCGATCGTGTGGAAATCACGGTCGAGCGGTGGCAGTGGGAATTTGCCATCAGGCAGCGCATGGAGATCGACCAGCACTTTGCCCGCCGGCAGCGGGAGCGGCCCACCATCTGGAACGGCCGCGTGTTCCTGCTCAACCGCTACGAGATCAGTGCGGGTGTGCTGCAGGGCTCAAGTTTCGAGACGGATTACGCCAGCTTCCTCGCTTGGTACGATTGGGGCTTCCCGGACGCCGGCGTCTTCAATGTGTTCGCTGCGGCGGCGCTGCGGGCGGCCGATGGCGCCTACCTCGTCGGTGAGATGGCCCCGTCTACGGCGGCGGCGGGACAGATCTATTTCCCTAGCGGCACGCCGGACCGCGAGGATGTCGGCGCGGAGGGTGCGCTCGATCTTGCCGGCAGCGTCGGCCGCGAGCTTCTGGAGGAGACCGGCCTGGACATCGGCGCGCTTGCGGCTGAGCCGGGCTGGACGTTGGTGCGCGACAGCGGCTTTGTCGCGTTGATGAAGCGCCTAACGGCATGCCAGAACGCGGCAGAGCTTCGCTCCCGCATCATGCACCATCTCGCCAACGAGGCACAGCCAGAGTTCTCCGATATCCGCATCGTGCGCGGGCGTGCCGATCTGGACGCGCGAATGCCGCGCTTCGTCATTGCATATCTTGAAGCCATGTGGCGCCAATAAGGACCTCGGCGATCTTACTGTTCCACAAGGCAATCGCCTCGAAGCTCTTAAAGGCAATCTTGCCGGCAGATAGTCAATTCGCATCAACGACCAATGGCGGATCGTTTTTCGCTGGACCAGCGCTGGACCCGAGGAAGTAGAGATCAGGGACTAAAAAGCGCGCCGCAGAGGAACTCCCGGAAGCATCTAGCGCCCGAACAGGGTTCACGAATGCGCGGTTTGACGAAACAAACCCAATTCTGCTGTACAATCTCCCTGAGGATAATGATCTTCATACCACGCGCCTTGTCTACCGTTTCTCGCATGGTTGTCGGCCCTGATGTGAGGAGTCGATGGTTTTTGACATTCCTAACCGCGCAAGGGCGGTTCGTGGGACTACCGCCGTTTGATATTCCAATCTTGCGGGTGCGCGGTCACGTGCTATACTGAGTCGGCATACCGCGAACTCGATGACGTAGTCGGCTGCATCGCGAGATGATAACCGATGGGGTGCCCCTGTTAGTGGCGCCTCGACAGCGTTGAGGCCGTCGAGTGCGAAGTCGGCCAGTCGTAATGAGCAACGTGTGAGCTAAGTCATCGGATTAACGGGCGATAAGGATCCGAGTTGGGTAGGTTTTTGGTCGATCATGCTGTGCAACCGGCAGCCGAAGAACTATACCCGCTTTGGCCAATCAATCGCCTCCAGTGCCGTCCGTTGCCATGTGATGACTTCTAATCTAATTGTCTAATACAAGTCCGTACCGCGCACCTGTCTTGTAGGAAGGTCGCAAAAGGCCCGAAATCCATTTAGTGCTGGGTTTATCCGGGGAATCCCGGTTCGTCTGCGATTCACGATGCGCTTACTCGATTGGGTTCTCCGCAGAGATGACCGTTCCGCGTCCGAGCAATCCCGGCAGCTCAATGAGCTGGTCGAATCCCTCGCGCCGGATCGCAGTCGGGCAGTCAGTGAGCTATCGGAATTCCTGGCTCGAATTATAGAGGTTGATGGGCGGCTGCTGGGAATGGCCGCGGTGCAGGCGGCAGACGTTGCTGCGCGGTTTTACGCCAATACTAATGGCAAGGTCGATCTCCGCTCACCCCGTGCAGCGCTGGTAACGCAGCCGACGCTTCTTACCGAACTGGCCGAATCCATCACCGAGCTTCAAAACGCGGGCAATCTATTCGAAGCGCTAGGCCCGATAATTTGGATCAACACCTTGCGGGCTGAATTGATCCCGGAGTTGCGGCCTTCGGTTAGGCAAATGTGGTCGTTGATCGACAAAAGGGGATTCCCCTTCGTCGCCAAAGCGGCAAAGCTGTACGAGGAAAAAACGGGGCGTTCGCTGCAAGACAACATTCTATTCCAGGCCGTCCCCGAAGGCTTCAACGATTGAGCGCCTGCGCTGTCGCGCTCTTGATGCCGCGTCCGAGCAGCTTTACCGACGCGCGCGGACGCCACTGGGTTCGAGGTACTGCCGAAACCGTGGATTGTCGAGCGGACGTTTGCATGGATCAGCCGCAATCGCCGCTTGGTCGCGACTTCGAGCGCTACTCAGCAACTGCCGCTGCGTCCGTCCGCCTCGCCATGATCCGCATCATGCTCAGGCGGCTTGCTGCAAACGCCTCGTCATGAATCCAAACTTCCCGGATGGGCTCTAAGTCTAAGAGCACGTGTTTTTGAATTGATCGGAAAGTGTTGTCGTTCACCGAACCAAAGTTAGTAGAGGGCAGGAAGCTGCGGCAGCAGCGAGAATCCTTTGACCAACTCCGCTTGGGTAGGCAACTGCGACACGTCCCAACCGCCGCCGAGCGCCTCGATCAAGATGACACTAGCAACAAAAAGGCTTTGACGAACCGCCAGGGCAGACTGCTCGGATGACAGTAGCGTCGATTGCGCATAGAGCAAGGTCGTCAGGTCGACAACGCCGATGCGATACTGGTCCATATAGCTGCTGACCCACCTACGAGCCGAGCTGACGGCGTCATTTGCTTCCTTCAGCTGTTGCGTAAGAATGCGGATGGCCGCGAGCTGGTCCTCTACCTGCTGGAATGCGCCCAGCACGGTTTGGCGGTAATTGGCGACACTCTGCCAGTAAACGGCGCGCGCCGCATCGACTTGTGCGCCACGCAAACCACCATCGAACAAAGTTTCCGAGGCACCCGCGCCAAGCGACCAGACCGTGTTGGCTACGTTGAACGGCAGCGGCGCAATGCTCGACGAGAAGCCGATCGCGCCATTGAGGCTTATATTGGGATAATATGCTGCTACCGCCACACCGATCAGTGCGTTTTGCTCCTGCATCTGACGTTCGGCGGCGGCAATGTCAGGACGTCGCTCAAGCAACAAGGACGGTACGGTGACGGGGGTCGTTGGGATACGCTGCGCCAGTAAGCGCCGCGCGATGGTGAGCTCTGCCGGCGGGCGGCCGATGAGGACTGCGATGGCGTGTTCGAACTGCGCACGCTGCAAGGCCGTGTTGGTGGCCATGGCTTGCGTATTCAGGAGCTGAGTATTGACCGCGTCCTCATCAGCGTGTGACACCACGCCAGTGGTGTGCTGATTTCGCACGATTTCCAACGTGCGCTTGTAATCGGCGATGGTTTTGTCGAGCAGGGCCCGCAGCGAATCCGTCGTCGCTAAATTGAAATACGCAACCGCGAGTGTCGCCTGGGCCGAAAGCTTGGCATTAGCGAGATCGGCGGCACTGACCTGTGCGGCGGCCACGTTACTCTCGATCTGACGGCGAACCTTACCCCAAACGTCGGGCGCCCAGCTGCCGGCAGCCTGCGGGTTGTAGATGGTGGTGTAGGGCGATACGCCCTGCCCGACCGTTGCCGGCACATTTGGACCCGCGTACGAGCGCGTAACACTGTAACCACCTGTTAGCGTCGGGAAGAGGCTTGCCTGTGCCTCGCGGATGATGGCGCGCGCCTGCTCATAGGCCGCCGCGGCCGCGTTGACGTTCTGGTTGGAGATCTCGACCTGCGGTAGCAACTCATCGAGCCGCTTGTCCTTGTAGACCGACCACCACGGACCGCGATCAACCGTGTCGCTCGGCGTTGCGACCTTCCAGCCCTTCATTTCCTTGTATTGACCGGGAACGGGTGCGGGCGCGCGAACATAATCCGGCCCAACCATGCATCCGGCCAGTGATGCTCCGAGCAGCACCGCCAGGATCATAGGCCGGAGCAGCGGCCGGATCGTAGCACGGCCGCGTCGAGTTATCACGAGACGAATCAACACCCCAACACCCCAATACCGCCACACCCCGGCGGTTATACGGCTCGTTGCCACAGACGAGATGAAGCACTGCCTGCAATCGAATACGGACCGAAGTACTGCAGCACGGTTACTATGGACCCCACGCTCCGCCCCTTGCGAGTCGGCGACCATAACAGCGCTCAACCTACGGGTCGCCACAACTTACGGCTTATCTCCTGATGATTCCTCGCGTAAACGGATATTCTAGACCGAACTTTATACCAAAAGCGGACGCGGAGAAAGGCACGTCAAGCGGACGGGGATAAAGGCATGTCGGACGGGGGGCGAATTACCCCCGACGGCTGGATCGCGGAGGTGATGGCAGCTACTTCGGTGGCTAGGTGAAGTCCGCGAATTCCGTGAGAACCGCCGCGACATCGCTGTGCTCGCTACCAGCCCAGCGAGCACAAGGTCGCGGTCGTGGTTCGCCACAAGGTCGGCAATGTATTGCCGTCGTCCGCGCGCTACGGCGCGTCCTGCGTGGGGCAAGCGAATAGGGCGCCGGGCGCTCGCCTAACATCGTCAAGCTGCCGGAGCGATCGGGCGCACCAAAAACCAGCGCCAAAAGAGCGCGGCAATCTGCGCGGCCTTTCGAAATCTTCGACGGTTGGGGCCACAATGGCGGACGAGGAAAGACTGGTCGATTTAGCCAGGCGATTGGAGGCGGGTATCGAGGTCGTGCGGCGGAAAACCTCAAACTCGCTGAAATTAAGGGCCGGCTGCATGCAAGATACAACTCTAGCCGGGCTCGACGATCCCGCACGATTATGTTGTTGGCAAAATATGGAGCAGATAAGCTCGCGGAGCTGGCAGATAACGTTCTGAAGACGCTTTTGTCGTGACTTGACTCATTTCAGTCGTGGTAGACGGCGGAGCTGGCAGCAAACCAAAATAGGATAGCTGGTCTCATAGTGACACTGGTTTGCTTAAGGTTAAGGCACTGAAGCGCTGGATTTCGTCGACGGAGCCTGCTTTCTGTGGACAACCGCCGCATTGTGCTGCGCGTCACATTCCCACTCATCAAGTGACGATAGCGTCCACACAAGGCCGGGAACGGAGGCAGCCACGAGCGTTACAAACGTGAGCGCCACGCCCCATGCGATCGTCGTCGCGGCGCGAGGCGGAATCAGTATCATGCGGTCCCGGTTGCATCGTGCGGCGCCGATGGCAGGCCTGGTCGTCGCCCTACTTGTCAACGTCGCTTGGATCGGTCTTCTGGTGTACGGCCTTACCACGCTCTTTTAGGGGGAACGCGGCGCGCTGACTGAGCCGTAGAGATGTTTCCTATAACGCTAGCGGAACAGTTTGGTGAGTGAGCGATATTGGTTTCGGCCAAAATCGTTCGGCTACGGTTGGACGCCGATTACCTGGGAAGGTTGGGCCGTTACGCTTGGCTCGATGGTTGTCACGATGGCCCATCCTCACGGCGATCTTCGCCGAAGTTCGCCGATGGCCCGACCGACGCTCCCCTTCTTGCGACTTATCTGATTGTGTTCGTCGCGACGCTGATCGTGACGATGGTCGTGGCTCGAAGCAAAACTCAGGGCGATCGGTAACGGTGCCGGACGTCAACGCTAAGCGGTGCAGGTCCCGCATATCCGGCGGGTAACAATTTATCTATCTGGCCGAGTCAACTTACTAATGGCCACCATCCGAACAACAAGAGACGGTAAGAAGGAGACGGCAAACATAATCACCCACACGCCCACAGCAAATTTTAGTACCCTGGGGCAATGGCCGAGTTCACTTGAGTTAATCTGCGGCACCGGCCGCCATTCTTCAGTCGCCAAGTGGGACGCCTCGGTACAGCACAACCAGCCACACAGCCAATGCGGTCAAAAATAAACCGAAAGCGACCTGGGCCAGCCAATGGTCCTTTCGCCAATCCTCCGAGACTGATCTGCGGGAGTGGTCACGCAACATTTCCATGCGCGCGAAGATACTCGTGTAGGCAACGGAGTCGAGGGCTCCGCGGCTGAGCTGGCGCCGAAATTAGAAAATAGCTTTAACGCGGCCAAAGTTGCACTGCACAACAACCGACATACGGTGTTCGCCGTTGGCGAAGAGCTTCTCGGATGTCTGCTGATGGCTCGGGCCCAGAGCGTCGGTTAGTGCGATGCAGCGGTATGTCCGGAGTTGATGCTGTGGACGGGTGCGCCGGGAGACCGGCAAGAGGTAGACGGTGGAAGTTAGTCCGTCACGGTGAAGGAGTAGCGAACCGCACTGGCCCCGAGTGATGCACGGGTTGTCCGCGAGGGCGGACGTGAAGCGTTCACAGGGGAGGGCGCAGGCGAGGCATTTGGCCGGCCAGGTGGTGATCCGCCGCCAGTTGAAGCGTCGCTACATCCTAGCACTTTTCCAGAAGCTGCCACCGTGCCTTGTCGGCATCGAGGCTTGCGCCTCATTCACTAATGGTCGCGCGAGCTCCAGACACTTGGCCATACGGTGCGATTAATGCCCCCTGCTTAGATGAAGCCCTACGTCAAACGGCAGAAGAATGATGCCGCTGACGCGGAGGCCATCTGCGAGGCGGTCACCAGGGCCAACATGCGGTTCGTCGCGACCAAGACGCCCGAACAGCAGAGCGGCCTGGTGCTCCATCGCACACGCCATCTTTTCATTCGCCAGCAGACCGCGGTGATCAATGCGATCCGCGCTCATCTTGCCGAGTTTGGAATCGTAGCACCGGTCGGGCGCGATGGCAGTCATCTTCGCGATCACCCCATCTGGTTTCGAAGCCTGTACTAAGCTTGTAGGCCGACGCGGGCTTCGAAAAGCCGCTATTGGTTGATTCGCGATTTTCAACTTAGCTCGTCGTTTCTTCTACAACCGTTTTGCAAATCCCATATTTGCTAACCTACGCAGTTCCAATGATTCCTACCTCGTTTGTAAAACTTTTTCCTGCAAAGAACCGCTGTTCGGGAAGAGCGCAAAATCCATGATATTGTCTCGGTGGGGAGAAGGAGCAACACCAGGGGCTTCGGGATGCCTGCCGCGCGGTTCACTCGTACGTACGGTCCCCTGCCTTTTCGCAGAGTGGGATAGTGATTCGAATCGGCGGTTCCGTTCCAAGAGCTGACCGGCTTCCCTATTCGTCGGTTGCCGGTTCACGTTCCCTGGCTGCGCCTATCTCAACAACGTTATCGTCTAGCTCGGTCGCAGCTAACGTGAGTTCCTCCTGTAACGCTTGCGTCGGTATCCGTTTGGCGGACTCTTGCTCCTTAACTTCCGCCTGCAATCGAAGCATCATTGCGGAAACCCAATCCTGAACAGGCCCCTCCTCATAACCTAAATCGCGCACTGTTTGCCGGTAACTACATTCAGCCGCATGCAGGGCTTTTGCCTTATCCTCCTCGGGAACCGAAGCGATTACCTCGGCAACCCTCGGAATTCCGGCAACGGCCGCTTCCAGAATCTCTTCCTCTTCTGAAATTGACACCATGACGCTACTCCTACTCAACAGATACTCACTATGTTATCTGTTTGAGCCGGTTTTATCAACAGCCTATGAGCCTGAGGCTTTTAGGCTTTTCTTTGTAGGAACTTTCAGCTACAAACCGGCCCTTCCTTAACACCGGGAGTTGTTTGATGGTTAAGAAAGCACCTACACGCCGCACCTGGACGACAGAACATGTGCGGACATTGAAGACCCTGGCCCGCAAGAAAACGCGCGCGGCCAGTATCGCCAAAACGCTGAGACGCACCGAGGGCGCTACTCGGCAAAAGGCATTCAGTCTGGGATTGTCTCTCGATTCTCGGACCTGACACTTCGCGCCAACAAGCACCGAGGCTATGTAACTACAGCCCCGTCATGGCGCGGGGCTTTTTTCAGAACGATATTGCCGACTTTGGGGACTAGGTTTTAAAATGGCCAAGCCTAACCCTAGGGCGCGGACGATTCCTTGATGCACGGGGTCGCTCCCCAAATGTGCCGGTCAAGCAGCCCGTCCATTGTTAGACGGAGGAGCCGGGGGTCGCTCCCTCGGCTCCATCTACCAGTATCCTGATTGACAGCCCGAAGGCCAAATACGCAGCGTTCCTTGTACGTTGCCGACTGCTTAGCGAATGAACACATTTGCTGAGCAGCAAGGAAAACGGTGAGCCTCTTGCGTCCCTTTGGCGAATGAGCCTGTGCGGTAGATTAGGCCCCGTTTTTCCAAGCTCCGCTGTTCAGACTGGACGGTATCCTGGGACGCGCATGAGCGTAGATCCTGCGTACAAGGTTGCTCGAAGCGGAGCTCCTGCTGCAGAGACGAGATGGAAGGATAGGACAATGATCGACGGAATATTGGGTATCGACGTTTCCAAGAATACACTCGACGTGAGCATCTCCAGCTGCACCAAGGTGCGCACCAAGAGTTTCGCGAATTCATCTGATGGATGGCACCATCTCCTAGATTGGTTGATTGCCCAAAAGATACAGCGAGTTCACGCCTGTCTGGAATCCACCGGGCGCTATAGTCTCGGCATCGCGTGTTCGTTGTACGAGGCCGGTCATGTTGTCAGCATCATCAATCCCGCCCAGATTCGAGACTTTGTGCGCACCAAGTTGGGTCGCAACAAAACTGACGGGATCGATGCGTCGCGCATTCGTGAGTATTGTGAATTGTTCAAGCCCTCGCCATGGGCGCCACCTTCGGAGGCGCACCGTCGGTTGGGTGAGTTGCAGACGATTCGAGCTGGCATCATCGCGGGTCTGACGGAATGGAAGAATCGCAAGAACAGCGGCATTGTCGACACGGAGGCTCAAGCCCTGGCCGATGCGACGATCTTGCACTTCACGAGCCAGCTTGGAGCGGTCGACAAAGCCATCGCACTGACGATCGACAATGATTCCGACCTGCGATCGAAACGCGATCTTCTGCTGAGCATCAACGGCGTTGGTGATACTTTAGCTGGCGTCGTGTTGGCCGAATTGCCTGGTCCGGATGTACTGCGCTCGAGCGGCGAGGTGGTCGCCTATGCGGGATTGAACCCGCGGCAGCATCAGTCGGGAACGTCTGTCGATCGAGCGACACGTATCTCCAAGATTGGCAACGCCGTTCTTCGCGCTGCATTATACATGCCGGCCCTATCCGCCATGCGGTATAATCCCGTAATCGTGGCGCTGGTAACTCGGTTGAAGTCCCGGGGTCGTCTCAAACCCAAGCAGATTGTCGTGGCTGCGATGCGTAAGCTGTTGGTGCTGTGCTTCGGTGTTCTAAAAACGGGCAAACCTTTCGATCCAGCGATAGCGATGGGCTGTTGAGCCACATCAAGGGATCGATCGCATGCAGGACCTCGGTTGGAGGTGGAGGCGGGGGTCATGCCCCGCAGCCCGAAGGGGCGCGCGGTAGCGCGCGGGCTTGACGCCCACCTCCACCTCCAACACGCTTTCATGCCAGCAGGATACGCTTCACTCAAAATAGCTCAGGTCAATCAAAAATGCCGATTGACAGTAATCACGGTATCTACCGCGACCTCCTCCACCCGGCACGTCAGTTCTACAGCATGGTTGATGGCGAAAAGGCTCTCTGTTCTTCTGCATTGCAAAATGTCGCTCTTGGCCGATTTTGTTGCACAAGTCGTTTGAGTTTTTCGACGAACAGTGATTCGGTCGCCGCGACGTCATCGGCAGGAGCGAACGATGATGGGGCGGCTGGATCGGGACCAAGGGCAGTTTCTCTATTGCTTCGATCTCGAGGAGGTCGTTCCGGAAGATCATCTGGTGCGGGCCATCGCGGCTGTCCTCGACCTGTCTTGGGTGTACGGCGAGTTGGCGCTTTACTACTCTCGTTTCGGTCGCCCGTCGCTTGATCCGGCGTTGATGATCCGGATGCTCATCGTCGGCTACGTCTTTGCGATTCGATCAGAGCGGGCGTTGTGCCGGGATGTTCGGGTCAACCTGGCCTACCGATGGTTCTGTGGCCTGAGCCTTGAGGACAAGATTCCGGATCACTCGGCGT
>Ga0187887_10004212_pt1 | contig 10844 bp, 5 predicted proteins | sample June2016WEW_7_10_FD_132977 | JGI IMG/M metagenome (GOLD analysis project Ga0187887, IMG submission 132977) | Peatland microbial communities from SPRUCE experiment site at the Marcell Experimental Forest, Minnesota, USA - June2016WEW_7_10 | ecosystem: Environmental > Terrestrial > Soil > Wetlands... | reverse complement strand
GCAGAACGTCTGAAACTCGGAAGCTGTGTGGGCCTGGCTGTTGTCTTTTTGCTTCCGAGCGGAGTTATACTTGCGAGGCTTCGACCCAGATTTCTGGCGATCGGGCCATCCTCATGTGGAGTCGTTGCCTATGTTCAATCGAATGTTGTTTTGCGTTTCGGTCTGTTTCGCTGGCTGTTTAAGCGTGTGTTTGGGCCAACAACCCGTCGCTGGCGCGGGAAAGCCTTCAGTTTCGACTTCTGCCGCACCGGTAACGCAAACGTTTCCGTTGGTCATGCGACAGAAAGTCGTCGCGGGCAAGGCGCCGGTCGGGGCCAAGATCGAGGGCGAACTTGTTGTTGCCACCCTGGTGAAAGGAACGGTGATTCCCCGGGATGCGGTGTTTTCCGGTGAAGTGATCGAATCGCAGGCCAAGACGTCCAGCGCACCCTCCCGGCTGTCGATTCGCCTTGACCTTGCGCAGTGGAAGACTGGATCTGTCCCGATTCGCGCGTACCTGACGCAATGGGTCTACCCGGTAACACTGGACGCCGGGCCAGATCTGCACGGCCCCGAGCAATCGGCCAAGAAGACATGGAACGGCATGGGGCAATATCCAGATCCGCATGCGCCAGCTTACAAACCTTTCCCTACCGGCGCCGACTCGCAGAGCGGTCATTCCGCGGACACCTCATCAGCGGTGACATCTAGCAGGCCAGTGACGATGAAAGATGTCGAAGCCCAAAGCAACGGCGCGGGCGGAATCACGCTGGTTTCCAACCATTCGAATCTAAAGCTGGACAAATTAACGACCTATGTGTTCAGCACTACCGACCCAGTTTCCGGGCGGGCCAAGGAATAACCAGGATTTTCACACAGTAGTCCCTCGTCAGCAGGAGTGGTTACTTCGTAAAACAGAACGGATGAGGACGCGAAGAGTTGCGGGCGTGGTGACTGGCGAACTCGTGTACTTCATGGTCAATTCGGGTTGTAGCCTGGCCCGCCAAATCCCTTTTTCTTGACTGCTGGAGCTGTCTGTGCTACAAGCGTTCATTTCGCGTAAACGTTAACGGAGTTAGTTCGTCACGTTCCCGTGAAATTGTGCTTTTTTCAGCCAGGAGGTCTTTTCATGCGCAGAACGCGCTTGTTGATTGGTTTACAAGTAGCTGCGCTCTTGACCCTGATGCTGGCCCGCGGTGCGGCGCAGGCCACCGGCCCGATTTATCTTGATCCCTCGCAGCCGATTGAGACCCGGGTAAACGATCTGATTGGCAGGATGACGCTGGAGGAAAAGGCATCGCAACTGGTGAATCAGGCGCGAGCCATTCCCCGCCTTCAAGTTCCTGCTTACGACTGGTGGAGCGAAGCGCTTCACGGCGTGGCCAATGCGGGCACGGCCACAGTTTTTCCGCAGCCGATCGGACTGGCAGCGACTTTCGACGATGCGCTGATTCATCAGATGGCGATCGTGATTGGGACGGAAGCCCGTGCGAAACACAACCAAGCCGTCAGGGCTGGCCGCCTCGACATCATGGAAGGGTTGGATTTCTGGTCGCCGAACATCAACATCTTCCGTGATCCGCGCTGGGGACGAGGCCAGGAGACTTATGGAGAAGACCCTTTCTTGACGGGACGCATGGGGGTTGCGTTTGTGACCGGACTGCAGGGCGATGATCCAAAATACTTCCGGGTGATCGCGACGCCTAAACATTTCGCTGTCCACAGCGGGCCCGAGCCTTCGCGGCACTCCATCGATGTGCAAGTGTCGAAGCACGATATGGAAGACACCTATCTTCCCGCATTTCGCGCCGCCATCACCGAGGGCAAAGCCGAATCGATCATGTGCGCCTATAACCGTGTCAACGGCCAGCCCGCCTGCGCCAATACTTTCTTGTTGCAAGATCAGCTGCGGGGCGCATGGAAGTTTAACGGCTACGTCGTATCCGATTGCGACGCGATCGTCGACATTTACCAGGGCCATCACTTCGTGAAGAGCCAGGCGGAAGCGGCGGCGGTGGCCATCAAAACCGGCATGGACAACGAGTGTGCGGACTTCTTCACGATTGCCAAAGGTAACCCGGACTATCAGCCCTTTATCGATGCTGTGAAGCAGGGATTGCTCACGGAGGCTGATCTTAATAAGTCCTTGGGACGGCTGTTCACCGCGCGTATGCGGCTGGGAATGTTTGATCCGGTAGAGATGGTCCCTTATGCGCAGACTCCGGACTCCGAGATTGACAGCGCGGCGCACCGCGAGCTTGCCTTGCGGACAGCTCAAGAATCGATGGTGCTGCTGAAAAATGACGGAGTGCTGCCGTTTGCCGCCCACGTGAAAACGATTCTGGTGGTTGGCCCGCTCGCCGAGTCCGTGCAAGTGTTGCACGGCAACTACTCCGGGACGGCTTCGCATGCGGTCACGGCGCTCGAAGGCATTCGCAAACAGTTTTCTGCGGCTCAAATCGTATATGAGCCGGGAACGAATTTTCTGCGGGAACATTCGGGGATTCCGACATCCGCGCTATCCACTGATGACAGCAAGCCCGGGCTAAAGGGCGAATATTTTCCCGGCGACAATTTCCAGGGGACACCGGTTGTACGCGTCGATCCATATGTTGATCTGCAACTGTTCCATCCTGACCCGCATGCGCTGATCCCACCGGCGGGCATGAAAGATTTTTCCGTGCGCTGGACTGGGTTCCTCACTCCGGCCGAATCCGGCTCCTACCAGGTTGGCCTCTACGGCTCCATGCAAAGACTATGGTTGGACGGAAAGCTTATCGTCGATGACATGGTAGGTCACGATCCGAATCCTCAACTTGCCACCCTGCAGCTCATCAAAGCGCATCGTTATGCGATAAAAATCGAGTGTCAGCCGGGTGGCCGCACCGCGAAACTGATCTGGTTGCAGGTGAGGGCCCAGCCTTTGATCGAGGCAGTTTCGGCCGCTCGGAAGGCTGACGTGATCGTGGCCGTGGTCGGTATTACTTCGAAGCTGGAAGGCGAGGAGATGAAAGTCGATCTTCCCGGGTTCCGCGGAGGGGACCGCACCAGCTTGAATCTTCCCGAAGAGGAGCAGGCTCTGTTAGGGGCGATGAAAGGGAGCGGAAAGCCGCTGGTCGTGATTCTGATGAATGGCAGCGCCCTGGGCGTCAACTGGGCGAACGATCACGCGAATGCCATTCTCGAAGCCTGGTACGCGGGCGAAGAAGGAGGCACTGCGATTGCGCAAACCCTGGCCGGTGCCAACAATCCTGCAGGACGCCTGCCGGTGACCTTCTATAAAGGCGTAGAGCAGTTGCCGGACTTCGAAGACTACGCGATGAAAAATCGTAGTTACCGCTACTTCACGGGCGAGCCACTCTATCCCTTCGGCTACGGATTGAGTTATTCGAAATTCGAGTACGGTGGACTAAAGTTGTCGCAGTTGGACTTGCAAGCGGGAGATCCGTTGGAGGTCGAAGTCGACGTCAAGAACACCAGCCAGCAAAATGGCGATGAGGTGGTTGAACTTTATTTAAGTTTCCCGCAAATGGCTGGGGCGCCCTTGCGTGCCCTGCGCGGATTCACTCGCGTTCACCTGAATGCTGGAGAGCAACATCATGTGAAACTCGCATTGCAGCCGCGAGACCTGAGCTATGTGAACGAGGCCGGGGATCGACTAGTGGCAGCAGGGGACTATGTGATCAGTATTGGCGGAGGCCAACCCGGTACGCCGGCCACGCATGCTGAGGCTCGGCTGACGATTCGGGGCCAGCAGAAATTGCCGGAGTGATCTCTAAGCTCTGATTTGGTCGGCTAGCGCCAGCGCCGTTCCTCACCCCCACACAGTGCGGTCCAGAGCACAGGCGTTGGCCGACCAAATGAAAGCTTTCGGAAGGTACGCCGGCCACGCATGCTGAGGCTCGGCTGACGATTCGGGGCCAGCAGAAATTGCCGGAGTGAAAAATAAATACTTGCAGACTCTCTGGTTCACGAACGAAAAGGTTACTTGGCGCTACCGCCTGCTTCCTGCGCTCCTGTTGCTCATCATCTCTTCTGGCGGGCGGCAATTGTACTCTCAATCGCATCCGCTGGATGTGCCATCGAAAGAAAACGTCAGGGCTGATGCTCCGATTCGCTTTACGTATCAGCCCATCGATTTCAAGCTGGACAGCTCAGAGTCGCCCGAACGCCACGCGCCTGAAACGATGGCCGGCGGCGTGGCCGTGTTCGACTACAACAATGACGGCAAACTAGACATCTTCTTCGCCAATGGAGCCGACATCAAAACGCTGCACAAAGATTCGCCGAAATACTTCAACCGCCTTTTCGAAAACGACGGGCATGGACACTTCTTGGACGTGACGGAGAAGGCCGGTCTGGCAGGAACTGGGTATGACATGGGTGTTGCCATTGGCGATTATGACAACGACGGATATGAAGATATTTTTGTCGCCGGGGTTTATCGCAACACGCTCTATCACAACAACGGCGATGGCACGTTCACTGACGTCACCGCCAAAGCCGGGCTGAACCGGCCTGATCCCGAGTACGGACCGCTGTGGTCGGTCGCTGCCGCCTGGGTGGATGTGAATAACGACGGCTTGCTCGATCTCGTGGTCATCAATTATCTCAAGTGGGACATCCAGCACGAGCCCGCATGCCAGCCCTACGGGCATCGCGATTACTGCCATCCCAAGATGTACCAGCCCACGCCCAACCAGCTATTCATTAACAACGGAGACGGGACATTTCACGATGCTTCTGTCGAAGCGGGTTTCCGCGAGCATCCGGGCAAGGGCATGGGGGTGGCAGCGGCGGATTCGGAACTCTCGGGAAAGATGGATCTTTTTATTACGAACGACAAGATGATGAACTCATTTTTTCGCAACAAAGGGGGTGGAAAACTTGAGGAGGTTGCTTTCGACAAGAATGTGGCCTTACGGGAAGACGGGGCTTTCATCTCGGGGATGGGAGTGGATTTCCGAGATCTGGATAACGATGGCTTTCCTGATATTGTCCTGGTTGGACTCGACGGCGAGAGTTTTCCGATCTATCGCAACACTGGAAAAGGCGGATTCGAGGAAGTGACGCGGGAGAGCGGGATGACCCGGTTGAGCCTGCCCATGGCGGGATATTCTCCCAACATTGCCGATTTTGATAATGACGGCTGGAAAGACATTTTTGTTTCGCGCGGCCATGTAGAGTCGCTCGATTCTGCCGCTACCGTGGTGGTGGAGCAGCCGAATACGGTGTTTCGCAATCTGGGAGGAATGAAATTCGCCGCGCTTACTGCCGAGGCTGGATTCAACGCACAGCCTCCGTCACGTCATCGCGGCTCGGCGGTCGGCGATCTGAATGGTGATGGCCGTTTGGATGTGGTGGTAAGCGCGATCAATGCGCCCGCAGAAATTTGGCTAAACCAGAGTCCCGGCAATAACCACTGGATCGAATTCAAACTGCAGGGAACGAAGAGTAATCGCGATGGCATCGGTGCCAGAATCAAGCTGGTCAGCAAGTCCGGAGCACAGTACAACCATATGACTAGCAGTTGCGGATATGCATCGTCGAGCGCCGGGCCGGTGCATTTTGGACTGGGAGCAAACGCGTCGGCGGATCTGGTTGAAATTCATTGGCCGTCGGGCATCGTGCAGACGTTGCGTGATGTGGCAGCTGATCGCGTCGTGCTGGTGAAGGAACCTACGCAGTAGCGAAGCGAATGATCACGAAAATTCTTCTGTTCGGCTTCCTGGTCTGGACATGTTTTTCCCCGGCTTTCGCGCAGCCCGGTCGGGAGCTTGGCGCACATCACGGCCATGCCAAGACAATCGTTCTCGATGCGGCCCTAACAATCATCCAAAGTCCCGACGAACCAGAGGCAGTACGGCTGGCGACCCAGAGTTTGGCCGATGACTTCGAAGCTGCGCTCGGTACGCGGCCAGCAGTGATTGATGGTAAGCACAATTCGGCACCCGTTACGATACTCGTCGGTGAATGGTTAAAAATCCCCGATCCGTTGCGGCCGCCCAGCTTGACTGGGGCTGAGTCTTTTTCAATCTCGGTGCAGGCGGCGCACCGGAATAATCAGCGTCCAACCAAAGTGGTCGTACTTGCCGGTGCAGACATCCGCGGCACTATCTATGCCATTTATCAATTTTCAGAAAAATACCTTGGCATCGATCCGCTCTATTACTGGACCGACCGTCAGCCGGAGCAGCGAGCCTCGATTGAAATACCCGCCGCTTTGAATGAGCGCTTTCCTTCTCCTTTGTTCAAGTATCGTGGCTTTTTCATCAACGACGAAGACCTGCTCACTGGATGGGCTCCGGGAGAGCTAAAAGACAAATCGGGTATCTCGCTTTCCGTGTGGGATAAGATTTTTGAAACGATTCTGCGGTTGAAGGGAAACATGGTTGCTCCCGGCACGTGGATTTTTCCCGATGATCCCCAAGTCAAGCAGGCCGCCAAGTTCGGCCTGATCGTGACCCAGCACCATGCGACACCGCTGGGAATGAATGTGGCGCGCTGGCCGCAAGACGTGCCGTACAACTACGCTACCAACCCTGAAATTCTCGAGCGCGCGTGGAAAAACGCGGTTAATTCCTATCTGCCCAATCAGGAGGTGCTCTGGGCAGTGGGTTTGCGCGGCTTATCTGACGTGAACTATGCGACGCCGGGCTCGAATCAACGAGACAAAGACAAAACTCTCGGTCAGTTGATCAGCAAAGCTGTCGCTGATCAAATCAGCATTGTGCGCGCGGTGCGTCCCGATGCAAAGTTCGTGACGAACTTGTGGCAAGAGGGTGCGCGGCTGGTGCGGCAAGGCGATCTGAAAATTCCTTCCGAGGTTTCGACCGTTTGGGCAGACGACGGATACGGCTATCTGCAAGATCAGGGCGAAGTGACTGCTGGGCAAGGCGCCTACGATCATGTCGCTTATATGAATGGCCAGGCGAACCAACTCACGGAGATGGTTCCGGTCGAGCGCAGTTTTTCTGAACTGGGCCGCTACATCAAAGCGGGAGCGACTGGATATCTTTTGCTGAATACCAGCGACATTCGTCCCGTCACCATGTCCATTCGGGCGGTGATGGATGCAGTGTGGAAAGGGCTCCCCAGCGGAGACCATCCCGCGGACGAATTTTATAAGCAATGGTCAGCAGAGGAATTCGGCAGCGAAGTCGCGTCGAAGATGGTCGAGCTCTATAAAGATTATTTCCTCGCCCCCGCACATTCCGGCGATCCGCAGCATGAATACGGCGATCAGTTCTATCACACCGCGGCTCGGCAGATGTTGCTGACCTACATGATCGACTCACCGCTCTATGCGCTGCCGAGCCAGTCGTCCAAGTGGCAGCCTGCTCATTTTTTTAACGGATTTGAAACCGGCCACCCCGTAGGGAAAGATTCACTAGGCGAATTTCTGCAGAAGCAGATTCAACTGTGCGGCGATGCGCAACTGCGCTGGGATGCGGTCTGGAACAAGGCGCTGGCCATTGAACCGTTAACCGCACCGTCACGGCGTCCCTTTTATCGCGCGCAGGTCCTGGCGATGATCAGCATCAATCGCGAGAGCAATCGGATTCTGTTTCTCGTATCGAAAGCCATCCAGGATGCGGGAAGCGGGAATAAGCTAAAAGCACACGAGGAGATCGACCAGGCCCTCAAAGCGTTTGACGAGATCGAGCGCGTGGAGAGCGCCGCGGAATACGGAAAGTGGAAAAACTGGTATCGCGGAGACTGGCTCACTGGCGTTTACCGGACGCGCGAGATCGCACAAGTATTTTCCAAATTTATCGATGACCCTCTGACGCACATTGCCCCGCCGGTTCTCTGGGATGGCTGGGAAGCCTATTACCACATCATGCACTACCAAGAAGATCGCTCCGCGGACGTAAAGTAGCGGACAATCCCTTCCGAACTCGTCATGTGCGCCTCATTTCGCGCATTACACGACGTCGCATGCTAACGGCAGAGAGAATCCAGTTTGGCGCTGAAATCCGTGTGGGGCGGCAGCAGCAATTGGCGTGCCCTCATCGCGTCCTCGAGTGTTTCAGTGCCAGGCGGCAGACCAAGGTCGGTCGCGCTGCGATAGAATTCGTCGCTCTCCGCCTCGGGAAGAGTTACAAACTGGAAGCCTCTTGCGCGATAAAGTTGCAGCAGTCGCGGCAGCATCTCGGCGTCGAAGGCACCTACATGCATGAGTAGCACGTAAGCAATATCTCGTTGATACAGGCTATGCGACATGCTCCGATATTGCTCGATACTTTCATCCGCAGCGGCAAGGTAGCTGTTTTTAAGAGTCGTAATTGAAGCCTCATCGCCCTTCGCCGCACAGCGGGCATAGGGTTCATTCCAAAGATAGTCGGCGAAGCTCATGGTCACTGCGGCGATCTTGTATCCGCGTTCTCGAAGGAAAGCTCTAAAGCCGTCCTTTTTTGCGGCCGTGTCTCCCTCCGCAAGAAACGGATAACGAAACCAATACCAGTCTTCATCCTTCATTGCGCTCGCCAGCTCAGACTCATTTCGCACCACGTCTTGCTCGAAATCGTCTAAAGGATGCTGGTTCAGGTTCATGTGCGACCAGCTGTGGTTTCCGAGTGGGTTGCCAGCCGACCGCCACGTCTGCAGCAGCACGGCGGCGTCGGCGGGCTGTTCTTCGAGCCGCAATCCATTCATGAACCCGTACGTCGGCGGCACATGGGCGTCCCGCAATGCGGCAATAATCTTGGAAATCACTTCCATGCGGGTCTCTCCCGGAGGCAGCGGACCGTGCGCAGGTAAGTCGTCGAAGGTGAGGGCAATTTTGGGCGATGGATCTGCCGACGAAGTAAACAGCAACAGCGGCACGCTCTGCGCCATGGCGGCATAGCCTGCTGGCGAGGGATGAAGATGATCGCCAGAATCAAGCGCCGGCAGCATGCGCTCTGAATGCTGCGGATCACGCATGATCTTGTCGAAGTCGATCACGGCATCGAAGCGTCCAGAAGTTCGGATCCATTCATTGACGGCCTGCCGGTCCGCTTCGCTGGCCGGGCCGGGATGATAAAAGTCCGATCCGACAAAGGGCAGCATGGTCGCGCCGATGACCTTGAGCTCATGAGTATGAGCGCGAGTGATGATTTGTTCGTAAGCTCCGATGATCCGCCGCACCAGTTCCTGGTGCTCGGCGCCGCTGACATCGCCATTACGTGTCAGCATACCAATGTCGTTGATGCCTTCGAGCACAATCAGGCAGCGCACGCCGGCCTGCGCAATGACGTCATGATCGAAGCGAGACAAGGCGTTCGGCCCCAATTCGTCGGTCAGCAGACGGTTGCCGCTGATGCCGTGGTTGAGAACGGCGATATCGCGGGTACTCGGTTGCGATTGCAGGCGCTGTGCCAGAATGTCGGGCCAGCGGTTGTTGGCGTTGGTCGTGGCGCCGTGCCCGTCGGTAATTGAGTCACCAAAGGCTGCGATGGCCGCGCTTTCGGGGCCAGCCGCCACGTCAATACCTGAGACGAAGTACCAGTGATCAACTGTCTTAGCTTGAGGGAGCTCGAGCGCGGAGACGAAATCTCCGTGGGTGACGTAGGAGGTAGATCGAGAGCCTGGATGCCCTGTTTGCTCGTTCGGTGGCCCCTCGATGTGCAGCGTGATGGCTACATCGGAAAGCGCATTGGCCGCAAAGGTTACGGGATCGGAAATGTAGTCGGCGTGCGCTGGAATCGTAACCTGGGGAGAGCCGGAAAATGTAAGCGCCTGATCGGTGCCAGGCACGATCTTGCCGGAAGCGGGGGACACTGGCTGGGCAATGTGTACGGCTGTCACAGAGAGGGGCATGGCTCCAAAGCGATTCGAAAGCCGCAACCGGATCCGGTTTCCGCCGAGAGACAAATGCACGATCTGGCGCAGTGTCGCATCACGGAGTTCCGCTGGATCCAGCGCATTGCCCGGCTCAACCAGTTGCTGCGAAGCTGCCCAGGAGCCAACCCACCGCGTTGCGGCGTCACTGGCATGGACGTGATGCGCTACATTCGCCAGCAAGAGAAGACAGACGAATAGCAACGTCGAACCTCTGCAAATGCGTCGTAGGCGTTCGATTGACAAGGCAGTCCCCAAGATTTGGCCTTAGCAGATAATTCTAGAAGCTTCGCTCATTACAAAGCTGCCACAGTATAGATCAGGGAAAAGATGGGCCCTCCTTTTTGAGCCGATTCAATTTACCTACAAACCGGCCTGCCACGAACCCCCAGAAATAAGCTAGTGATAGCCAATTTCTATTTTGAGGTCATCCGAAGAAATCCGAACGCGGCGGCTCCGGGTGATGAGTGATCAAAAACGATGGGAATGTGCCCGGTTTTCATGGCGTACGCGCTGGCGATTTCGTTCACGGCCCGTCCCGCATCTCGCATCCCCAGAATAGCGACTGTTCCTCCGCTTCCTCCGCCGGTGATCTTTGCGCCATAGAGTCCGTTTCTGGGCCCTGCTGACCGAACAAGTTGAATGAGCAGGTCTGTCCCCTCCGAGCCAAGCTTGCAGGCTGAATAGCTGGCATGAGACTCGTACATCAATTCTCCCAAACGCTCGAGCTGCTTTTCATTCAATTGCGCTGCCAGAAGGTCGACGAACGTCCTTACTCGAAAGTGCTCGTCTACGGGATGCGCAGTCGGCTGCCTCACTGCATAGGTGCGCTCGGGGTCGACATGCGTCACGGAGTCAGTGGTTCCCTGAAATTTCGCCAGGAAGTCTTTGCCAGTCATTTGTTCTGGGATTTGCTGCCTATATTGCTGAAATTCCGGCGGAGTGAGATTTGCCAGATAGCCTTTCCAGCGAGGGTCGATAATCTCCACCTGTGTAGTGTTCGCATCGGCGCGAACCCGAAGCCCCGCGAGCTCTGCAAT
>Ga0187887_10004211_pt1 | contig 10846 bp, 10 predicted proteins | sample June2016WEW_7_10_FD_132977 | JGI IMG/M metagenome (GOLD analysis project Ga0187887, IMG submission 132977) | Peatland microbial communities from SPRUCE experiment site at the Marcell Experimental Forest, Minnesota, USA - June2016WEW_7_10 | ecosystem: Environmental > Terrestrial > Soil >... | reverse complement strand
TGGATGGCGGATGCGCCGGCTCGACTGGCGGGATGCCGCGGGCGCAAGGGCCGAATCGCGGCGGGATATGATGCGGACCTCGTAATTTTCGAACCAGAAGAGGAATTCGTGGCGAGCGCAGATCGGCTGTATTATCGCTATCCTGTGTCTCCTTACATGGGAGAGAAACTGCGGGGTGTGGTGAAGGCGACCTACTTGCGCGGTCAGCGCGTCTTTTGTGACGGGCATTTCACGGCCGAAGCAAGAGGGCTGGAGGTTCGGCGCTAGCGAAATGTTGGGGATGGATATTGCATGGCAGCAGAGAACATCATAGGCAAGTCGGTTCCGCGCAAGGAAGGTCGCGACAAAGTGACTGGCGCGGCGCGGTACATCGACGACATCGCCATGCCGGGGATGCTCTATGGCGCAACGGTCCGTAGCCAGGTTGCGCGCGGGGTGATCAAGCAAATTTCTTTCGATCCGCAGATTGAATGGGACACATTTGTGTTAGTCACGGCAAAAGATATTCCGGGGAAGAACTGCATCGCTTTAATCGGAGACGATCAGCCCTGCCTGGCGGAAGGCAAGGTCAATCATCCCGAGGAGCCGATTTTGCTATTGGCGCATTCAAACCCTCATCTTCTGCGGAAGGCGGTGGATGGCGTGTGGATCGAATATGAGTCCTTGCCGGCTATCTTCAGCATTGAAGACAGTGAACGACGCACGCAAACGATCTGGGGAGATGACAACACATTCAAAACATTTTTGATCGAGAAAGGTGACGTTGACAGTGTCTGGACAAAAGCGGATCACATTGTCGAAGGCGAGTACACGACGGGGGCTCAGGAGCAACTCTACATTGAAAACAACGGCGTGATTGCAGCTTTTGATCGCGAGCAAGGCATCACGGTGTGGGGATCGCTGCAGTGTCCCTATTACGTTCACAAGGCGCTGATGGCACTGTGCAATCTGCCCGCCGAGAAGGTTCGCGTAGTGCAGGTTGAGACGGGAGGCGCGTTCGGCGGCAAAGAAGATTATCCCTCGATGATTGCGGGCCACGCAGCGCTGCTCGCCATGAAGTCGGGACGGCCGGTGAAGATTATCTACGACCGGCTGGAGGATATGACGGCGACGACGAAACGGCATCCTTCGCGCACGCGCCACCGAACGGCGGTCAGCAAGGACGGGACAATTCTAGGCGGAGAGATTGACTTCACGATCGATGGCGGCGCCTACGCGACGTTGTCGTCGGTCGTGCTATCGCGGGGCACCATTCATGCGGGCGGCCCGTACTATTGGCCCAATGTCCGTATACGCGGGAAGGCGGTAGCTACGAATGCTCCGCCGCACGGGGCGTTTCGTGGTTTTGGCGCGCCACAAAGTCTGTTTGCGATGGAGCGGCACATGGACCGGATCGCTCAGGTCGTGGGACTTTCTGCGGTAGAAGTCCGCCGGCGCAATTTCCTGAAGCCGGGACAAACCACGACCACCGAGCAAACCATCCGCGAAGAGATCGATCTGGGAAAACTTCTTGATCGAGCACTTGAACTTTCCGACTACGACGCGAAGAGAGCGCGCTTTGCGCAAGGGAACGAAGCGGGGCCGGTCAAGAAGGGAATGGGGATCGCAGCTTTTCTGCATGGCGCGGGGTTTACCGGATCAGGCGAACGCTATCTGGCTTCTGTCGTAGCGGTTGAAGGTTGCGTGGACGGTAGCGTTAGTGTGCTTGTTTCCAGTACCGAGTTCGGGCAGGGGACCAATACCGTCCTCTGCCAGATTGCGGCCGAGGCGCTCGATTTGCCTTATGAAGATGTGCGGATCGCGCAGCCGGATACGAATCAGGTTCCGAACAGCGGGCCGACCGTTGCTTCGCGCACAGTGATGGTTGTCGGCAGTCTGGTTAGATCGGCTGCTGTTGGAATTAAACAGACGCTCATCGCAAACGGCTCGCTTGGTGTTTCTTACTCACCCGAAGAATTTCGCGCGGCCTGCCGGCGGCACATCGCCGAGCACGGTCAACTGCGGTCGCTGGCGCGCTACGAGCCTCCCGAGGGAGTTTTCTGGGACGATCAGAAGTATCGCGGCGAAGCCTACGCGACATTTGCATGGGCGGTTATATCGCGCAGGTTGCGGTGGATCTTTCGACCTACAGTGCACGGGTTGAGGATTTTGTGGCTCTACAGGAAGTCGGCAGAGTTCTTCACCCGGTTCTCGCGAAGGGTCAAATTGCGGGAGGCGTGGCGCAAGGGATCGGGTTTGCGCTCTATGAAAAAGTCGTCTGGCAAAATGGACGCATGCAGAACGGTCAAATGACGAACTACATCATGCCGACTTCCGCGGACTTGCCGCCGATTCGAGTTTTCTTCGAAGAGATGGGCAATGTGCACGGAGCTTATGGAGCAAAGGGTATTGGCGAACTTCCAATGGATGGTCCGGCTCCGGCGATCGTCAACGCGATAGAAGATGCGATCGGAACCCGCTTCGACTCGGTTCCGCTCTTACCGGAAGATATCTTTGAAGCCGTTTGCGCCGGCGGGGAGCGATGAGCCGGTATTCCAGCGACAACCAGGCTCACGGGACATGCGAAATATCCTTCACGGTGAACGGCAAGCAGGAGACGGTTCGCATCTTTCCCATGGCAAGGCTGCTGGACGTTCTTCGGCAAGAGCTTGAGTTGACGGGCGCGAAGGAAGGTTGCGGAGAGGGTGAATGTGGATCCTGCTCCGTGCTGATGGACGGAAAGCTGGTGAATAGCTGCCTCATCCCGGCGCTTCAGGCGGCGGGCGCCAGTCTGACTACGATTGAGGGCATCGCTGAGGGCACACAATTGAGCGCTATGCAGACAGCTTTTCTGGAATGCGGGGGCGCGCAATGCGGCATTTGCACTCCCGGAATGATTCTGAGCGCCTGTCATCTGTTGAGCAAGAAGCCCGAGCCTTCCCTGGAAGAGATTCGGGAAGGGCTGGCGGGTAATCTTTGCCGCTGTACGGGCTATATGCAGATTTTCGAAGCCGTTGTGCAGGCGGCGCGCGGCAATGCCGGGGCAAAAAGATAGTCGCATGAGATCCGACCCCGCCGATTACGAATTGATTGCGCCAAGCACACTGCAAGCAGTGATTGCGCTTTTGGCGTCGGAGCCACGCAAGTGGGTGCCAATCGCTGGCGGCACGGATTTGATGGTGCTGTATGGGGCGGGTAAACTTCCGGCGCGAAAGCTGGTGAGCATATGGAATCTGGCGGAGCTGCGCGGCATCGAGGTCGGCGCGCACGAAATCACGATTGGCGCGGGGTGCACGTACGCCGAAGTGCGGGAGCATGACGTGATCGCGCGCGAGTTCCCGTTGCTGGCGAGTGCCGCGGCGTGGACCGGGGGGATCGCAAATCAGAATCGGGGGACGGTGGGCGGTAATATCGCCAATGCCTCACCCGCCGCCGATTCGTTGCCCGCATTGCTGGTTTACGAAGCGGAACTGATTCTGGTGTCGGTGCGCGGCGAGCGGCGGGTGCCGTATGTTGGCTTCCATACGGGCTACAAGAAAATGAATTTGGATTCGGATGAGTTGATTCGCGCGATATCTCTACGGAGAGGATTTTCGGGGTATCTTCATTACTCGCGGAAAGTGGGGCTGCGAAATGCGCAAGCGATTTCCAAGGTGTGCATCGCTGCGTTGGGACGACTGAAGGGCGGCGCTGGGTCTGGCGGCACGATTGAAGATGTCCGCATTGCGCTGGGCAGCGTGGCGCCTGTTCCCATTCGGCTGGCGAATGTGGAACGGATCGCGATGGGAAAGTCCGTCGAACCGGACCTTGTACGGTTGGCAAGGAAAACGGTCACTGCCGAGATTCAGCCGATTGACGATATTCGATCTACGGCGAGGTACCGGGCAGGCGTGGCGGGGAATCTGGTTGCGGAATTTCTTCAGCAGCTCGGCGGAAGCGGGAAGACAGCGTGACTGCCGTGCTGGCACGCTGGAATTTTCTTCCCTTTGAAGCGGCCGTCGATGAGATACTGCCGTGCTGCGGTTCGCGCGCATGGGCCAGTGGGATGGCGAGAAGAAGACCGGTTTCCGACGAAGCGGCTTTGCTGGCAGCATCGGACGAAACGTGGCGTGCTTTGGCGGACTCCGACTGGTTGGAGGCATTTCGGAGCCATCCGCGAATTGGGGAATCGGGAATCGTTCCATCATGCATTGGGGATGCGCGCGAGATGAAAACAGCGATGCTTCACTCGACCGTATGGTCAGAGCAAGAGCAACGAGCCGTCGCGGCTGCCGGTGATTCCGTCAAGAGCGCGCTCGCGGAAGGGAACCGGGAGTACGAGCGGAGGTTTGGGCGAATCTTTATAGTGTGCGCTACGGGCAAGTCTCCGGCAGAGATTTTGCAAATTCTGGCGCGCCGACTGAAGAATGACGAACCAACGGAACTTCAGGAAGCCGCCGACGAGCAGCGGCAGATCATGCAAATTCGGTTGAGAAAGTGGCTACACGGATGACGCAGATTTCCACACACGTTTTGGACATCGCGATGGGTAAGCCGGCGAAGGATGTTTTGGTGCGGTTAGAGCAGCGAGACGGCGACGGAGGTTGGCGATTGCTGGCGACGCAAGGTACCGATGAGGACGGCCGATGCTCGCAGTTGTTGGACGACGGGAGAGTACTGGCCGAGGGGATGTATCGTCTGAGTTTTGAGACCGCGACATATTTCGCCGCGCGCAAACTCGAAGGGTTGTATCCGCTCGTGGAAATTACTTTTCAGGTCCGGGAAGGCGAAAAGCATTTTCACATTCCCCTGTTGCTGAGTCCGAATGGATACACAACCTATCGGGGAAGTTGAAGTCCTCGGGAAAGATCTCAGGGAGCCGACAAACTTGACCTTTTCAATCCGGGAATGGATTCACCTCGCGGTACGCTGGTTCCATGTTTTCGCGGGGATCATGTGGGTCGGCCAGACTTACTATTTCACATGGCTCGACCGCCAGTTCGGACAGATCGAAAAGCACGACGCTGCGGCCGTGGCGCTTCCGGCGGTATGGATGGTCCACAGCGGAGGATTTTATTCCGTCGAAAAAAAGAAGGCTCTCGGCGTGCCGCCTGAGTTGGTGCATTGGTTTCGCTGGGAAGCTTTAATGACGTGGGTCAGCGGCATGGTTCTGCTTTTTCTGGTCTACTATTGCACCGGCGGGCTGCTTGATCCTGACGTCGCGAATATTTCCCAGCTTGCGGGCGTTGGCATCGGGTTGGCCGTGCTGGCCGTTGGTTGGCACATCTATGATTTTGCGGTTCGGTCGCCGCTCGGAAACTCTCCCCAAGCATTCGCGGCATTTTCGCTCGCGATGACGGCGGTAACGGCGTGGGGACTGATGCATGTTCTCAGCGGGCGTGCGGCATTTATTGAGGTGGGGGCGGCGTTTGGAACAATCATGACCGCCAACGTCTGGTTCCGGATTCTTCCCGCGCAGCGCAAGATGATCGCCTTTGCCGCGTCCGGTGCCACGTTCGATCCTGCACTCGGCGCTCAAGCCAAACTACGATCCAAGCACAATACCTTCATGGCGGTTCCGGTAGTCTTTCTGATGATCAGCAATCATTTTCCGGTGGGAACCTATGGGAACAAGTATGGCTGGGAGATTCTGACCGCGCTCGTCCTCATAGGGTGGGGAGCTGCGAAGTTGATTCGCGAAGCCTAGTCGCGGTCCTGGCAGTCTCCGCGGAGTGACTTTGCAAGAGCGACTTCATAAGGGTGAATCATTGCAGGTGACCTATGACACAAACGATTTCGCGCATGAAGTAATTGCCCGCTGCCAGACGCTCGCCCGCTTCAGCGAAGCTCCTGGTAGTATCCGGCGCACATTTCTATCCGAGCCCATGCGGGAGTGCCATCGTGAGATTGCCGGATGGGTTTCTCCTCTTGGAGTCACAGCGCGCGTAGACGCCGCAGGAAATTTACGCATGCTTTACCCCGGGGCGCTGTCCGGTGCACCCCGTCTGATGATGGGTTCGCATCTGGATACCGTGCCTGACGCCGGAGCATATGATGGCGTTCTCGGCGTAGTTCTTCCGCTTGCGCTGCTGGGCGCTTTAGGAGGGCGGAGATTCCCCTTTGCCATTGAGGTGGTTGGTTTCTCAGAGGAGGAGGGCGTTCGCTTTGGCACGCCGTTTATTGGCAGCCGCGCACTGGTGGGTTCGCTCGACGAGGATGTGATCGAGCGACGGGATACGCAGGGAATTTCGATTCGCAAGGCAATCGAGAATTTTGGATTGGACCCGGCGGGGATTCCGCAGGCTGCTATAGGCGAGGATGTCCTCGGCTACCTGGAGTTTCATATTGAGCAAGGGCCGGTGCTGGAGAAGGCCCACCAGTCGCTGGGAGTGGTTGTAGCGATCGCGGGGCAAAGCAGATTAGAGTTCACATTCTCGGGTCATGCCAATCACGCTGGTACTACGCCGATGAATCTTCGCCATGATGCTCTCGCTGGTGCCGCCGAGTGGATCTGCGCCGTCGAAAGCTATGCGCAGACGGCCCCTGGCCTGGTGGCGACGGTGGGCGCAATTCATGCTAAACCCGGTGCGACCAACGTCATCGCAGGCGACGCCCGAGTGAGCCTCGATGTGAGACAACGGGACGATAAAACGCGAGCCGTCGCGGTGGACTATTTGGTTCAACTGGCGGAAGATATTGCCACGCGCCGATCGCTTAAAGTGAAGTCGAGCGTGCTGCTGAACCAGCGGGCCGTACCAATGGACCATTTTCTCGTTAGCCAGATTGAAAAGGCCATCACCAGCGTCGCGGGTGAACCCTATCGCATGGTGAGCGGCGCCGGACACGATGCCATGATCAGGGCCGCGAAGGTTCCCGCCGCGATGATTTTTCTGCGAACTCCGGGCGGCATCAGCCATGATCCTGCGGAATCGGTGGAAGTCGACGACGTGGCGAAGGCGATTGACAGCGGACTGCAACTGCTGCAGCAGTTGGCATCGTCATCCGAATTTCGGAGAAAGACAGGACATGCATAACCTCGGCAGGACGCGAAGCGCACAGCAGCCAAATCATGTTCTCCTGACCCCGGATACATTTGTCCGCACCACGTTGCCGGGCATGAAGGGGTGTGCTGCCATTGTGCATGCTGGACCCGCCATGGGCGCGGGATTTGCGGAGTACACCGCAGAGTTTGAAAGCGGTGGCGAACTCGGCGGGACGACTGCGCAACGATTCGTCTTCGTGGTGGAAGGCGCCCTGCAGTTGGATGTAAACAACCAGCAGAGACGACTCGATGCGCGCGGTTATGCGTATTTGCCGGAGGGCGTAGTGCATCGGATTACGGCGAAAGAGAACTGTCGTGCCGCTGTAATTGAGAAGACTTATCGAACAGCGCACACGACCCCATCTCCGCATTTAATCGTGTCGCACGAAGATGAAGTTTCTTCGCATGCGCTTGCAGACGATCCGCGTTTGCAGGTCAAGTGTCTTTTGCCGGATGAGATGAGTTTCGATTTCGCGGTCAATACTATGGTGTACCAACCGGGCGCCGCGCTGAGCATGGTGGAAATGCATGTGATGGAGCATGGGCTCATCATGCTTGAAGGCGGGGGAATTTACCGGCTTGGAGATTGCTGGTATCCAGTGACGGCTGGGGACTACATCTGGATGGCACCGTGGTGCCCGCAGTGGTTCGGAGCGATCGGGGATCGTCCTGCGAAGTACCTCATCTACAAAGATTGGAACCGGCATCCGCTTTCTGGCGCTCGCCCATGAAACTCGAGATCGACGAGGCGAAATTGGTGGCTGAGATCGCAGCATTGGCTGCCATTTCTGACGGGGAGCCGCCAGCTGTAACCAGAATTGCTTTTTCGCCGACGGACCTGCGGGCGCGCGCGTGGCTCAGAGAGCGCTGCGAAGAAGCGGGCCTGGCTGTGCGGCGAGATCCAATCGGAAACACATTTGCGCGTTGGATAGGTTCGGATCCGGCGTTACCAGCCGTGGGCACGGGTTCTCACATCGATGCGATTCCAAACGCCGGAAAGTACGACGGTGTGGTCGGCGTTCTTGGAGGTCTCGAAGCGATTCGAGCTTTGCGGGGTGGTGGTTTCCGTCCCCGGCATTCCGTCGAATTGGTGGTATTCACTTCCGAGGAGCCAACGCGTTTTGGGATCGGATGTCTTGGAAGCCGCATGCTCTCGGGAACGCTATCCGCTGCCGCCGCACGGCAGTTGAAAGACGGAGATGGTGTAGCTCTCGAGGAAGTTCGCGCAAGAGCGGGATTGGGCGGTGATCTCGATGGAGTAAAACTGCCGAGTTCCTACTATAAGGCGTTTGTCGAGTTGCACATCGAACAAGGCCCTCTGCTGGAACGCGAGCAGATTCCGCTGGGGGTAGTGACCAGCATTGCGGCGCCCGCAAGTCTGAATATTTATATCGACGGATCGGGTGGGCACGCGGGTGGAGTTCTGATGCCGGACCGACACGACGCGCTTTGTGCCGCGGCGGAATTAGTCCTCGCGCTAGAGAGTGCCGCCCGGAAAAGCGGAGCGGTCGATACAGTAGCGACGGTCGGCATCTGCGAGGTCTTTCCCGGGGCCGTGAACAGCATTCCCAGCCGGGTTCGCCTGAGTGCGGACATTCGTGACACCGATCTTAAGCGGCGTGACGACGTGGTGCAAAAGATCGAAAGTGCCGTCATGGTGATCGCGGAAAAGCGGCAAGTGTCGGTTCGCACCGAGTTGGTGAACGCGGATTCGCCGGCCCTGTGCGCGCCTCAGGTGGTCGGAGCCCTTTCCGAAGCCTGCCGGAAACATAATCTGAAATTCGTTCCGATGGTGAGCCGTGCCTACCATGACTCGCTGTTTATGTCGCGCATCGCTCCCTCCGCGATGCTCTTCATTCCCTGCCGCAACGGGTACAGTCATCGTCCGGACGAATATGCGTCTCCGGAAGATATTGCCCGCGGAACGCTAGTGCTCGCCGAAACTCTAGCGGAGCTTTCCCGGTAGCCGTTAGCGCTCGGAATAAGTCGGCGTTGTTGACTTACGAATCCTGGCGTAACCGGGTTTAATAGTTGCGTAAATCAGGTCGCAACGCTCGTTGTAGGGCAAGAAGGCGCTTTTCATCGCGTTGATGGTTATTTTCTCGAAGTCGTCCAAGGTCAAGCCAAAGGTATCAGCGGCCGCCTGGAATTCCTGAGTCATGCTGGTGTTGCTCATTAATCGATTATCGGTGTTGAGGGTAACGCGGAATTTCTCCTTGAAAAGAATCTTGAAAGGATGCTCAGCCAAGCTGGGTGCCGCGCCGGTGTGAACATTGCTGATGAGACAAATTTCCAGTGGAATTCTTTTGTCGAGCACATACTGGGCAAGATCGCCTAATTTCACCGCTTTGCCATCCACGACGGCGATATCGTCGATCAAACGCGTCCCGTGGCCGATGCGATGCGCGCCACAGTATTGAATCGCCTGCCAGATTGATTCCTTGCCATAACCTTCCCCCGCGTGAACGGTAATGTTGAAATTCTCGCGCTGGATGTAGTGGAAAGCGTCCACGTGCTTTTTGGGAGGATAACCGCCTTCTTCTCCTGCCAGATCGAAGCCGACTACTCCGCGTTCACGAAAGTCGACGGCAAGTTCCGCCATTTCCAAAGACACATCCATGTTGCGCATGGCGCAGATCAGCAATCCGGAGGAAATTCCGAAGTCCTTTCGCCCTCGCTCCAGTCCCTTCAAAACTGCGGAGACAACCTGTTGATGCGTCAATCCTTTTTGCGTGTGAAATATGGGCGCAAAGCGAGTTTCAAAGTAGACGACGCTGTCCTTGCTCAGATCCTCGGCTTGCTCATAGGCGACACGCTCCAGCGCCTCCTCGGTTTGCATTACAGCAATCGTGTGGGTAAAGCCCTCCAGATACTTGGCAAGACTTCCCTTGTTTGCGCCGCGATGAAACCATTGAGCCAAGGTGTCGGGGTCCGCGGTAGGAAGACCCGTGTACTGTGCCTCTCGCGCTAATTGAATCACGGTCTGCGGGCGCAGGACTCCATCCAAGTGCTCATGCAAAAGAACTTTGGGAAGACTTCGTAAGAGCTCTTTGTCGAGGTTCATCAAAATTTCCTTTGCGTCGATAAACTCTGTCGAAAGCATCGACGGAGCGCTGCAAAATGATACACCCGGGCTGATCCTGAGTCCGATTGGGCTTGGCGCGTGCGAGCAGTGTTGTACAATCCCACCCCAAATGCAACTTGAGGAAGATCGTCGCGCATGATGCGAATCGCCGCAGAAAATTCCGGCACGACCAACTATGGTTTGCGTCGCGAGATTTTATCGCCGCTTGAAACGCTGGCACAATCCGTCTCCACCATGGCTCCCACAACGACACCGGCGGCCACAATCCCGCTGGTGTGCGCGCTCGCGGGCAACGGAACATGGCTGGCGTATGCGCTGGCGACCGTCGCAGTGCTGCTCGTTGCCTTGTGCATTGGCCGCTATGCCCGCCACTCCGCATCGCCGGGTTCGTTGTACACCTATGCTTCGATGACCCTGCCTGCATGGTTGAGCGCGACCGTCGCGTGGAGTTTGCTGCTTGCTTATGTGGCTACGGGATCGAGTGTGATTGGCGGTTTCTACCACTACGCGAATCTGTTGCTGCGCGATGCCACCGGCCATGTTTACTCGGCCGTTTTGCTGGCCGCAGTCGTCACGGGTGTTTCGATCTGGATTGCATATCGCGACGTGAAAATCTCCGCGGAACTCATGCTCTGGATCGAGGCGGCATCGGTCACGGTGATTGTGATCCTGGTCGCGCTGTTGCTGTTCCACCGGGGCTGGCATTGGGATCGGGAGCAACTCCACCTGCACGGGATGACCGGCAGTGGGCTCCGGCTCGG
>Ga0187887_10004206_pt1 | contig 10855 bp, 15 predicted proteins | sample June2016WEW_7_10_FD_132977 | JGI IMG/M metagenome (GOLD analysis project Ga0187887, IMG submission 132977) | Peatland microbial communities from SPRUCE experiment site at the Marcell Experimental Forest, Minnesota, USA - June2016WEW_7_10 | ecosystem: Environmental > Terrestrial > Soil >... | reverse complement strand
GGCCACTGAGTCGCGCAACGGCGTGGATCTCGCTTACGAGAGCAGCGCCCGCGCCATCGTTTTGCTTAATTTCGAGCCATCACACGTTGAAATAGACGGGATTGCCGTGAAATTCGACGTGACAACGGTGGGCCAGAAATTCGAGCTCATGCTGCCGCGCGGCCAGCACCTCGTGGTATTGAGCGGCGGCTAAGGCCAGACCGCGATAAACTCCCGGCGAATAATCTGGGCACGAGCTACTTTAAGCGACAATCGCTGATCATTCCGTTGCACTGTAACGCCGGATTAACGTATAGTGGTTGCGCATGTTCGAGGAGACTCGGGGCAGGACGTGAGCGTTGGCCGGGCGGAGGGGAGGCATCTTTCGCTACGGGAGTCCGAGATACTTTGCCTGATCGGGCAGGGGCTGGCTTCCAAGGAGATTGCCGTTCGCCTCGATCTAAGCCCGTCGACTGTGGCCGCCTATCGGAAGCGCTTGTGCAGGAAGCTGGATCTTCACTCCACCGCTGAGCTGGCGTTGCACGCCGCCAGGATCTATGGCCACGCCGAACAGGAATGATCGTTCGTCGTTACGGGTGGTTCGGCCGCGATCCACCCGATGTCAGCGGCACTTTGACGGTACTCACCGCAACCAGGATCATCGGGGAGCCTTTCGATTTGGTCGCCGACTGTGTAGTCGCGCGAGGGTTAGGGCAACCGGGGACCTTGCCTCCGTGGAGCGATGACACAAGACACGATTCCGTAGTCTGGCCCGCGGTGATATTGCCCGCACAGCTACAATGCAGGTTGAGGAATCCTTGTTCGTAATAGTCTCCCTCCTCAGTAAATGGCCCGTTCACCGAGGCCCCAAATCCTCCTTCCGAGCCAGACAGGTACTGCTTTCCGTCCGGAGTTATGATCTCGCTGGACGTCGAATAGTCGGAGTGCCCGCAGCTCGATCCGAGGGTGCTGTTGTCGGCGGTGGTAGTCGAGCCAAAGACGGTTTCCCCATTTGAACTCGTCCATACCTGGTTGTAAACGCTTAACCGGATGACCATTTGCGCCGACACGGATATCGGCAGAAGCAGGCCGCCAAAAATAACGAGGAGGGCGAAACTCCCACAGGATTTCGATGCTGGGCGGCTGTTAGTTCGGTAGTCCATAAATTTTGATGTTCCCTTTACCGTCTTGCCGATATAGCCACTCAGACGCGAAAGCCCATCCGAGGTCACCGCTGCCTGCACTGCGGCAATCGTACTTGCGATTATGTTGTCCTCCTGCGTTTTGAGAGCCGCCAGCGTCGAGTTAGCTCCGTTGCTGTTCTCCCTCGCCTCCTCAATCGCCTCCAGTTGGGTCATCATTTTGCCAAGCAATCCGGCAATTTGCTGGGCATCCGCGGCAGCCAGTGCCAGAGGAGCGAATTGGGCCTGCTGACGCTGTTGCTCCTGCGCCGTTGGCTGTTCGTGAGTTGCGATGGCCGTCAGGAAGTGCCGCCAGGCGAGCGCGTCAGGTATCTGCTCGGGGTTTTTCGACCCATCCACGATCACGACCAGATTTGTGACAGCGGCGGTGGTGGTCTGTGCGCTCGCCAGCAAAGACCAGAGCACACAAAAACAATAAACAATCGCCAATCTCAGCATGAATACGTTAGCCAGAGGCGCCTCCTCTCTAGATATTCAGCAAGGCATCGCGTCATCGCACGATACATCCAGCCGAATCATGGGACATTCGGAACAAATCTACAATACCCCTCTGGAGGGGTATTGCCTCCACCGAAGGACGCGTTTATATTGGACCGCAGTGGTTATTAATCGAGATCAGTTCCGTGGGAATGCTTACACTTTGGGTTCGCTGGCGACTGCGGCGTCCCGCTCCAGATATCTGAAAACGGCACTGCTTACGCGTCCAGCGCTGAGCGTTCTGTGGAAAGAGGGTCACGTTCTGGATGCATGGTGAGGAAGGCTTCCTGGAAGCACCCCGAGCAACGCGCGGTGCGCCGGAACCGGAGCAGGCTGTTGAACTCCGGGCTTCGCGACAAGAACCGCCCACGGGTGCTGCCAGGCTTTGGAGGCAGGTACAAGTACTAACGTCAAGGGGTGCTTGAGAGCATGCAATATCCACTCGATCCATTCGACGGTCAGGATCATTCGAACGATGTCGTCGTCTATCGCGGCGTTGTCAGATTTGGCTTGGAAGTGTCCTCGATATGGCGTAGTCCTACAGCATCTGACGAAGAGTTGCGCAGAATCTTAGAGGCACCTCCGTCCGTACGTTGGTGGCCGCCGCGCCTGACCGGGGATCGCGCTGTCGATCTTGAACTGCTCATTCTGGGGCAGTTGCTGGCTGCTGCGAGCATCGGGGCAGAGCTTCCGCACTCAGATGATCCCGCGCGGTTTAAGACTGCGATTTTCGCCAAGTATCCATCGCTGGATCCCGCCAAGCACGCGACTGATCGCGAGAAGTATGCGTCTCATCGTCTTACCGTCGCCATTGATCGCGATGGTTCAAACTCTATGACCCTGGCTAAGAACACCCGGGGCGATGCTTTGCCGGGCGTTGCGCATATTCCGGGGCGCGGCAAGAGGCCGGACTTCCTCGTGTACATACAGGAGGTTGTCCGTGGCGATCTCCTGGCGCGGATCGACGCAGTCCGTCAGACCCTCGCCGGAACGCAGCGCCAATGAGAACTGCCGAGATATTTCTCATTGCGCGCGTCGTCGCCTGTGCGCACTTGCTCGCGTTCGGGGTACTAAAGGTAGCTGGCCCAGGCGAGGGATGCGCTTGGCTGTCCGCGCCGTTCTCCGTCATATGGCTTCGGCTTGCGATTGTGGCAGTATCGGTCGTCGAAATAGTCTTGGCATTTGTCCTCGTACTTGGTCTCCTTGATGGTCAGGCGGCGGTGTTGACTTGCTTCGCGCTCATGGTTCCACTCACCTATTACGGCGTCAAATCCATCCGCAAGACAGGATCCTGCGGCTGCGCCGGTAGCCGCGCGGCGGTTCCGGCTCCTCGCACTCCCGGCGGCTTGGTCGCTCGAAACTTTTGCCTGTTCGCCGCTCTCAGCAGTGGCGCTGTTTTCGGTCCGCGATATGCCGAACTAGGTCACGGAGCGCTTGCCATAACCGGTTTGGCACCGCTTCTTTATCTCACTGGAAGGGTGTTCCTCTTGCGCATTCGGGCGTTGTTGTCAGAGAGCCGTCGTCTCCTCAACAGTGGCGACCCACTAGGAGGACAAGGCCGCAGCGAGGTGATCGCATGTGGCAAGTGAGCTACGTCGTCTTGGTTATGTGTGTTATATCCCTGTTTGTCATGACGATTCACATGTCTGCTCAGGTGCGCGGAAAGGACTCGGCAAATAGCTGGCCGCTCGGTGACCTAACGAGAGGCGCCACGGTGGCCGCTCTGTGCCCTCTTAACGGGACTTTTGAGTTCGGGATCTTGTGTTTACTGAGCCTTGCCGAGGAGTCATTCTCTGTTGCGGTCCGAGTAATGTCGATTGCAGAGCGACGAAAGCTGCCGTATCGAATCGTGATAGTCGGAAGCGCCCCGCCGGTCTGGCTGGTGGATCTGCCCAGTTGCGAACACATTTCGTTCGTTGGTGCACCGGTTGTCGCCACGCTGAAAATCGCCCACCTTCCCGTCGTTGCTGGTGTGTTCGGCGGGCGAGTCGTGGAGGCTATTTCGACCTGGCGCGACACACCTGAGTTCGAGAAGAGGTTTGGCTTTCTACTCGAGCCGGCTTGGGCGGAGCGCGAAGACTCAATAGAGGAGAATGTGTATGATTAACAGACGGGCATTTTTGTCCGCGGTTGAGAGGCAATTGTCGGCGTCAATGATGCTTCTCGCATTTGGCGCGACGGGTATAAAAGCTGCTCAGACGTGCCAGAGTTTCCCGCCCGCCACCTGGTGGGAGTTGTACAACGAACCTGGGGCAAGTTGTAATATTAAATACAAGACGATTCCGACGGGTGCTACCTACACTACCGACACTGCTTATTCGCCATCCTGTGGCAACCCGGCCATGCAGGATTTTTGCTATACGAATACCTGCAGCACCGCCACTTCGAGCGGCAGTTGCCAATGTGGTGGGGCCTCAACATATCAACTAGTCACTGCCGTATGCGACGACAGTTCGTGCATGTGCCAGGTTCAACAAGTGCAACTGGCATGTTAGATGTTACGTCCGGCATAAGTAGGCACTGGAAGCCAGCGGGTACTTGAAATGCGAGCTTGCCAGGCTGTGGTTTTCCTCGCCTTTATACCGGTACCCGCAGTCGCACAGGGGCAGGCGCTGTATCGTGACCAGCTTCCATCGATTCGGAAGGCATTTGCGGAAAGGGGCGTCACGTTCCGGATGAATGGTGAGGAAGGCTTCCTGGAAGCAGCCCGAGCCTTGCACAGCGCGCCGGAACTAGCCACGATAAACGACCTTCTTCCGACGTCTCTTGTCATCGAAAACAGCAGTGGCAGGGCGATCATTTTTACCACGCTTGTCGCAGAAATGGTGAAGGGTTCCGGCGACGTTGTTTACGACATCGCGAAGACGGGCAATATAGCCAACAGGAACAGCTATCCGCGTCTCGAGTCCGGGAAATCGCGACTACTCACGATTGATCCTTTCGTCAACGAGCCCCTTGCGAGGGGGCATCCGAGCGATGCGGAGATGCGCGTGATGGCCTCCCAAAACGAGAGAATGCGAGGCGTTCTGAAGACGTACAGTGTCCGCAGCATCGTCACAATACCGGACGCGATCGTGTTCGACAACGGCGAAGTGATGGGCAGGGACCGGTATGGCATTGTCGCTCAGGAGCAGGCCGAACGCCTTGCGATCGAACGTCTCAGCGACAGATTTCGAAGCATGATGGACGACAGTTCCCGTGACCTAATGATTGCGTTTTTTCAGGGGAAAGCCGCGCGGGCTGCGCCAGTCTTTCGCGGACAAACAATAGATCATTATCCGGCAGCCGAAGGATGGGCTGCCTTTACATTTGTCGCGTTACTCAGAGCGGGACGGACGAATGACCAAGTTCTGGAGTCGATGGGCGCGATGCGCGCGAACATGGAGGCGCAATTGCCCCTTTTCCTATCGGGTGCAGCCGATGTGCCGCCGGGATCGTCCGATTGAGTACGGAAGCAGAAGGGGAAATCGTCATGCCATACACTAAGCACCTCGTCCGCCTTGCCATCGTTCTTGCGGCTTTTGCGGTTGGAGGCTTCGTTCGAACTGTCGGGGCCCAGGAACAGTGTGGAAAACAGCCATGCGCACCGTGTAATACGTCTACAGATGGAATACCCCTCGGGACGCTGAACGGCACGCCTCAATGCCAATCAAATTGCACGTGTACAACTCAACAGAGTGTTACGGGCTATGGCTGCCGGACCGAGAAATGCAACGCTTGCCAAGGGTCAACGCAGGGCTCGACAGTACTGTCGTGCCAGGGAAACCAGAATGCATGCGTTGAGTTGGAGCCCATCTTTTGTCTCGGAGCTTGCTAGCTTGGAAAGGGCAGTTGTGAAAAGGTATATCGTTCTCGGGGCTGTTGTTTTATGCGCCGGGGTTGTCGGCTATTGGGCGAATCCGCGGCGAGTTTTCGCGCAGCGCATAACCCTGACCCCGTTCACGGCGGAGTTCGCGAGGAACCAATACCGGCCCGGCGGGACACCGGATGCGCGCCCGGCTACTCATTTCAAGTACTACCGTCGCGATGACGGCTCGCGTGCAACCACAATCTCAGGTGACGGGACCCTGACGACGATTGTCGATGCATCGCGACTCGAATACACCATCCTCGAGACGTCAACTTTATCCAAGATCACCTTCCGCTATCCGTCGCTGGAAAGGCTCGCAAGCGCGCTGAACCTTAACGAAGAGGGGCAATGCCCCGCGCTCGGAGGACCAGTAGAGCTCCTGGAGAGCGCCGACGAACGATTCGGCCAACAGATAGTACATCGGCGAATCCGGGAGGAGAAGATCAAGGGGTTTGCCAGGTCGACGCGAGAGGAGTGGGTCGTACCGGCCCTGAATTGCTTCTCTTTGGAGACGGTCGCCACGGACACGACGGGCGCGAGGGCCGTGACGAAGGTAACCTCGCTTGAGGTAGGGCCGCCCGCTGCCGCCGCGTTTGAGATTCCCTCAGCCTATGTCGAGAGGTCCCCGATCGCAATGGAACAGGAGTACAAGACCAGGTTTGCCAAGGCGTATTGGGGAGACAAGGTGAGCGAGGTGATGGAGCGGAATTACTGGAAACTCCGATAACACTAGCCGGAACGAACGGTCGACCCTTAGCCTGGGCGTAATCGCCAGTTGCGAGGGGCGGCGGCCCGGTCGAGCGGTCGTTCCCCGCTTACTCCGCCAGCAGATGCAGCACGATGCTGCGGCGGTGCGGCACGCGGCGATGCTCGAACAAGTAGATGCCCTGCCACGTGCCCAGCGCCAGAGGATTATATTGAGCTGGTATATTCCAGCCAGAGTGAGATTTCGATAGAGGGCCCGTGTGGGCTCGAACTTGAAGGGACAAGATATGCTTACAATTCGCAAACGCGGGCGCTCCAGCATTAGCCTGCTATTGGCGGTCGCCCTCGTACTCCTCGCAAGCGTGTTGCTTCAAGCTCAGGGCCAGAGCCTCGCGGATGCGATTACCATCCTTCCGCCATCCTTTGATCCCGGAGAGAATAGCTGGACAGTAGTCTTCCGTAACACTAGTGAGCGCCAGATAACGGGTTTCGCCGCGGACCTTGTCTGCACCCATTCCAACGGAGCCTCATCTCCGCTGCCGATCGAAGTTGACCTTGCTCCAGCTCTTGCTTGGGCGGTTATTCTGAAGAATTCGCCTGATCATGACAAGGTAGTGTCGTTCAAGCCAGGTGAGCTTTATTCATACTCATTTCCCGGGATCGACGTCAGGTCCGTTGAAGGGGCGGTCAAGGGTGTCGTTTTTATCGACGATACCGCCGTTGGCGATGACAAACGCATTCAGCGAGTTTTCGACATGCGTACGGACCTTGCAACCCGCAAGGGGGTAATTCTCAGCGCCTTATATGCCTTGAACTCTTCGCCCGCCTCGCAGCGTACCCTCCGGCCGAACATGGAAAAGCTGCCTGAAGGGTCGCCTCTGCGACGCGAAATGGAGCGGGTCGAAGTGCACCTCGCAGGGGATGGTGACATTGGGCTCGCAAACGCGCTATCGATTTACGAGGCGGAGAGCAGTACGCTCAAGAGCCACATGATTAGGAGATTCAAATAGACGTGCGTCAAGCAATCATTTCGTTTGTACTAGCGGCAATTGCTGCTCCTGGCGTGCTGGCACAGTTTCCATGCATGTCGGGGCCCAACGTAGTCGCCGACACTAACCCTGCAAGCTCGGCTTGTGCGGGCTGGAGGGCGGGGCCTTACACTGAGACGCGAGAGTATCTAGCGAGTTGCACGCAAAGTGCCTGCGACCTCGTGGCATACGTATCCGCAAATGGCGCCTGTAGCTCCATCGCGTACCTCGTAAACTGTGAACCGGACTGGCAGGTCGGCTGGACCGGCGGCGGTGGCCTTTCGTATTTCTACGTGAGAACGAGCAATGCCGTGCAGATAACGACCGTTGGCGTTCCGTTGCCCTGGTGCTCGTATCAATCCTGGATCGAAACTGACAGCGCGACGTGCGTATGCTGCACTTCCTGACCTATCGTGCCTGAGCCCCGGTGATCGCCCTTTATTGGAACTACTCCGCCAGCAGATGCAGCACGATGCTGCGGCGGTGCGGTGCGCGGCGAGATCGGCTCCGTGGGAGTGGTTGCACTCGGTTTGGCACCGTCGTGATGAGAATCGCTGACTGACAATTCGACGAAGGGACAACCAAGGCATGTGCATGCATCAAGTTTTGCGTCGCGGAGCAGTCGCGAGTATGCTCTTTTTTCTCTGTTCCTACTTCCTGTCTGCGCAGGATCTCGCGAACAACTGGAAAGTAATCACGCCGTCGTCCCCGTTGCAGGTGACATCTGTAACCGAAAAGGACCATGGGGTAGTAGTCTTCGCGTTCACGAACGTCTCTCAGAAGACCATCGCAGCGTATGCGGTGCGAAATGAAGTGTTGAACTTCGAGACCGATTACGGCAATCAGCTCAGGGGTTTTGTCCCTGGCTCCACGGACGAGGTGCCGTTCCCGGTCGAGGACCTAAAGGCCGGCGCGGGTCGCGACCTTGAGGTGTCGGTTGTCTTTGAGGACGGTTCCTCTGTTGGGTCGGCCCCGCTGGTCTCGTTTCTTCGCGGTCGCGCGACCGGAGACGCTGCCGAACTCGCACGGATACGAGAGGTTTTCGACGGGCAGGCTGCGTCGCACCCAGGAGGCATAGATGCCGAGGCCCTGCGACGCGGCATCGGCCCGCCGCCAAAATCACCAACGCAAGCCCTGCGCGTACTGGGCAGTATTGGGGCGCCAATTCCGCTGGCGGCCACCCTTAGGCACGACGCTCCGGATTTCCAGAGAGGCTTCGTTCGAGGTGTAAGCATCACAAGGCAGCAGGCGCTCCTCAAGGTTGGCGAGTTGGAAAGGGTTTCTGCGGATGTGGAAAGGCGTCTCGCAACCGCGCCTCCCGGTCGAAAACACCTGACTCCGGCCGATCTGCTGCGTGACACACAGGAGGAGTATCGCGCTATGGCAACACGCTATGGTTATTTCATCAGCCAGGCGCAAATGGGACGGTACCAATGAGACTCAATAGCGTTCTTCTATCGGCTTCGGCGCTCGCAATCCTAGCGACGGTGCTCAGTCTGACGCTTCGAGGTTCGTGCCCCTATGGCCCTTGTCCGGCGATACCCACCAGTAGCAGTGAGGAGGACTATGACTCCTGCAGCGGAACCGCTTCAATAAACGGCCCAACCTGCAACTGTACGATCACAAAAAAGATACTCCAGACCGTCGTCTTCGAAGACGGCACTAACACACAGGGGTACCTAACCGGGACCGGAGTGGGAGCCACAACGCAAGACTGTTTCGATTCTACATACGTACAGAACGTATATAACGAATGCTGGCCCCAGTTCTTCGACAACCCTCCATTGTCCGACAACGGGTGGGTCGATGAGAACATAGCAAACAGCCCTGGAATCAACACCACACCCGACTGGTGCCCGCCCACTGGTTATCCTCCGTATGAGCAGTACACGGCCTTCCTTTCATGCCAGTGGAGCCCGACTCGCACTTACAACGTTCCGTCAACTCAGTACTCCTGCTCTTACTGAATGCATGAAGACCGCGTAAGCACCCGTTATTCGCCCGGCGGCTGGCGCCGCCTGGCCGCCGCTTGCAGTCGCGCACTACCAGAACTAAGTGCGCAGGAGGTGTGACCTGTGCACTGGAACAATCGGATCGTATTGAAATTCATCGCGGCGCTGTTATTCAGCGTGACGGCGGCGAGGATCCTTCGAGGCATCTCGTGGCACTGAAACGAACCAAGCTACGCCGGACGCGCCTTCTGAACACGGCAGCCAATGTCGCCCTGTTGGTTTCGGCCGTCGCAGTGTGCGCGAGCAGCGCGCTCGACATCCATGGGCATCTGTGGCAATCAGGGTCGAAGGCGCCAGCGAGCAGCACGCCGGCTCCCATGCCGGGCGTGCCCGCCCCTAAGGTGGCGGGCATAGATTATCGGCAGTCGGACCGAACGCTCGTGCTTTTCCTCAGCACTCGTTGTAAGTTCTGCCGGATGAGTGCGCCGTTTTATCGCGAGCTCTCCAGCCGCGTCGCCAAGGACTCCAGGACGCATCGTATTGTCGCTGTATTTCCTGAAGGGCGGATGGAGGTGTCGGGATTCATCACGCGTGAGCAGCTAGGGATTGACGTAATACCGGATGTCCGGGCACATGAGTATGGCATTACCGGCACACCAACAGCTGTGCTCGTGGCGCGGGATGGAGTGGTCCAAAGGAGCTGGGTGGGCGCGGTCAACAAAGAGGCCCAGACCGACATGATCCACGCCTTCATTGGGAGCGAGTGACTTTCGCTTCTTACTCCGCCAGCAGATGCAGCACGATGCTGCGGCGGTGCGGCACGCGGCGATGCTCGAACAAGTAGATGCCCTGCCACGTGCCCAGCGCCAGTTGGCCGGCATGCACCGGGATGCTGAGCTGCGTATTGGTGAGCGCGGCGCGGATGTGCGAGGTCATGTCGTCGGGGCCCTCGGCGGTGTGGCGATATTGGCGCGTGTCCTCAGGCACCAGCCGCTCGAAGAAATCGCCGAGATCGGCCACCACGTTGGGATCGGCATTTTCCTGAATCACTAATGACGCCGAAGTATGACGGCAGAATACCGTCAGCAGACCTGTGCGCGTTTTTTGGCTGTCCACCCAGGATGCGATTTCGCGCGTGACATCGTAGAAGCCCTTGCCGCTGGTCGGCACGGTGATCTCATAAGTGGCCTGGCGCAAGTCCTACTCTACCGTTACGCTTTTCGCCAGATTCCGCGGCTGATCCACGTCGCAGCCACGGCGGACCGCGATGTGATAGGCGATGAGCTGCAGCGGGATGATCTCGGCAATGGGCAACAAGAGCTCGCTGGTGGACGGAATGGAGATCAGATGGTCCACCATGGGGGCCACTTCGGCAGCGTCCTGCTCGCACACCACCGCCACCACGATGCCCGAGCGCGCCTTCACTTCCTGAATATTCGACAGCGTCTTCTCAAAGCGGACCCGGCTCTCTTCGCTGCCGGGGTCGCGCGTGGCCAGCACCACCACTGGCAGCTTTTCGTCGATCAGCGCGTTGGGGCCGTGCTTCATCTCGCCGGCCGGATAGCCTTCGGCGTGAATGTAGGAGATCTCTTTCAGCTTCAGCGCGCCTTCGAGCGCGATGGGGAAGTGAATGCCGCGGCCGAGGTAAAGGAAATCGGTGGC
>Ga0187887_10004203_pt1 | contig 10863 bp, 8 predicted proteins | sample June2016WEW_7_10_FD_132977 | JGI IMG/M metagenome (GOLD analysis project Ga0187887, IMG submission 132977) | Peatland microbial communities from SPRUCE experiment site at the Marcell Experimental Forest, Minnesota, USA - June2016WEW_7_10 | ecosystem: Environmental > Terrestrial > Soil > Wetlands... | reverse complement strand
TCGTGGGCATCATCGTGCCACACATCGTGCGGCTCCTGGTCGGCACCTCGTATCGCCGGATCCTGCCTATCTCGGTGGCCTTCGGCGCCGCCTTCCTGGTCTTCGCCGACACCATCGCCCGCACGGTGATCGCGCCGTCGGAGCTGCCGCTCGGCGTGGTGACCGCCCTGGTGGGGGCGCCCGTCTTCGTCCTGATCCTGAGCCTTCGTCGACGGATGGTCCAATGAGCATCATCGAGATCGACCACCTGACGGTGAAGGCCGGCTCCAAGGTGCTGGTGAGCGACGTGTCGCTCGATATCCACGCCGGCACCTGGTGCACGATCGTGGGTCCCAACGGCGCGGGCAAGACGTCGCTGGTCGAGACCGTGGCCGGGCTCCGCAAGGCGGCCAGCGGAGCGGTGCGCATCGACGGCACGCCGCTCGCCGCGATGAACGAACGCGCCCGGGCCCGCGTGGTGTCGCTGGTTCCCCAGCATCCGCAGGTTCCCGTGGGAATGACCGTGAAGGAGTACGTGTCCCTGGGGCGATCGGCCTATCACGGCCTGCTCCATGCACCGGGCGCCCAGGACCGGCTGATCGTGGAGTCGGTCCTCGAGCGCCTGGCGCTGCAGGACTTCTCGCAGCGTGACGTCGTCACGCTGTCGGGCGGCGAGCGCCAGCGCATGGTGCTGGCACGCGCCCTCGCGCAGTCGACCATGGTGATCGTGCTCGACGAGCCGATCACCGGTCTGGACATGCGCCACCAGATGGAACTGCTGGAGCACCTCAAGACCCAAGTCGAGCAGTGCGGCCTCACCATCGTTGCCACGATGCACGACCTCACGCTGGCCGGGCAGTTCGCCGATCGGCTGGTCCTGATCAACCACGGAGCAGTCGTGCTCGACGGACCGGCTCGCGAGGTCGTACGAAGCGACGAGCTGGCTCAGTGTTATGGCATGACCCTTCGCGTCGTCGACGTCGACGGCGCCGACGTGGTGGTGCCGGTGCGCTCGACGTGATCATTCACCGTCTCGTAACAAGCCGGTAAGGCAAATCCCGTAGACTGGCCGTGAACCGGGGGGATATAAGTGCGCCGCACCAGAATCGTTGCCACTATTGGGCCAGCATCCGAGAGCGACCAGGTCATCAAGGACTTGATCACGGCGGGGGTGGACGTCTTTCGCCTCTCGTTCGCCCATGGTGACATCCCTTCAGGGATCGAACGACTGCGCCGGATCCGGGCCCTCGCACCCGACCTGGCCATCATGGTCGACATTCCGGGACCGAAGATTCGCGCCGGCTCGTTCGGCTCGTCATCGGTCGAGCTGCTGCTGGGCTCGGAGATCGAGCTGGTCGAGGGGTTCGACGTCGAGTCGACGGAGTCGCGGATCGCCGTCCAGCGTGAAGGCGTCCTGCCCATGCTCAAGATCGGCGACAAGATCCACATCGGCGACGGCGGCGTGTCGCTCGACGTCATCGCCACCGGCAAGAACCTCCGGACCGTCGTGAGCTCGGGCGGCGTCGTGCAGGGCAAGCCCGGTCTGTCGCTGCCGTCATCGATCCTGGATGGACGTCTTCCCACCGAAGAGGACCGCGAACGCCTGGAGGCGCTGCGCGGTGAGTCCTTCGACATCCTCGCGATCTCCTTCGTGCGCTCGGCCTTCGACGTCGTCTCGGTTCGCACGGTCCTCTCACGCAGTGACGTGATGATGATGGCCAAGATCGAGACCAGCGAGGGCATCGAGAACCTGACCGAGATCATCGAGGTGTCCGACGCCATCATGGTGGCGCGCGGCGACCTCGGCGTGCGCCTGCCGATCGAAGAGGTTCCCCATCTGCAGAAGCAGATCGTCCTGCAAGGCATCCGCTACGCCCGTCCGGTGGTCGTGGCGACGCAGATGCTCGAGTCGATGACGCACGCGCAGGTTCCGACCCGCGCCGAGGTCACCGACGTGGCGAACGCCGTCTTGGACGGCGCGAGTGTGGTCATGCTGAGCGGCGAGACGGCGATCGGCGACGACCCGGTAGGCGTGGTCGTGACCATGGACCGCATCATCCGCCGCGCGGAGAAGTCCTTTGACTACTTGGCCTGGGGGAACAACCTCGGCGTCCAGCACATCACCGACACCGCGTCGCACGCGATTCGCATCACCGGCGCCATCACGGGCGCCGCGTGGCGTGCCGCCATGGAAGAGGACGCCGTCGCGATCGTGGCCTGCACCCGTTCAGGCATGACCGCGCGGGCGATCTCTCGCTTCCGCCCTCCCATGCCGATCGTGGCCATCACGCCGAGCGAGGCCACCGCTCGCCAAATGCGAAGCTCGTGGGGCGTGCAGGAGATCTACCTTTCCCCGGCGACCGACATCGGTGACCTCTGTGATTTCGCGGTGACCCAGATCAAGCTCTCCGGACTGGCCAAGTCGGGCGACACGGTCGTGGTGATGGCCGGTTCCGCGTCCGGCGGCGCGGCGATCACCGACACTGTGCGCATGATCATCGTTCCTTAGCGCAGAACGATCAGGAAGATATAGCCACCGTTCGACGATGTTTCGTCGAAAGTGCCGTGGTGCCCCCGCCGGGACTCGAACCCGGGCACATGGCTTCGGAGGCCAATGCTCTATCCGCTGAGCTACGGGGGCGGCGCATTGAGCCTACCGGACCCTCCCTCGGTTCTCTTACGTCGCCTCGCACGTGTGACGTTGTGCTCGACGCGGCCACCGCGAAAGGTCCCTCGTCAGCCGACGTAGCTCGGTGATCGTGGATCGTTCGGCTAGAGGACCTTGGAGAGGAAACTCTGAAGCCTGGCTGACGAAGGGTTGACGAGCACGAGTCGCGGATCGCCGGACTCCTCGATGACCCCCGAGTCAAGGAAGTAGACCGTGTTCGCAACTTCGCGAGCGAAGTTCATCTCGTGGGTCACGACGATCATCGTCATGCCACTTCGAGCCAGGTCCTTCATGACCTCGAGCACCTCGCCTACGAGCTCCGGATCGAGCGCGGAGGTGGGTTCGTCGAAGAGCATCAGTTTGGGATCCATGGCCAGCGCGCGGGCAATGGCGACTCGCTGCTGCTGGCCGCCTGAGAGTTGGCTCGGATAGTTCGACTCCTTGCCCTCGAGGCCCACTCGTGCGAGGAGTTCGCGGGCCTTGCTTTTGGCGGCCTCGACGTCGACGCCCTTCACCTTCGTCTGACCAATGGTGATGTTCTCGAGGACCGTCAGGTTCTGGAACAGGTTGAAGCGCTGGAAGACCATGCCGATCTGCGCGCGCTGGGCGCAGATCTGCTTGTCGTTTCGCTCGTAGAGCTTGTGCCCGCGGGCCTCGTAGCCCACCAGGTCGCCGTCCACGCGCAGTTCGCCGCTGTCGTGCTTCTCCAAATGGTTTATGCAACGAAGCAAGGTGCTCTTGCCCGAGCCCGAGGGGCCGATCAGGCACGTCACCTCGCCTCTGGCCACGCTCAGGTCAACGCCCTTGAGCACCTCGACGCCGGCGTAGGACTTACGCACGTCGCGGGCCTGGACCATGATGTCGCTCATCGATGCGTCCCTTGGCGGTACAGCTGCGCGCTGCGGAACCTCGCCGTTATCGCTATCGCGTCGAGGCGAAGGCGCTGCAGCGGCGTCGGCGGGGGGACGCGCAACGCTCCCTTGGCGAAGTGGCGCTCGAGGTAGAACTGACCGATCGACAGCACCGTGGTCACGATGAGGTACCAGATGCTGGCCACGATGAGCAGCGGCACGATCTCATAGTTCACCGAGTAGATATTCGTGACGGCGCCGAGTAGTTCAATGACGCCGGCGGTGCTGGCCAAGGACGTCGTCTTGAGCATGGAGATGACCTCGTTGCCGGTGGTGGGCAGGATCACGCGCATGGCCTGGGGCAGCACCACGTAGCGCAGCGACTGGCCCCGACTCATGCCGAGCGACGTCGCGGCCTCGGACTGACCTTCGTCGACCGCGATGAGACCCGAACGAGTGATCTCTGAGAAATAGGCCGCTTCGTTGAGTCCCAGCGCGACCACGGCGGAGAAGAAGGGCGTGAAGATCGAGTTGTCGTTGAGGTGCAGGAAGGCGACGTGCGTGAAGGGTATGCCGAGCGTGATCGACGGGTAGAGGGCCGCGATGTTGAACCAGAAGACCAGCTGGACGAGCACCGGTGTGCCGCGGAAGAACCAGGTGTAGGACCACGCCGTGGCAGACAGCAGACGACTGTGCGAAAGACGCATGATGGCCAGGATCACGCCCAAGAGGATGCCGATGATCATGGCCAAGGCCGTCAGTTCGAGCGTCACCAGGAGTCCGTGCAGAACTTCGGAGGACGTGAAGTAGTGCCATACGATGTTCCAACTGAATCGCCAGTTGACCACCGGATGACAACTTCGTACGCCGTTGGTCGTGTGGCAGGAGCGCTGTCCGTTGGGCACTTTGGAGAACAAGGTGTGAACCAGCATGACGATGAACAGCACGGCGACCGCCCCGCCGATCCAGCGGCCCACGTGACGAACGGGGACGACTTTGGTCGCTTCGTCCCCGTTCGTCGACATGGGCTCTTACTTCAAATTCTTAGGAGAGGGCCCCGTTGAGAACAATCTTGCTGGCCGGTATGGCGCCGGCGCTCACGCCCCACTTCGCGAGGACCGCGGCGTAGGTCCCGTTGGCGACCAGCGTCTTGAGCGCGGCCTGGATGGCCTTGGCCAATCCCTTGCCCGCGGTCGTCTTGGGAGTGGCGATGCCGTACGGCGCAACTTCGATCGCGTTGCCCACCAACTTAAAGGCGCCCTTCGACGTCGACACGACGTAACCGGCCACCTGACTGTCGAGGAAACCCACGTTCGAGTGACCTGACGATACCGCCAGGTTGGCTTCGGTCTGGGTAGGAAATGCCGAGACGGTCAGCTTCTTGGAGGACGGGCACTTCTTGGCGGTCTTCACGGCGTCCTGCTGCTCACTGGTGCCGCTCTCGACCGCCACGTTGAGACCGCAGAAGCTCATGAGACCGGTGAACTTGACGGTGGAAGAGGATTTCGCGTACACGCCTTCGCCGGCCTGGAAGTAGTCAACGAAGTTGACCTGCTTCTCGCGCGACTTCTCGTCGGTGAACGAGGAGTTGCCGATCTGGTACTTGCCCGAGTCGATTCCAGCCAGAATGTTGTCGAAAGTGACATTGTTCTCGTGGATGCTGATCTTGAGTGTCGTCGCGATGGCCTTCAAGAGGTCGATGTCGAACCCGACCATCGTCGATCCGCTCATCGATTCGTCGGGCGCGTAGGTGGCGTCCGTAGCGACCTGCAAGGTGGTCCCCTTGTACGCCGAGGGCACCAATGCCGCGTCCATGGCGTTGTACTTCCCGCTGATGCTCGAAGCACCGGCGACCACGGTAGAGGCCAGCACCAAAGAGGCGATGCCGGTGACGACGAGTGCCTGTCGCACACGTGTGATTCGTAACATTTAATCTCCCTAAGTTCTCGCACCGAGGTCGGTGTGACCTCCATTGATACCAGATAATGGTCGCTTTCGGGACTCGGCACGCGTCCAGACGCCGCACGTCGTCCACTAGGTAGACATTGACGCTGAAACAGACGTCCGATCGCGTTCCGAACCGCTTCAGGGAGCCGCGCGGCCTTGACGAGCCGTATCCCCGCGGGTCGAAGGTCATTTTCCACACCACTGTCCCAGCCCTGAACTTCTAAAGTGCATATATGAGCGACGAACCGATATCCCCTTCGTTGCTCAGTGATAGCGCCGTGCTGAGCGACACCGACGTCACGGTGGGCGGCGTCTCGCTGCGCGACCTCGCCGCGACCTACGTCACGCCGCTCTTCGTCTACGACGAGGCGACGTTACGGGCTCGCTGTCGCGAAGCCGTCGGGGCCTTCGATGACGGCGTGGCCTTCGCGTCGAAATCCTTCCTGTGCGGGGCGATGGCCCGATTGGCCCACGAAGAGGGCCTCTGTATCGATGTCGCGACCGGCGGTGAGCTCGATGTCGTGCTGCGCGCCGGGGTGCCCGCAAGCCGGGTGATCGTGCACGGCAACAACAAGTCCCGTCAAGAGGTGGAACGCGCCCTGCACGAAGGCGTCCATCGATTGGTGGTTGACAACTTCGACGAGATCGAATTGCTGAAAGCATTGGTGAACTCGCAGCGTCCCCTCGACTGCCTGGTGCGCGTGACGCCCGGTGTCGAGGCGCACACGCACGAGTTCGTGCGAACCGGTCAAGAAGACACCAAGTTCGGCTTCTCCGTGTCGACCGGTGATGCGCGAAAGGCCATCGGCCTGTTGCGGGCGATACCCGGTCTCACGCTGCACGGCGTGCACGCGCACATCGGGTCGCAGATCTTCGAAGTGGACGGCTACCGCGAAACCATGGGGATACTTTCGAGCTTCACCCGCGACGACGACTTCGACGAGCTGTGCGTGGGCGGCGGGTTGGGCGTTGCGTACGTCGAAGGCGAGTCCGCATTGACCATCAGCGAATGGGGCGCCGCGGTGCGCGCCGCGGCTCTCGAGTCCGGGCTCGATGATGGCGTCCGGCTCATCGCCGAACCGGGGCGGGCCATCGTGGCGCAGGCGGGGATCACCCTGTATCGCGTGGGTGCCGTAAAACCGGGCGCGACGCGCACGTACATGGTGGTCGACGGAGGGATGAGCGACAATCCGCGGCCCGTGCTCTACGGCTCCGGCTACGAGGCCTTCGACGTCGATCATCCGCTGGCCAAACGCCCCCAGCTCGTTCGACTGGTGGGCAAGCACTGCGAAAGCGGCGACGTCCTGGTCGACGAGGCCTGGTTGCCGGCGCAGACCGGCGTGCACAGCGTGATTGCCACGCCGGTCACCGGCGCGTACGGCTACTCAATGGCGTCGAACTACAACCGGGTCCCGCGACCGGCGGTGGTGTTCGTGGCGAACGACACCGCCCGGCTCGTGCTGCGGCGAGAGACCTTCGACGACCTCGCGCGCCTCGAGATGTGAGGGTGGCGCCGAGACCATTGCGGTTAGCCTTGTGAGATGACTACACCGGTCGTCCGAGTCGGCGTTATCGGGGCCGGCTTCGTCGGGAGCGCCCTGATCGCACTGCTGAACGACCCTTCGCGCACGGTGGCGCTGGTGGATGCGGCAACGGCGTCGCTCGAGATCGTGGGCGTGGCGGTCAAGGACATCTCCAAGCCCCGACCGGGCATTTCGCCCGAACTGTTGAGCACCGACGCAGCCGCGCTGGCCGCGCGCACGGACCTCGACATCCTCGTTGAATTGGTGGGCGGGATCGAGCTGGCCCGGTCGTATATCGAGGCGGCCCTCAAGAACGGCGTCTCGGTGGTGACGGCCAACAAGGCCCTCATAGCCCAGTGCGGCACGTCGCTCGCTCAGTTAGCACACGAGAACGGGGCCGACCTCTTCTATGAGGCGGCGGTCGGTGGAGGCATTCCGATACTTCGCGCCTTGCGCACGTCCCTCGCGGGGGAGCGGATCGAGCGGGTAATGGGCATCGTGAACGGGACGACAAATTTCATACTTTCCAAGATGACTAGCGAGGGCAGCGACTACGACGCCGTCTTGAAGGAGGCCCAGGCGCTGGGCTACGCCGAGTTCGATCCCACCGCCGACGTGGAGGCCTTCGACGCGGCGGCCAAGGTGCAGATTCTCTCTTCGCTGGCCTTCGGCACGGAACTCAATGGCGAGGAGATCTCGCGCGAGGGCATCACCAGCGTGCGCGCGATCGACGTTGAGTTCGCCCAACGCGCCGGGTACGTCATCAAACTGCTCGGCGTGGCCGAGCGCGTGGGCGAGCACGGACTTTCACGCCGGGCCCACCCCGCAATGGTGCCCGTCGAGCACCCGCTCGCGTCGGTGCACGGGGCAATGAACGCGGTATTCGTTGAAGGGGCGGTCAGCGGTCCGCTCATGTGGCTGGGTCAGGGTGCCGGCGGGGGCCCGACGGCCACCGCGGTGCTGGGCGACGTCCTGGACGCGGCGCGCAATCGGGTGAGCGATCGCCACGACGTGCCCTTCAGCGTCGACCCGACGCTGCACAGCGTGAGCGCGGGCGACCTGGCCAGCGCCTTCTACATCAGTCTCGACGTGCTGGACCAACCGGGCGTGCTCGCGGCGGTCGCGGGCGTCTTCGGCCAGAACGACGTGTCGATCCAGTCAATGGAGCAGTCCGGCTTCGGTGACGAAGCGCGGCTTTCGTTCTTAACCCACGAGGCCTTGACGAAGAACGTCCGCGCTACGATCGACGATTTGTCCAAGCTCTCCTCGGTTGAATCGGTGGGCGCCTGCATCCGCGTCATCAGCGAAGGCTCGCAGTGATCGGCTGGAACGGGCTGCTGGCCGAATACCGGGAATGGTTCGACCTCGACGGCGTGCACGACATCGTCACGCTCCAGGAGGGCAACACGCCGCTGATCCACGCCGACCGGCTGTCCGAGCGCCTCGAAGCCGACGTGTGGCTTAAGTGCGAGGGGCTCAATCCTTCGGGGTCCTTCAAGGACCGCGGCATGACGATGGCCATTACCAAGGCGAAGGCCAACGGCGCCACCACCGTGATCTGCGGCTCGACCGGCAACACGTCGGCCGCCGCGGCCGCCTACGCCGCCAAGGCCGGACTCAACTGCGTGGTGCTCGTGCCCCAGGGCAAGGTGGCGCTCGGCAAGCTGGCCCAGTCGATGGTCTATGGCGCGAAGGTGTTGCAGGTAAAGGGAAACTTCGACCAGGCGCTGAATCTGGCGCGCGAACTGACCCAGCACCTGCCGATCACCATCGTCAACTCGATCAACCCGGACCGGATCGAGGGACAGAAGACCGGCGCCTTCGAGATCGTCGACGTGCTGGGCAAGGCGCCCGACATCCTGGCGATTCCGGTGGGCAACGCCGGCAACATCACCGCCTACTGGCGGGGCTTCACGCAGTACCACTTCGCGGGGCGCGCCACGACGCTGCCCAAGATGTGGGGGTTCCAGGCCGCCGGGGCGGCCCCGATCGTGCTGGGCTACCCGGTGGAGAACCCCGAAACGATCGCGACGGCCATCCGAATTGGCAACCCGGCCAGTTGGGTGCCGGCGCTCGAAGTGATCCACGAATCCTTGGGCGATATCCGGGCCGTCACCGACGAGGAGATCATCGACGCCTATCAGTACCTGGCGCGCCACGAGTCGGTGTTCTGCGAGCCCGCGAGCGCCGCGTCGGTGGCGGGCATCTTGAAATTCGGCGTGCCTAAGGGTTCGACCGTCGTGTGCGTGCTCACCGGCAACGGCCTGAAAGACCCTGATACCGCGGTTTCGACGAGCCAGAGCCCCACGGTCGTGGACGCCACGATCAAGGCGCTGCTTGCTCAACTTTCGTAGTTGTTTACATCGGCCCCCTGAGCGGCTACACTGCTAGTTGTCGTCCGCGACCGGCCTCTCGCCGACGTGCGGAAATCTTTCCAAGACGGCACTTCTTGAATTTCTTCTCCGTTGCGCTGAACCTATGCGAGCGGCGAGAAAGGAACATTTATGGCTGAAAAGCCCTCCCCAGACAGGTCCGACCTTGAGTCCAAGACCCGTGAAGACCTCCAAACCATTGCCAAAGTAAAAGGCGTCGACGTGACGGCGCGGGCCAGCAAGGCCTCCCTCATCGAAGCCATCATGGGCGAAGTCTCGCCCAGCCCGGTGACCACCGCGGTCGCCACCGAGTCACCCTCGCGAGTCGTGCGATCGAGGCGCACCGTCGCCACCCCGGCCGACGACTTTGAAGAACTCGTCAGCGAATTCGCCTCCGAGATCAAAGCCCATGCCAACGGCGCCGACGCGGCCACTGTGGCCACGTCAGCGACCAGCGTCGAGTCGTCGCCTTCGAATGAGACCACCGTCACCGGCGACCCGACAACGAACGACAACGGCGCCGAGCGCCAGTCGCAGCCTCGCGAGCGCCAGAACAGCCAGTCGCGCAACGCGCAGCCCCGTGAGTTCACCAACGAGCAGGGCGGGCGAAACCGTCGCAACCGGCGCAACCGCAACGGCTCGACCGGTTCCGGCTCAGGATCGGGGCGCGAGCGCTTCGGCGGCGAGGCCCAACCCAACGCCGACCAGCCCTACAGCGGCGAACTGCTCGAGGTCGAAGGCCTCCTGGATCTGCGCGATGACGGCTACGGCTTCTTGCGCACGAAGGGCTTCCACCCTTCGCCCAACGACGTCTACGTGTCGATCAACCAGGTTCGCCGTTACCACCTGCGCAAGGGCGACATGATCGTGGGCGGCTTCCGCCCGGCGGCCTCGAACGAGAAGTACCCCGCGCTGCTGCGCGTGGACAGCGTCGCGGGCATCGACCCCGAGGTCGCCCGCTTGCGGCCCCGATTCGAGGACCTGACGCCGCTCTTCCCCGACGAGAAGCTCAAGCTCGAGACCAACGAAGGCAAGCCCGACCCCACCCCGCGGATCGTGGACCTGCTCTGTCCCATCGGCAAGGGGCAGCGCGGACTCATCGTGTCGCCCCCCAAGGCCGGTAAGACCACGGTGATGAAGCAGATCGCCCAGTCGATCGAGGCCAACAACCCCGAAGTGCACCTGATGGTGCTGCTGGTCGACGAGCGTCCCGAAGAGGTGACCGACATGCGTCGCAGCGTCAAGGGCGAGGTCATCGCCTCCACGTTCGACCGCCCGGCCGAGGAGCACACGCACATCGCCGAGCTCTGCATCGAGCGGGCCAAGCGCCTGGTCGAGCAGGGCCGTGACGTCGTGATCATCCTCGACGGCATCACCCGACTGGCCCGCGCCTACAACCTGGCCGCGCCGGCCACGGGACGGATCATGTCCGGTGGCGTTGACTCGGGCGCGCTCTATCCGCCCAAGAAGTTCTTTGGCGCGGCACGAAACATCGAAGAGGGCGGATCGCTGACCATCCTGGC
>Ga0187887_10004200_pt1 | contig 10866 bp, 10 predicted proteins | sample June2016WEW_7_10_FD_132977 | JGI IMG/M metagenome (GOLD analysis project Ga0187887, IMG submission 132977) | Peatland microbial communities from SPRUCE experiment site at the Marcell Experimental Forest, Minnesota, USA - June2016WEW_7_10 | ecosystem: Environmental > Terrestrial > Soil >... | reverse complement strand
GTTAAACCTAGGGCGCCAAGTGCTGCCCCTGTGCAGCTTAAGTTTTACTTAATGGATCATCAGGTATCCGGTTTGTTGTGCATGGTCGTACGGCGCAATCTGTTCATCGTCCGATCGATTCCACCCATGGAGACCGCACATGACGAACAAAATCTCTCGCACCGCCCGGCTCGCTCAGGTTCTGCTGGCCGTCAGCGCCACGGCTGCGTCCGTTCTAGTGCTTCAGTTGGCGATGGTGGCAGGCTAGCCTGCGATGCCGGCTCTCGGGAGCACACGGAGCCATGAAAGGCCGGAGCCAACCGGCCGCCGCGTTGGGCGCTGGATTGCGATCGCACGGAAACTCCGCGCCCATGCGGCAGCCGTGGGAGCGCGGCTAAAGAATCTCGCGCCGTATGCGGTGATCGTGCTCGTCGTGCCGGGAGGCTCGCTGCTGGCGGCGGCGTTGTGGAGTTATCGCCGACGCCAACAAGTTCGGTAGGCTGTGCAGCGGCGCGCCGCGCAATCAGTCGCAGGCGTTCTGCGGGAGTGCTGCCGCCACCGGCACCGCGGAGGCAGCGCCCTTCCTCGAGGTGGTTGGGCGCGTCTGTATCCACGCGAGCAGCGCGACGGCGACCAGGACGATGGGCAAACCGAGCAGCACGTTCGCCGAAAACGATTCATTGCCCAGCCACCAACCGACGACCAGCGCGACCGGCGGATTGACATACGCGTAGGTCGCGGCGAGGGTCGGGGACACCCGCTCGACGACGAAACGGTACGCCGAGAACGCGATCAGCGAACCGAACACGACGAGGTAGCCCCAAGCCCACCAAACCTCGGGCGCGTGCGGCAGTGCCCAGTGCTCGCCCAGCACTGCGCTCAGCACCAGAGCCATGACTCCTGCGGTCAGCATTTCCGCTCCAAAGCCCAAGGGTCCGTGCGGAACATCGAGGCGGCGCGACAGCACCGTGCCCAGTGACCAGCACGTGGTACCGCAGAGAATAATGAGCGTGCCCAGGAGGCTCCCTTGCAGGTCCCGCCCCATCAGCATCACGACGGCGCCGAGGGCTCCGATCGCGATGGCAACCCATTCGAGGCGCCTGGGCCAGTGCCCGAAGACACCGGACCATAGCGCGGTGGCGATCGGCATGACGCTGATGAGCGCCACCGTCGCGCCGGAGCTCACCCATCGTTCGGCCACGGCAACTCCGCCGTTTCCCACCACCAGCAGCAGAAACCCCAGAAGCGCGGCATTTCGCCACTGCTTGAGCGTGGGCGCCTTGCGCCGATGCAGCAATTGCCACACCGTCAGCAGGCCTCCGGCGAGGACGAAACGCGTCCCGATCAGAAAGAACGGGGGTGCACCCTGGACGCCCACCTTGATCGCGAAGTAGGTGGTGCCCCAAATGACGTAGACCGAGAACAAGCAGCCGGCGATGAGCCAGGCGGACGGCCGAGAGGCGACGGAACGGTCGGGGCTTTGCGGCATGACTCGATACTCGATGGCTCCCAGGAGTGAATCATACCGTCGATGCGTCGAATAGGCCTTATCTTGTATAAGACGAATAGGCGCTTTAGGCTTATGGTTGAAGCTATCAGCGCACAGGGAGTTTCATCATGGACACGCTCGACCTAAATATCCTTGGAATCTTAGATTCAGATCCGCGCCGACCTTATGCCGAGATCGCGCGCGAATTGGCGGTGTCGCAGCCGACGGTTGCCGATCGCATGCGCCGACTCGAGGCTCGCGGCATCGTGCGCGGCGCGATGCTGTGTATGGATCATGCCCGTCTCGGGTTCAACATCAGCGCTTTCGTCAGGCTTCGGGCGAAGCCTTCTCATAAGCGCACCTTGGGTGAGACGGCCCGCGCCATTCCGCAGGTGATCGAGATGCACAGCGTCACGGGAGACGACTGCATGGTGGCGCGCGTCGTGGCGCGCTCGGTGGGGGAACTCGCGGAAATCTTGCAGCGGCTGACGACGGTGGCGGATTCGAGCACGTCGGTACTGTTGGAGACGATCATCCCGCTGCGCAATCCCATTCCGACGCAGCAGACCGCCGCAACCAACAAGCGGCCACGGACTCGGCAGCGCGTTCGCGCGTAGATGCAGCCGCCGCGGGAGCTCGACGCAGGCACGGCGAAACGTAGTCAATCCTCACGGGTTAGCATTTCTTAATGGGCAGCGGGGGGCGGGCGGAGCGTGACGAATTTATAATCCACCCATGACATTCGGCAGATACCGCCCTGGTGCGGCGCGCAACGTTCTCATCGGCGCTTTGATCACCTGCGGATCGCTTGGCTGGGCCCTGGCCGCCCACGCCGCCACGGCAGGTTCGACACCGGCCACCGCATCCGCCCAGGTAACCGGCTCGCCCGCCGACGCGCCTTCCCCGTCCGACGATGCGCCTTCCCCTCCCGCCGACGCGCCTTCCCCGTCCGCCGATGCGCCGTCCGCTGGCCCCGCAGCGCCCGCACCCGAGGCAGCGCCCACACCCGAGGCGGCGCCCGCCGAGGCGTACCGATTCGCCGTCAACCCCAATCTCAACGATGAGGTCGTGGGCGAGGTGCAGATGACCGAGGCCAACCAGCAAGACACGCTGGCCGACATCGGTCGCCGCTTCAGTGTCGGCTATAACGAGATCCACCGAGCCAATCCGGGAGTGGATATGTGGGTACCGGGCGCCGGACGCCGGGTGGTCTTGCCCACGCAGTTCATCCTGCCGGACGCGCCGCCCGTGGGCATCGTCGTGAACATCGCGGAAATGCGGCTCTATTACTTCGCACCGCGCAGCCATGATGGGAAGCAGATCGTCTACACCTACCCCATCGGCATCGGCCGGGTGGACTGGAAGACGCCGTCGGGCGTCACGACCGTCGTGCGCAAGGTCATAAACCCAGTCTGGCGGCCGCCGGCGGACATCCTGCAGGAGCACCGCGCGGACGGCGATCCCCTGCCGGCCGAAATCCGTCCGGGTCCAGACGACCCCATGGGCACGCGGGCGCTCTACCTCGGCTGGCCCGAGTACGCGATCCATGGCACCAACAAGCCCGTGGGGGTGGGCATGCGCGTGAGCCATGGATGCATGCACCTCTATCCCGAAGAAATTCTGCAGCTCTACGACCTGGTCCCCGTCGGCACCCCGGTCCGCGTGGTGAATCAGCCGTTCGTGTTCGGCTGGCACCGGGGCGACTTGTACATGCAGGCGTTCGGACCCCTGGACGGCGACCAGCGCAATTGGCAAACAGCCACTCGCGCGCTGCTCGAGCAGGCGATGGGCCCGAACATCCAGAAGCAACTGCAAGCGCGTAACGAGCAGGTGCGCTGGGACCTCGTGTTGCAGCTCGCCCGCGATCCTCGGGGCATACCGGTGGCGATCACCGAGTCCAACGCCAGCCTCGACGAGGTCCTGGCGAATGCCCGGCAGGTGCAGAATCGCTCGCCCGACGGCGCACCGCCCACGGCCATGCAATCGACCCGCCGCCGGCTCGCGGATCGGCAGTAGCCGACATCGGCCGCAAAGGTGTGGCGCTGACCTCAGATCGCGGATGGTCGCTCAGCGGCGCTTGCGTCGGTGGCTCGACCAGTCGCGATTGATGCGATTGAGGTCGAAGCCCCGTGGATCGAACGCGCCTCCGATCCAGCGCAGCATGGTTCGGCACGACGACCCGGCGCCACACGAGCGGCGTCACCTCCCGTAGCTCGATCCGCAGCGCGACGGGTCCGGGTTTCAGCGGCATGCTCGGCATGCTATTTGCCATCATCGTTCCGAGTCGAGGCCGTCGGCACCCTGTTTGCGATCATCTCCCCGCGCAAAAACACCTGTGCCTGCTTCCGTACCCCCTTATCGATGGTCGCGGCGATACGTTCCGGAAAGTTCCCCGGCAATCCCCTCAGCACAGAGTCCATGATCGTCTCGGCGGACTCGACCATATCCGTCATCCGCCGCCACAGTCCAGGCACCCCTGCCCGTACCGCGAGTGCGTGCCAATGTCTCGACTGAATTTATGGTGGATCGAGATGTTTTTCGCGTGGCCGTCGGTCGCCGCTAGCAGCCAGAAGGCCAACTGCGCCAACACGAAATCGGCGCGGTCCACCTCCGGTGATTCACTGCCGGCCAGAATCTGCAGTACATCCTCGATCGAGGGTCCACCGTCGGCCTCGTATTTCTGTATCGGCGGCAATCCCGATGCCTGGCAGAGATCCTCCTGAGGCAGTCTCGCGATCCACGACGAGGGATTAGGAACGTAACCGCGTGCGGACACTGCAGCCTCGTCCGCTCCCATCCATTGACGATCGAAACGCGTTACCCCCAGCACTCGCTGCGTTCCGAATCTCAGCGACCAGCTCGCCATTCATCCATACGTGGAGGGAAGTCACCGTCCGCCGCTACCACTCAGCCCCGGCGTCGCGCGATCGAGATCCAATCTTGCCGCCCGATTGCGGCCCCAGCTTCCCGATCGGCCGCGGCTCCCCGGCCGGCAGCAGTACCGCTTGCACCCCCAATGCACTCAAGATCTGCAGCAGCTGCCCTACACTCACGAGGAGCGGATCTCGCTCTATTTTGGCAATACGGGTCTGATCGAGCCCGACCCGCGTCCCGAGTTGCGCCTGAGTGAGCCCCCGCGCTCGCCGCAGCGAGCGCAGATGCAAGGCGAGTTGCGCCGGCTTCTGAATTCTATATTGCATTTCGGCAACATATGCCTTTTGAGGCATAGTATCAATACATGCCTTTAAATGCATTAAATCAATTAATGCCTCCAAAGGCATGTTCGCCCATGCCTCCCGAGCCACCCTCGATCGATGGCATTGGCGGATCGCATGGAAGCTTTCGCCTTCTGAAGGAATACAATCGATTGCGTACCGCAACGATGCTACGAGGAGAAACGCCATGAAATTGAGCGCACGCAACGTTCTGCCGGCCACCGTCAAAGCCGTGAAACCGGGAGCGGTCGATACCGAAGTCGTGGTCGAGCTGGCACCGGGACTCGAGATGGTATCGATCATCACCAAACAGTCCGCGGAAAAGCTCGGGCTCAAGCCCGGCGCCAAAGCGTATGCGATCGTCAAAGCGTCCAGCGTGATGATAGGAGTCGACTGAGCAACCGGCGACCACCTGCTTCAAGCCGGCCAGCTGCCATTCGCGAGCTTCCTGGTCAGCACCTCTTCCGCATGCTCATGCACCAGCCAGCCATGCGAGGTGAGCTGGTCGCGATCTGGCGATTTCGCTGGGAGGAATGGCACACACTGCGAACCGCGCATCCACCGGCCGCCGCTGGACATCGCGCGCGCCGATCGTCATGCTGTGACCGCAACAATACGCGGGATCAGCGACGGCGGCCGATATGGAACACGGCAACACCAACGCATGGTACGGACCGGCTTGATGCGTCGACTGCGGACCGTCAACTGGACACTGATCGCCTATGCCGTCGTTCTATGCGCCGGCATCTGGAGCATTGCGCTCGAACGTGTTCAGCGCGATTATCGTTCCACTCTCGAGACCGAGCGCGCGCGTCTGCGCAGCGTCAGCGGCACCCTCCAGGCGCAAGTCGAAGCCATGCTGGGAGACGGTGTCGGCGCCGCGCTCGCCGCCGCCAACGAACTTGGGAATCGCAGCGACCTCGCCCACGCGAGCGACGCGCAGTTCTCGGATACTCTGGCACACATGCTGACCGGCGGCTCTTACGTGCGCTCGCTGTTTCTCGCCAATACCAAGCGGTTTGTGCGGGTCGGCCGCTCCGGACCGCCGGATACCGGGCCGGCGCCGCCCGCGTGGCTCGCACCCGCGTTCATGCTCGATTCGGACAATGCCTGGGTCGGTGGACCCATCCCCGATCCGGACAGCCCGGGCGAGCAGGTGATCCCGATAGCGCGGCGTGTTGAGCGCGGTCTGCTGCTGCACACCTGGGCGGGAGCGCTGATCGCCTTCAGAAGCTTGGAGGGCGCCTACCGGCAGACCGAGTCGGCCAGCAGTGTGGCGCTGTTTGGGGCCGATGGCACTGCGCTGATGCTCATGACACCGAATACGCAGCTGCGTGCCGCGGAAGGCAGCAACATCGTCAACTCGAGCTTGTTTCAGCTAGCCGCGCGGGGTCCGGATTCCGCTGTGCTCGAAGGCGTCAGCCCGTTCGCGGATGTCCAGACGATCGTCGCCTACGAGCGCGTGAGAGGATACCCCATGTTGGCCACCGCTTCGCGGCGCCGGGAAGAAACGCTGACACCGTGGTATGGGCGGCGACGCAGCACCGTGGCGACGGCGGCCGGCATGTCCTCGCTCGTGATCGGCACCACCTGGTTGCTGAGCTATTTCGTGGGAGCGCTGCGGCGCCGGGAACATCACTACCGCACGCTATTCAACAATGCCTCCTTTGCCGCCTTCGTCCTGGAGGGCGAACAGATCATCGAGGCCAACCGAACCAGCGCCGCCATGTTCGGCGTCAGTGAACCGAGACACCTGATCGGCAAGCGGCTGTGGGACCTCGCGCCCGCGGCTCAGCCCGGCGATGCCTCGTCCGAGGAGTTTTGCCGGGAGCGGATCCGTCATATGGCCGATCGCGGTGCCGCCAGCTTCGAGTGGATCCAGCAAAGGGCGGACACACGCGCACGGTTCTTCGCGGACGTGCACTTATCGAGCCTCGATGCCGACGGCAAGACGCTGATGCTCGCCGTCATCCACGATGTCACCCAGCGCAAGTTGGTCGACGAAGAGCGCGAGCGCGCGCTTGACGAACTGCACGAATTGGCCGCAACGCTGGTTCACGTTCAGGATGATGAGCGACGGCGCATCGGACGCGAACTGCACGACAGCACCGGACAGGGCCTGGCGGCCCTGGAACTCAGTCTCAGCCTGTTGACGCGAGCAGTGGAGCCGGCCTCGAAGCCCGCGCGTACGCTGGCGGAGGAGTGCGTCACCCTCGCGCGCCAGTGCTCCAACGAGATCCGCACCGCCTCCTATCTGCTGCACCCGCCGCTGCTGGATGAAATCGGGCTGCTGAGCGCGCTGCGCTGGCTGGCTGATGGACTTCGCCAGCGCAGCGGTATCGACATCAGGCTGGAATTCCCCGAGACCATGGGCCGATTGCCGCCCGAGCATGAATTGGCCATATTCCGCGTCGCTCAGGAAGCTCTCACCAACGTGCATCGGCATTCGAAAAGCCCATCGGTGACCATTCGGCTGTTCGAGCAGGAGGAGACCGTCACCCTGGAAGTCGAGGACGCCGGCCGCGGCATGCCCGTCGGCAGTTCCACGGGTAGGATCGCCGACGGCGGCGCGTTGGGCGTGGGCCTCGCCGGCATGCGCGAGCGGATGCGACAGCTCGGCGGCGCGCTGAGCGTGCGCACCAGTCCGGGTGGCACCTGTGTGCGGGCGACGCTCTCGCTCGCCCGCACGGCCGGTTTGCGCGTCGACCAACGCGTATCGCTATAGAGGTTCGGCACGATGGGCAAGATACATATTCTGATTGCCGACGATCATGAGCTGATCCGACGTGGGCTCACCGCGGTGCTGGCGGAGCGGCCCGAATGGACCATCGTGGGAGAGGCCGCGGACGGCCGCCAAGCGTGTGAAATGGCCGCCCGCCTCACCCCGGATATCGTGGTGCTCGATTTGACCATGCCCGAGCTCCATGGACTCGAGGCCACCCGCCAGATTCGTGCCGCGAGTCCGAACACGCGCATCCTGATCGTCACCGCGCACGAATCGGAGCAGCTGCTGCGCGAAGTGCTGGACGCCGGGGCGATGGGCTACATATTGAAGTCGGATGCCGGACGGGTGCTCGTGCAAGCGGTCGAGGCGCTGCTCGATGAGCGGCCGTTTTTTACCTCCAAGGTTGCACGCTCCGTGCTCGAAGGCTATCTGCGCTCCAGCGACGATTCCACGACGCCGACCGCCCTATCGCTCTCCCCGCGCGAGCGGCACATCGTGCAACTGTTGGCCGAAGGCAATAACAACAAGGAAGTGGCGCGGACCCTGGAGTTGAGCGTGAAGACCGTGGAAACGCATCGCAGCAATATCATGCGCAAAATGGAGTTCGGCTCACTGGCCGACCTCGTGCGTTACGCGATCCGCAACAAAATCGTCGACGCCTGACACCCGCGCCCACCCCCCGGCGCGGTCCTGCTACAGACTCTCCTCCGCCCCACTCGGGAAAATCCCCCATTCCCGGGGCCCGTCCCGGCCCCTACAGTGCGCCGCCTCAATTCTGGTGAGCGCGAGTGCTATGGATCCATGGAAGCGGACGAGTCCAACGAGCGTCGTGTCTCTCAGCGCCCTGGTGCGGGACGCGTTGCCGCTGATGCGGGCGGCCGTAGCGAGCACGGCCGTACTGCGCATCGCCACGGATGAACACGCGCCGCCGGTGGATATCGACCCCGTCGTCATGCGGCCCCTGCTGCTGAGACTGGTGAGCAACGCCTGCCAGGCCATTCGGCAGCGGCACGGCGTGATCGAGATCGGGGTGGCGAGCATGATTGGCTCGGCCGGGCACGGCCTCCCGTTCGTTCGGCTGACGGTGGCGGACAACGGCGTTGGCATGGATGGCGCGACCGTCGGCCGGTTGCGGCAGGCGCTCCTGGAGCCCGCCCCCGCTCACGGCAACGAACCGGGGCTGCGCCTCGTGCACCGGGTGGTCTGCGCTTATGGCGGTCGTCTGCAAATCGACAGCCAGCCCGGTGTCGGCACGATGGTGCGGATCGATCTGCCTGCGGTATCCGCGCAGTGCGCGGAGCGTCGATCACCATGACCGAACACGCGCTCGATCTCACGCCCGCGCAGCCGCTCGCGGCCGAGGCTCGGTTGGCACAGCTACGGCGCCAGTATCGGCTGCTGAGCGCGAGCAACCGCACCTTGACCGGCTATGGCAAAGCATGTGAATTGCTGACCGACATTTGCGGCGCGCTGGTCGAGATCGGCGGCTATCGGCTCGCGTGGATCGGCTGCTCGAGCGCGCGCGCCGGCGCCGTGCCCGCGCCAACCGCATGCGCCGCCTGGGGCGACGGCGCACTCGATCCCTCGCAGCTCGGCTGGACGCACGCGCGCGGTCCGACGCCGGCGCTTCAGGCCATGCGTGAACGGGCGCCGCAAGCCGTGCGTGAGATCGAGGACGAGCGTTGGAGCGCCGCCTGGCGCGCGCAGGCGCGCGAGGCCGGCCTGAGCGCGGTCTTGGCGATGCCGCTCGTCGCCGATGACCACTGTCTCGGCGTACTCGAGGTCTACAGCGATCGACCTGCGTCATTTGCGATGCCGGAAGTGGCCATGCTGCATGAACTCGCAGCGGACCTGGTGCTCGGCATCACGGCCCTGCGCACGCGCCGCGAATGCCAGCGCCAGCAAGCCGATATCGCGCGGCTGACCCGGGTACTGAAGATGCAGAGTGCCATCAACTCGGCGGTGCTGCGCATTCGGGATCGCAAGCTCCTGCTGCAGGAAGCCTGCCGGATCGCCGTCGACGTCGGCCGCTACACCAGCGCCGTCGTCTGGGCCGTCGAGCCCGGTGCGCGCTACGCGCGGCCGGGGTTTCGTGCCGGACGGCGCATGGCCGATGTGGCGCCGGACCCGCTGCTCATCGGCGTCGGCAACGAGCGCGATACCAGCCTCACGGCACGCGCCATGCGTACCGGAGAGGTCAGCGTGTGCTGCGACCTCACCCGCAACGAACCGCCGGTGGTCGGGCGCCAATTGCTGTACGCGGCCGGCGTCCGCTCGGTGGTGGCGTTGCCGTTCCACGTCGACGGCGTACCCGTCGGCGCACTCACCCTCACGTCCCGAAACTCGAGTTTGGTGCAAGGCGATGAGTTGCTGCTGCTGCAGGACATGTCGGCCTCGCTGTCGTTCGCCGTGCGCTCCCAGCAACAGGCCGATGCGGCCGAGTATCTCGCGCACCATGACCCCCTCACGGGGCTCGCCAAGCGCTCCCTGTTTTGCCGGCGCGTCGATCGAATGCTGCACGCACGATTCGGTCCCGAAGAGACGCCCACGGTGGCGGTGCTCGACATCGACCACCTGCACGGCTTCAACGACAGCTTCGGACGGCATTTCGGCGACTTGCTATTGCAGCAGGTGGCGGAGCGGCTCCGGCAGCATGCCGGCAGCGACGAGCGTGTCGGCGATCTCGGCGGCGGCCGGTTCGTCCTGGTTGAGCCGACCTCGGGCTCGCCCGATCGCGAAATCGCGTTGCTGCTGGAAAATGAGGTATTCGCAGAGCCCTTCTCGATCGACGGCCGGAGCGTGCGCGTGTCGTGCCACTCGGGCGTGGCGCAGCACGGGAGCCACGGCGATGACGGCAGCACGCTGGTGCAGAAGGCCGAGGCGGCGCTCAAGCATGCCAAGGAAACCGGCAAGAAGTACCTGCACTACAAGCTCGCAATGCGCAGTGAAGCCGCGGAGCGGTTGGCGCTCGAACACAAACTGCGGGAGGCGATCGACGCGCAGCAGTTCGAGCTCTATTACCAGCCGCAATTCAACATCGTCACCGGCCGCATCGAATCGCTCGAAGCGCTGTTGCGTTGGAACGACCCTGAGCAGGGCCTGGTGCTTCCGGGCCGCTTTCTGCCGGTGTTGGAGTCTTCCGGCTTGATCATTCCGGTGGGTGAGTGGGTCATGCAACAAGCCGCGCGGGACTGCGATCGCTGGCGCGGGCTCGGGGTGCGCCCGGTACGCGTCGCGGTCAACGTCTCGGCGGTGCAGTTTCGGAGCGGCACGTTTACCGACTTCGTTCTCGCACTGCTCGAGGATCGGCCGCACGATCCGCAAGGCTTCGGCCTCGACCTGGAGATCACCGAGACCGCGCTGCTGCAGGATATCGATGGCGCCGGCCGTCAGCTGCGCGAGCTCCGGGCAGCGGGAATTCGCATTGCCCTGGATGACTTCGGCACCGGCTATTCATC
>Ga0187887_10004199_pt1 | contig 10868 bp, 8 predicted proteins | sample June2016WEW_7_10_FD_132977 | JGI IMG/M metagenome (GOLD analysis project Ga0187887, IMG submission 132977) | Peatland microbial communities from SPRUCE experiment site at the Marcell Experimental Forest, Minnesota, USA - June2016WEW_7_10 | ecosystem: Environmental > Terrestrial > Soil > Wetlands... | reverse complement strand
TCGGGGCACATCCGCCTGACGGGGGATCTTCCCGGCCAAGGGGGCTTACCGCACTACTCCGCTGAACTGGATCGCGTTCCCGCTGCCCTTGGCCTTGACGCTTTGCGCACGGTTCGCAGCAGTGTGCCTCCCGGCCTTGTGGCCGCTGGATCGGCAACGGGAAAACTAACCTATGCCCCCACCGCAGAGGCTAAATCGACGCCGGGACAGGCCGTGCCAAAGCAATCGCGCCTTTCCGGTCGCGCGCGCGTTGCAAGATCGCCTCTGGCGATTCCGGGTCCGCTGACCGGCAGCATTGCCATCGACGGTTTCCAACTCGCCGGCACAGGACTCAGCGAGCCTATTCGTGTCGCCAAGCTGCTTCTGGAGCCCGCGCCCGCATCCACGTCAGGGCCCGGAGGCCCGGCGCCAGGCGATTCCCAGGCGCTGGTGGCAACAGTTGCTGTCCCCGCCGGTGGCGCAAGCCCTATAACGGTCTCTTTGCGCCTGGCGCTCTCTGGCTATCAGGTAACCTTGCGCGGCCAGGCCTCCATCGGCCGGACCAGGGAACTGGCGCACATGACAAGCATTTCCAACGGCGATTTTCTCGACGCGCTGGCCGGCGATCCCCTTTCCCTTGATCTAATTGCCGAGGGCCCCTGGATACCGATTTTGCCATCGATTCTGCCACAGATTCTGCCGCCGATTCCGCTGCCGGCCCAGACGTCCGCTCACGGGCTGGTTCAGGCGCATTCGTCCGACGGCGTCCCACCCTCTGCCGAGACCGCTTTTTCAGCCGACAGCCTCACCGGAACGGTAACCCTGCACAACGCCAACTGGAAGGCCGATTATCTTGCCAACCATATCGAAATCTCCCAGGCTACGCTCCACTTGGCCGCCAGCGAATTCCGCTGGGATCCGGTCGCGTTCTCATACGGCCCGTTGAAGGGAACGGCCAGCCTCTCGCTGCCGGCTTCCTGCGACGGTCCCCCACCCTGTTCGCCGCGGTTCCAGATCCAGTTCGGCGCGCTCGACGCCGCCGTGATCCAGACAGCGTTTTTGGGTGCGCATGAGCGAACGACGCTGCTTTCTACTCTGATCGATCGCCTTCGACCCTCCGCCGCCGCACCACCCTGGCCTCGCATCCAAGGGACAGTCAAGGCCGAGTCGCTCCTCCTCGGATCGGTCACGCTGCATGATCCTGAGGCCTCGGTCTCCACGCTCGCCACGGGAGCGGAGATCACCGCCTTCGACGCCTTGCTGCTCGGCGGCCGCGTCCATGGTGCCGGTACCTTCCATGCTGCCCAAACCGTCAAGGACAAGCCTTCTTACGCGCTCGAAGGCCAGTTCGAAAAACTCAGTGCCCAGGCCCTGGGCCCGTTGCTCGGAATGCGCTCCTCCGGCGGCGCCGTCGACGCCAACGGCAAGATCGAGCTCTCCGGCTTCACCGGCGACGACCTGGCGGCCTCGGCCCAAGGCGCACTTCACTTTGAGTGGAAGCGCGGATCGGTCACGGCAGCTACCGGCTCAGGTCCAGTTCCGCCAGCGCTGGCGCGCTTTGATCTTTGGAGCGGCGATGCTGAGATCGCCAAGGGTTCCCTGACGCTCAGAGGCAATCAAGTCAAACGCGGTACACACACGGAGCCAGTTCAGGCAAATGTGATGCTCGTCGAGAAGCCTAAGATGGTTTTCACCGCTCCCAAGACAGCGCAGGCCAGGCGGTAGGCCATTTGTTCACTCCTTCGTTGTTTGCCCCATCGCTTGCAGCGACGCGACAAATGGTGCGCGCAACAAGCCGCGTTCCGTCACGATGGCGGCGATGTACTTTGCCGGCGTCACATCAAAGGCCGGATTGCAGATGCCAACTCCATTGGGAGTGAGCTGCTTGCCGCCGTGGTGCGTGACCTCAACCGCCGGCCGCTCCTCGATGGGAATCGCTTCGCCGGTCGCGGTCGCCAGGTCGATAGTGGACCAGGGCGCGGCCACATAGAACGGAATGCCATGCTCATGCGCCAGAATCGCCACGTTGTAGGTGCCGATCTTGTTGGCCGTGTCGCCATTGGCCGCGATGCGATCCGCGCCGACGACCACGGCCTGAATGCGCCCGGCCCGCATCAGGCTGGCGGCCATGTTGTCGCAGATCACGGTTGTGGGAATGTTGTCGGCCATCAGTTCCCAGGCCGTGAGCCGCGCGCCTTGCAGAAACGGCCGCGTTTCGTCGGCATAGACATGAATCCGCTTGCCCAGCTCGACCGCTGAGCGAATCACTCCCAGAGCCGTCCCATAGCCGCACGTCGCCAACGCTCCGGCGTTGCAGTGGGTCAACACTCCGCCCTCGTCGGGTAGCAACACTCCGCCGTAGGCCCCCATTTTCTTGCAGGCGGCAATATCGGCCTCGTACATCGCATGGGCCTCGGCCAGCAGGATTGCCTTGATCTGGTCAAGGCTTGCGCCCTCGGCCATCAATCCCGCGAAGACCCGCTTCATGCGGTCGATGGCCCAGAACAGGTTCACCGCCGTGGGCCTTGTCGCGGTCAGCCGCGCGCAGATCAGCTCAAACTCCGGCGCAAAATCGGCAGCGGTAGCGGCCTTCGTGCCCAGGGCGCCCACTGCGACGCCATAGGCAGCCGAGACGCCGATCGCCGGCGCTCCGCGCACCACCATGGTTTCAATTACCTCGGCCACTTGTTCATAGGTGGCGGCGAGTACATAGCTCTCCTCAAGGGGAAGCTTGGTCTGGTCGATGAAACGGACGCCTTCCGGAGTCCATTGAAGAGTGAGAATCATGAGATTCCAGTTTAAACTGCGAGGCTTTGGGGCAGGGAAGCGGGTGGCAATGAAAACATTTTCATGATTTGCTGGACTCGCCTCCGTCCCCCTGCGTAAAGTGGTTTTTGGTGCATCTGAAGATCCTCGAATAAAGTCCTAGACCGCTGCTGCTCAAAGGAGCCGTTCGTGCTGAACCTCACCCGAGTCGATTGGCTGATCATGCTGTTGTATTTTGTCTTTGTCCTGGGCATCGGCTTCGCCCTCCGCCGCTCAATGAAGACAAGCAAGGACTTCTTCCAGGCCGGCCGCGCGCTGCCCGCCTGGATCTGCGGTCTCGCCTTCATCAGCGCCAACCTCGGAGCGCAAGAGGTCATCGGCATGGGCGCTTCCGGCGCCAAGTACGGCCTTGAGACAGCCCACTTCTACGGCATCGGCGCCATCCCTGCCATGATTTTTGTGGGCATCTTCATGATGCCCTTCTACTACGGATCAAAGGCACGCAGCGTCCCCGAGTTTCTCCGCATGAGGTTCGACGAAAAGACGCGCGCGTTGAACGCCTGTTCGTTTGCCGTGATGACGGTCTTCAGTTCCGGCATCTCGATGTACGCCATGGCGCGGCTGATCCAGGCGTTGCATGTCTTCGATGGGCTCTTCCGCGCGCTGGGCTGGGCGCCGGAGGGCATCTTCACCTTCTCGATCGTGCTGTCGGCGGCGATTGTGCTGTTGTATATTTTTCTCGGCGGACTCACCAGCGCCATCTACAACGAGGTTCTTCAATTCTTTTTGATTATCGCGGGTTTCTTTCCTCTCGTGTATCTTGGCCTGCGCAACATCGGCGGCTGGAGCGGCCTCAAAGCCTCGGTCCCCATGGCCTACATGCATGAGTGGAAGGGCGTGGCTCACGCCTCCACCAACCCCATGGGCATCGAGATCATCGGCATCGGCATGGGTCTGGGATTCGTGCTCGGCTCGGGCTATTGGTGCACGGACTTCCTAGTCATCCAGACGGCCATGGCCTCGAAGAATATGGAGTCGGCGCGCAGAGTACCGCTGATCGCCGCCGTACCCAAGATGCTCTTTCCGTTTCTCGTGATTCTGCCCGGCATTCTCGCCATTGGCCTGCCCACGCCGCACACCACGACTGTTATTCGCAACGAAAACGGAGTGATCTATCACGAAACCACGGTCGTCTCACCGCAGGCGGAGCAGGGCCGCGGCCTGGTTCCGGCCAAGATCAATCCGGTCACCGGCAAGCCGATGCTGACGGCGAGCGGCCAGCCGCTGCTCGACTACGACATGGCCACGCCGAACATGCTGCTGCATTTCTTTCCCACCGGCATTCTCGGCCTGGGCCTCACGGCCCTGCTGGCCAGTTTCATGAGCGGCATGGCGGGCAACGTGACGGCCTTCAACACCGTCTTTACTTATGACCTTTACCAGTCCTACATTCGCAAGGGCGCCAGTGACCGGCACTACATGGCTGTCGGTCGATGGGCGACGGTCGGCGGCATTCTGCTGTCGATTGCGACAGCCTATGCGGCCATCAACTTCAACAACATCATGGACACGCTGCAACTGGTCTTCTCATTCGTCAATGCGCCGCTCTTTGCGACCTTCCTGCTGGGCATGTTCTGGAAGCGCGCCACCGGTCACGGCGCATTCGCAGGCCTGATCGCGGGCACCTCGGCTGCCATGTTGCACCACGGGCTGACCTTGCCCATCGAGGCCCACGCCGGCATTCACGGCGGATGGATCACCGTCCTGCACCACTACCCCAGCGACATGGCGCAGAACTTCTGGGGCGCCATCTTCGCCTTCAGCACCAACTTTATCGTCGCCGTCGTAGTGAGCCTGGCCACCAAGCCGCGCCCCGAGGCGGAGCTCGTAGGGCTGGTTCATTCACTAACGCCCAAGCCTGCGCGTGCTCACATTGTCTGGTGGAAGCGGCCAGAAGCTCTGGCAGTGGCAGTCTTAGTGGGCGCCATTGCCATCAACATTTTCTTTTACTGAGAAGGGGAGCTGAAGATGATTCTCGATCTGCGCGTACCGTTGGGACTTATGTTTACGCTGGTTGGCCTGATCCTCACTCTTTTTGGCCTGAAGACGAACGGCAACGCCGTCCTTTACGCCCCCAGCCTGGGCATCAACGCCAATCTCTGGTGGGGCCTGGTCCTGTTGGTCTTCGGCCTGACCATGCTCCTCCTAGGCCGCCGCGGACAGAAGCGCCTGAAGGATGCTCCTCCCGAGCTACCCGAAGAAGGCGAGCCCCGCCGCGGACATTAGTTTAGGCGTGCATCCCCAGGCTTCGAATTCAAAACCCGGGGATGACAAGATTCAAAAGGACCGGACGAAATGCCGCCCGTTACCACGTATACCGGACTGAGTAAGTGAGGGTCGCCTCGCCTTTGGCGGGAACCTGGATGGGAAATTCGACGGTGTGGCTGTCGAGTTTGGCATATTCGGCGGATTTGTGCTGTATCTCCCAATTGTCGCAGCGATAAAGGTGCTCAAGAACCTCGACATTGACCGGTCCAGGCTTTTGATTGGTGAGCTTTATCTCGAATGTCTCGTCGATGATATGGTCGTTCTGGTTGATGTGAAAGTCGGTCTGGCGGCGTGAGCCTTTCACGTCGAAAGCGTTGCCGGTATTGACCTTTACGGTCTCTTCGGTCGGTGTGTGGTTGATGGTGCTCTCGCCTACGAATTCCATTTGACCATCGGCGTCCCGCCGGTAAAGGCGAATGCGGCCTGCGGGCAATGGGATACCTAGATGGTTGGCCTGCGTGTTCTTGAACTCTTCGAGAATTGAGACCTTGGTGTTATCCACATTCAAACCGTAAGTTCTCTCGCCGATATAGTTGTTTCCGTATTGAGAAATGGGCCTGCGGGCTGCGTCGGCGCCATCGTAGTGGTAACTGCGTGAGAGCGTGATGCCTGAAGCCCCGATGAACTGGGTCTGTTTTGTCTCGCCGTCGATGAGTGAAACGTTGCGGTTGAGGTCGTAAAGATGAAAATCGTCGAAGGCCTTCTGGGTGACCTGCGCATCACCTTGAACTGAGATCGCACCGGCACTTATCGAGTATTTTCCGGCTGAGCGGCCGTTACTCGGACTGATTTTCGCCACATCTCCGGCCATGAGCTTGATCCTGGCCTGCGTAAAATCCGATCCGCTCTTGTTGTGGATCGTGACCCAACCGACCAGGTCTGCTTTCTCATCGCTTGCCGCGTTGGTCGCTGCGGCCTTGCCGACTGTGTCGCTGGCATTGGGTGCGACGACGTTGTAGGTTGCCTCCCAACTGAGACCACCCGTGATGTACGCTAACTCCGCCGAGAGCTTGAGGGGCTTCTCGGCGTCGATCTGCCAGCGCAGGGTCGGCTTCAGCAGCAATCCGTCGGTTGAGGCAGGAAAGAGCGGTGTTCCGGGGAGCTGGAATTGCAACTTGCCATCGACCTCGATAAGAGCCTGATTTTGAGGGTAACCGTATTGTGTGCTCGGTTGAGGTGCGCGGACGATCTTACCTTGTACGATCTCCGCGGGCACAATCTTCCCGTCAAGCAGAAATCTTTCGGATCGCTGAAACTCAATGGTTTTGCCTTCGTACTTCTGGAGAAGCCAGTCCTGCGTGACGACGCCGGCGTCATAGTTCTGCTCGACGATGTGGAAACCAGGCTTCTTCGACGAATCGTGAATGGCTGGATCTCTCAATACAACCGAGTCGGGTTCGAGCTGAGTCGTAACTTGATTGGTAGTGACTTCGTTGATGCCGGAGTGAAGATCGAGATCGATCTGTGAACGTACAACGGCGAAGTCTTCGTTGTAGATCGTAAGCGCGGATGGCTGCGCTGGGGGCTGATTGGCTGGTTGTTGAGCTGCAATGGTTGTAGCGGCAAGGACGAAAGCAATGAGATAGCGGATACGCACGAAACCCTCCCTTTCTAATTGCAATGGGGGTTGAGAATCCGGTCAGCTTGCACCATTGGACGCAAGCTGATCCAAAATAGCTCTCCTGCTTTTGCGACGAGTCGAGAGAATATTCCCGCTTACCGCTGCAGAATCAAACAATCCGCTCATAAGGTTGATAAACTGGCTCCCAGACATAAGCCCGCAGCCGCTCGCGTAGCGTAGCATCGTCCACGGTTTCGGCGGTGCCGTCGGCCATGGCCTGCTTGGCGACCGCCTCGGCCACCACCAGGCTCACCTTGCGACAATCGGCGATGGGTGGCAGCAGCGGAGCCTCCGGGGCTTCAATCGTCGGCGAGAGGCTGGCCAGCGCCTTGGCGGAGGCCATGATCATGGCATCGGAAACTCGTGAGGTCCGCGAGACCAGAATGCCCAGCGCCAGGCCGGGAAAGATGAACGAGTTGTTGACCTGCGAGATGCGCACCAGCTTCCCCTTGACCTCAACCGGCGGGAAGGGGCTTCCTGTGCCAACCAGCACGCGGCCGTCGGTCCAGCGCAGCAGATCGGCCGGCGTAGCCTCAGACTTCGAAGTGGGATTGGAGAGCGGGAAGATAACCGGCCGCTCGATATGCCTGGCCATTTCGCGAACGATATTCTCTGTGAATGCGCCGGTCTGAGCCGAGACGCCTACCAGCACCGTGACACCGGCATTGGCCACTACATCGAACAACGAAATCGAGCAGGGGCCGGGTCCGGAGTGAGTCAGTTTCCATCCCTCGACGTCGGAGCGCTTGCGCAGCAGCGGCTCCTGGCCGGGGCGGATGCCGTCGCATCCCTCGATCAGCAGTCCGTAGCGATTGAAGGCGTAGATGCGCTTGCGAGCCTGCTCTTCGCTCAAGCCTTCTTCCTTCATCGCGGCAATCAGCAGATCGCCGATGCCGATGCCCGCCGATCCGCTGCCATACATGGCAATCACTTGATCTTTGAGCGGACGCCCCGTGGCACGCACAGCTGCCAGTATCGTGCCAGTTGTAATGGCCGCAGTGCCTTGGATGTCATCGTTGAAGGTACAGAGCCGGTCACGATAGCGCCGGAGCAGAATGGCCGCGTTGACGCCGGCGAAGTCTTCCCATTGCAGCAGAATGTTGGGCCAGCGGCGCTCGACGGCGGTGACGAACTCCTCGATGAACTCGTCGTATTCGGCCCCGCGCACGCGCTTGTGCTGCCAGCCGATATAAATCGGATCGTTGAGCAGGGCTTCGCGGTCGGTACCCACGTCGAGCAGAATCGGCAGGCAATGTTCGGGCGGTATGCCGCCGAGTGCTGTATAGAGCGCCATCTTGCCGATGGGAATGCCCATGCCGCCGGCGCCCTGATCACCGAGTCCGAGAATCCGCTCTCCGTCCGAGACCACGATGCAGCGCACCTCGTCGAAGCGCGGGTCGGCGAGAATCTGTTCGATGCGATTCTTGTGGAGATAGCTGATGAAAAGGCCGCGGGGCCTGCGCCAGATCTCGCTGAAGCGCTGGCAGCCCTCGCCCACCGTCGGCGTGTAGACGATGGGCAGCAACTCTTCGGTGTAGTGCGCGATCAGCGAGTAGAAGAGCGTCTCGCAGTTGTCCTGGACATCGCGCATGTTGCTGTACTTCAGGAATCCCGTATCGCGGCCGTCCAGCACCCTCTTTCGGCGCTCCCTCTGGTCTTCGAGGCTTCCGATGTGAGGCGGCAGCAGTCCATGCAGGCCAAAGGCGTCGCGCTCTGCCTCGGTGAATGCAGTACCCTTGTTGAGCCGGGAGTTCAAAAGCAACTCGATCCCGTGAAGATGGGTCCGGACCACGCCGCCGTTTGACCCCATTGCCTGCGATTCCTCACTCATTGCGCTCTTCTCCTGATGTCAATATTTCCAGCCCGAACAAAGGCATATCCCATGCTATCCCGTTGTGACGGCAATCTCCTGTTGTCCGCATCACAACTAAGATTTGGCAGTAGCCTTGGCCGAAACTGCTTTCAACGATTCGGAATCGTCGAAGACAGCCTCGTTCGACATGAGCTCGTCGACTCCTGCTTCATCGAAGCGTGGATTGGTGGCTGAGTAACGGACTTTGTATCGGTGCGTGCCGGTGGGAAATCGGTAAACCTCGGTCAGATTCGCAGTGTACGAGACGTTCTTTCCCTGCGGCACGATAACAAAATCGTCCTTCAGGGGCGCGCGCCTCTTTGTCAGTTTGCCGGTGTAGGAGACTCGACCCGACTCAAACTCGATTGTAAAAACATCATTTTGTATTCGGCCGCCGAAGCAGGCATTCCACTTGAACAGGGGTGCAAGATGGTCGCTTTGGTTGGTGAATGTCAACGTTGCCCATACTCCATTCGGTGACGGATGGACTTCCAGCAAAACTGAAAGATCGTGGGGTGGCTGCATAGTTCCTGCGTGCTCCAATTCCTGCGCTTGTAAAGCTACGAGAAACAATCCTGAGAACAGAAGCAATTGAAGAAGTGACGATAGGATGCACTTCCTCCTCGACCCGTCTCTGGGGCCGGAGATTAGACTACAGCCGACATCAAGGGCCGTTATGATTTCCGCTCATCAATTCGTATGAAGCTACAAACACACTTCTACTACTCGAAGGTCAGCAGCACAACCTCGGGACTGGTCCCGACCCGCATCGGAGGTCCCCAGGTCCCCGCCCCGCTCGATGTGTAAACCTGCAAGGCTCCGAAACGCTGCAAACCGTATGTGAACTTGCCGAAGGCGCGCCGGGTGAGCCAGGTAAAGGGGAAGATCTGCCCGCCGTGGGTGTGGCCGGAGAGTTGCAGGCTGATGCCGGCCTGTTCGATGATAGGGAGGCGATTGGGCACGTGGTTGAGCAGAATGCTCGCAGTGCCAGGATTGAGTTCCAGGCTCTCCAGCGTGGCACGCAACCGGATCGGATAGCCGGAGTCGCCATTTGGGACACCGACGATCTGGAGGCCATCCACGATGACTTTTTCATTGGTCAGTACGCGAATGCCCACGCGCGTCAGCACCTCGCCATAACGGGCGGCGTTGCCAAATTCGTCATGGTTGCCTGTGGAAAAGTAGCTTCCGAATGGCGGAGCAAGGGCGCGAAATGGCTCGGCCAGGGCCGTGGCGTCGGCCTTTGCGCCGTCAAATAGATCGCCTGGGAAGAAGATGATCTGAGGATTCAGGCGTGCGGCAAGTTCAACAATGCGGCGGCTGAAACCGGAGCCGTTGACATGGCCAAGATGCAGGTCGCTGACCACGAGCGCAGCGCGGCCTCGCCACGATGCAGGCAGGCCGCCGAGTTGGATAGGGACGCGCCGGACGCGAATGAGGCGCGCATTCACCAGGCCGTAGAGGCTCGCCACCACCGCCAGGCTGTAGAACATAGCCCCCAGCAGTGGATTGTTCGTGGTCAAGCCTAAAAGCGCCAGCGTCAGCCTCGCCAGCCAACAGAGGCAAGCGGCCACGAAGAAGAAGTTGAGCAGTCCCAGCCAGACCGCGGCGAGCCTATAAAGCATCGTGACCCAGCGGTTTGCGAAGTAGAACCCGAAAAGGGCGGCAGCGATGAAACTGAAAGCCAGCAGGAAGATTGCCGCTCTCAGAGCGAGCATAGGCCAGGCTCCCATGTCGCCCCAGAAGACGATCCAGGTGTGATAGATGAACCAATGAGCGAGAAGCAGAATGGTCTGGACAAAGACAATGCCCAGAACTGGCCAGGCTTTCAAACCGGATCCCCCTCTTTCAATTCTTGCACGCGAGGGGAATGTGCGATTACCCTTCTTTCCACCATGGAAAATATCCTTTCTGTTGCTGGATTGAAATCGAAATACAAATTGCCTGGCGCAAGGCCCGCCGGATTTCTTGGCGGTCTCTGGCACGGGTTCATCGCTCCGATCACTTTCATCGTCAGCTTGCTCGTCAGTGGCGTGAGCATCTATGAGACGAACAATAACGGCCGCTGGTACGAATTCGGGTTCATGCTCGGAATTTGCGCCCATGCCGACGACAGCAATGCGCGATACTTAATCGGCGCGTAATTCGCAGAAGTCGCCACTGCGCCCATGAAACAATCTCTTCATGACCCGAACCGGCAACGACACCCTCGGCATTTACATCTCGATTCCGTTTTGCCGGTCAAAGTGCACCTACTGCAACTTTGCTTCGGGGGTCTATCCGGCCAGCGACCACGCGCGCTACGTAAGCCGGCTCGTTGAG
>Ga0187887_10004198_pt1 | contig 10871 bp, 8 predicted proteins | sample June2016WEW_7_10_FD_132977 | JGI IMG/M metagenome (GOLD analysis project Ga0187887, IMG submission 132977) | Peatland microbial communities from SPRUCE experiment site at the Marcell Experimental Forest, Minnesota, USA - June2016WEW_7_10 | ecosystem: Environmental > Terrestrial > Soil > Wetlands... | reverse complement strand
GATTTCGAAGGTGCCGGGATCCAGCGAGCAGGCGTGTCTAATCTATTCTTGTCTCCTGGCAAACATGAATTTTCGTTATCTGCAGTTGCTGTTTCCGGTTCTCGTCGCCCTGCACAACGCGGAAGAGGCGATCCGCCTTCCCAGATGGACGCGACGATCCGGTCCATGGTTCGGTGGCGTTCAGCCGGCCGTGTTTCGATTTGCCGTAGTGGTGCTCACGGTTCTCGCTTTTGTCATCACCGTGCTCAGCACAGTGTCGGGCAGAATGACTTTCTGGGCCAATCTCACTTTCGGCTGCATGACGGCCACGCTGTTCAACGCTCTTGTCCCCCACATTGCAGTTTCGATTGCAAAACGCACTCTGATGCCGGGAGTGATCACCGCCGCCCTGTTGAATCTGCCGATCCTCTCGTGTCTCACGGTGCTCGCGCTGAAACAAGGGTACGTCTCAGGCCACGATGCCCTGGTGTTTTCCATCGTGGTGCCGGTTCTCCTGCTGCTGATGATTCCCCTGCTTTTTCAGCTCGGAAAGCTTCTTGGCTTGTAGACTTGCCGGCTCGAGGGGGACTCATTCAGCGATTTCCGAGTGCGTGTATCCTCGATTTGCAAATATCGATTCGAACGGTCCGGACCGGTTCACCGGGAAAGCCCTTCAACGGGAGATAACACTATGTCATGCAAACCACTCGTCCTCGCCGCCCTCGCCGTTCTGCTTCCCTTCGCTACCCTCGCCCGCGCACAGGACACCGGGCCGTACAAGGTGCTCAAAATCCAGCTGGTGGGGGGCGATGGCGGGTTCGATTACGTGACGGCCGACCCCGACGGTCGCAACCTTTATGTTGCGCGATCCGGTCCCTCCGGTCACATTGGTGTGTTTAACCTCGACACCCTGGCACAGGTGGGAGATATTCCGGACGTCAGCGCACACGGCGGAGCGGTCGACACCGCAACCGGCCACGGATTCGCAACCTCCAAGCCGGTCACCATGTTCGACGCAAAGACCTTTGCGATTCTGAAGAAGATCGACGTGCAGGGCAACCCGGACGGCTACCTGAACGATCCCTTCAATCACCACTTCTACGTCCTGAGCCACTCCGAACCGAACATCACGGTTCTCGACGACAAGGATGGCTCAATCCTCGGCACCATCGACATCGGCGGCGCACCCGAGCAGGCTGCCACCGACGGCCAGGGCAGAATCTATGTGGACATCGAAGACAAGGCAGCCATCGCGGTAATCGATGCGAACACCATGAAAATGGTCGGCCGCTACGACCTTTCGAGCCGGGGCTCAGGTTGCGCCGGGCTTGCCCTGGATGCGAAAAACCAGATTCTCTTCGCTGCGTGCCGCGAGAAGAACAATATGGTCATCCTTTCCGCCACCGACGGCCATATCATCACCGATCTGCCTACCGGCGTGGGGTGCGACGGCACAACCTTCGATCCGGCCACCATGGAAGCCTTCAGCTCCCAGGGCGACGGCACGTTGACCGTGGTCAGGGAAGATTCGCCCACCAGCTTCCGCGTGGAGCAGACGGTGGCCACGCCGGCCCGCGCCAAAACCCTCACTCTGGATCCGAAGACCAACCAGATTTTTCTCATTACCGCCGAGTACGGGCCGATTCCACCCGCACCCGCCCAGCCAGCCCCTCTCCCTCCAGGAGCCCCGGACTGGATGCGTCGCCCCCACCCGCCGATGATTCCGCACTCTTTCCAGATTCTCGTAGTCGGCAAATAATCGGACCGCGACCATCGGCAACCCGGAGGTTTCTGGGCCGAGGACCAGGGTGGGCGCCGGGAAAACTGACGTCTGGTTACTGCATTGTAACTTTGCAACGCAAAGTAGTTTGTGTTATAAAGCCCTGTATGAAAGCCCTGCGACGCGCCCTCGCCACTCTGGAACTGGCGTTGATCTTCCCTGCCAGTCTCTTCATGACCGCCCTCTTCGTGCGCAACCTGCAGCCGCAGCAGTTCGAGCCGGCGCGCACTGCGCAGCGCATCGTCACCTGGTACGCCGCGCGAACCCGCCTTGGACTTTGGCTCTTCCTCATTGCATTTCCCCTCGCGGTACTGGTGATCGGGGCCGCGAGCCTCATGCGAAGCTGGCGTGCCGATCCCGCGCTCCGTACCGCGGCCTTCGAGTGTGCAGCGGCAATCCGGCGTCATTTCGCCGTCCTGGTAGTCGCCCTGGCCACCGCGACCGCCGCTGTAATCCTGAGCATTGTCGCGTTACACATGATTACGGATTGAGGCCGCCGCGCACTGTGGACGACCATCCCTCAGTTCCCCTCGACCCCACATTCCTTCGCAACCCTGCGTTTTCCACCGATTTGTCAAGAGTCTGTGCAAAAAACCGAAGTAATAAACCAACATTTCACGCTACTTACACCCTTATACCCTCAAAGAGTTTTGGCCGATTTATTCCCCCAATCTGATATCCTGAACTTATAGAGTAGAAAAAGAAAACAGCCCGCCTCGCGCGGGCTTTTCTGTTTTCGGGGAGGAGAGAGACTCCATGCCTCGAAGCCGACCAACCGCTGGTAATACCCCTGACCCCCCCGCCAAAAGTCCCCGGCAAGGGGTTTCAGTTTCAACAACTTGCCACAGTCCAAAAAGGCCCACCGCGAACCCCTGTGGATCGAGCCACTTGCCACAGTCCCGACCCAGGGGGGGTGCCCCCGGTGCCCCGTCCTCAGTACGGCTGGTTCTTCCAGATCATCGGCACAAAATACTCCGCCAGAAACCACGAGAGCAGGAACATCACCGCCATCACGCTCACGCCCCAGAAAAAGAGGCGAACCGGCAGTGTTCTCGTCAGGCTTGGAGTCGGTTCGGGATCGAATTTGCGGTCGGGGATTTCGAAGACCATGCCGCTCGCAAAACAGATGCTGGCCGTGAGTCCCAGCATCGCCAGCCCGTCCAGCAGGCGATCCTTCCACGGGCTTCCAGGAACGAAAAACGCATGCCCGGCCAAAACGCACAGCGAGAGGATGCTGAGCGCGAGAGCGAGAAGTTTGGCGATCTGCAGCATGTCACAATCCTGAGCTGCACGCCGAGCCGAAGGCGCCTATCCGTGAATCCCTTTCAGCGCCGGATAAACGCGGCGGTAGCCCGCATACCCTTCAGCATAACGCTGAACGGCTGCGGCTCCGGGCTGGATCGTCTCCGCGACCGTAATTCCGGCGGCGCACGCTGCTTCAAGATCGGGCCAGAATTTCGCACCGACGCCCGCCAGGAGCGCTGCGCCAAAGGCTCCGCCTTCTTCCGCGGTCAGCCGCTCGCACTCGTAGCCATAGATGTTCGCCTGAATCTCGCGCCAGAGCGAACCGCGCGCGCCCCCGCCACCAAGACGCACGCCTTTCACCGGAATGCCCAGCTCCGAGAAAAGCGTGAACGTGTCCTTCAGCGAATACGCCACGCCTTCCAGCACCGCGCGGGTAAAGTGCGCGCGTGTCGTCGTCGCGGTGATGCCCACAAACGCCGCTGTCGCCGTCGGATCAAGATGCGGTGTCCGCTCGCCGAGCAGATACGGCGTCCACAGCAAGCCGTCGCTGCCAACGGGAATCCTGGCCGCCGCAGAAGTAAGGTCGTCATAGGTTTGGTCGGGAGCCAGCGTCTCGCGCAGCCAGCGCAGCGAGAGGCCGGCAGCCTGCGTCACGCCCATCACATGCCAGCGTCCTGGCACGGCGTGGCAAAACGTATGCAGCCGGCCAAGCGGATCGCGCGTCGGCGCAGCGGTCGCAGCGAAGACCACGCCCGAAGTTCCAATCGTGGCCGAAACCGAACCCGGCTGCAGAATTCCCAGGCCAACCGCGCCAGCGCCCTGATCGCCAGCACCGGCAGCCACCGGCGTTCCTGCCTTCAGGCCGGTCAGCTTCGCCGCTTCGTCGCTGATCTTCGCGCAAATCTCCGGCGACTCGAACAGCTCCGGCAGCCAGCTTTCTGGAATGCCGGCGATCTTCGCCACTTCCTTCGACCACCGCCGATGCGCCACGTCCAGCAGCAGCGTGCCCGACGCTTCCTGCACATCCATGGCATACGTGCCGGTCAGCCGATAGCGAACGTAATCCTTGGGGCAGAGAATGTGCGCGATGCGCGCAAAGATCTCCGGCTCATGCTCCTTCACCCACAGCAGCTTGGTCAGCGTGAAGTTGGGCAGCGCCGGATTGGCCGTCAGCTCGATCAGCCGCTCGCGCCCAATCACCTTGTGCAGCCACTCGCACTGCGGCTCGGTTCGCACATCGCACCAGATCAGCGCGGGCCGCAGCACGTTTCCGTCTTTATCGAGCATGACCGCGCCGTGCATTTGCCCGGTCAGCCCGACCGCGTCGACGCGAGCGCCGCTGGCCAGCACTTCGCGAATGGCCTGCTGCGCCGCGCGCCACCAGTCTTCAGGGTCCTGCTCGGCCCAGCCAGGATGCGGCGTGCGAAACGGCTCGTGCTCGCTCGAAGCCGAGCCGATCAGCTGCCCCTTTTCATCCACCAGCACGGCGCGTGTTCCGCCTGTGCCTACATCCATTCCCAGAAACACGTCAGTTCTCCAGCAATCGCTATTCGCACGAACCCACAACAATGTACCAAATAACATCCTGCGCTCAACGCCACGCCGTCTGTGCGCGGCTTGCGCTTCTGTACTATGGCTGTTGCATTCTGAAGCGCGAATATTCCATCTTCCTTTCCGGAGTCACGCCCGATGCTCAACCTTCGCCGCACGCTGCCGCTTGCTCTACTCCTGATTCCTGCCTTCGCAGTCATTGGCCTCGCGCAGCCGAAAGATCTCGCCGCGCGCCGCGCGCAACTCCACGACGCTCTCGACCAGGAATGGCAGTACACGCTGCGCACGAGCCCGGAGCTGGCGACGTCGATTGGCGATCCCCGCTACAACGACCGCTGGTCCGACTACTCTGCTGCCGAACAGGAACGCCAAACCGAGCATGCGCGCGCGGAGATTCGTGTCTTCGAAGCGATCGACACGACCGGCTTCCCCGAGCAGGAAGTTCTCGACAAAACCCTGATGCTCCGCCAGCTGCGCGAAGCCGTCGAGGCCGCCCGCTTCAAAGGCTGGGAGATGCCGGTGGATCAGATGAACGGCATCCAGCTCGGCATTCCCGGCCTGATGACGCAGATGCCGCTGAAAACTGTGAAGGACTACGAGAACTACGTGGCGCGCCTGCACGGCATCCCCCACGTTCTCGATCAGGTCACCGCCGACATGCGCCTCGGCATGGCCGACCACCTGATGCCGCCGCGCTACCTCCTCGATAAGGTCGCCGCGCAATCCGAGGACATCGCCACCAAACCCCTGACCACCAGCCCCTTCGGCGAACCGCTGCAGAAATTTCCATCAAGCTTCTCCGCAGCCGATCAGGCGCGGCTCACGCACGCCATCGAGGACGCGATCCACGACGAAGTCGATCCGGCCTATGCCAGGTTCGCCGCCTTTGTGAAGAACGAGTACGCTCCGCAGGGCCGCACCGATCCAGGAGTGTGGGCGCTGCCCGACGGCGCTGAACGCTATCGCTTCGCGGTGCGCGAGCAAACCACCACCGACCTGACCCCGGACGAAATTCATGCGATGGGCGTGAAGCAGGTCGCCGAAATTGAAGCCGACATGCTCAAGCTCGCTCAGTCGCTCGGCTATCGCGATCTGGCCAGCTTCAACGACCACATCCGCCACGATCCCGATCACTACGGCAAATCGGGCCAGCAGATTTTCGACCTCTACAAGCACTACGCCGACCAGATGCAAGGCAAGCTGCCGCAGCTCTTCGGCCATCTCCCAACAACAAAGCTCGAGGTCATTCCGATGGAAGCGTTCCGCGCGCCTTCCGCTCCGCCCGCCGACTACTCGCCCGGCGCCGCCGACGGCAGCCGTCCAGGCTACATCAACGTGAATGAGTACGACCCAACGCACCGCCTGCTGCTCAACGTCGAAGCCATCGCGTATCACGAGGGCGTTCCCGGCCACCACCTGCAGTTCTCCATTGCGCAGGAGTTGACCGACATCCCTGAGTTCCGCCGATTCTCCGGCTACAACGCATACTCCGAAGGCTGGGCGTTTTACACGGAGCGGCTGGGCAAAGAGGTCGGCTTCTATCAGGACCCCTACAGCGAATACGGCCGCCTCGAAAACGAGATGTGGCGTTCGGTGCGCCTGGTGGTCGATACCGGCGTGCACAGCCAGCACTGGACCCGCCAGCAGATGGTCGACTACTTTCACGCGCACACGGCCATGGACGACACGAACATCGCCAGCGAAGTCGACCGCTACATCGCATGGCCTGGCCAGGCGCTCGCCTACAAGCTCGGGCAGATGAAGATTCTTGAGCTGCGCGCTCGGGCGAAGAGCGAACTGGGCCCGAAGTTCGACATCCGCAAATTCCACGACGCTGTACTCGGTGAAGGCCCGCTGCCTCTCGACGTTCTCGACCAGCAAATCACCGCCTGGATCGCCACCCAAAAGCAGCAATAACGTCGCAGGCCTGGGCGCTCGTCCCGGATTCCAGGACTGTCATTTGTTTCGTGACACCGGATGTGTTGGGATGAGGGGGACACTCCGGACAGCCCACGTGCGCGTATCGCTCTTCATCACCTGCTATAACGACACGCTCTTCCCCGCCACCGGCCAGGCGGTCGTGCGCCTTCTGGAGCGCCTTGGACACACCATCGATTTCCCGCTGGAACAAACCTGCTGCGGGCAGATGCACTACAACACCGGCTATCAGCAGGAAGCCATGCCCCTGATGCGCCGCTTCGCCGAGATTTTTCGCGACGCCGAAGCCGTCTGTATCCCATCGTCGTCGTGCGTCGCGATGATCCGCGACCACTATCCGAAAATGGCCGCCGAGCAAGCCGATCCCGATCTGGCCCGCGCCGTCCAGGAGCTGTTGCCGCGCGTCTACGAACTCACCGAGCTGCTCGTTCATCGGTTCGGCCTCGAAGACGTGGGCGCGTACTTCCCCCATCGCGTCACCTACCACGCCAGCTGTCACTCGCTGCGCAGTCTGCATCTGGGCGATGTGCCACTGCGGCTGTTACGTAAAGTGCGCGGCATCGACCTGGTCGACCTGCCCAACATCGACCGCTGCTGCGGCTTCGGCGGTACCTTCTCCATCAAGATGGGCGACATCTCGGCCGCCATGCTCGCCGACAAGATGAAGGACGTCGAAAATACCGGAGCGGAAGTCATCACCGCCGTCGACACCTCCTGCCTGATGCACATCTTCGGCGGCCTGCACCGCCAGCGCGCCGGCGTGCGCATGGCCCACATTGCAGAGATTCTGGCCCCTGCCGAAGACGACGAAGGAGTCGGCGCATGACCATCCGCGTCGGCGAATCCGCAACCGCGCCCTCCTTCCAAAAGGCCGCCTTGCCGCTGCTCGAAGACGCGCAACTCCGCAAGAACGTCCGCCACGCAACCGACGTGATCCAGCGCAAGCGCGGGCAGGTAGTGAGTGAAACGCCGGACTGGCAGGAGCTGCGCACCGCGGCCAGAGCGATCAAGACGCACACCATGCGCCATCTCGATCACTACCTGGCGCAGTTCGAGAAAGCCTGCACCGCGGCAGGCGGGCATGTCCACTGGGCGGTTGACGCCGACGACGCAAACCGCATCATTGTCGGTCTGGTCAGGCAGTACGGCGGCAACGAAGTCATCAAGGTCAAGACCATGACCTCGGAGGAAATCGGCCTGAATGAGGCGCTCGAGCGCGAAGGGATTCGTCCCCACGAAACCGACCTCGCCGAGGTCATCGTTCAGCTCGGTGGCGACAAGTCCTCGCACATCGTCGCTCCAGCGCTGCACAAGAATCGGAGCCAGGTGGGGCAGATTTTCCGCGAGCGCATGAACCTGCCCGATCTGAGCGACGAGCCCGAGGAGCTGACAGCCGCGGCGCGCCGCTATCTGCGCGAAAAATTCCTGCGCGTCAAGATCGGCGTCTGCGGAGCGAATTTCCTCGTCGCGGATACCGGCAGCGTCTGCATCGTCGAGTCCGAGGGCAACGGCCGCATGTGTCTCACCATGCCGGACGTGCTCATCTCCATCGCCGGCATCGAGAAAATCATCCCCGCTTTCCAGGACATCGAAGTTTTTCTGCAGCTGCTGCCCCGCTCCGCCACCGGCGAGCGCATGAACCCCTACAACTCGCTGTGGACCGGCGTCCGCCGCGGCGACGGTCCACAGCGTTTCCACGTCGTGCTGCTCGACAATGGACGCACCGGCATCCTCGCCGACCCGGAATCGCGCCAGACGCTGCATTGCATCCGCTGTGGCGCCTGCCTGAACACCTGCCCCGTCTATCGCCAGACCGGCGGTCACGCCTATGGCTCGAGCTACTCCGGCCCCATCGGCGCCATTGTGACACCGCAGTTGTTACAAATGCAGCACGCGCAGTCCCTTCCCTTCGCTTCTTCGCTGTGCGGAGCCTGCTACGATGTCTGCCCGGTGAAGATCGACATCCCCGAAGTGCTGATCCACCTGCGCGGCCGTGTCGTCCGCGAGCAAAAAAGCGCCCTCGACCCCGAAGCTCTGGCGATGAAGACGGCCGCAGTCATCTTCACCAGCCGCGCGCGCTTCGAGGCGGCGCAGCGACTGGGGCGCATCGCACAATGGCCGTTCCAGTCGAAGGGCTGGATGCGCAACCTTCCCGGCATGCTGGGCAACTGGACCCGCGTGCGCGATCTGCGCGCCCTGCCGCAGCAGACGTTCCGCGAATGGTGGAAGGCCCGCGCCAAAGCGGAGAGGAAAAACGGCCGTGGCTGATGCGCGCGCAACAATCCTGGAAGGAATCCGCTCTGGCCTGCGCGATGTCGATCCATCCGACGCAGCCGCCGACTACGCTGCCATCCCGCGCACGTACATCCGCGCAGGACAGCTCGACCTCGACGCGCGCCTGCACCTGCTCAAAGAACGCCTCCGCGATTACGACACAAACGTCGTCGACACCGACGCCGCATCTCTCCCGAGTACGATTCACGAGGTCCTCACCAGCCACCAACAAAAAAACGTCATCGCCGCCGACGGTCTGCCTCAGGAAATCCTCCCCAGCGACTTCCCCTTCATTTCCGAACGCAACGCCAGCGCCGACACCCTGAACGCCTGCGATGGCATCGTCACCGTCTGCAGCGTTGCCATTGCCTTCACCGGAACCATTGTCCTCACCCACGGCGCCGGCGAAGGTGCGCGGCGGCTGACGCTGGTACCCGACCGCCATCTCTGCATCGTCCGCGCGGAGCAGGTGGTCGAGACGGTGCCCGAAGCCATCGATCGCCTCGCGTCCTTCGCCACTCATCCCTTGACCTTTATCTCAGGCCCTTCGGCAACCGCCGACATCGAGATGACCCGCATCCGCGGCGTTCACGGACCGCGCTTTCTTGACGTTGTGCTGGTGCGGTGAGTCCACCTGCGCGGACGCGATCCCCTGCGAGAGGCGCGCCGATACGCTGGTTCGCTGCCGTCCGGTAACCATCGTACCGTGCTGGTGACTTCTCTCTAAGGCCTGTATTGCCTGTTACATGCGAAAATATGAATCGTCTGTTATGCTCTTTGGTTCGCGTGGTACAGTTCCTGAGCGCGGCTCAGGGTATCGGACGCGGAGAGCTTAAACCTGATTTCGTGGAGGTTGTGTGCCGGTTAACGCCTGGGTGTGTGTTTTTCTTGCCGTGAGCGCCTTGTCGCTCATTGTTGCGTGGTTTTTCACACGAGAAAGGCTCGGTTCTCACCCGAGCGCGCTAGCCATGCAGCAGATTGCCGCCTCCTTTAGTGCGGCCACAAAAGGACATATGAAGAGCCGTTTATTTTCGTCGCGCTGGATCAAATTCTCCACCGCCCTCGCCACACTCGTCCTGCTCGGTCAAGGCGCTGCTTTTGCGGAGTCATCGGGCGGCGAAGCCAATCTGCAACTCCCCGATTTGCGGTCCGTGAATTTTTTCGGCATGAACGGACATGCCCTCCTGACCATCGGATTGCTGTTCTGCGTCGGTGGCCTGTTATTCGGCATGGCGATCTATATCCAGTTGAAGAACCTGCCGGTTCATCGCACCATGCGCGAAATCTCCGAAATGATCTATGAGACCTGCAAAACCTATCTGGTGACGCAGGGCAAGTTCATTCTGCTGCTCTGGGCATTCATCGCGGTTATTATCGCGCTGTACTTCGGCTATCTGGCCCCGGTCCCGGGAAAATCGATTGCGGTGACCCTGCCCATCATTTTATTGTTCAGCCTCGTCGGCATCGCGGGCAGCTATGGCGTGGCCTGGTTCGGAATTCGCGTCAATACGTTTGCCAACTCCCGCACCGCATTCGCGGGATTGCGCGGCAAACCCTATCCACTCTTTGCCATTCCGCTGAAAGCCGGCATGAGCATCGGCATGTTGCTGATCTCGGTCGAGCTGCTCATCATGCTGTTCATCCTTTTATTTATCCCCCGCGATTATGCGGGCGCATGCTTTATCGGTTTTGCCATTGGCGAATCGCTGGGCGCCGCGGCCCTGCGTATTGCCGGCGGCATTTTCACCAAGATCGCCGACATTGGCGCCGATCTCATGAAGATCGTCTTCAAGATCAAGGAAGACGACGCGCGCAACCCAGGTGTAATCGCAGACTGTACCGGTGACAATGCCGGCGACTCCGTCGGCCCCAGCGCCGACGGCTTCGAAACCTACGGCGTCACCGGCGTGGCCCTGATCGTATTCATTTTGCTGGCAGTCAAGAGTCCCACCACCCAGGTGCAACTGCTGGTGTGGATCTTCGTCATGCGCGTGGGCATGCTGCTCTCCAGTGCGGTTGCGTACTTCCTCAATGGCGCAATCGCTCGCGCCAAATACGCCGACAAAGATGAAATGGACTTTGAGGCGCCGCTGACCTCGCTGGT